>Ga0209979_1001377_pt1 | contig 26960 bp, 24 predicted proteins | sample AnhtaG_FD_183114 | JGI IMG/M metagenome (GOLD analysis project Ga0209979, IMG submission 183114) | Deep subsurface microbial communities from Anholt, Denmark to uncover new lineages of life (NeLLi) - Anholt_01485 metaG (SPAdes) (version 2) | ecosystem: Environmental > Aquatic > Marine > Oceanic...
ACTAACCACGAAACGCACTGCCGTAAGGCATCCTGTGGAGAAAAACACGAAAAGAAATTTTATTCTTTAACTTTAACTTCGTGACCTTCGTGTTCTTCGTGGTGAGCTGTTTTTTCTCGCTCTTTTCCCGTTGAATTGCTTCGGATTTTCTCCAGAACTTTATCCTGAGTGCAAATGAAGAAGCTCCTTGGCAATGATGGAAAGGCAAAAAAATAAGGCGCAAAAATGATTGACCTTGCGCCTTTGTTTTTTGAATCAGCCATATTAACCAGAAATTTCAGCCGGTACCGACCTTAAGGGAAAGTCCGTCTTTGCTATTCCGAGTTTTCCCTCGATATTGTTAATAGCGACAGGCATTGGCCCGGCAACAACACGAACAATATGCTGGAGCGAAGAAGTATGCTTATCAACAGTTTTCTGCACATTTTGGATATCTTCTTTAAGCTCATCTTTGGCACTACCAACAGCACTATCAACTTTTTTGCTTACGACATCAATCGCAGCTAAAATAGCGGTAACATCGGCGTCCATAATAATCCTTTCATAAAAACAATTTTGTCAAAGGACACGTAATTATCGACATATTCTCACGGGAATCAAGAAGAAAAACTTATATTCACCATAACTCACGGTAGATACGATAGTTATAGTAAAATAATTTATCCGCAACATTTCAAGTTGTTCCGTTTTCGCTTCGGATTTTCTCCAGAGTTTCTCAAGCTCAGAATGAGCGCAGATCCCGCACCAATTTTGTTTTTTAAATTTGGTGCGTGGACAATCTCCGAACTCCCCTTGTCCGTACCTATAAACGCAACTCGCCTTTTGACAAGGTATTATGCGCCATAAAAACAATAATAAAATCAGCCATCCGCCAACGGCGGATTCCGCAACTCAAAACTAAGAACTCAAAATTCAAAACTGTCTCTACCTTCTCTGTGGCTAATTTTTTTTGCCGTTTCTTCTTGACTTTTGTTTGAATTTCTGTTAGAATACCTGCATATTTGCCAGTAGGCAAACGGCAACCCGCCAGCAGGCGCCGGATATAGCGGAGAACCGCACGTTTTCGTATAACGCAGATACACGCAAAAAAGCATCGTTCGTAAATAGTCTTGGAGCGAAACGGAAAACCCTTAGGGAAATTACCAATTATGAGCATCGAGAATCCAACTTTAGCTCACTTTAGGCACTTTAGCTCACTCTTAACTAACTTGCCCTCTACAACTGTAGAGGATTCTTTACAAATCAGCTCTTTTATGCAAAACAAAGCCAATTTCCAAGATGTCCAAATGAACGTAAGCTCAATATTAACAAAGGATTATGAAAGAAATGACATTTTCGCAGTCCCGGAAAACAAAGCCAATTCAAACCCAATCAAAGCCAATCAAAGCCAATCAAAGCCAATACAATGCCAATACAAACCCAAAACAAAGCCAAACAAAGCCAATTTCAAAGGCAAAAAAGTGCTGCTCTCCACCTTTTTGCTGTGGGATGTCGTACGGAGAAAATTATGTTCTGTAACCGTTTAAATAGGGAAATGTCAGTTTATGGAACGAACTCCTGACTGTCTGAAAAAACTCGAAAGGGTAAGCAAGACCCTGACGCACAGGGAAGCAGACCGCGTTCCAATCAGCGATTTTTTCTGGGGTAGTTTTATTGAGCGGTGGAAAAAGGAGCTCGCCTTGCCTGCAGCCGCGTCTAGCGACGCGAGTCGCTGCGGCTTGCCTGCAGCCGCGTCTAACGACGCGAGTCGCTGCGGCTTGCCGGACGATGCTAATCCTTATTACTATTACGACCTTGATTTGATTGTTACGGTTACCAATATGGACCCACATATTAAGTCGTTTCAAACTCTAAAGGAAGACGACCGGGAAGTGGTTATAAAAACAGGTTACGAAACGGTAATCCGCAAGAAGTTCGATTTTCCTATGCCCGAACAGGTCGGTTGGGATACGGACAGCATCGAAAAACTGGAGTCGTTTGAATTTGACGACCCCTATGACAAAAGGCGTTATTTTGAAGCCGGCGACAACCAAATTGCCGGCGTTGGAGACGGCTTTGAACGCAATTCCCCGGCCTGGATTGAGACCGTGAAAAAACTACGCCCGGACTTTCCCGTTTATGGCAGCATTACAGAATGCTCTGAATGCCTGACCCGCCTGATTGGCCAGGAGAATACCCTCCTCTGGATGGGAATGTATCCGCAGCGTATGGGAAAGGTAATTAATCGAATCGGACAATTTTATTTAGACTGCGCGAAAGCCGAGATTCAGGCAGCCAATGGCCTCCTCGATGGCTTCGTCATCTGGGGAGATGTTGCGTACAAGAGGGGTATGTTCTTTTCGCCCGACTATTGGAGACAATATTTCAAGCCCTGGGTAAAAGCCATCACTGACCACTGTCACCAGAATAATCTATATGTGATTTACCACGGATGCGGAAACGTCAACGAGATTTTTAATGATTTCATTGAAGTAGGCATCGATGCTTACAATCCACTCGAAGCCAAGGCGGATATGGACGTTATCGAGTTAAGAAGGAAGTTTGGACACAAGATTAGCTTTTTTGGAAACAGCAATATTCAAATATGGGAGACCGGTAACAAAGAGCTGATTCGCAGGGAGGTACTGCGCAAACTAAACGCGGCTAAAGGCGGCGGATATATATTTGCTTCAGACCATTCAGTTACTTCCGCTATCTCGGGACACACATACGATTATATTGTCCGGTTAGTGAGAGAACATGGGCAATATCCCCTCGACCTGGGCGAATTTGGAGACGTGCTATGAAACGATATGGAATGGTAATCAAAGTAAGGCCTGAGAAATTCCAGGAGTATAAAAACCTTCACGCCGCGGTCTGGCCGGAAGTCCTGGACACAATCAGAAAGTGCAGCATCCGCAATTACTCAATCTACCACAAGGACGGCTACCTCTTCAGTTATTTTGAATATATAGGTGAAGATTTTGAGGCGGATATGGCAAAGATGGCGGCTGACCCCACCACTCAGAAGTGGTGGGATGTTTGTAAACCCTGCCAGCAGCCGCTCGAAACCAGCACCGAAGGCCAATGGTGGGCCGATATGGAGGAGATTTTCCATTGCGATTGATATCTGGTATAGTCAGTAGAAAATCATCAATAGTTTCCGTATTCCCGCACGGTGTCGAACATTGCGAGGACATTTTCAACGGGGGTTTCTTCGAGAATTGTGTCGTGGCTGGCGCCGGCCACATAGCCTCCGCCGGGCATCATAATATCGAGAATCTCGCGGGTCTTTTCGCGAACGATTTCAGCAGTGCCGTCGATGAGCACGTGGTGGGAGTCGATGGCCCCGTTAAAGAGGATTTTGTCGCCGAATTTGCCCTTGAGTGTCCGCGGGTCCATTCCCCGGCAATCCGGCTGGACGGCGTGCAGGCCATCGAGACCGGCCTCAATCAGCAGCGGAATCAGCGGGGCAAAGCCGCCGCAGCAGTGAAGCTGAACCTTCAAACCATAAGAATGGCCGAGGTCAATCAGTCTTTTCAAGTGCGGCAGGAGAAATCGCGCAAAAAGGGCCGGACCCAGCAGAGGACCTGTCTGACTTCCTAAATCGTTGCCGATAAAAAATATATCTATCGAATCGGCGGCAGCATCGAATATTCGCCGGCTGACATCCGCATAGAAATCAATCAGATGCTGCATCACCGCATCAACGAATTCCGGCTCGGCATACATTTTTATATACAGGTTTTCCATACCGAGCAGGTCGATAGCGTCGTGCCAGAACGGTGACCAGTCACCGCCGAGGATGGCGTATTCTCCTTTGTACGCCCGGGCCTCTGCTTTTATTTTCGAGACGTCCATCCATTCCGGGTCGGGCCAGGCATAATCGTGCACCTCCCGGAGTGTGGCCCCCGCGGCTTCGTTTTCGCGCAGCAAAACGGCGGGGGCCAGCGGATGGCTCATCGGCTGACCGTAGCCGAGGCCCTGTCGCTCTATCCCGAATACCGTTCGAGACGTAGCGCTTTCGGACAGCGGAAACTCCGGCCCGGCATATTCAGCGAAGACCCGCCGGAAGTCATCGCCGAACCGCACACGCAGGCCTTCGTCATCGAGCTGCAGCCGGCGCCTGGCTTTCTCCCAGAATTCGACCGACGCCCCGCACCAGCACGGAACACGGTCGGGCTCTTCGTGTTCAAATGCCGCTAAAACACGTTCTCGCGATGTCATTTCCAACGGACACCTTTATAATTTTCCATTGACTATTGACTGTCCCCAGGAACGATATTCAATAGTAAATAGAAAATAGTAAATAGTCAATCGCAAGCTTATCCAATTATCCCGTCGGCAAATCCTGGACGTCCCGGCAAGGCAGCAAAGTTCTATCACGCATCAAATACAGCACCGCCTTTTAATTGATTATTGGCCGCCCACCACAAGTCGCATAAAAAATGATAGACAGGACGATTTTGAAGCGGTAAGGTACTGCCATATAGCCCAGGACGATTCCCGATTCTACGAGTATCGAGTATGGATGACATAACAATCAAAAAGCCGCCCAAAGGCCTTATGATTTTTGCCCTTGTAGGGCCTTCATTTGTATGGGCTGCCGAATACATCGGCTCCGGCGAGGTCATCCTGGCTACACGCACCGGCGCCATCCTCGGAACCGCCGTCCTCTGGGCTATTGTACTTGGCATATTCTTAAAATTCTGGATTGGTATGAGCGGCGCCCGCTACACCGTCTGCACGGGCGAAGGAATGATTGATATGTTCAACCGGATAGGCCCTTTTCACCTGGTGGTCTGGGTCATTGTTGTAATACAATTTTTCTGCGCGATCGCCTCCATCGGTGCGGTCGCCACGGCGGCGGGCGTCTTTGTAAGCAGCATCGTCCCCATCGACACAAAGTTGGCCGTATGCCTGGTCACCATCTTCGCACTGGCGGTCGCCTGGTCGGGCAAATTCAACGTCTTAAAAATCGTTATGAGCGTTTTCGTACTCATTATAGTTTTAGGCGTTTTATATATTGCCGTCCGTGTTTTTCCGGGTTTTTCAGAATGCATTAGCTTTCATAGCCCCATGGTTCCTGACTGGGCAATTGCCAAAGGAGTTAGTGACAATCCCTGGAAAGAGATTCTGCCGCTGCTGGGCTGGGGCGCGGGCGGCTTTGCAAGCCAGGTATGGTACACCTATTGGGTGCTTGGCGCCGGCTATGGCGCCGCGGCCGGCAGAGGCTACGGCAAAGCTGCCGATGTATCTACGCTAAAGCGCATGACCCGTAACAGTGCGGAAAAAATAAAGGGTTGGTGTCGCGTCCTCTATCTCGATGCAACCCTGGCTATGATAATCGGAATTGCGGTAACAGGCGCGTTCTTAATCGCAGGTACAGGACTGGGGGCGGAACAAATTGCTCCGAAAGGTGAGGCGCTCGCCATTGAGCTTTCAACCGTTTTTTCATCAAGATGGGGCCCGGTCGGAGGCTTGCTCTTTATACTGGCCGGAACCGCCGCCTTGATTTCGACAAACACCGGACAGTTAGCCGGCTGGCCAAGACTGTTAGCGGATTCGTGCAGGATATGTATACCCGGCGTTGCAAGGCGGTTCTCCTGGAAGAAGCAGTTCAGGTTCTTCCTGCTGTTCTTTTTTTGTACGAATATGGTCATCGTCTTTATCTTCGAGAAAAGTCCCGTGGCTCTGGTCAAGGTATCCGCGATATTCGAGGGTCTGCTCCTGACGCCGTTGCAGGCCATCCTGGTGGCCATCGGGCTTTTCATCGTGATGCCGAAGCTGCTCAGCGCTGAGGCCGCCCGGATACTAAAGCCGAACTGGATATTCGCCGTCGGTTTGATTATTGCCTTTGTGGTATTCGCCTATTTCTGCGTCTTTCAGATGCCATTTGTTTTTCAACGTTAACTGCCCTTATATTAAAGCCCTTTACTCCGGCGCGGGTAATGTAGGAGACATTATGAAAAAGATTGCAACTTTCGTGTGTATGATGGTTATGTGCCTGAGTGTTGAGACCTTTTTGAGCTGCGGCCGAAGCGCGGGTATGGTGATGAACAAAGATAATAGTGATGCTAAAGTATCAAAACCGGCTCACAGTTTGAATACAAACCGTCCGGCTGAGAAAGTATTGTACGCCGAGCTGACGCCCCAGGAGTTTCGCGAACGGATTGCCGCTGCGCCAATTGCCTATCTGCCGCTCGGGACAATCGAGTGGCATGGTGAGCACCTGCCGCTCGGCTCGGACGGCCTGCAGTCTTATGGTTTCTTTATCAACCTTGCCCGCAAGGCCGGCGGCATAGTGCTGCCGATGCTGTTTCTCGGGCCGGACCGAATCCGCAAGGTAGATGGCCGCGAACTGTACGGAATGGACATTTGCATAGGCATGCCCGAAAAAAAACGCTACAAGACCCAGCAGCTCGTAGGCAGCGCATACTGGGTGCCCGAAGAAACTTTCAGAACAATCATCGAAGCCACTCTCAAGCAGCTTCGTCGCGCCGGCTTCCGTATCGTCGTCGCCCATGGCCACGGGCCCTCGACTAATTTCTTTAAGAAGCACGCCGCCGAATGGAAGGAAAAGTTTGGCCTCGAGACCTTCGTCTGCTGGGGCAGTGAGTTTGACCGCCAAGGCCTCGGCATCCAGGTCGACCACGCCGCAATGAACGAAACTTCCCTTGTCATGGCCCTAAGGCCCGAACTGGTACAGATGGACCGCCTCTCCAAAGACCCAAACCAATGGCCCATCGGCGTCGGCGGCAGGGACCCACGCACCCTCGCAAGCCCCGAGCTCGGCCGAAAGGCCATCGCTCTGCAGACCGAGCGAATGGCAAAAATATTGCGCAACGCTCTGGCGAATCTAAACAGGTAAGCACCGTCCCCCTCTGCGCTTAAATTAGTCTTTAGGTATTGGTTGTAAGTTTACCGAAGAGCGTTAGGGCGCTGGTTTCTGTTATTTTTACTTTTGCAAACTCTCCGGCCAGCGACACCGGCCCATTAAAGACCACGATGTGGTCCGTTGCAGTCCTGCCGACCAGTTGTGGATTATTTCCACTGTCCGCCTTGTTTAGATGGGGCTTTTTACTTGGCCCTTCGACGAGGATTTTTACAGTTTGGTTTAGGAATCGTTTATTCAGTTCAGTACTTATTTTGTTTTGCACATCAAGCAGCTCTATGTTTCGCCTTTTCTTTACTTCCGCAGGGACATTATCTTCTTTTTCTTTATCAGCGGTTGTCCCCGGCCGGGGCGAGTATTTGAAAATGAAACAATTCTTATATTTCGCCTTCTTGACCAACGCGATAGTTGCTCCAAAATCCTCCTCCGTTTCCCCCGGAAACCCCACCATAAAATCGCCCGCAATCGCAATGTCCGGCACAACGGCTCTGGCCTCGGCCAGCAGCTCCAGATACTCCCCCGCTGTATAACGCCGGTTCATCGCGAGTAAGATTCTGTCCGAACCGCTTTGTGCCGGTAGGTGCAGATAATTACACGCCTTCGGCAAATCAGCCATGGCCTGCAGAATATCATCGAAGAACTCTTCGGCTGGATAACTGGTAACAAATCTTAGCCACTCGATTCCATCGACTTCACTTGCCATCTCAAGCAAATCAGCCAGGCAATAGGTCTTCTCGCCGCTTCTGTATTTATATGAATTTACCCTCTGGCCTAATAGCGTAACAAGTTTTACTCCCTGGCCGGCCAATCTTTTTATCTGCTCGATTATCGCTGCAGGCGCGCGCGAGACCTCCGGCCCACGAACATAAGGCACAATACAATACGTACAGAAATTATTACAGCCCCGCATCGCCCGAACAAATGCCTGACCCGGCACTTGCTTGTCCTCGATGCCATAAGCAGATTCGAAATCTTCAAGAGCTTGGACCTGATTTTCAGAAGTTCTCTGCCGAATTTTTTTCGTTACCGCTATGGTTTCTTTCTTCTCCTGCAGCGTTTCTGTTACCAGCTTGGTTATTTGTGGTATTTGTGCCGGCCCGCAAACTATATCGACCGCCTCGTGTTCGAGCAGTTTGTCGCCGAGCCGCTGTGCCATACAGCCAATTACCCCGACCACCAAACCGGGTCGGCTTTTTTTTATATGTTTTAGATGCCCGAGATGTGAGAGAACCCGCTGTTCTGCATGTTGACGAACTGAGCAGGTATTTATCAAAACAACATCAGCGTCTTTCTCGCTATCAGCCAGACTAAACCCCGCCTCGCCGAGCGCAGAACTCACCAACGCCGTATCCAGCTTATTCATCTGGCAACCATAGCTCTTAATGAGGAATTTCAAATCACAGATTTCACATTTCATATTATTGAATTTTGAATTTTTGGCCCCTAAATTCGGTAGTTTTCAGGTATTCGATAAATCCACTTATTTGTTTTGACACATTCGTTGCGGAATTTAAAAGAACTTTGAAATCATTATTGTCCATATAACCAATGTCTTTGGCAATAAATAGCTGTGAGCGTAATTCACCAGCCGAGCCCTTGGCCACGTATAGGAACTGGATAGATTCCTGCTTTGAGCCTCTCTCAAAACCTTCTGCTATATTACTCGATACTGAGACTGCGGATCGCTGAATCTGACTTTTTAATCCGTAGTCATCTTTTAATTTTCCCTTAGATGTGGTTCTGTAGACCTGCACTGCGACTTTTCTGGCACTCTGCCAAACCGGTAGGTCTTCAAAAGATTTATAAGTAGCCATAACTCATCTCCATCAAATAAAATTTAAATTTGAAATCTGAAATCTGAAATCTGAAACTCAAAACAACACAAAGTATATCAATCTGAAGGACCAAAATCAACGTGTCCGCACAATAGGCAGGGAGCGATTCAGTTTCCGCTGCAGGTCTTTCAGCCGGTTTACCTCGTCATTGCCCAGCAGGATAATCGGAAAGGCGGTCTTGTTATGAAACAATGGCTCATCCATATCCACCCATTTGCGGCAATATTCACCATCCGGCGTTCCGGGAATCGGCGAAAAATCCGCTAACATCCCGCGAATGCCCAGGCCGTTGGCAAAGTGCATCGAGGCTTCGAGCTCCTGAACATCGGTTTGAGGATGGCCGAGAATTTGATACGCCGTAATGCTGGTGGGCTCTGCACCCGCAGCGGTGAGCTGCTCGACCGCCCGTGCAAGCTCATCGGAAAAAACTTTCGAGCCGGTATGTCGCTGCCATTCTAAGGAAACATTCTCAAACCCAGGATAGAAAGTCTTAAAGCCCGCCCGCACCATCAGCTCAGCCAGCGCTCTCGTGATAAAACGAGCATTAAGACCATTAGGCGTGTGCAGCTTTACTTTTATATCACGTTTCAAGACCTCGTTTAGAAAAGGTACCAGGACTTTTTCCGCCTCGAACAGCAAAGCGTCATCGTAGAACGCAATATTCTCAACCCCACGTTTCGTTAACAACTCTAACTCGGCTAAAGAGCGTTCCGGTGGTCGCGCTTTGAATTTGCCATAAACCTTGGGAACAGAGCAGTAAGTGCAATTGAAGGGACAACCGTCGGTGAGTTTAAGGACTCCAACATTTAGTCTCTCTACGGCCTCCCACAAAGCCGGCTGCTTCAAGTCCGGCTTGATTCCCAAATACTCCCAGAGTGGCTCAAGATTTGTTCCCCGCACCAAGAAATCCGCCCCCAATCCTTGTGCATGATTGCCGCAAAGTGTCACATAGTTACCGCCAAGTATAATCTTCGTTTGAGGCCAGACTTTGCGAACATCTTCTATTACCTCCTGGATGCCCTGGTACCAATACGTCATTGTCGTCTGGATAAGAACGAAATCGCACGGTCCCTCTCGTGTCAGAAAATCTATGAACATCCCGCGAGGCAAACCAAATCGCCGAAAGTATCGCGGAATCGCCTCCAGACAAGCCGGACTTGGGATTTGTTCGCAGTAAAATCGCCCCCGGCCCCACCGGTCGGATTCAAGCTCCTTCTGCTCCGCTACAAAAGAGGCCAATCGGTCGAGATAATCGAAGAGAGTGAAATCAGCTCTGCCGCGCAGATACCCTGCCACGCTCAGCAGGCCATAAGGTTTAAGCCAGAAATCATAAGCGGCAAAGTCATAGATCGGCGGATTTACCAGCAGGATTTTCATTTGTCTATATTTTACGTATAGACCTTTCAGCCGGCCGCAAATCTATGGACACACACTCTTGCGGTTCTCCAGCACGGCAGTTCTGTTCTGAACTACTTCCCGGGCTCTATAAGTCGGTCAACTCTGCTCTGCGCTCAGACTTCTTCAACGACCTTAAATCCCATCAGCACACCCAGCTTCTTGATGTTCTCTAAGTGGTCGCCGTAGAAGACCGCGCGGTGCAGCAATGTCATTACGCCGCCTTTGAGTATGCCGGCGCCCCAGTTATGAAACATCTTACGAGCATCGGCCACCTCCGTCCAGAACTGCGTCCGGCAGCCGAGCTCATCGTGGGTAATCTTGAATATCTTGCCGGTTGAAATCAGCATCGTGTCGAGGTCGATGAGCTTGGCGCAGGTAACAACCTGCCCGATACGGTTCTCCACGTCCAGCGATACACCTCTTTCGCTGTCACTCTGGGTGCGAATGGTGAAAGGCAGACGCTTACCGGCGGGGCCGTCCATCTTCGTTGCCGACGTGCAGTGGAAGTGTATCAGAGCATTCGTGGACGTATCGAAGACCGGGTCGGTGATGAACCCCGGCACCCCGAACGCATAGGCGAACATCAGCATTGTCAGCGCCGAGTCCATATCTCCTTCGCAGGCCCCGACCAGTCCAAGGTCGTTCAGCTTGCTGAACGCCAGGCAGCCTTTAGACGGTCCACCCATGCAGTTGGAGCTCGTGATGGCCTGTGCCTTTTCCTTAATCATCATGTTCTTTATCGCCAGGTAGAAGCGCGCCGAGTTGATTATCTCCTTCCTCGATGGCTCAACTATGGCCTTGGCCTTACTAAGCCAATATCGCTCGGCCTCAGCTTCAGCGGCCTTGATATCGACCGCCTTGTGGGCCTGTACGGTTTGCTCGACGGTAACCGGGATCAGCTCAACGCCCAACTTTTCCTTGACCTGCTCGGCAGAACAGGCCGCAGCCGTTCCACGGGGCCCGTGCACAACGATAATGCGAGTTTGCCGCATTCGGGCGGGTACACGCATCAGCGCAACTATCTGGTCAATCTCGCCCCAGTCACTCGTCGGCAGCACAACGACCTTCTTGCCCGCCTTCTGCCACGCAGGAAAATACATCCACCCGTGCCCGCTGAAGGGCTGCGAGAAGACCGCCGTCGGCAGTCCCACATCAATCAGCTTACCCAACGCCTGTGCCGGCGCGCCTCCACCGTGTCCGGAAAGATGAAACAGCAGAACACCGTCAGCGCCTTTTACTTTGGCCACCACCTCGTCCACTTTGGCCGGAGGAACCAGCTCGCCGCCGACGAACTTCACATCGCCGAGTTTCCGCTCCACCTTGGTGAGGTATTTCTCGAACTTGGCTATCTCCTCGGTCGGCCGAGACAGGTAAATCCCCGCTGTCCTGCCAATATAGACCTGGTGGATTTTCACCGCGGGCATCTTGGGCGGCCATTCGCCACCCTCGCCGGCCATCACGGCCCGGCTGCCCAACTTTCCGCCCAGCAGTAATGCCCCCGCGCCCGCTGCGCTTACCCCCAAAAACTCTCTTCGATTTACTAAATCACCCATAATTTCACTCCTTATAAATTAACGTTCCTTCATAGGAATACGAAACTGTTGACCGGATGATTCTACTCAATCATATATTGTTTACCAAAAACAATTCTCCTTTGAACAACCAACTTTCCAAATCAACCAGTGTCTTTGAATTTAGTGCGCAGTCGCTTCAGCTCGGCCTTTAGCTGCTTGACGATGCCACCGTATGCCGGGTTGTCATAGACGTTTTTCATTTCACGCGGGTCTTTCTGCAAGTCATACAGCTCCCACTCGTCGATGTCGTGGTAGAAGTGTATCAGTTTACACCGCTGCGTTCGCACACCGTAGTGTCGTTTAACGCTGTGCACAGCCGGATACTCGTAGTAGTGGTAATACATCGATGTCCGCCAATCCCTGGGCGTTTTGCCCCGCAGCACCCGGCGGATGGTTCGGCCCTGCATATCATCCGGCTTGCCGACACCGGCAAGGTCAAGGAACGTCGGCGCAAAATCTAAGTTCAGAACGATGGCATCGTTGACCGACCCGGGCTTAATCTCCCTCGGGCACCGAACCAGCAGCGGCATCCGCAGTGATTCCTCGTACATAAATCGCTTGTCGAACCAGCCGTGGTCGCCTAAGTAGAAACCCTGGTCCGAAGTGTAAAACACGACCGTATTCCTGGCCAGCCCCGACTCGTCAAGATAGTCCAGCAGCCGCCCGACATTGTCATCAACCGACGCGATGCAACGCAGGTAGTCCTTGATATATCTCTGATATTTCCAGCGGACAAGTTCCTTGCCCTTCAGATTCGCCTTACGGAAGGCCTCGTTCTTGGGTTCGTATGCTGCATCCCAAAAGTTCTTCTGCTCGGAGTTCAGGTTTCTCGGCGCCACGAGTTTCAAATCTATCTTGTCCATCGTCTTTTCGATACTCATATCTTGTTCCTTCGCGGCTCTTCCACGGTTGGAGTAATCATCGAACAGGTTGTCCGGCTCCGGTATGGTCACGTCGTCATACATTGCCAGATGTTTTGGCCCCGGCTCCCACCTGCGGTGCGGCGCCTTGTGGTGATACATCAGGCAGAACGGCTTGTCGGCCCTGCGCTCTTTGAGCCATTTCAGACAATGGTCGGTAATAATATCCGTTGTGTACCCGGTGTATTTTTTTCGCTGGCCCATCTCGCGCATAAACGGGTTGTAGTACGTTCCCTGACCGGGCAGGACATTCCAGTAATCAAAGCCGGTCGGGTCGCTCTTGAGGTGCCACTTACCTATCATAGCCGTCTCGTAACCGGCCTCCTGAAGCAGCTTAGGGAATGTCGGCTGGCTGCCGTCAAACCTTTTCCTGTTATCGATGACCCCGTTGATATGGCTGTATTTGCCCGTCAGAATCACCGCCCGGCAGGGCGCACAAATGGAATTGGTGCAAAAGCAGTTCTCGAACAGCATTCCTTCTTTGGCAAGTCGGTCGAGGTTCGGCGTCTTATTTATCTTGCTGCCGTAGCAGCTCAGAGCGTGAGAGGCGTGGTCGTCGGTCATGATAAAGATGATGTTCGGCCGTTTTCCTCCCGCTCCCATCATCTGGCCGATACTCGCACAGTTCGGCACCAGCGATAGCGCTGCCCCCGAGACCGCTGCCGAGCCGACCGTCCTCAAAAATTCTCTTCTTGTTTGCCTTTTCATTTTCGCTCCCTTTCTATCTTTATTAAGCCTCTTTACTTACAGAACAGAATTCTTTTCACTTCTCGTCCATTTCATGGAAGTCACCCCTTGCGCCACCATGTATCAGCGTTGGGAACATTCGGCGCCACATCCAGCCGACGCTCCCAAGCTTTCAGCAGCTTTCGATGCTCTGCCAATATAGAAGCATACTGTGAGCCGGCTGCAAGATTTTTCGTTTCACCGCTGTCTCTTCTCATATCGAAAAGCTGTTCAACAGGGTCGTCCTTATAAGTGATGTATTTGTATCGCTGCGTTCTGACCATCCTTCCTTTATTGGAGCTTACCTCGGTGACAATAAAATCGTGCCAGGGCACGGACTTTCCTTCGAGGATTGCCCGCAAACTTTTGCCGCGTATCGTTTTTGGAGCTCTTATACCTGCATAGTCACACAAGCTCGGCATTATGTCCAGGCCGGAAACCAGATGGGTGGTATCTGTCCTGTTTTCGGAAATATGTCCCGGCCAGGAGATAATCAACGGCACCTTCGCAGATTCATCGTACAGAGTATTCTTCCGCACCATCTGATGATGAGCTGTCCCCTCACCGTGATCGGCAGTCAATAAAACCAGCGTCTCTTTCACATAACCGAAATCTTCCAGCGTCTGCAGTATGCGTCCTATCTCAGCATCAACAAACTCGATATGGCGATAGTAGCTCCACAAATAATACCGCCACTGCTGTTTGCTCCAGTTGCCTTGAGCCGCATCTCTGCCTTTACGCGTTCGTTTCACTGCATCCGGCTCATTCGTATCGAATTGGAAATTGTCCGGCAGTTCCGGAAGCTTTCCGGCCAATTCCTCGTAACGAAGCTGACCTGGGTCCTTCGTGTTCAAGCGCAGCCACTCACAGATATCGTGTGGCTGCAGGAAAGAAGCTGCCATTAGAAACGGTCTCGATTGTGAACGGTTTCGCAAAAATCCTTCACATGCTCGGGAGGTAACCGTATCACAAAGATAACCCAAACCGCCGATGCCCGTATTTATGACCTTGAAACCCGGTATGTCCTTCGTAAAGCTTCTCGGAATGTGCCACTTTCCCGCGTAGACTGTTTGATAATCTGACTCTTGTGAAAACCACTGTCCGAGATTAGGAATATCCGAACGGATAGGTAGATTATTTACGTAAACTCCCGTCTCACTGCTGGCACGACCCGTGAAAATTGAGCTTCGCGCAGGACTGCACACGGGGTTCGTACTGTATGATTCCGTAAAACTCACACCACCGGTCTTAAGCCGGTCAAGCGCCGGCGTTCGCACATGCCGGCACCCTCCTGCAGCAATCGTATCAATGTGCTGCTGGTCGGTAATAATCAAAAGGATATTCTTCGGCTTTAGTTTACGGCTTTGCTTGGCAGCAAAAACCCTCTTGCTCGAAACACTACTGCCCAGGACCGCCAATGCACTCCCGCCTAACTTTATAAACTCACGCCGATTTATGTGCCGCATTAGCTTTATCTTGCTTTCTTTATTCATTAGCTTTTCTTCCTTCTCGCGCTTTTGACCCTTTGGTAAGACTTTCGTAGTTGTTCTGTTCTTTGTCTAATGGCTTTCTCCGCCTGCTCATCCAGAATATATGCCTTATGCATCGAGATGGCCGCCAGCAGTCTGTGGTTGTCATCCAGCCAGTACTCATAAGGAAGAATCCCATCCCCCAATTGGTCAAATCTGTGCAGGGACACATCTTTACCCCTCAGCTTCATCTGATAAGCACCGCGATAGGACAACTGCTGGCCTTGCTTCAAAAGACTGAGCCCTTCCAACATATCGAAATTCAGCGAAGATTCCTTATCGAACTTCAGTCGCTGCACCGCCTCAAACAAACACCAATCACTTGTAAGTTGACCGGGGACTTTCCGTTTGAAAGTATGTTCACCGGTTTCAACGCTCATGACATTTCCCTTGATGACAACTCTTTCCTCAGTCCCAAGCTCGCCGACAGGCTTTCCATCCCCGTTGATAAAGCGACTCGACAGATGCCATTTAACAGGAGATGTTAACTGATTATTCAAACATTGGATGTTGGCGTCGATAGCATTCAGTAACCCATCTACCTCCACAACCTCCTGGCGAACCTCTAATGTGAAGGAATCATTTGGCTTTCCAGCAGTACGTTTGATCCGGACAAATCCCACATTATAGTTGCCGCTTTCACGATAGCCGTGACATGTCCAAATCCGGTATGTATTCACCCAGTTTCCATCCGGCTTGAAATCTTCAGATGCAAACGCGAATTCACGAATGGCACCCAATTCTCTTAGCAAACCAGGCGTCAGAGGAGAACCTACCACTGTCCTTTTACTTCTTTTCTTCTTGGCCATAATATTCTATTTTTGAAAGTGTTATCAAATATGAAATTTACATTGCTAAGTATAATCTTTACCCGCAAGGCTGTCCTTGCAGGATTTACGCCACTTCTCGAGCGTCGCCTTCATCGCTCGTAAAATCTCCGGCTTTGCCGCCGACAGGTCCTTTGTCTCGCCGGGGTCCCCAATCAGGTCAAAGAGCATATAGCTCTTGCCCTTGTTCCGGGAAATCAGCTTGTAACGGTTATCTGTGAGCGATACCTGGCTGCCGGATTCAAACCCGATGGGCTTGGGACGCTTGGTCATTTTGCCTTCAATCAGCGGCAAAAGACTGACGCCGTCAATTGGTTCCGGCTGTCCCTTCATTTTGAAGCCGAGCACGTCCAGGACCGTCGGGAAATAGTCCGATGTGCAGCACGGAATATCCGTCACGCGCCCACCCTTAACGCGCCCAGGCCATTCGAGCAGACCCGGAACACGAACTCCCCCTTCGAACAAGCTGCGTTTGCGCCCACGCAGCGGCCCTGCTGAGCCGCGAGTCCGACCGTGCTTGCCATCCTTTCCTTCAGGCCCGTTATCGCTGCAAAACCACAACATTGTGTTACCCGCAATGCCCGCAGCGCGCAGCTCCTTGCGAAGCCGACCCATCTGCTCATCCAGAGCGCTGATACACCCATAGTAGTGCTGCTCGTCTTCGCTGTACTGCGAATACATCTTTCTGTATTCCGGCCCCGCCACGACCGGCAAATGTGGCGTATGAAACCAGACCACAGCCAGAAATGGCTTCTTATTCCTTGTGGCTTTCCGGATAAAGTCAACCACGCGGTCCATAATGATTCGCGAATCATCTCCCTCGAGTTTTTCGGTTACATTTCTCCCGTTGTGCCAATAAAGCGCCCGCACGTCAAACTTCCTTCCATGCACGTTGGCCGGATCGTATGGGTCCCACGTAGCTACCGCATACTCAGTGGAGAACCATTCATCAAATCCGCTCATAGCCGGCGTCATATAATTTTCCTTGGGTTTTCGCTTTGGCCCTTTCCCTGAATAATCTGCAAGCAGCGTCCCTAAGTGCCACTTGCCGAAATGACCTGTTACGTATCCTTGCGTCTTCAAAGCTTCCGCTAATGTAATTTCTTCCTTGCGTATATGTCCGACGTTTGCAAAGAAGATTCCATATCGATATGGATGCCGGCCGGTAAGGCAGCTTCCGCGAGTGGGCGAGCACACCGGTGCACCGGAATAGAAACGCCTGAATCGCAATCCGGCTTCCGCCATCGCATCCAGGTTGCCGGTCTTAATTATCGAATTGCCGTTAAATCCCGCGTCGCCCCAGCCCATATCATCCGCCATACAAAGGATAATATTCGGTTTGTCCGTACCTTTCTTTTTTGAAAAGAAATCCCGGGGCAAAGCCATAGCCACAGCACCGCCCGCAATGGAACCGAGGAAAGTTCTTCTACTAATCATCCTGCTCACCTTATTAGTAAAAAATGCGATTCACCCTCAACACTTTTGGGGTTATACTGTAAGCCGAATCTATGGACTATAATAATAGATGCAGCGGGATTTGTCCAATAAATTGGTATTCTTGTTGAAAATTACAGCATCTTGGTATAATATCGAATAAGAGCACTATCTATTCAAGATACGAGCAATAACAGGGAGGTTTTAAGATACCTCAGCTAAAGAAACAGCTTGGTTCCCTTGATGTATTTGCTATAGCAGCCGGCGCTATGATAAGTTCAGGCTTATTTATTCTGCCTGCCATTGCTTACGCAAAAGCCGGCCCTGCGGTCATATTGTCATATTTTTTTGCATCTGTTCTGATAATTCCCAGCGTTCTCAGTAAGGCCGAATTGGCCACTGCAATGCCCCGGGCCGGTGGAACATATTTCTATGTCGAACGCAGTTTAGGCTCGATTTGGGGCCTGTTCGGCGGATTGGCAAGCTGGTTCTCGCTCGCATTAAAAAGCGCCTTTGCCGTTATCGGAATGGCCGTGCTTATCGAGGTTGTACTACAGCGCCTCTTTCCAACCCAGCTAACCCAGTGGCACCTCAAGGCAATAGCTGTCGCCTGCTGCCTCGGATTTACTACGCTGAATATCGTAAGCGTCAAACTAACAAGCAGATTTCAGGTTGTCCTTGTCGGAGCATTGCTGGCCATACTTGCCTTCTTTGTTGTTTTTGGCTCCGGAGCTGTTGAAGCTGTCAGATACGAGGGCTTTCTTGAAAAAGGTTGGCCGGCAGTCTTTGCAACTGCAGGATTGGTTTTCATAAGTTTCGGCGGCTTGACTAAAGTCGCCAGCATTGCAGAAGAAGTCAAACAGCCCGGAAGAAATCTGCCCCTGGGTATGCTCCTCGCCTGGTTTATTGTAACCTTGTTTTACATCGGCGTAATCATAATTACAGTCGGTGTGCTGGACGCCGCCGAACTGGAGGAAATGTACCGGCAAGGTAACATAATGCCTGTGTCACTGGCGGCCAATAAATTTATGGGACTGCCCGGTTTTGCAATCCTTAGTCTCGCTGCAATAGCTGCTTTTGTAACCACCGCAAATGGCGGCCTTCTCGCCGCTTCTCGCTCCCCTATGGCTATGAGCAGAGACCAATTACTGCCGCCGTTTTTAGCTCACGTCAGCCCACGCTTCAAAACCCCTCATTCCAGCATATTGCTTACAAGTGGCTTTATGATTACGGCAATCGTTTTTCTTGATATTGAAGTGCTGGTAAAAACCGCCTCGACCTTAATGATAATACTTTTCATTCTTGTCAATGCCAGCGTGATTATAATGCGTGAGAGCAGAATACAAAGCTACCGGCCGAAGTTCAAATCACCGTTATATCCTTATATACATATCCTTGCCATCATCGCTTATGGCGCTTTGATAATTGATATGGGGCTGGTGCCGCTCTTGATTACTGCGGGCTTTATCACCTGTGCCTTCGCCTGGTATCTAATTTACGCCAAAAAAAGAGTAAGCCGCCGCGCGGCCCTCGTCCATGTTATTGAACGCATTACCGCCAGGGAGCTGGTTGACGCTACTTTACCGGACGAGTTAAGGGAGATTATCATTGAGCGGGACGAGATTGTTGAGGACAGATTCGACCAGCTTATAAAAGAGTGTGAAATCCTGGACATCCAGGGCAAAACAAGTGCCGAAAAAATCTTCCGACAGGTCTCCACCATCCTGGCCGAGCGGCTGGGGACAAATGAATACGTACTTTTCGAAAAATTCCTCCATCGCGAAGCAGAGGGCGGCACCGTTGTTCAGCCGGGCTTTGCTATTCCCCACATAGTAGTGGATGGCGAAAACAAATTCGATATTTTACTCATCCGGGCCGCCGATGGCATTGATTTCCCGCATGCGCCGGACCCCGTCAAAGTAATGTTCGTCCTGACCGGCAGCAAAGACCAGCGTAATTACCATTTGCGGGCACTGATGGCTATCGCCCAGATTGCGCAGGAAAAGCACTTCGAGCAGCGTTGGCTCGCCGCCAGGGACCCCGCCGAAATACGAAACTTAATCCTCCTGTCCACCAGAAAAAGGGATACAAATGTGTAGGTCCTCCGGCCTTTCATCATTCGATATTCAACTTCCGTTTTACTATTGACCTTTGAATTACTAATGAAACCTGGGTGGCACCCTCAAACTTGTTTGGGGGTGTTGAAAAATGTCTTATTCGAGTGTTTGGAGTAATTGTTTGTTTCATTTGTTTTTCAAATTTCAATAATATCCGAATTTCCTTTTCTCTTTTTCGCCCCTGCTTTACAATTAACCAATGCTTTATCTCTGGTCAACCATACTGATTCTGCTCAACGCGGCTTGCCTCGTCTTGGTGGTTTTCGGCCTGCCGGGCTCGGCGAATTCCTCGGTATCACCACCAAATTTGCGCTTGGTATTCTAATCTGGCTTATCGTTGCCGTCGCCGCCTTTTGGCCCTAAAAATATCTGCAAAAAACCCTTCATTATAGTAGGCGGTATTCATCACTTAAAAGCTGCTCACCTGCCGTCGTTTTCGATTATCCTTTTACCGCGCCTTTTGCCACTCGTAAATCGACGGCACCGCAGGTTTAGGTTGTGGCGCCTCACCAAGCGGCAGAGCCCGGTTCCCTTCGACCCGCCCCGGCTTACTCCTGCCGCCGGCGATTTTCCCATTCCCCCCGTACAGACGGTTGCCGATTATCTCAACACCGATGCAGTCCGCAGAAGCCAGATATACCATTGGCGACGACCTGTCCTTCAGCACGAAAACATTGTCCTTGATAACGTGGTCGAAGCTCGCGGTTTTCGCGAACACGCCCTGGCCTCGCTCGACCACAAAACGGCTGTAAACAATCAGCCAGTTTTCATTCATCCCGCCCATCCACACCCCCGTCTTTTCTGAGCTGACATCGCAGTTGTAAACCCCATTGCGCGGGCCGTTCGGACCGTGCGCCTTGTCCTCCGGCGGCGAAGCCCACATACCGAAGCCATACCCGCCGTGACCCCTTACAGACGTGATGACGCACTGTTCCATCAGGTTCTCGTTCGTCCACCCCGAGTGCCATTGGGCGTCACTTTCGTGAAAGTCGCTCTTGCGAATCACGTTACCGCTGGCGCCCCACTGAAACAGAGGCCCATGCCGCATCTTGAACGTCTCGACGTTCTCGATGAGGCAGTCCCAGCATCTGTCCCAGCCTGTATATGCCGTCCCGCCGCCGCCCTTGAACCACGCATCGTCGAAAACGCAATCGCGAATCTCGCACCACTTCGCCATACTGCCGTACACCGGAAACCGCCCGCACATCTTCACCTTCACACCACGCGCCCAGCAGTTCCAGGCGTGATAGAACAGCACGCTGCTAATCCACAGATTTTCAGTCTGTTCCAGATATAGGTCTTCAATGCCGCACCGTTGTATCGGCACGATTTTCCGCACAAAGGACCCATCGATAACCGGAAACTCAATGCGAAGCGGCTGGTTAATGGTAATGGTTTTGCCTTTTATCTTCTTAATGATAATTTCGTAGCAGCGGTAAGCGCCCCACAGGCAGGCGTTCTTCGTAAGTTTCTTCCAGCGAGCCGTAGCCGGGCCTTCGATGTAAACACAGTCGCCCGCTGTCAGTCCTTTTACGCTCTCTAATGTAAGCGTCAGGCCGCCGCGTTTGCCGTCACGCGCCAGTTTGATTTTCCTCCCCGTCCATCCCCGTCCCTCGAAGGTGATGGCACCCTGTCTGCTCGGAACCGAGCGCCTGTCAATGAAGGATGAATCCGCTGCGACCTTAATCTCGCCCGTCAGCTTGCTGCCGTCCTTATATTCCGCAATCCCCTTGAGCGTGTGCTCACCGTCACCGACTTTGCTGATAACATCCCGGCCCGTCGCAGCACAGTTAAACGTATTGCCGGAGTGTGTGCTGCGCTGCCATCTTTGAAGCACAGCATCGTCGGCCATAATTGTCATTTTCACAAGTCCGCCAGGCCGACAGTGTATTTCTATCCGCGTGTTCTTACCCACGCGACTACCCGGTGCCGGCGTATAGAAGCCGACGCCGTTCTTCGGTATCCCATAGCGGAAAATCAATCTCGTCTTGTCACTGCCCTGCCCTCGAATGACCACGTCGTTGTGCCGCACCGTTACCGGCCGGTCCAGATAATACGTCCCTGCGCCTAACACCACGGCCCCGCCTCCATTCTCGCCCGCCGCTCGACAGGCCTTATCGAGCGCGCCCGAATCGTCCAGATTATCGTTTGCTTTGCCGCCGAAGTCTTCGATGCTCGCGAAAGTTTTCACGCGGCCAATCCCGCCTTGCACACCACACTGGGTCCAATTCGGATATACCAGACCGTCCGGCCCAATCACGTCAGCCGCCGTAAGGCGCTCCTTCTCGTCCGGCCGGATTTTATACTGACCTTCCCACGGCGGCTTCAGCTCTTCCCCAGCGCTTACTCCGGCCCAGAGCGCCGCAATGCCTATCACCCCAACCCACAAAACTCTCGACAAATCTCTGATTGTGTAAGCCGTCATTTTCACACTCACCTTATTTCCCCTCACTGTCCACCGTTCTTCCACTTCCCCATTCCTTGTTCGATATTCGATATTCGATATTCACTATCCGTCCTCCGTCCTCCGTCCTCTGTCGTCCCTCGTCTTTCGTCCCTCGTCTTTCGTCCCTCGTCCGTCGTCCGTCGTCTGTCCTCTGCCCTCCGTCCTCTGTCCTCTGTCGTCCCTCGTCTTTCGTCCCTCGTCCGTCGTCCGTCGTCTGTCCTCTGTCCTCCGTCGTCCGTCCTCTGTCCTCCGTCCTCTGTCGTCCCTCGTCTTTCGTCCCTCGTCCGTCGTCCGTCGTCTGTCCTCTGTCCTCCGTCCTCTGTCCTCTGTCGTCCCTCGTCTTTCGTCCCTCGTCCGTCGTCCGTCGTCTGTCCTCTGCCCTCCGTCCTCTGTCCTCTGTCGTCTGTCGTCCGTCCTCTGTCCTCCGTCCTCTGTCCTCTGTCGTCCCTCGTCTTTCGTCCCTCGTCTTTCGTCCCTCGTCCGTCGTCCGTCGTCTGTCCTCTGTCCTCCGTCCTCTGTCCTCCGTCGTCCGTCCTCTGTCCTCCGTCGCCTGTCATCCGCAACCCGCAACTCGCAACCCGCAACCCGCAACCCGCAACCCGCAACTCGCAACCCGCAACCCGCAACTCGCAACCCGCAACCCGCAACTCGCAACCCGCAACTCGCATCATTTTAACTGCCAATCGTACGGGCAGTATTCGAGCCATCTATTTGAAAATTGTCATTGTGAGTCCGCCTACGGCGGACGAAGCAATCTCAATTATGTTCAGCCCCCGGCTCCGCCGGGGGTTATTTGCTAACTCATTACCAACGGCACCCCGTGTCGATAGGACTACTTGCCTCACTCCAACCACTGGTCACCAAAGAGAGCAAAATTACCAAAATCGACAAAGCAATCATTGTTAAAATCCATTATCAGTCGCCCCCTGCATATAACAAGACCAAGGCTGTGGATACCTCCGGCTGCAAGGCCACCAAATCTGTATATCTCAGGCACATCGCACTGCCCGTAGTAGTTGTCAGTTGGATTTCTTTTGGGATTCACCGGCGGGCGTATCTGTTTTCTTACCGGTCTTGCCGGCTTTGCGCTTGAACTCCATGGTGAACCACGGCTCATCAGCAAGCTCACCGTCCTGGTCCAGGCCATAGAGTGCGATTTTTATCGTCTTAGAATCCACTTTCGTATAGACGGTAGCACTCTTTCGTACATTGCCCTCAGCATCAACATACTCGCTTTTCGAGACAAGCTTGCCATCTTGCGCTTCCCATGTTCCCTTGGTCCTGCCACCTCTGTTGTCAACGCCCACCTGTACGACCTTTTCCTCGCCCGGCACGTAAAAGACCATGCCGCGGGAGGCATACTCACCCATCTTGAAATCAGCAGTCAAGAGATGTCCGTTAAGTTCCCACTTGTACACTAACAGGATTGTTGTGCCGTTGTCGGTTGTGGCAGTCCATCGGCCAGCCAACCAGTCAGACCCGTATTCTTTCGCAAGGTCACGGAGGCTTTGCTGAGCTGCTGCCGAGCCGCTCCAAATGATGAGGATGGCTGTCACTAAAAACACGGTCTTTGACAAGCTCGCCTTCACTTTTGCAGTTCTTCGTTCATTCATTGCTTTTCTCCTTTCAAAACTTGTCCCTGCCCCGCATCCTTGTGCGGGATAAACTCCAGCAGGGAACTGTTAATATTTGTCGGTGCACACTGTGCGCACCGATACCTTCTCATAAAATTCCGCTGAATTGAGCTAATAAAGTTGCATTTTTTCATCACCGGCCGCCTCTACTAAACCTATCAAAAGTCATACAATTGTACTCTTTCGCACACATTGCCGTCAAGAATATTTACGCCAAATCCTGAAATGACCGGCAAGCTGGCTAAAATAAAATCCGTGTCTAACTTTCCTGCGCAATCAGCGTTATTTATCCTGAGCGTACCTGTACCGAGCACGGTCGAGGTAGTCGAAGGAATCCGCGTCTTTAATTTTTTTAATCTCTTTGTGCATTTTGTGCCTTTTCGTAGCTATATTTCTCTGCGTAATCTGTTTACCCCGTTAGAAATGTACCTTCTCTTTTTCTAACGGGGTGCTCTCTGTGGCCAAAATTATTCGTGTTTATTCGTGTCAATTAGTGGCAAAAATACTTCGTGTCTTCCTTGTCCCCGCGTCTTACTCGCGACAGCGAGTAGCGGGGAGTGTCTTCGTGGCTAATTTGTTTTGAATTTTATATTTTGGTCATTTGAATTTGTTTCGAATTCTTGTCCGCCGTAGTCTTGACGTAGGCGGATCGTGCTTCCTATTTCGTATTTTCCCTCCTCCTCTGCGTCTAATTTTTCTTCGTGCCTTTTTGTGGCTAATACTCTTAATCTGTGTAATCAAAATTTGAGATTTGAAATTTCAAATTTGAAATTTATCTGTTGTTAATTCTTTGCCGTCCCTCCGCCTTTGCGAATCCGATGACGGTACTGGTCCAGGATAACGGCCGCCACGATAACGCAGCCTGTGATAATACGTTTAGTAGGTTCCCCTGCTCCAATCTGGTCCAGCCCGGTACCTAACACTCCGATGATAAGCACGCCGAAGAATGAGCTTACCACAGACCCACGACCACCCATAAGGCTCGTACCGCCAATCACCACTGCTGCGATGGCCTCAAGCTCTAAACCACGGCCCATGTTGGGATTTGCTGATGACAGCCGCGCCGTATGTATCACTGCCGCTATCGATGTCAGAAAACCACACAGCACAAACACCCCCAGCTTCAGCGGAGCAGGGTCAATCCCCGACAGCCGAACCGCCTCTTCGTTTGTGCCAATGGCTATCAGATAACGACCGAAAACAGTACGGGAAAGTACCACCTGCCCCATCACCACGATCACAACGGCAATGATAAATCCAAGCGAGAGCCCCAGAACCGGGGCCCTGGTCATCACTTCCACAGGCCCGCCGATATATATGGTCCGCGAATCGGTCACAAGATAAGTGGCTCCCCGCGCAATCTCAAGCATCCCCAATGTAACGATGAAAGACGGAAGCTTCCACCGTATCACTACGAAACCGTTCGCCAGCCCGCAGACGATACCCACCGCAAGGCATGCAGCAATTGCTGCCGGAAGCGGCAGGTTGAATCTAACCAGAAAGACGCCGAGTACTGCACCTGCCAGGGCCATCACCGACCCAACCGACAAATCTATCCCCGCAATGATTAACACGAAGGTCATCCCTACAGCGATAATCATCGTGTCTGCGTTCTGGTTGGCAATCATCCTGAAGGTTGTGAGCGTAAAGAAATGTTTGGCACGAAAACCGAATATGACTAAGAGCAGCGCCAGTGCCAGCCCCATACCGAGGTAATCTGTAATGAAAGCTAATAGCCCGGCAGTTCTCTTTTCTATTATCATTCGCATTCCTTTTCTTGCCACAAAGTCACCAAGACACCAAGTTTTTTGTTTTTGCCACGAATTTGCTCGAATTTTCTCGAATACTACTCTGCGAAGCACGAGTTTTTTTAATTATTTGTGGTCATTCGTGTTAATTTGTGGCTAATCCTTTTTTAAACTTTTAATTTCTTCGTGTCTTTGTGTCTTAGTGGCTAATCTTTCTTAAACTTCTCTCGCTCCCTCCTGAACCGCCCACATACTCGCTAAAGGCCGCAGACATTATCTTTTCCTCGCTCCACTGGTCCCGGCCGAATGTCGCCACAAGACGGCCCGCCGACATCACCGCAATACGGTTACAGACGGCCATAAGCTCCTTGAGGTCCGACGAAATGACAATGACGGCCTTGCCCTTCTCTGCTAACTCTCCCAGCATACGGTATATCTCGAACTTGGCCCCCACGTCAATGCCGCGCGTCGGCTCATCAAAGATAAGAACAGCCGAGTCCCGGTACAGCCATTTTGCGATGACCACCTTCTGCTGGTTGCCGCCGCTCAGCTCACCGACTCTCTGCTCGGTGGATGAACAGCGCACCGACAGGGCATCGACATACCGACCGGCCACCGACCGCTCGCGGAATGTGTTTATCCACCCGAACCGGCTGACATCGCACAATCGAACCAGCGAAATATTCGCCCGGACAGCCAGCCGGAGAAGTAATCCCTGCTCCTTGCGGTCCTCCGTAAGAAGAGCGATACCATTGCGCACCGCATCGCGCGGCTTGCGGATTTTGACCGGCTCCTTTCCTCCACCGAGATATATCTCGCCGCTGTCGGCTCGGTCCGCCCCGAACACCGCGCGCATCGTCTCTGTACGACCGGACCCCATCAATCCCGCGAAACCAAATATCTCGCCCCGCCGCACCTCGAACGTAACATCTTTCACCTTGTCGCCCAGCGTAAGTCCGACCACACTAAGGGCCACCTCACCCGCTTCCCCGGCGTGCCGCAGTTGCTCGGACTCAAGGTCGCGACCCACCATCATACGGATAATGTCGTTAAGACCCAGCTCACTCGTCGAGCGGGTTGCTATGACCTTTCCGTCTCTCAGCACCGTAACACGGTCGGCTATGTCAATGACCTCTTCGATGCGGTGCGAGATGTAGATAATACCCACTCCATCGTCCTTGAGTTTCCTGATTTGCGCGAAAAGAAGTTCTATCTCGTTATCGGTGAGCGATGCGGTCGGCTCATCCAGCACCAGTATCCGGCAGCGCCGCGACAGTCCCGCAGCTATCTCAACCATTTGCTGCTGCCCAACCCCGAGATACCTTACAGCAACCCCCGGCTCAACCGCTCCAAGCCCTACCTTCTTCATTATTTCTCTTGCAGCGCGGTTCAGCTTCTCATAATCGACAAACCCGAACCTGCTTGGCAGCTTCTCGATAAAGATATTTTCCGCAACGGTGAGGTTGGCAACCAGATGCAGCTCCTGCATCACCACCCGGACGCCATCAGCTTCGGCATCCGCTCTGCCGCCTGGCCGATAGGCCTGGCCATCAAGAGACATCCCGCCGGCCTGCCCCTGACGGGAGTCCGCAGTCTCCACCCCCGCTATTATCCGCGCCAGCGTACTCTTGCCCGCTCCGTTTTCGCCCACCAGGGCATGCACCTCTCCCTCTCTCAAGTCGAAATCGACGCCGGACAACGCCTGCACACCGGGGAACGACTTGTTTATCCCCGAGGCCTTCAGGAGTGTTTTGTTTCTCGCAGGCGTCATTTATTGACCTTTGAATTACTAATGAAACTTGGGTGGCACCCTCTTGTGCTTCGCAGCGAAGCGCCGCTTCGCAGAGTAGTACAAACTTGTTTGGGGGTGTTGAAAATCTGTGGGTGGCACCCTCTTG
>Ga0209979_1001378_pt1 | contig 26909 bp, 31 predicted proteins | sample AnhtaG_FD_183114 | JGI IMG/M metagenome (GOLD analysis project Ga0209979, IMG submission 183114) | Deep subsurface microbial communities from Anholt, Denmark to uncover new lineages of life (NeLLi) - Anholt_01485 metaG (SPAdes) (version 2) | ecosystem: Environmental > Aquatic > Marine > Oceanic...
TCAGGGGCAAAAATATCGGATTCTATCAGTCAGAAGAAATCAGACTGTCTCTGATTAACTGCAAAGTGGTTTATAGTAATAGGGGTTGGAGAATCGTCAAAAAATCAGGAACTAAAAAAATTGACCTAGCCATTGCTTTGGCTATGGCCAGTTATGGAGCGGTAATTGCTCCGGAAGAGCTGGAGTCTATAATTGAAGGAAGGGGTGCCGGGAAACGACCGAGTGCCGAGCAGGATTGGTAACAAGGGTTTATAATTAGCATTATGTAAAGTAAAAAATTTGACTACTAAATAATTTTATGTTATTCTGAAAAAAAATAAATATTCTCAAAGTGAGCCCCGGAATATATTTAATGATCTGATTAACTACAGAGAGCCAGTTTTGAGAAGCCTAAAAACTTCTTACTGGCTCTCTTTTTTTATTTATAGAGATGGGGAACGTGCTTGTATAGTGTGAAATCTAGGGTGGCACATAAGATTATTCCTGTAGGGTTTGGAATAACATTTTTAAATGATTGGATTTTAATTTATGGATTTAAAAGTTATATTTCAAAATACCAAAGAGACTATAAAGAAATTAGCTAAACCGGATATGGGCGAAATATCCCATTCTGGAACTGATATCTGGGGTATTGGTAATCTTCCCATTTACAACCCCGATGATCTGGTAGAAAAAAAAGGATTAGAAATTTACCGGACTATGCAAAGGCGGGATGGCCAGGTTAAAGCTGTGTTTATGTTAAAGAAGCATGCCCGGCTATCTACCCCCTGGGATATAAGAGCAGAAGATGAAGATGATCAGGATGCAGTAAAACAAGCTGAATTTATAGAGCATTGTTTTTCAGAGATGAAAGGGAATATAAATAATACCCTGCTTAAAATTTGGAATGCCATGAGAGACGGTTATTCGGTGGCTGAAATGAATTATAAGATCCTTCCCACCGGAGAATTTAAAGGGATGATCGGAATTGACAATATCAAGGTCCGAAAAGCTATAAATTATATGTTTAAATGTGATGAGCATGGCAATATTGAAGAAAAAGGCTTAATTGAATCAGGCAATAAACCTTTACCGGTTAATAAATTTATTCTCTTTGCCTACAATCCCAATGATGACGATGCAGACAGCTTATATGGTGAATCTGATTTTAGGGCTGCCTACCGTTATTATTTCTCTAATGATATTGTACAAAGATTCTGGAATGTCTTTTTAGAAAAGTTTGGCCAACCCACCGTAATAGGTCGTTATGAACCTGGCACTCCAAAGATTAAACAGGATGAGTATTTAGAAATATTGAAGAACATTCAGACCAATACCGCAATCGTTATGCCCAAAGGCCTGGAAGCTGAACTTATGGAAGCTGTCCGAAGAGGAGAAGCAGGTTATAAGGATGCTTTTAATATAAATAATGCAATGATAGCAAGGGCCTTATTGGTGGGGACTCTTTTAATGGACACCGGGGAACAAGGCTCCTGGGCTTTATCTAAAACTCATTTTGATATCTTTATTTATATCCTTGATTATTTAGGTACAGAAACCGAAGATACCATAATCCGGGAACAGATCATAAAACGGTTGATAGATTTTAACTTTCCTCAACCCAAATATCCTTATTTTAAATTTGAATCGCTGATTAAAGATGATCAGAAGGCTAAGGCTGAAATTGCCAAGATGTTAGTCGATGCAGGGTTGATCAATCCAGAAGAGGAATGGGTCCGGGAATTCTTGAAAATCCCGGCCAAAGAAGAAGGGATAGTTTTACCTGAACCTAAGCCTAAAGGCGGGGGCTTTATAGAAGATTATCAGGCCAGGCTAAAAAGGCAGATTAACCAGTATGAAAAGAAATGTAACTTTACCAGGATAGTAAAAAATTTAGATGAATGGGAAGCAAAGGCCAAAGAAGAACTTATAGAAATTATAACCAAACAGAAGGAAGCCCTTAAAAAAGATATCTTAAAAAGGAAGATCATTGAAACTAATTCGGCTTCACAGATTGAAAAAATTCAATTATCTTATGTAGGAGAATTAAAGACCAAAATACAGGAATATCTAAGAGATTTATGGCAGTATGGCCGGGAAGAGGTAAAAAGTGAACTGGGTAAAATGAAATTTGTCGATATAGTCCCCGGTTTACCACCTGCCAAAGCCCTGCAATATCTAAATAATAAATCTTTCTGGATTGCCGGGGTGATGAGGGATAGCGTCTTAAAGGAAGCAAGGGCAATTTTATATAACGGTTTAAAAGGCGGAGCAAGTACCCCGGAGATAATGTTTCAATTGGATGGATTTTTTAAGGAATATATCGGGACTACCGCGATAGAAATAAAGACCGGGAAAGAATTAACTCCCTGGCACCTTGAAAATGTAGTAAGAACCAATTTTAGCGATGCCTATAATGAGGGTCGCTGGGCCATGATGAACGATCCGGATGTGGGGGATTTTGTCCCGGCAGTTGCCTATTCTTCTGTTATGGATGATAGGACTACCGAGATTTGTGAACGGTTGGATGGCCAGGTATTTGAAAAGGGCGATCCTGATTTGGCCAGGGTAAAGCCACCTAATCATTATGAATGCAGGGGAACTCTGGTCCCGGTAACTAAATATGAAAAATTTACCCCGATATCTAAAGAAAGGAAAGCGGGGATTATGGCCATAAAGCCTAAAAATTTTGTAAATTTAGAAGGAGATGAGTTATATGCCTTACAAGTATCCGAGTAATATCCCAGAAGGGATAAAGAGTTTACCGGCAGAAGCCCAGAAAACCTGGATTGATATTTATAATAATGCCTACGAGCAGTACAAAGATAGGGCTGACAGGGAAGGTCTAGCCAACGCTACAGCCTGGGCCGGTCTTAAAAAGGCAGGTTGGAAAAAGGATAAAGAGGGTAACTGGATTAAAACCGAAACACAAGGGAATTTAAGCACCATGGAATTGGCAATATTGGAAAATTATTCTCAGACTTACGAATTAAGAGACGTCGAGGTATTTGGTATTGGAATATGGAAGGGTAATAAAATAACTGATAAAGATCTTGATGATATCGTAAATGGTACTAATGAAATAATTGACAAACTAAAACCTAGAGTAAAACTGGGTCATGGTGATAAACAGGCGCTATTACAGAGAACAGGATTACCTGCCGGTGGCTGGATCACTAAATTGAAGAGGGCAGGGGATAAAATTTTAGTAGATATAAAAGAAGTGCCTAAAGTCCTATATCAATTAATTAAAAATGGAGCATACAAGAGGATATCAAGTGAGATTTTAGCCGGTTATACCGAGCCCAGCACCAAAAAGAAATATAATAAGGTGCTTTCGGCAATAGCTTTTTTGGGGGCTGATCTCCCAGCAGTAACTAATTTAAAAGATATTGCTGCCTTATATGATTTTGATGAGAATGCTAATTTAATTATATACGAGAAAGAAGAAAAGAAACAGACCGATAAGGTCAATAAAACAAGAAAGGAGTATATTATGCCAAACGGAATTAAGATCACTGAAGTAGAAGGAAAGAAATTTGTCGCGGTGGAAGATTACGAGAAAATTGAGAAGGAGAAGGAGACAATCGAAAAAGAGAAAGAGGGAGCTAAGGGATTCAAAGAGAAATTTGAAGCCGAAGAGAAAAAATCCAAAGAAGCAGAAGAAAAGCTAGGCAAAATCTCTAAGGAAAAAAGGGAAGCCGAAATTAAAACCTTTATCGATGATCACTGCTCCGAAAAAGACATGCGTTTTCTACCTAAGCAGAAAGAAGTTTTGATGGCTCTTGTAGAGTCCACTTCTGACGAAAAGAAAATTAAGTTTACGGTAGATGACAAAGAGACTGAACTTTCACAGCGAGAATTACTGGTTAAATTTATCGAACTTCAACCGAACTTCTCTGACTCCATTTTTGCTGAATTAAGCAAGGGCGAAGAGGAAAAGGAAGAGGGCAAAGATAAATTAACTCCGGAAGAAAAGAAGGTCCAGAAGTACATGGATGATCATAAAGAAGTATCTTACCGCGATGCAGTCTTAGCCGTTCTGGATTCAACCGAAGAAAAAAAGAAAGAATAATTCAATTAAAAACTAAAGAAAAGAGGTGTTAAATAATGTCTCAAGCTGCCGGTGTTTTAGATTTAACTTTTAAAGCTGGTGCAGACCTAACTGGTTCTCAATATCACTTTGTAAAATGTGATGGGGCTAGTGGTGTTGTCTCTTGTGGTGTTGGTAGTGAGCTTTCTACTGGAATTTTACAGAATGCTCCTGCTGATGGTAAAGCTGCCAGGGTAAGATTACTGGGTACAAGTAAATTAGTTATGGGTGGAGCATGCAGCGAAAATGCACTCTTAACTACTGATACTAGCGGACACGGAGTATTAGCAAGTGCGGAAAAAGATTATGTCGGAGCAATAGCTCTGGAAACTTCCGGGGGTGTAGATGAAATAATAGAAGTTTTAATTACTAAATTGCATCTTAAAGTTACTTAATAAATAATTTATAAAAGAATCGAGGTGAAAATAGATGCCAGGACCCGAAAATGTGCATAAAGATCAAGTTCTAACTAATATTTCCATAATGTACCGTAATGCGGCCTATGTGGGAACACAAATAATGCCGATTGTGCCGGTAAAAAAGAAATCAGATATATATTATATATATGACTCTAAAGCTGATCGGTTTAGGATTCCCAAAACTTTGAGGGCTCCCAAGACTGATTCAAGAACTGTGGATTGGAAAGTAACGGAGGATGGCTATGTCTGTGATGAGCATGCCTTAAATAGTTTAATCGATGATATAGAAAAAGACAATGCAGACAAACCTTTAAATCTTGAAGTAGATACCGTAGAATTTTTAACCGATATTGTTACTTTAGGTTTAGAGATGAGGATCAAAGATATGTTAGAAGCAAGTTTAACGGCCAATGCTCCGACAAGTGGCGCTTGGAGTGATTATACTGAAGCTACCGGTACTGATCCGATAGCTGATATTGAAGAAGGGAAGGCTGCTATACATGCAGTGATCTTCAGAGAACCAAATGTATTACTATTAGGAAAGGCTGTTTACGATAAGCTAAAACATCATCCTAAAATTATAGAACTGATTAAATATAGTCAAAAAGGTGTACTTACTTCTGATCTTATGGCCAGTTTGTTTGGAATAGAAAAAGTAATCGTCGGTGAAGCTGGTTATAATACAGCCAAAGAAGGCAAGACTGCAGTTTTATCTTATCTCTGGGGTAAAAATGCCATATTGGCTTATGTAGAACCTAGACCCGGAATAAAGAAATTCTCTTTAGGTTATACCTTCCAATCTCAAAAATTTCAAACCAGAAGGGCAAGAATGGAAACGAAACATAGTGATTGGTTTGAAGTAGGCGATATAGAAACCGAAAAAATGGTTTGTGTTGCTTGTGGATACAGGATATCCCCGGCAATAACTTAATAAATAAAATTATGAGGGGGAGGATTATGTTCTCTCCCTCATAATAATAGGAGAAATAAATGGCTTTTTGTGAAAATACTGACGTTTTAACTAATTTGAATATGGCAGTCACCGACGTACCTGCTTTATTATTGACAAAGGCTATTGTTAAAGCTGATGCAGAGATAAGGGCAGCTTTTTCATCTGATCTATTGGCTGCCCTTGACGCTTTGGAGACTACCCCGGCTATCGTAAAATCTTTGGCTGAGGATATTGCTTCTTATTTTGTTATGCGGGGCCTATATTCAGGTAGATCACCGAGCATAAATACCTGGATTGACAAATATAAAGAGGCCAAAGAGACCCTTAAAGATATTGCCGAAGGTAGGAAACAGATTGAAGGTATTACCGTAGACGTGGGGGCTATACAGTCTACTACTAAAGATTATAAAAGGACCTTTGATGAGAGGGATGAGACTTGCTGGGAAACTGATCCTAATAAATTAGAGGATTTAGCTGATGACTAACGGAGCATTAATCAGTTATGAAATTAAAGACGATGATAAGGTAAAGGCTTTAATAAAAAAGGCAGGGGATAAGGCTAAAGATCTTAGGATTCCTTTGAAACGAGCCGGGATTTTAATGCTTGCCTCTATTGATAAAAACTTTAGAGAAGAAGGCAGGCCTACAAGGTGGGTCCCGTTTAGCCCCATGACCATAGCCATGCGGAGAAAAGAAGGAAAAGGAGCGAAGATATTACAGGATACCGGGATGGGAAGAGGTTCTATTGTTTATGAGGTCGTGTCTGATCAGAAAGTTCAAATAGGGACCCGGCGTGATTATATGAGAAAACACCAGGAAGGGGCCACTATTAATATACCGGCCAGGGATATCTACCCGGTAAAAGCAAGGGCTTTACACTGGGTTGATCCGGGCACCGGGGAAGATGTCTTTGCTATGTACGTTCACCAGAAGGCAAGGACAGCTAAATTGCCTCAGCGTAAATTTTTACTCTTCCAAGAAGAGGACAAAGTAAATATTGTTAAGATCTTTACCGAATATTTAGAGGAGATAACCAAATGAAATTAGAGGATATCTGGGATAAGATTAAAATTATTTTAGAAGAGGATGATATTTTAAGCACTTATATTAAAATCGTCTATTCGGGGACCAGGGATAATATTCCGGTTAATAACTTCCCCTGTATTATTCTGGAGCCTACCAATGCACCAGAAGAGGCAATAACCATACCCCATAAAACGGAAATAAATTTTACTTTAACTATCTGGGCCTATGTAAAAATCTTTGATGTAGATAAGCAGATGATCGGGGATACTACCATTAAAACAATATTCCTCGGATCTGGCGGAATAGGATATACCGCAGGGGATATTATTACTGTGGTTCAGGCAGGTGGCTCTCTAGGAACGGTGACTGTCAACACTGTTGATGATTCCGGTGTTATTTTAACCATAACTCTTTTAAATGGGGGGTCTAGTTATGCTGTGGCTGACGGTTTGGCGGTAACCGGTGGAAGTGGCAATGGAGCGACTATAAACATTTTAACCATCAATATTATTAAGGGTGTCCTTGATTTGAATTTTGATATTAAAAAAGCCCTGGGTGCTCATATAGATCTAGATGGAGAATGTTTATATTTCAGCTTCCCGAATACCAGATTTGATTTTGATTCTTTTCCCTTCCGGGGAGTAGGGATTGATATGAAAATAACTTTAAGGCAAAATTTTGTAACTAGGGAATAAAAGGAAGGTGATTTTATGTTATTAAAGTATAATCGAAAAACTGAATTAGAGATAACTGGATTAGGGGTTTTCCAACCTGATCAATTTATAGTAGTTGGAGATGAAGAGAAAGCAAAAAAATATTTAGATACCGGATATTTTGATTTAGTTAAAGAGAAAAAGAAAAAAGTTAAAAATTTAAAAAGAAAGGAGTTGACAAATAATGGGACAAGGAGCAAGAGGACACATAGGAATTAAAAAAGAATTAATCTGGGGACAGAAAGAAACAGGCGTTAATGATTTTTTCTTACCATTCGTATCTGAAACTCTAATCCCGAATATCGAGGAAGTTTTGTCTGCTGCCCAAAAGGGAATACTCGATGAGCCAAAATCATACCAGGGTGAAAGGGCTTTCGGTGGTGATGTTGTAGTGGAAGTATATCCCGCAAGTTTAGGCCACCTGTTAAGAAGTGCAATTAATGAACCGGAAGCGGCTACCCCAGCAGGGACACAAGAAACTGAATTAGAGGACTGTGAGGATGCCTGGGATGAATTGGTGGATGGTGGAGTAATATCTGGTATAGATCCTAATTATTATAAAAAAGGAACTAAATCAGTGAAATTACAGGTTACTACCGGAGTGGCTGCTGATACTATTTTAGCCACCGAAGTAGTGACTTTAACTGATATGCACCTGGATACTCATATAAAGTTTTGGATAAAGTCATCTGTCGACTGTGCTGTCGGGGATTTAGTCTTTATGCTTAGTGAATTGGCCAATTGTGGCGGGGTTGAAGGTACTACCTTAAAATCCGTTGATATCCCTGCTTTAACTGCTGGGGTTGAAAAGGAATGTACTATAGATTTGGGAACTATGACCAATTTTGACGCAGTAATCAGTCTTGGAATTAAAATGCACACCGATAAAGGGGAATTTACTATTAATATTGATGATGTAAGAAGATTGGTTACCAGTGATGCCACTAATGCTAAACAGCACGTATTTATTCCCAGACAGGCTACCGATTTTAGTGCGGATTGTCCAATTAACCCTTATACTTTAGAGGTCTACCGGGATCAAGGGGATGCCTTCCAGTTTTTAGGTGGAATAGTTAATACCCTGGCTTTAAATTTTTCTACTACCGATAAAATTTTAAAGGCTACCAATGGGATCATTGCTAAGAATCTAGGCGATACACCAAAGACCGCTCCATCTTTTGAAACTACCGATCCTTTTACCTGGGAGCAGTCAATTATTTCGATAGCTGGATCTCCTAACAATGATATAGAAAGTTTCGGGATAAATTACGATAATAAGTGTGTAGGAAAATATGCCCTTAACAATACCGCTATATTGAGAAAAATTATTAGAAGTGGTTTTAGAGAGATACCGGTTAACTTTACCATCGATTTTGTGGATCGGACTGAATACAATAAATTTATAAACGGTACGGAACAGTCCTTCCAGGTTAAATTTGTAGGGGCGGAATGTGAACCCGGATACTATTATACCCTAATAATTGATATACCTAAATTTAGATACTTGACCTATCCAGTTAATATGGGTGGACCAGGACCGATAGTCTGTGGAGTTACCGGTAAGGCCAAATACGATGCAAGTTTAGGATATCCTTACAAAATTACCTTAATTAACCTTGAAACCGGGTATTAAGGGGTAACCCCTTAGGTAGGATAAAATTTCATTATGTAGGGTATTCAGGTTAGCGATTTGAGGGTATTCTGTTAGATTATCTAACAATAAGGAAGGAGTATTATGTCTAAAAATAAAGAAGTTAAAAAACTAAATATTATTGGTGGGGATACGGGCTATATTCCAAAGGTTGAGGAAGAAAAAGAATATACTTCCCCGGTTAAAATAGGAGATAAAGAGTATATAATCAAGCCTCTCTCTATGCTGGATATCAAGAAATTAAACATAGAAAAGAGGAATTTAAAAAAAGATGATGATATCGCGGTTTACGATTATAGTTTTCATACCTTATTAACCGTAATTAAAAAATGGAATCCAGAAGCAAAGGATCTGACTGTAGATGAATTTGAAGAAATGATTGACGTTGATGATTTTGAAAGAGTACAAGCGGCAATCATTCAAATATCTGGATTAAAAAAATATTTCAGGCCGGGGGATTCCGGGAAATAACTAAGATCTTATCTTTTGCCTATGGTTATGGGTATAGGGATATCCTGGCAATTCCCCCTAATGATTTAGACTGGATAATGGAAGATGCTCTCGAAGTCTATGAGCTAAAAATGCTTTTTTACAGGGCATTTTTGGCTTTTATGGGGGTGAAAAAGTAGATTGGCTGATATTTGGGTTAATATTTTAGGTGACTCTTCAAAATTAAAAGGTGAGCTTGATAAGGCTGGTGGCCACATTTCCAGTTTTTCTGAAAAATTAGGCAAAATCGGGAAAATTGCCACTGTCGGTGGTGCTGCAGTAACCGCTGCTTTTACCAAAACATTCTTAGATTTTACTGCCTATGAGACAAAGCTAATCGATATGGCGAAAGTCACAAGCGAGCCCTTTGATCAGATAAAAGCGAAGTTAGGAGAGATTGACCCTGCTCTAGGTAGTAGTAAAGACTTATTATCTTCTTACTATCAAGTTATATCAGCAGGGGTAAAAGACCCCGTAGAAGCTTTAGATACTTTAACTGTTTCATTACAAGCTGGGAAAGCAGCACATACAGCTACATCAGAGGTCGTAAAAGGAATTACCAAGATGATGGCTGGCTATGAGGGTGCGATTAAAGATGCAAGTGTGGCCGCAGACCTGTTATTTGCTATTGAGAAAGAGGGTCAAACTTCGGTTGCAGAATTAATCCCCTATATAGGTGGCTTGGCAAAAGTGTCATTCGATCTGAATATCAAGCAAGAAGCTCTAGCGGCATCTTTGGCTGTTATTTCAAAAACCGCAGGAAGTACCGGAGAAGCAGCCACTCAATATGAAGCAATTTTAACTGGATTGATGAAGCCGACTGAAACAATGAAAGATGCAATAAAAGCTATGGGCTATGAGACAGCAGAGTTAGCTATTAAAGAAGAAGGTCTTGTAGGGGTATTAAAGTTTCTTGAAGAATATACAGGTGGAAGTTCAGAAGCTTTGGCTGAGTTATTTGGTAGAAAAGAAGCAATGATGGGTTTTTCTGCTCTAGGTGCGGAAGGATTTAAGACCTTAGATGATACTATAGTATCAGTAGGAGAGGGTATAGGTGGAGCTAAAAAGGCTTTTGATGAATGGTCTGAATCCGGTGCTGCGTCTATAGATACAGTAAAAAATTCATTATTAAATTTCTCTGCTAAAACAGGCGAACAGTTGGCCCCAATGATCAAAGATATACTTGGAAGTATTAGTAATGTTATTGCTAAAGTAACAGAATGGACTGAAGAAAACCCAAAACTATTTGAAACAATTGTCAAAGTTGCTGCTGTAATAGGCGGTTTGGCTGCAGTTGGTGGCCCGATTTTAATGCTTGTGGCTGCAATAGGTCCCGTGATCGCTGGTTTTACTGCGGTGGCCCCCGCAATAGCCCTTATAGGAACGATAGCTACCGGCCCAATTGGATTACTTATCATAGCAGTTACTGCTATAATTGCAATCTGGAAAAACTGGGATGTAATTGTTGAATTTGTAAGTGGTTTTGTGGATAAAATAGTAGGCTTTTTAATTGATTTGAAGGATAAGGTACTTGAAAAAATAAAGGGTATGATAGACTTTATTTTCGCTGGATTTGAAAGACTTACTGCTCTTATTGACAAGGTAAGAGGTTGGGGAAAGTCTATTTCAGAAGCTCTCGGTAATGGAATGTCAGAAGGTAACCCCAGGATAGATAAAGCGATGGATGAAGTTGTCGAAACAATAGCCAAACCTATAAGAAGTCGTTCTCCGATTCAATATGGGGAATTAAGAGATCTTCACAAATGGGGAATGAATATCCCCGGAGAACTCGGAAGGGGAATAACTGACGGTTTAGATTTAGTATTGGAGCCTTTAAAATATACCGGTGAAAAGATAGAAGATACTGTTGAAGAAACCACCTCAGCTATTAGTGATCTTATCTCTGATTTAAAAAATGCTATGGAAAGCGGTCTAAGTAGTGCTTTTTATAGTGTACTTTCGGGGGCTAAAACCTTCGGGGAAGCTATGAAGGATCTTTGGAAAAGTATGATAGATGCCATTCTTCAGCAGATAGCCAAACTTGCAGCCTCCTGGATAATAAACTTAATTTTTCCAGGTGGCGGTCTGCTTTCCGGTATATTAGGATTTAGTAAAGGCGGTGGAGTGGGATATCAATTTGGCGGTGAAGTCAAAAAGTATCAATTCGGTGGATTGGCCGATACGGTAATGGCAAAGTTAGACATTGGAGAATATGTAATATCTAAACCCATGACTGATTTTATTAGGAGATTTAAGGCGATCCCTCAAGATTTAATTAGTGCCATTGCTGGGGGTTTACCGACTCCAGTCCCCGCTTTTGCTTCTGGGGGTTCAGTTGGAAGTCCAAATATTACTGCGCAGGGTTTTGGCGAAACCAAAATATATATCGATATCCATGATAATAGGATCTCTGACAATGTAGATATCAAGAGATTGGCAGTAACTATAAGCGATGAGGTATTGAGAAAAATAGAAATGAAAAGGAGACACTAAATTGGGTATATCGGTCAAGATCGGTGGAGTGGACAAAACTGAATATGTGGATGCCCGGACCCTTAGAATAAGAGATGAACTAACCAGTAAGGTTAATTCGGCTTCATTTGATTTTATCTGTAATGATATAGCTGTTGCCCCTATTCCTGGTGAAGCTGTTTTAATCGAGGAAGGCGCTAAAAAATTGTTTTCCGGAAGGATCTTGTCTAAAGAAGAAAGTTTTTTGCCCCCCAATCTCTTGAAATACCCGGTTGAATGTATAGATCATACCCGGGATTTAGATAAAAAATTAGTATATCAAATGCATTGTAAAGACCAAAAGGCCGGGGATATTATTAAATTTATAATTCTTTATTATACTGATGGTTTTACTTATAATAACGTAAGTGATGGCCCCGTTATAAGTGATATATCTTTTGATTATATACAAGTTTCCGAAGTCTTTACTAAAATAGCTGAAATATGCGGTTATGAATGGTATGTGGATTATGACAAAGATATACATTTCTTTGATAAAAATACCTACCCGGCCCCCTTTCAATTAGACGATAACCAGACAGATTATAAAGATCTAATAATTAATACCGATATATCTCAATTGAGGAATAGGATTTTTGTAAAAAGCTCGGGGTTAAAAGATACCTTTGGAGAAATTTTTATTTATGATGGCGTGGCTACGGAGTGGACCTGTAAATTTGCCCCCATTAATCGAGGGCGAGAAAAATTACCAGACCCGGACCCTGAACCAACCCGGGGGGTTTGGAGATGTGATTTTTCCCATGATGATATCTATTTGGCAGTACCTTATGAGCATGTGGTATTTGCGAATAAAGGTATTTATATTTTTAAAAGAGAAAATGATTCATTTAAAGGGTTAAACTTTCCTGATGTTACCCCTAATGATGATGGGCACGATACTTCTTTCTCTCCTGATTCTACCTATTTGGCGCTGGCACACGCGGGTACTCCATACGTGATGATCTATAAAAGAGATGAAGATACCTTCACAAAATTAACCAACCCCGATGTATTGCCTACTGGAACGGGCTGGGGATGCGATTTTTCTCCTGATGGAGTTTATCTGGCAGTGGCTCATAATAATTCACCTTATATTACTATCTATAAAAGAAGTGGAGATACTTTCAATAAACTTACTAGTCCTGCTGATTTACCCGCTGGAGAGAGTTTCGGATGCAAATTCTCTCCTGATGGTGTTTATTTAGCTGTGGCTCATGATAATACTCCTTTTATTACCATATATAAACGTTCTGGCGATACTTTTACTAAATTGGATAATCCTTCTACTTTACCTACTGGACAGGGTCTTAATGTGGCCTGGACTCCGGATTCTATTTATTTGGCTATTGGTCATGATGTAACTCCTTTTATTACAGTATATAAAAGGGCGGGTGACGTATTTAGTAAAATAGCCGATCCTGCTGAGTTACCTACCGGGCCCAGTTATGGCGTAGATTTTTCTCCTGATGGGATACAGTTAGCGGTCGCTCATTCTACTACACCTTTCGTAACTGTCTATACTCGTTCAGGGGATATTTTAGGCAAGCAAACCGATCCTGCCGATTTGCCTGGTGGTAATGGTAAGGGGGTGGTATTCTCTCACAATGGCAAATATTTAGTAGTAGGATATTTTGCTGATCCCAATATTATTATATATAAGCAATTCAATCCTACTATAAAAGTGGATGGAGTGATTAGAACAATCGGTTGGGACGGGGTGGACAATCCTCTTTATTATGATTTTATGTTAAATGAACAAACGAAAGTATTGTCACTTGGGGCTGCCGGGGGCGAAATGATTGATGTCGGGACTTCCTTAGGTTTTTCAGAAAAAGCTGCAGTGAAAAATTATACACATATAATTAAAAGTAACCCAGCTAATAAAACTGGTAAGATTAGGCGGATAGAACTATATGCCATGCCTATGCAAATTTATCTAATTGTAAAGTGGCTACCTTTTATCGTCCTGATCCTACAGGATTTCCTAATAATCTTTCTACTAGAGATACTGAATATATTGGTACTGTTCTATCAGGCCCAAAACAAGTTTTTGAAGTTGATTTGGACGTAGTGGAAGGTGATTATATAGGTATTTATTTTACCACTGGTTCTCTTTGTACATCTCCACCATATTCAGGATATGATGGTAGGTGGTATATTGAAGCAGATAAAATACCCTGCATAAATCAAACTTTTTTAGTTCCTGAAGAACCTGGTGATACAATAAGTATTTATGGTACTGGGAGCACTGGAGAGGGAAAATTATCTATAGGGAGCGAAATACTAATCGGCTATGCCAATATCGGAGTACCGATTTGTTTTAAACGAGAAGATCAAGATTCAATAGATATTGTTAAAGCTCTTGAGGGCGGAGACGGTATTATTGAATTTTGCCTGGTCGATAATAATATTGATAGTATAGCCTGGGCCAATGAGGCTGCCAAAGCTGATTTATTAAAAAATGCTAATTCGGCTATTAAGGCCACCTTTATAACTAATAGAAGTGATATTAGAAGCGGTCAGATAATAGTCTTAAGCTCCACCAAAAGAGATATTAACCAGCAGTTTATAGTACAGGGGGTAGAATTGGTAAGGGTTGATGTAATTGAGTATTATGGTACTGCCGAAGTACCATATAAACCTGCTGCTGAAGCGGTGATAGGATATAAACCGGCTGCTGAAGCCGAAGTACCTTATAGACCTGCCGATTCGGGTGGAGAGATTATATATTATATTTTTAATGTTACCATTGCCAATAAATTTAGAAAATTAGAAGATCTATTTATTTACTTATTAGGCCGGGCTGATGAAAGCATAAAATAATTGTAAAATATAAGAAAAAGATTCATAATATTAACGGTAACTTTCCTTTGCTTATATCGTATTATATATTGGTAGTTTAAAGAAAATTTTAGGGGGGGTATAGACAATGAAAAGGAAAGTTTTAATATTGATCTTGATCATACTTTTAATTTTAGCATTAACCGGTTGCCGGATAATTCCACTATGTTGCACTGAAGAGATGAGAGCAGGACAGAAAGTTCATTCTTACTGGCAGGCGATCATTAACCGGCAGTATGAATTAGCAAAATATTATTGTATAGTTGATGGAATTTGGTATAACAAAACTGATGAGTGGGAAGAATATATCAATGTTAATTCTGGGGGTGATGCCTCATTAATGATCTATGGACCCTCTTTTTATGAACAGACTGAGGTAATTGAAAATAATGCTGTTGTATATGCAAGAATTACCGTTGATAAAATAGTTTTTCCCAGTAAAAATGGAATAGGAATAGATATTGATGTCTTTGAATACGAAATAGAATTAATTAAGCAAGATCACCCACCTGGAGATTGGGAACTTAAATAAAATTTAAAAATTAAATAAATTGGGGGGATATATAAAAAATGAAAAGGAAAGTTTTGTTATCGGCTTTGATCATAACTTTAATTTTAGTATTAGTGGGTTGTGGATTTAATCCCCTTAATGGAGAACCAGAATGGATGAGGGCGGAAGATGCAGTTTATCACTACTGGCAGGCAATTATTAATCGTCAATATGAATTAGCTAAATGGTATTGTATAACTGATGGAATCTGGTATAATAAGACTGATGAATGGGAAAAATATATAAATATTAATTCTGAGGGTAAGGCATCAGTGTTAATTTACCTACCCTATTTTTATAAAAAAGCTGAAGTAATCGAAAATAATGCCATTGTGTACGCACAAATTTTTACTGATAAAATACCCTTTCCCGGTAGTTGTATAATTTATGGTGATGTCTTTGAATATGAGATAGAATTACTTAAACAAAATTACCCACCTGGAGACTGGGAACTTAAATAAAGCCTAAAATTAAATAAAATTAGAGCTACTAGATAGCCAGATTTATAAAGGTTTTTGACCTTTAGATCTGGCTATTTTTGTTAAATACAAAAAAGGAGGTGAAAAATAATGAAGAAATTAATAAGAAACTTTGCTTTAATCATGTTTCTAGGACTACTATTATTGACTGTCGGTTGTGGTGGTACAACGGATTATTATAATCTTAGTCCTTGGAGTCCACCTGCTGATCCTGCCTTTACCAGTTTTGTAAATAGTATGAACCATCCCAGCAAGATAGCATCCTGGATGTATAGTAATTGTACCTATCAAATTCATACGGCGGTTTTTAGTCCTTATGAATTTTGGACAAAACGTTGGGGGGATTGTAGTGAATATGCTGTCCTTAGTTCGTATGTTGGACATAAAAACGGTTATGCTACCTATCAAACATATATACTTTATACAACTGATAAAGCTCATAGAATATGTATTTATGATATGGGTGCTAATTACTATTATACATCTACTGGACATTATTATTATGGCGGTACAACCTTTAAAGCTTGTATAGACGATTGGGCAAGACGTAAGGGTATAACAGTAGCTTCTTATGTAGTATATAACTGGGCAGGTAGTAAGATAGAAAGTGTGAATTTAAGCGAAATAATTAGCAGAGGCATCTATGACGGAGAATAATTAAAAATGAAAATTAAATATCGCTTGGTTTTAACGCCAGGCGATATTTATTAAACAAAAAAAGGAGAGATTAAGATGTTCAAAAAAAGAATGTGGTTAGGGGTAATACTATCTATTGTCTTGCTGGTATTTAGCATAAATGGCTTTACTTTATATTACAAATATACCCAAGAGTCCGGAACTAACTTTTATGTCGGTACTGATGACAAATCCGATGCCCTGGAAGATACCAATGAAATTAGACAAATACTCGATGATCTAGGTAATTTATTAGGTCACTCAAAAAGAGATGATCTATACCCTAAAAACGGTACTACCGGGGGGTATTTAGGCCGGTTAAATTATGGGATAGATGCCTCTAAACCTGCTGTTCCGGTAATAAATGATCTATATTTAGCCACTGATACCACAAAGATTTATCGTTGTTTTGTGGCTGGGAACTGGATTCAAGTATATCCTTCAACGATAGAAAATAATGTTATCAAAACAGGGGAGTTTCCCGCTGGTCAAAATGTAATAATTAACGATGCCAGTGGGATAATACAACAAGGCACTAATACTGATGCTCAAATAGCGACCGCAGTTACTAATAATCATATACGAAATGAGGACACAAAACTACAATTTTATAATGCATTAATTAATGATCACAGCTATAGCGGATTAGAGGATATTCAGTTAGTAGGTGAATCGGTAGTTTTTGGAGATTTATTATATTTTAACTGGACCGATAAAGAGTGGAAATTGGCCGATGCAGACGCTTCAGCTACTATGCCCGGACTTCGTATTGTTTTAGAAAATAAATCTGATGGCCAGGCCTGTCTAATGTTAGTTAAAGGATATATAAGGGATGATTCTGCTTTTGAATTTGAAGCAGCGATGGTATATGCCAGTCCTACTACCGGAGGGGTGACTTCTTTCCCACCTGCTACTCCCGGTCAGCAATTGCAAAGGGTAGGGGTGGCTAAATCTGCCGATATTCTATTCTTTGATCCATCCATTGACGTAGGAGAGATTTAATCATGAAAAAAATATTATTGATAATTTTTACTATAATTTTAATATTGTCTGTTAATATTTTGGCGGTTGATATCGATATAGGAGTTCCTGCGGAAGATTATACATCTTCATGGGCTCATGGAACCTTAATTAATAAATCAAATCCAGCTAATGCACCAGGGAAAATTACTATTATACAGATATATGGGAAAGTAAATATGCCAGAGGTTACAGTAGCTATTTTTTATTGTCCTGACCCGGATGGGTTTCCCAATAATCTCACTACTCGTGATGAGGAGTATATAACTGATTTATTAGAGCCAGGCTATCATGAATATACAGTTGATTTAGATGTCATAGAAGGCGATTACATTGGAATACATTATACTAATGGAGATATAGAAAAGAAGTTAGGTGATGAGCAAGGTATTTGGTATAAGAATGATACAGATGCTATACCTTGTACTAATTATACATTTTTTCTTCAAGCCAGCAATGCTATTGCTCTTTACGGAACAGGAACAACCGCTGTTGGCTGGGATCACAAATGGAACACCCAAACTATCTCTAAATGGAATACCAAAGAATTTACTAAATGGAATGGGCTGGAGTAAGGAGATGAGGCAATGATTTCAGAACTTATTAATAATTATGGTAAATTAGGCGTTCAAGGCGTATTAGTAATATTGGTGGCCTGGTTGGTCTGGTATTTGATCAGAAGTATTATGGGAATGTTTAAAAATGAGTTAAAGGTTCTTCATAAAGATAGCTTATTAAATGCAAGGCTAAACCGTAAAAGTATAAAGATGCAAAAAACATTAATAAATCAATTTACCGGGTTAACTGAATATTTGAATCTCCATTTTAATAACTGTGTTGAAAAGGTAAATTGTAAAAAGAAGGTTATTAAAAAAAATGGACGGAAATAAGAAACCTTTAGGTGATCTTTCAACCAATTTTTGGAAGTCAGAATTTCGCTGCCCCTGTCAGAAATGCAGAAGAAAAAAAGTCAGGGTAAGCAGCCTATTGCTATTCAAATTAGAAATGGTAAAGATGGCCTTTGACGGTCTACCGGTAATTGTGTTAAGTGGCAATCGATGTGAGGAAGAGAATAAAAATATAGGTGGCCATCCTGACTCTGCTCATATACCTAAACCGGATGGAGAGGGCGCCGATATAAAAATAAAAGGGATAAAGCCCATCAATATCGGATTGGCTGCTGAAAAGATTGGGGGTATGAGAATAGGGATAGCTAAAACCTACGCGCATTTAGACGTAAGGCCACCGAGCCCGAGCAGGTTCTGGATCTACCTAGAGAAGAAAATCATTTATTCCGGTCCTATAGAGAATAATGATCTTTTAAAATTCTATCAAATAATAAAAGGAAAGGAAGGTGAAAACAGATGACTAGTATATTAAAATTATTGGGTCTTATAGCCGGATTAGTTCCTATAATTCTAACCCTGATCAAAGAATTTGAGACTCCCGGTTTTGGGGCCGAGAAGAAGAAGGTTATATTGGATTCTATCGGTTTGTTCTATGACAAACTGGCCGAAGGCAATACTTTACCTATAACTAAGGAAAAGTTATTAGGTGTTGCTGGAAGTTTTATTGATATAGCTGTAGCTTTCTTTAATGTAGTCGGTTGGTTTAAACACAAAAACCCTACCGTCAGTACCTAGGTGATTCTTGGCTAGAGAAGGAGGTAACGATTCCCTTATGGACCAAAGTCTTTAAATCCCTAGGAATATACGATGCAGACTATCATAAAAAATATAGGAAATATCTACATAATCAAAGATATGAAACTTATATAAATTTTGTTACTGAAGATATCCAGGAAAGCATTATGTCAATGAATAGGGCCCAGATTGAAGAGTGTATGAAAGTGTTTTCCCAGAAGAAAGAATTTGTATGCCCGGACATTCCAAAATAAATATCGCTCACCACCAACCCGCACGTGCTTTTTCATTTAATCACTTCCTAACCCCCTAAAATGCAAGAGTTTAGGGGGGTCATTTTTTGAATATAAACAAAAAATATGCTACAATTATTAAAGAAAAAGAAACGAATTTGGAAGTTTTAATATGTCTAACAGAAAAGAATATTATATCGAAAATAGAGAAAAATTATTAAAATATGGTAGTCAGTGGCAAAAAGATAATCCTGAAAAAGTAAGAAAATATGTTAAAGAATGGAAAAAGAATAATCCTGAAAAAGTAAAGGAACAGAAAAAGCGATATAGTGAAAGAGAAAATGAATTAAGTAAATTGCGTCGCAAGGAAGTGCATGAGTGGGTTAATAATTATAAATTATCTAAAGGTTGTGCAATTTGTGGATATAATAAATGTGCATCTGCTTTAGATTTTCATCATAATGGAGATAAAGAATTTGGGATTGCAAGAGCCATCAATGGCAATATAAATTTTAAAAGAATTAAAAAAGAAATGGAAAAAAGTATTGTTATTTGTGCTAATTGCCATAGAGAACTACATGCAAAAGAGAATGGAAAATATTAAATAATATATTCCCGATATTTTATTATAATTATAAAATCCTACCCCAATTATGCTATTATGCGGTTAAATGTTGCCTATTACATAGGAATCCGTAAGCGAATATCAAGAAATGCAATTAAAGGTACTCTACGTGCGTTTATGGCGATTTAGCAGTTTTTAAGGGTAAAATACTAAAAATATTTCCGGAATCCTTGCATTAAAAGAGCAGGGGATTTTTATAAATAAGTTTTTTGAAAAAGAGGGTTTTTAAAAGATTTGCAGTATAATATAAATAAAGTTATGTTTTTAAATAATAAAGAGAAATAACATGATATTAGAAGTTATATTCAAAGTTTAGGTAGTATTAATTTTTAATTAAGGAATTAATTTAATGATATACATTATTATAATTGTTGTTTTTGTTTTAGTGTTTATATTTTGGTTGTTTATTTGGCCTCTTTTAAAATATAGGAATATGCTGAGCTATAATACTAAAGAAGAAGTTTTTCCAGACATTAATGAGCTTGCTAAAACAATTATTACAATTTGTTCAGCAGCTATTATTTTAACAATACACCTCATTGGAAAGTCTGTTATAGAGAAAAATTACTTAATAATTTCTTGGGTTGGTTTAATTATATGTATAACATTTGGAATTTTACTATTATTGGCAAATTATGCTCACAGAGTAGCTGGGAGAGTGTTTTTAAGTGGCGGTTCCGATACACCTCATTCTAAAAATAAAAAAGATGAGGAAATAGGAGAATTTAAAAAAATTTTTGATCACTGGGGATTTTCGCATTTAATTATTATTATTTTGATTTTTTTACTAGTATCATCTTTATTCATATCATTTTTATTTATGATAATGTTTGGATTAAAAAATTTGTAAAATTTCTTTAATAACCCTAATCAACCAAAAGGGCAGGGGAGGAAAAAAATACTCCCAAACAGTTAATAAAAACTATAAATTATTTCTTCTAAATTATAAAGTTTTTAAAGGAATGGAATTTCAATTTTAAATGAATAATCTAAAAAAATATATTAAAAGCCCTTTAATTGTTCCAAAAACTGTCTAAAATCCTTGAATTTTGGGAATAATATAAGTAGAGAGCAAATTTTAATGTGCGAGAAAATTGCGGTAGTATTGAATTATAAAGGATTTGAGGAATTTTGCAAGAAATCTTGACATTGACAACACAATGTAATATATTATAAGAGGTATTATATTTATTTTTTTACATATATTTTCCAACTTCTATAATTCTTAAAATAATCACAAAAATTTGAATTAACTTAAATAAACCTCTTTAAATTATTATAAATTGCTCTTTTAAAAATTTTACTATGAAATAGGAAAACAAAAAAATAAATCTAGATTCAATAACTAATTTTTAATTACTGAACTCAGGTCTTGCATATATAATTCTGTTAAAACATATTATATGGTAATTTTAAAAGCCTTCACAAAAAGATCTAAATTAATTTCTTACTTTTTTGTCTTACAAATTTTTATTAAGGGTAAAAATGAAAAATTCTTATAAAAATGAAGATATTAAAGCATTTAATAAAATTTGGGAGTTTGTTAAGCTTGGAAAAACCAAAATAATTCTTTCTACTTTAAAAGGAGAAAGTAGAGGAAATTTTGGGTATGTTACGTCTACTAATGAATCGCTAGCTCTTTCTAAAATTCAATCTCTTTTAGTATCTTATGACTTTCCCTATATTTCTTCTAGTATACCCATCAATAAACCTTTTGACTATTATAAAAATACTAATCTAATTCTCATTGGTGGTCCCCAAAAAAATAGAATTACCGAAGAAATACTTGAAAAAGCAGGAAATTCTTTAACTTATAATTTTGATAACCAATCAAGATTAGTTAAAAAAATGGAAACAAAAAATTCTAAACTTAAAATCAAAGACAAACCTCAAATAAATTATGCTATTATTACTAAGATGCCAAGCCCACTCAATCAAAAAAAGGTAGTACTAATTATCGCTGGTTATCGATCTCTTTACACGCTCTTCGCAACTGACTTTCTTACAAACCCCCGCATTATAAAAGGTATTGCCGATTCATTAGATACTAAATGTTTTGAAATCATTATAGAGATAAAAACAAAGATAAAAAATAATATTACTGATCCTTCTATTTATGTTGTCTCTCCTGAAAATCTTAAACTGCGGCCACTTGAAATACCTTATAACAGAGAAGCTGTTTATGATAAGCCAATAGTTAACCTTTTTACCACAGACGTTATGCCTGAAAAAAAGATGTATCTCCTTTTAATTTTTCTCCTACCTACTCTCTTTTTAAACAGTTTATTATCCTTCATTTCCCAGGGATTCTCTAATATATTCCTTCTTCCTATATTTGGTTCATTGGTTATCCTATTTTATTTACCCTTGAGGATTTGGGAAGAATATAGAGTAATTACCATAAATCCTATTTTTGCATTATTTGGGTTTTGCTCTTCAATTATAGGCTTTCTCACCGCTCTTGGAGGAATTATTATAAAACTTTTATTAAAAATTTAAGGAAATTAATATGCTTCGTTATTATAAATTGGGCATTATTGAGGCAATAATAGCATCAATAATAATCCTTTTAGGTAAATTAAGCCCTTATGACTTTAAGTGGACAATCTTAATAGCTGGATCAATGATATTAAATGGTATATTAGTTTATTATATGGGAAAATGCTTTTATGAAAGGGCTAAGAAACTTAGAAAAAATCTTGAAGATAATATTTCAAAAGGTATGATTTTTTATGCTTGTTTTTTTATTATTTCTATAATAGTAGTTTTCACAATAGCAAAATATCCCCCTGTGTAGAGAGAGCTTCACTTTTTTACATATATAAATAAACAATTGAAGCCTTCTCTATACTAATGCTATAAGGAGGGATTTTAAATGACAAGTTTATATATTGTAGTTGTTTGTTGGTTAGCAACAATTACATTTTCGTTCATTAAAAACGTATTAGAGAAAAAAGAATTAGATCATAGTACATCTGGTCTTTTATATACAATTACATTTTTCTGGGCCGGATCTATATCTGTAGCCATAACAGCGACATTTACCTTTATTTTATTTCTTTTTTTCTATAAATAAAATTAAATAATAAAGTGGTATAGAGAAGTACTTTAAAGGCACTGGCACAAAAGTTGTCAATGCCTTTTTTATTCTCCTCAAAAATAGCCCTTCAAATTTCGCATATAACAAACGATTTTCAATTTTCATAGGAAATCATAAGGGAGAATTACAAATTTTAACAATAACCGGATGCTTGCGATACTTGCCCAGTCAAGAAAGCGGTTCTAGAGAATATTGACAATTTAAAACAACATAATTATTATAAAAATGGGGTGCAAATATGAAAAAGGGACCAAAATTTCAAAGGAAGCCGGAAACGACACGAAGATGGTTAGAATTGAATAAACTTAAAAAGATACCTGAAGGTTATGAGTTAGATCATAAAATACCACTCTCTCAAGGCGGGACAGACACACTTCGGAATCTCCATCTAATAAAAACAAAGAGACATAAAATTAAAACTGCTAAAGAGGCAAGAAAAAGAAATAAAAAATAATTATTTTAAATAAGGAGAGAAAAAATGATTAATGCGAAAACTGCTTATTCATACGCTCTAAAATATTTCAAGGAATTAATTGGGGATTTTGAATGCGATTTAGAAGAGATTGAATTATCTACTAATTTCAAATATTGGATAGTAACTTTCTCTTATTATGAGAGAAAACCAAGCACGGATTCTACACCCACAGTAAAAGTTGTAAAAAATTTAGCAAAAACTATTACCGTTAATTCGGAGGATGGTTCATTTTTTAGAATGAAAATCGCAAGGTTATGATTAAGAAGAAATATAATTTTTTTGAAATAAAATTTAAAAAAGGAAAAGTTCCCATACCCATAAAAAAAGGGATAATTGTTGATACTAATATAATGTTATTATTTTTAGTGGGTTGTTATGATATTAATTATATTGAACAGTTTAAAAGAACAATGAAATATACTAAAGAAGAGTATTATTTTGTTAGAGAATTATTAACATTCTATTATAAAGACAAAATATTTACTTCACCCCATATAATAACAGAGATATCAAATTTTTCTTTAAATATACAAGGGAATAGAATAAACAAATATTTTGATTTTTTTATAAAAATATTTAATGACGTTTGTGAGATATATATTGAAAAAAATAAAATTATAGAATTTAAAGAATTGCCAAAATTTGGTATAACTGATATTGGAATTTTTAAAATAGCGAAAGAAAAGAACCTTTTAGTTTTAACTGATGATTTTAGATTGTCGTCATATTTATCGGATAATTGTATAAATGCCCTTAATTTACGAACAATTAGCCCATATTTGTGGGATTCTAATTAGTTTAAATAAAAGATATGTCAAAATAAAACCTTAACCTCTGCCTTAAAAGAGCGGGGTTATTATTTTTAAATCCCCAAAAAATAAACCTTCATATTTCGTTTTTAAAGGGGGTGTTTTACCCCTACACGTATAATCATAAGCAACCCCTCAAAATTTCTTCATATACGCAGTTCTGGAACATCTTCAAAAATCAAGCAAACCCTTTATTTACAACGGTTACAGCGATTTCTAAAGAAATTATTACCTAAATACTTTTCAAAATATACAAAAAAATACCTTTAAAAAGAAGGATATTTTGCCTAAATATAGTATAATATAATTAGTTAAAATTGGATATTTTGTTTAAGGGGGTAGTCGGGTGGGGCAAAAATATGAAATTGTAACTAATAATATCATATCTTTTGAAATGATTGTAAAATTACGTTATAAAGATTGTGAAATGACCTTTAAAAAAACTGACCAGGTTTATAAAATTGATGCAATAGATATCTCAAAAAAAGGATACATAGTTGAATTTAGCGAAACTTTCCTGGCAAAGAAAAAAGTATATCCTAATTTACTTAACTTTTTAAATAACGTGGTGGATCAAGACCTTAATGTGGTTTATCAAAAACTAATTATCAAAAAGAAATTTACTGATAAAATAAGAAATAATAGTAACTCTTAAAAAAAATTTGACAATAGGTCTTCCATATGGTATATATTAAAATATGATAAAAGATAAGAGGATCCACAAATTAATAGAAATCGCAAAAAAGAATAACATAGGTCCGGGAATGATGGCTAGGTTAATAGGTGTAAGTTATAGTACTTATAACCGATATCAAAAAGGTGAAACCGTCCCGGAGAGTCAAAATACCATAGAAAAAATAGAGAAAGTAATAAAAAAATACAGTACTTAAGGAGGAAAACCGCATATGGTACTCAAATATCCACATTAAATAAAATTGAATAGTGGTGGGTATCGGGAGCCAGTTTTAGTTTTTTTTTGATTTTACAACGTCCTATAATATATCTTATGTAAAGTAATACCAATTTTTATAATTTATCTATTATTTTCTATATATTTATGAGTATTTAAGCAAAAACTAATAATAGAGTAAAGTATTTCTTTTAATTTTTAGTCTAATTAATAACTGTAATTTGTTCATTTTATATACCTATTGTTGAAGTAAGCCTTTTTAACCACAATTCATTATAAAAATAATGCTACAATAATCCAGGCTGTAGCCCCACCCAGTAAGCCATATATTATGGAAATTAATAAATTATTTTTAATAACCAGCCCTTCTTTTCCAATTAATCCTACCGTACTCAAAACCGCAACTACATTGTGAACACAAATCATATTTCCTGCAGCCCCACCAAGGGCTTGCAAAGACAAAACGGGAATTACCGATAAACCAGCCTCTTTTGCTGTACCATACTGGAAAGCACTAAACATAATGTTAGATACCGTATTACTACCAGCAATAAAAGCACCTGATATCCCAACTAAGGAAGCTGTTAGATACCATATTGAACCAAATAATACAGCTGCTTCTTTAGCCATTACCAGCATCATAGAATCTGTACCGGCTGCATTGCCTGAATTTATCATGATATAAGTGAGCCCTAAAGCGAAAAATAATGCTATTGCTGCCGGTGTAATAGTTTTGAAAGTAGCTCTCCATGCTTCTCCAACCTTGTTTTTATTAAGTCCATGCATTCCGGGAATAAGTAAAGCTACAAAAATAAATGGGAAAACTCCGGGATTATACAAAGGAGTTATTCCTCTACTTATACTTGTTCCAAATATATTGTTCCATGCAATACTCCAAGATTTCAAAATAGGAGTTAACCCGAATATTTGTAAACGTCCTATTAGTAATATTAAGGCAATCAATACATAGGGTAGCCAAGCTTTAAAAACACTTATCTTTTGAGTTTTAGAAGTCCCCTTCTGTTCTACTTTTATTACACCTTCCCAATCAGAGCTCCATTTATCATGAGAAGGAAAATCCCATGTTTCTTTGGGAACTAAAAAACCTTTGGAAATTACATAAATAAAAATTGGTATAGATATCAAAGCACCCAGAAGTGATGGAAGTTCGGGCCCAACAAAATTTGCAATTAAAACATATGGTACTGTAAATACAAGACTTGCAAATAGCGCTAAAGGCCAAATTTGCAGACCTTTTTTATAAGATCCTTCTGTTATTTTGGTCATTACAGAAACAATGACCAAAGGTACAAAAAAACCAACTAAAAAATGAAGTATCGCTGTAAACCCTCCAATATCAAAGATCAACTTACTAAAATTTATACCATCAGCAGTAACTATATCTCTAATTGGAGCAAAACCACCCCAAATTGGAATACCCACAGCTCCAAAGGATACAGGGGTGCTATTAGCTATTAAGGCGCAAATAGTGGCAATTAATGGCGGAAAGCCCATGCCTACTAATAATGGGGCAGCTACAGCTGCAGGTGTTCCGAAACCAGCGGCCCCCTCAAAAAAAGCTCCCATAAGCCAGGCAATGATAAGTACTTGAATTCTTCTATCTTTAGATATTGAGGACATAGAAGAAGAAATTACCTCTACTCCACCGCTTCTTCTCATAATTTGTAATATTAGAATAGCACCAAAGACTATAAT
>Ga0209979_1001379_pt1 | contig 26888 bp, 21 predicted proteins | sample AnhtaG_FD_183114 | JGI IMG/M metagenome (GOLD analysis project Ga0209979, IMG submission 183114) | Deep subsurface microbial communities from Anholt, Denmark to uncover new lineages of life (NeLLi) - Anholt_01485 metaG (SPAdes) (version 2) | ecosystem: Environmental > Aquatic > Marine > Oceanic...
TATGGTAATATCAGCTCCAAATTCTTTAGCCATTTTTATTCTGAAATCGGTGGGTCCGCCAACATGGATGATTTTTCCGGCTCCAGCCAGCTTAGCGCAAAGCTGAACGGCTAGCCCTACCCCTCCTGAGCCCTGGACTACTACCGTATCTCCTAGTTTTATATTACTTCTATCAACAGAGCGATAACCTATCGTCATGGGTTCCAGTAACACAGCTACTTCTGCTGGTAGCTCAGTTTTAAAGAAGGCGGTGAGTGGATGATGGCAGTATATATATTCAGCATATCCACCGGTGAAATGGTAATTAACATCGCCATCAGAGAAAAGTCCGTAAGCGAAGCCTTCCGCACAACAAGTAGGAGTCTTGGCAATTAGGCACCAATAGCACTTCCCACAGCCTACACCCGGAGCAACAATCACTCTATCTCCTTCTTTTACAGGTCTCCCGTAAAAGTCAGTAGTTACCCCTTTACCTAAAGCAGCAATCTTACCTACAAATTCATGTCCTAAACAAATAGGATAAGTAATCCCGGGCAGATTACCGTGATACATATGAATATCCGTTCCACATATACCGGTAAGCTCCTGTTTAACCAGGATAGTTCCCGGAGCCGGGTCAGGCACGGGATATTCCTTTAACTTGAATTTGCCCTCCGGCTTATCCAACACCGCCGCGATTCCTGTTTTGGCCATTTTCCCTCCCTCCTTATGAAACATTTACCAACAGGTATAGCCTCCATCTATAACTATGGTGCTTCCCGTCATAAAACTTGACGCTTTGGAGGCTAAAAAAAGGGCGAGCCCCTTAAGTTCAAAAGGCTCCCCCAGTCTGCCCATAGGGGTCAATTTAACCCACTCCTCACCGATTTTGCCCGGACCTAAATCTTGGGCTAGGAGGGGTGTCTTTATATACCCGGGGGCAATGGCATTTACCCGAATATTATATTTTGCCCATTCCACCGCCAGGCCCTTGGTCAGCATGACAATGCCAGCCTTTGCCGTATTATAGTGGACCTGTTGCTGGGGATGGTTAACAATAAATCCGCTCATGGAGGCAATGTTAATAATACTTCCCTTCCTCTGCTTTATCATTTCGCGCCCGACCATCTGGCTGCCTAAAAAAACGCCTTTTAGATCAATATCTATCATTGTATCCCAGTCTTCTTCGGTTATGTCTTCGGCAGGAATGTGATGAGCTATGCCCGCATTATTAATTAAGATATCAATCTTCCCGAATCTATCTTTAACTGCCGCCACCATATTTTTAACATCCTCAGCTTTACTTACATCCACTTTCATAGCAAATGAATCTCTACCCAATTTCCTAATCTCTTCAGCCGTCTGTTCTGACACCTCTACACGTCTTTGAACCACAGCAACATCGGCTCCGGCTTCTGCCAGAGCCAGAGCCATCTCTCTGCCCAGTCCTTGGCCGCCACCAGTGACAATTGCCTTCTCACCCTTTAAGTCAAACATAGACAAGACATTCATTAGCCTTCACCCTCCTTTAATATAAATTTATTTAAAAAATAAACAACACTTCCCTTTAAGTCAAACCTTTAAGCAAATATTTTTCCCCTGCTTGTCATAATTAGTAATTACTGTAACATAAAACCTATATTTGTCAATAGTCTCGTAGTTGACGCTTAAATAGGCTTATGATAATATTAAAACACTTTTTAGTGGGGTTATGTAAATCACCTTTATTTACGCCCTTATTTATCCCTTAGCTATCCAGTATTATATTGGATTAGTAATTCTGCTTAGGGAAAGGAGCTATGCAGGTAGAAGAAGAGTTAGTTGGGTTATTACCTAAGAAAGACATGCTGCTAACTATTGGGGTTTTCGACGGGGTTCACCTCGGTCACAAATACCTGCTTTCACAATTAGCAGAGCATGCCCGGCGGCAGGACTTGCTTAGTGGGGTGGTAACTTTTCGTCAGCATCCCCAAGAGGTGCTTTCACCCCAAACTAGGCTGCCTTTCTTAACTGACCTCGCTGAAAGAACCAATCTTCTCAAAAATGAAGGTGTTGAAGCTATCATTCCCTTATCCTTCACCAGTGAGATAGCTCAGCTCAGCGCTCGCCAATTCGTCAGTCTGCTAATGAGGTACCTCAGGATGCGCGGACTAGTAATCGGATCTGATTTCACCTTAGGCCGAAACCGAGAAGGCAACATTGATAGCCTCCGCACCTTGGGGCAAGATATGAACTTCACTGTAACCGTAATATCCCTCATAATGATAAACGGTGAAGTGGTAAGTAGCACCGCTATCAGGAATGCTCTAGCTAATGGAGATATGAAAAGGGTGCTTAACCTGGCAGGACATCCCTTTAGCCTGAACGGGCGTGTAACCAGTGGAGCCGGTCGGGGCTTGGAGTTAGGCTTCCCCACGGCTAATCTGGATATAGTCCCGGAACAGGCTCTCCCCGCCGATGGTGTTTATGCTACTTGGGCTTACATTGATGGCAAAGCCTTTAAGTCAATGACTAATGTTGGCAAGCGCCCTACTTTTGGTGGCAGCCAGCGCACAGTGGAAGTTTATGTTCTTGATTACCACAGCGACCTATATGGGTGTGAGCTAAGGATTGATATTATGGCGCGACTGCGTAGTGAGGGGCGATTTGATACCGTTGATAAGCTAAAGAAACAAATAACAGAGGACATAGAGCAAGGGAGAGCTATATTAAACTCCCGAGGTAGAAACTAGATATGGATATTAGTTATTTGCTAAAGCGAGGGGTAGCTGAAATCATAATTGAAGACGATATGATGGAGCTACTCCGCTCAGGTAAGAAACTACGGCTAAAAGAAGGTTTTGACCCCAGTTCCCCCGATATCCACCTGGGGCATATGGTAGCCCTCAGGAAGCTACGCCAATTTCAGGAATTAGGGCATCAAGTCGTTCTCATTGTTGGTGATTGGACAGCTCAAATTGGCGACCCAAGTGGTGTTTCTGTTACCCGACCTATGCTGTCTAAGGAACAGGTTCAGGCTAATGCTGAAACCTATATGAAGCAGTTCTTCAAGGTGGTTGATAAGGGAAGGACAGAGGTAAGGTGGCAGGGTGAGTGGTTTGGCAAATTTACTCTCAGTGATGTTATCCAGCTCACCAGCAAGTTTACTATTGCTCAACTGCTGGCGCGAGAGGATTTCAGTAACCGGTATAGCACCGGGCAACCCATCACTATAGCTGAGTTACTCTACCCCTTGCTCCAGGCCTATGACTCAGTAGCTATCCAGGCTGATATTGAGTTTGGTGGCACTGACCAGAAGTTTAATTTACTGGTGGGCAGGGAGCTTCAATCAATACTAGGCCAGCCTCCCCAGCAAATCTTCTTGGTCCCCATCCTTGCTGGAACCGATGGCAGTCAGAAGATGAGCAAGAGCCTGGGCAACTATATCGGTGTCGCTGAGCCGCCTAACGAGATATATGGTAAGGTAATGTCTATCCCCGATAGCCTGATTATACAATACTTTGAATTGGTAACCGATGTTCCTGACGGGGAACTGGAGGAATTTAGACAAGGACTCAAGGATGAAACCACTAACCCTATGACGCTTAAAAAGCGCCTGGCTAGAGAAATTGTTACCCAACTCTATAACCAAAGAGCAGCCAGTGAAGCCGAGGAGCATTTCGTTAGGGTGTTTCAAAAAAGAGAGGTGCCTGAAGAAATACCTGAATATCGCATATCCTTTAAGCAACTAACATCCAAACGAGCTGGAGAAGGAGGCATTGACATCAGCCGACTACTGGTGGCAACAGGGCTGGCTGAAAGCCGTAGCGAGGCGAACCGATTGATTGCTCACGGGGGTACTGCTATAGCTGGTGAGACGGTAACCAGTCGCATAGCCCCGGTTCAAAGTGGCAGTATTATTAAAGTGGGCAAGCGCCGCTTTGCTAAAGTGATAAATACTGATAACTAAAGATAAATAAAAATGGTGAAGGAGACAGATGGAAGAGTTACGCGTTCCAGGACCAACCCCCCTCCCCAATGAGATTCTTCAAGCAATGACCAAGCAGATGATTTACCATCGGGGTAAGGAATTTGGGCAGATACTAAATGAGGTAACAGCTAACCTGAAACAACTGTTCCAGACCAAGGGCGATGTTTTTCTGCTTACTGGCTCAGGGTCGGGTGGCTTAGAAGCAGCTATCGTTAATACCTTATCCCCGGGTGATAAAGTATTATCAGTATCTGTTGGTGCCTTCGGGGAGCGCTTTGCCACCATTGCCGGGCAGTTTGGGGCTGAGGTAATTCCCCTTCGCTTTGAGTGGGGCAAAGCGGCTGATGTAGACGCTGTTCGCCAGGCTCTTCAGGCTGAACCAAAAATCAAGGCAGTATTGGTCACCCATAATGAAACCTCTACCGGCGTAACCAATGACCTAGCTTCAATTAGCTCTGTGGTAAAGGAATTTGATAAACTACTGTTGGTTGATGCCATCAGTAGCCTGGGCTCAATTAACCTCCCGGTAGATGATTGGCACTTAGATGTTGCCGTTACCGGTTCCCAGAAAGGCTGGATGGCACCCCCTGGTCTGGCTATGGTCAGTGTAAGTCAGGAGGCATGGCAGGCAAATACCAGGGCTGAGATGCCCCGTTTTTACTGGGACTTTGCCCAAGCCAAAAGCTATTTAGAAGTAGAGCAAACGCCGTGGACACCAGCTATTACCACCGTATTTGCTCTATCGGTATCGCTAGAAATGATGTTAAGGGAAGGTTTACCAAACATCATAGCCCGGCATGCCCGAGTGGCTAAAGCCGCCCGAGATGGGGTAGAATCACTGGGGTTATCCCTTTTCGCTGAAGAAAGCTATGCCTCCAATACGGTTACGGCTGTAGCCGCTTCGGATGGGCTTGATACTAAAAAGATGCTCCAGATTCTTAGAGATGAATACCAGATTGTGCTGGCTGGTGGACAACAGAGACTAGATGGCAAAATATTTCGTATTGGTCACCTGGGCTGGGTAACTGAGGATGACATTAAAACGGTTATATCGGCATTAAAAGTGGTATTGCCACAGGCTGGATTTAGGAGTGCTAGCTAAGAATGAAGGTTTTAGTAGCTGACCCTATTGCTGATGAAGGTATAGATATCCTGCGTAGCTATGCCCAGGTGGATATTAAACTAGGGCTAAAGCCAGAGGAAATTATATCCATAATTGGCGACTATGAAGCCCTGGTAATACGTAGTCAGACTCAAGTTTCAGCTAAGGTTATCGAAGCCGGAAAAAAGCTGCAGGTCATCGCCCGAGCCGGTGTTGGCGTAGACAATATTGATGTGGACGAGGCAACCCGACGCGGCATTGTGGTAGTTAATGCCCCCACTGGCAACGCTATCTCGGCTGCCGAGCATACCATTGCTCTTATGCTCTCCTTAGCCCGTCATATCCCTCAAGCTAATGCTATGCTCAAATCTGGAGTATGGCGACGAAGTGATTTTATAGGCACCGAGGTCAGAAACAAAACACTAGGTATCATCGGCTTAGGCAATATTGGTTCAGAGGTAGCCAGACGTGCCCAGGGTCTGGAAATGAAACTTATCGCTTATGACCCCTTTATCTCCGTTGACTATGCCCATAACCTGCAGGTGGAGCTTGTTTCCCTAGAACAGCTACTTGGGGAATCGGACTTTATCACCCTTCACCTACCGCTAATGGCATCAACCAGGGCTTTAATCGGGGCTAAAGAGCTGGCTTTAGTCAAGCCAACAGTTCGTATTATTAATACTGCCCGGGGCGGGCTAGTTGATGAGGAAGCACTGGCCAAAGCAGTAAAGGAGAAAAGGGTGGCTGGCGCTGCCATTGATGTCTTCACCAGTGAACCAACTACAAAGAGTGTCCTCTTTGAAAATGATAACATCATTACTACCCCCCATTTAGGCGCTTCCACCACCGAGGCTCAAGCTATGGCCGCCAATGATATAGCCAAGCAGATTATTGATGTATTTAAGGGACAGCTAGCCAGATATGCCGTCAATGCTCCCTTTATCTCAGTTGAAGCTCTATCCGTACTGGTACCCTTCATAAAGGTGGCTTCCACAGCCGGCAAATTAGCCAGCCAGCTAACTGAAGGGCAAATGAATGCTATCCAGATTAAGTATGATGGTGACATTTCCAGTTATGATACTAATGCTCTCAAAGCAGCCGCTTTGGGGGGGCTACTTGAGGAGATTAGCGAGGAACGGGTTAACCTGGTCAATGCTAACATAGTGGCTGCCCGGCGTGGTCTAAAGGTAGTGGAACAGAAAGAAGCTGTCTGTGAAAACTATGCCAGTATTATCACCGTAGAGGTTACCACCAGCACCGGGGTTACTACTGTTGCTGGAACCGTAATGCGTGGGGAATCTCATATTGTCCGGGTTAATAACTACTGGATTGATATTGTGCCTACAGGAGCTTACTTTCTGTTTAGCGACCACCGAGACCGCCCCGGGCTTATCGGGGCTGTGGGCAGAATAACCGGTGATGCCGATATAAATATTAGCTACATGCATTTAAGCCGTCTCAAGCCCAGGGGGCAAGCCCTGATGATACTAGCCTTAGATGAGCCTCTGCCTGAGGAACAACGGCAGCAAATGCTGTCCATCCCCGATGTCTATACCGTCAAAGTAGTAAAACTGTAATCGGGTTAGGGATTAGACTAATTACGGGTTCTAAAAAGTCTAACTGGGAAGCGCCTAAACCAACCGATAGAAAACTAATCCTGCCGGTAGCTTGGGATAAAAGTAGGTTGATTTCCTGGGTAGCCTGTCACCAGCATCAGCAATGGCTTTGACCACCTCTATCTTAACCGGGCTTAATAGAAAGGCTAGCTGATATTCCTGGTCTAACACCCTATTTACCGCATCCTGTCTATCATAACTATAGGTAATCCTTGCCTCCTCCCTACCACTGCTCAGCCCCAGTAGCTTCTCCAGTATGATATGGTCAGCAATACTAACATCTAACCTTTTGTATAGCTCAGAATGAAAGTAAGGCATCATTTGGCTAGCCGTAGTAAAGTCTCGTAATCTCAGAGCTAAAAGATGCTCGGCTAAACCAAAAAGGAATAGCCTAATCTCGTTTGTCTCCATCAATAAATCATCAACTTGCTGCCAGACACTAGGCACACTCAATGGCAATTCCTCTATTTCAAAGAACACCCTCAACTTAGCCATCAACCCATTCAGGATTGATTTTGATATGCCACGAACCAGCCGATGAGGGGGTAGAATAATAAGCCCAGGGTCAGAAAAATCTACCAATGTCATCATCACAAAATTAAAAGCTTCATCCTCTGATGCTAGTGAAGAACAGGCCCTCTTCTCACGCTGGTAAGCAAGAGCACTCTCATAGCGATGATGCCCATCAGCAATATAAAGCGGTTGCTCAGCTAAGCTATTGCCTATCTGGTTAACAACCTGAGACTCAGTAATAGCCCAAATATTATGACCTTCCCCATTGGCACTAGTTAAACTAATTAGAGGCTTATTTTTTGGCTCCTGTGCCGCTAACAACGAAGAAAGCCGCTGTCCTTGGTCTTCAAACAAAGCCAAAATTGGGCTGGTATTGGCTTGGAGTTCTCGTAACAGGTTTAGTCGGTCATTCTTAGGCTCGGCTAGTGTGCCCTCATGAGGGCGAACAACCTTTTTCCCTCCCTCCTCCAGCCTAACACAAACAATTATACCGCGGCGTCTATATTCCTTTCCCTGGTGGGTAAAAGAGTGGTCGTGGAGATAGATAGCTGGCACCTCATCGACCTTAAGAACACCCTGCTTCAGCCACTGCCTCAGGGTAGCTGCCGGGCGAGTATACTTATTGTCCATAACTGTATCTTGGGGTAACTCTCGGCTATGCTCCAGCCGGACAAAGTTATACTGGCTCCGGCGATAAAGCTCTTGCTGCAACGGAGGGGTAATAATGTCATAGGGAGAACAGATAACTTGAGACAGGTCTCCAATCAGCAGTTGATTGTAGTGCACACCCCGAAAGGGGCGAATCTCAGCCACGCTTGCCTAGTCCCTTTCTAACTTAACATATGGCACATCGTTTTTGCCATCCTAGTTTACCCGATGCCACTGCCAGGACGCAAGTTGCGCTAACGAGAATATAACAATTTTTTATTTTGTCTGGCTATAGGCTATGCTGTATAATTTATAAAAATGACCTCGTAATAAAGGCTGGATGAAAGATTTAGCTAGCATAAAAGAGAAAATAGAACAGCTAAGGGCAGAAATCAATCGTCATAACTATCGGTATTATGTGCTGGACAGCCCTGAGATTAGCGATGCCGAATATGATGAGTTGATGAGGAAACTGAAGCAACTGGAGGAGCAATACCCTCAATTTCTGACCCCGGACTCACCGACACAGCGGGTTGGCGCTGCCCCGGTGGAAGCCTTTGGCGTGGTAGAACACCCCTCCCCCCTGTTATCCCTGGGTAATGTCTTCTCCAAAGAGGAGCTTCTAGCCTGGTATACCCGGACCTCAAAGCTATTAGAGAGAAAGCAATTTGGCTTTGTCGGCGAGCATAAGATTGATGGACTGGCTGTGGCTCTGACCTATGTTAACGGTCAACTAACTATTGGGGCTACCCGGGGCGATGGCTTCCGTGGTGAAAACATCACCCAGAACCTGAGAACTATAAGGAGTATTCCACTGTCAGTGCCTAAAGAAGCACCGGCTAGGTTTGAGGTGCGGGGTGAGGTTTTTCTGCCCAAAGCCGGCTTTAATAGGTTGAATCAGGAGCGGGCTGAGGCAGGGCTGCCCCTGTTTGCTAACCCCAGAAATGCCGCTGCCGGCTCAGTGCGTCAGCTTGACCCTCGTATTACAGCTAAGCGCCCGCTGGATATCTACATCTATATGCTGGGTTATGCTGAAGGCGAGGCAGCTCCACCAACCCATTGGGAAACTATGGAATATCTCAAATCCTTTGGTTTTAAGGTAAATCCCAATAATGCCTTGCTTACCAGCATTGAGCAGGTTGAAGAATTCCACCATACCTGGGTGGAGAGAAGGGAAAGCCTACCCTACGAAGCCGATGGCATCGTGGTTAAGCTGAACTCGCTTGACCTGCACGAACGGCTGGGAAATATTGGTCATGAGCCGCGATGGGCTATAGCCTATAAGTTCCCCGCTGTTCAGGGCACCACACGCCTGATTGATATTGGTATCAGTGTGGGCAGAACCGGCACCCTTAACCCCTATGCAATCTTAGAGCCAGTCTCGGTGGGGGGGGTGACCATCAAACAGGCTGCCCTGCACAATGAAGATGACATCAGACGCAAGGACATCCGTATTGGCGATACGGTTATTGTCCAGCGAGCCGGCGAGGTGATACCCCAGGTGGTAGGGCCGGTCATAAGTAAGCGCTCTGGACAGGAAAAGCTCTTCACTATGCCTTCACGCTGCCCGGTATGTGGTGCCAAGGTGATTAGACCGAAGGGTGAGGTTATGTCTTACTGCACCAATGTTGCCTGCCCCACCCAAATTCAGGAGCGACTAGCGCACTTTGTCTCCCGCGGAGGTATGGACATCAGGGGGATAGGCGAGAAGTTATGCACTGCCTTGCTTAAGGCGGGGCTGGTCAAGAATGTGGCTGACTTATATGACCTCACCAACCGGCAGCTTCTCACCCTGGAAAGAATGGCTGAAAAGAGCGCGGCTAACATCATAGATTCTATCAATAAAAGTAGAGATAGACCACTATCTAGGGTTATCTTCGCCCTGGGCATACTCCATATCGGTGAGGAGATGGCCGGGCTTCTGGCCAATCACTTTGGCAGTATAGACAAGCTGTCTGATGCTTCTGGAGAGGAACTCCTGTCCATCCCCACTGTCGGACCTAAGCTAGCTGATAGTATTACTGCCTTCTTCAGGCAGGAACAAAATCGCAGCTTACTCAAGAGGCTGAGAAAGGCAGGGCTTAGGCTAGAGGAAGAAGCAGTGAAGCCCGAAGAACTGCCCCTAGCTGGGCAGGAGTTTGTTATCACTGGTAGGCTAGAAACCTTCGCCAGGCAAGAGGCTGAGGCACAGGTAAAAGCCCTCGGTGGCTCAATAGGAAGCAGTGTTACCAGGAAAACCACCTACCTTGTGGTCGGCGCTGACCCCGGCTCAAAGCTAGCTCGTGCCCAGGCTCTAGGTATTAAGCAACTTACTGAGGAGGAATTCCTCCGTCTTCTGAGGCAGGCACCTCAAAAATGAAGTTAATTGTAGGACTAGGTAATCCGGGGCGGGGTTATGCTAATAATCGCCATAATGTAGGCTCTGTCTGCCTGAACCACTTTGCCCGGATGCAGAGCATCCGATTTGATAAAAAACAGGGTAAAGCCCGAATCGGCTTAGGTGAGGTAGCTGGCAGCGAAGTGGTAGTAGCTAAGCCCCAGACCTATATGAACCGAAGCGGTCAGTCAGTTAGCCTGCTGGTAAGAAAATTTGATGTCAGCCCCGATGACCTCCTCGTCATTCATGATGACCTTGACCTTGCCTTAGGTAAAATTCGTATCCGCCAAGGCGGTAGCTCCGGTGGTCATAAGGGAATAGAATCAATTATCTCCTGTCTAGGCAGCCAAAATTTCATCCGTATTCGGGTAGGCATTGGACGACCCATCAAGAATGAGGGCTGCACTGAATTTAGTGAGGATGAAATTATTAACTATGTGCTTAGTGATTTTACCCCTGATGAAAAGCAAGCCATTACTCAGGTCATACCCAGGGTGAACGAAGCTATTCTCTGCCTCCTCACTAAAGGTCCGGTAACCACTATGAATAGATATAATTAATTCTTTGCTAATATTTAGGCTTGGGTGATATAATCCATATATCTATTAGATTAAGGGGTTTCTAGAGTAATAAACGAGAAAAGGTTCATCGCTGTTATTGGTGGTGGGCAACCTTCACCACAGGAAGCCAAACTGGCTGAAGAGGTAGGTCGTGAGCTAGCCAAGCAAGGTGTTATCCTAGTCTGCGGCGGCTTAGGTGGAGTTATGGAAGCAGCCTGCAAAGGTGCTCAATCAGAGGGTGGAGTAACTATTGGCATCCTACCCGGGGAAAGTCGCCAGGCGGCTAATCCCTATGTCCAGATTCCTATAGTTACCGGTATAGGCTATGCTAGAAATGTCGCCGTGGTTAAATCAGCCCAGGCAGTTATCGCTATTGGTGGCAGCTATGGCACCCTCTCTGAGATAGGTCATGCTTTACAGAGTGGTATCCCCGTTATTGGCTTAAACACCTGGTCACTGTCCAGAAATGGTCAGCAGGATAACTCAATTATCCCGGCTCAAAACCCAACCGAGGCAGTAAATAAAGCTCTTAATTTAACTAGAAACTAATAGGCAAACCAACTCTAGGGTTACAGAGGGAAAAGTGTCAACTATTGACAGTATCAAAGCCAGAGAAATCTTGGATTCCAGGGGCAACCCTACGCTGGAGGTTGGGGTAGAGCTGTTTGATGGTACAACAGGTTGGGCGGCTGTGCCCTCTGGCGCCAGCACTGGTAAGTATGAGGCAGTAGAACTCCGGGATGAGGATAATTCCAGGTTTAATGGACTGGGTGTCCTCAAGGCAGTAACCAACGTTAATGAACATATCGCCGCCGCTATAATTGGGATGCTAGCTACCGACCAAGTAGCCATTGACCACAAGCTAATAGAGCTTGATGGCACTATTAATAAATCACACCTTGGGGCTAATGCTATTTTAGGAATTTCACTGGCTGTGGCTCACGCTGCCGCTAACCTGCTTGGCATCCCCCTATACCGCTATCTGGGTGGTGTAGCCAGTTACACCCTACCTGTGCCAATGCTGAACATCCTGAATGGTGGTAGGCATGCCGCCAATTCAACAGATTTTCAGGAGTTTATGGTGATGCCGGCTGGAGCCAGTAGCTTTAGTCACGCTCTTCAAATGGGTGCCGAGGTCTACCACTGCCTGAAAGGGGTGCTTAGGGATAAAGGGCTGGATACCAATGTCGGCGATGAGGGGGGATTTGCCCCCTCATTATCATCAAATCAACAGGCAATAGAGGCAATCCTGTTAGCTATTGAAAAAGCAGGCTACAAACCAGGTGAGGATTGCTTTATTGCCCTAGACCCGGCAGCTAGCGAATTCTATAAAGATGGTCAATATGTCTTGTCCCGGGAAGGCATTTCACTCAGCAGCAATGAAATGGTTGATTATTATGCCAGGTGGGCGGCAAGCTACCCCGTTATTAGTATTGAGGATGGAATGGCAGAGGATGACTGGGAGGGCTGGCAATGTCTGACTCAAAGATTGGGTGACAAAGTCCAGCTTGTTGGTGATGACCTCTATGTTACTAATGTAGACCGCTTAAGTAAGGGCATCAGCTTAAAAGCGTCTAATTCCATTCTTATTAAACCTAACCAGATTGGCACACTTACCGAGACGATTGCTGCCATTAAGATGGCACAGGAGGCAGGCTGGGCGGCAGTAGTAAGTCACCGCTCCGGCGAGACCGAGGATACTACTATAGCTGACCTGGCGGTAGGTCTGAATACGGGTCAGATTAAGACTGGTGCTCCGTGCCGCTCAGAGCGCACTGCCAAATACAACCGCCTCCTCAAGATAGAAGATGAGCTAGGAGAAAAGGCTAGCTTTGCTGGCATGCAGGCCTTTCACAACTTGAAAAAATAAGCAGATGAAAAAAATAGGTATTACCACTACCGTCCCTGTAGAGATATTACTGGCTGCTGGCTATCAGCCGGTTGACCTGAATAATGTCTTCATTACTGACCCTACTCCCGAGCGGCTGGTCAATATTGCTGAGAGAGCTGGCTTTCCCCTGAACTGCTGCAGTTGGATTAAGGGTATCTATGGGGTATGTATGGACTATGGAATTAATACTGTCCTTTGCGTTACCACTGGCGATTGCTCCAATACTATCATGTTAATGGAAGTCCTCAAACTTAAGGGGCTTAAGGTCATACCTTTTGCCTACCCTGACCGACCATCTCCCCAGCGAATGCAGTATACCCTAGAGGCACTAGCTGAAACTCTGGGTACCACTCTGGAAGCCGCCGATAGCGTTAGAAATGAACTCAAGCCCTGTCGTCGCCTGGCTCTAAAGCTTGACCAGCTTACCTGGAAAGACGGGTTGGTCAGTGGCTTTGAAAACCACCTGTGGCTGGTCTCAACCTCAGATTTTAATCAGGACAATCATGAATACTACCAGCAGTTACAAGAGTTAATAGCTACTTGCCGACGGCGTCAACCCTACCCACCGGATAGCCTCAGACTGGCGTATATGGGTGTTCCTTCTGTCTACGCCCAGGACCTTTACCACCACCTTGAGAGTAATGGGGCTGGGGTGGTCTTTAATGAGATTCAGCGCCAGTTCGCTATGCCTGAGCCGGGAAATTCCTTGGCTGAACAATACTCCAACTATACTTACCCTTACTCTATATATGAGCGATTAAAGGACATCACCACCGAACTCAAGCGACGCCAGGTTGATGGAGTTATCCATTATGTCCAGGCCTTCTGCCATCGAGGAATTGGCGACATCATCTTCCGAGATGCCCTGAAACTGCCCATTCTAACCCTGGAAGGAAATGATGACTTTTTCTTAACCCATCATATAAAAACCCGAGTTGAGGCTTTTTTGGATATGCTGGAGCGCAGCCGACGAAGCCTGAAATATAGTCAACAAGCCCTGGTCTAAAAATTATAAGGAGGTATAAATGGCAACCAAGATTGGAATTAATGGCTTTGGGCGGATAGGGAGGTTAACCCTCAGGACAATTAACCAATACCATAGTGGCAAACTAGAGGTGGTAGCGATTAACGACCTCACTGATACCAAGACTAACGCTCACCTGCTAAAATGGGACAGCACCTATGGTCGTTACCCGGGCACGGTAGAAGCAACTGAGGATTCAATTATTGTTGATAGCAAAGAGATAAGGGTGCTCTCAGAACGCAATCCGGGTAACATCCCGTGGCAGGATTATGGCGTTGATATAGTAATAGAGTCAACCGGGCTGTTTACTGATGGCAGCAAGGCAGTGGCTCATCGGCGAGGCAGTGTTAAGAAGGTAATCATTTCCGCCCCGGCTAAGAATGAAGATATAACCGTTGTCCTCGGTGTCAATGAAGACCAGTATGTTCCAACTCAGCATAATATTATATCCAATGCCTCCTGCACCACCAATTGCATTGCTCCTGTGGTCAAGGTGTTACACCAGAGCTTCGGAATAAGTAAGGGGTTAATGACCACTATTCATGCTTATACCAATGAGCAGAGGCTCCAGGATATGTTCCACAGAGACCTGCACCGGGCTAGAGCAGCCGCTCAGAACATTATTCCCACAACTACTGGTGCTGCCAGAGCTGTAACTCAGGTTATTCCTGAGCTTAAAGGCAGACTTCACGGACTAGCCTTCAGGGTTCCGGTAGCTACTGTCTCCATTGTTGACTTTGTTGCCGACCTAGACCAAGAGGTTACCGTGGAGCAGGTCAACCAGGCTTTCCAAGTTGCCGCTGAGGGACCGTTAACCGGAATCCTTGAGTGTTGCCAGGAGCCACTGGTTAGTATAGATTTTAAAGGGAATCCGGCTAGCTCTATTGTTGATACTCCGGGCACTATGGTCATTGGCGACAATATGGTCAAGGTGCTTGCCTGGTATGATAATGAGTGGGGCTATAGCTGTCGTTTGGCTGACCTTGCTGCCTATGTTGCCGATAAAGGGTTATAGCTGTCACTAATAGGCATTGACATTGTGGTATAGGTGTGCTTAAAATAGCTAAATTGCTTAATATTGAGGTGAGAAATGAAATTAGTAGTCATAGGTTTTGGACAATGTGGCGGCAGGATCGCCGATGAGTTTGCCAGACTAAACAGCAGGGCGCGTAGGCGGCGTGGGATTGAGATAATTACCGGCGCCTTCGCTGTTAACACAGATGCTGCTGATTTAAGCGGACTATCTAGTATAAAGGCTGACTACCAGCATAGAGTCCTCATCGGAGGTCGAAAGACTGGCGGTCACGGCGTAGGTAAAATAAATGAACTGGGTGCTGAAGTAGCCCGAGAAGACAGCGACAAGGTTATAGATGCTATAAGAACAGCACGACGTTTCTTTGAGTCGGATGCCTTCTTACTAATTGCCGGTGCTGCCGGTGGCACTGGCTCTGGAGCAATACCAATACTGACAAAACACATAAAAGAGCGCTATGTGGATAAACCAGTATATAATCTTATTGTCCTTCCCTTTCAGCACGAGGAGGACACAGAGGAAAGAACTATCTATAACTCAGCCGCATGCCTTAAATCTACCAGTTCAGTAGCTGATGCCGTAATTCTGATTGACAATCAAAGGTATGTTAGAAAGGATTTCTCGATTAGAAATAATTTGGCTAAAATTAATGCCCTGATAGTTGAGCCATTCTATAACCTGCTCTGCGCCGGCGAAGAGAAGAAGTCTAAATATATTGGGGTAAGGATGCTTGATGCTGGAGACATAATGCAGACCCTGGTAGGCTGGACAGTGATGGGCTATGGTAAATCACAGCTACCACTAATCAGGTTTCCCTTTGTGGGGACGCGTAACTTCAGGAAGAAGAGCACTGAAACCCATAGAGGAATTCAGGCGATGGACGAGGCCGTAAGTGAACTATCACTCAAGTGTAGCCCTGTGGATGCCGGTAGAGCACTGTATCTTCTCTCGGCACCAGCTAATGAAATGAATATGGAATTGATTAAGGACCTCGGAGACTATCTGAGAGATATAGCCTCGGAGGCTATCATAAGGAATGGCGATTACCCCAGGGAGAGAGGTATACTGGATGTTACTGTAATCCTGTCTGAACTTAGCGATGTGGAAAAAGTCAGGAACTACTATACTGAATCAGCCGGCTTTATCCCTGAGGTCAAAAAAAGACAAAGAAGAATGGAGAGCAAACTTAGCAAAATAGACGAGGCAGCCAAAGATATACCCTCGTTATTATAATTAGCCAGCCTGAGCTATTTTGAAGGGTGTTTATCTGCCTTTGGCGAGATTTGCTAACCTTATCCTCTTAAACTCATTCTTTAGAATTTAGTTCGCCTTAACGGACTGACTACCGCTTTTAAGCATCTTTATACTCCCCCTTACCGGAATATTTGTTGCCTAAGCTGAAACAGGAAATTCCAGTCCAGGGGAATTATAGCGGCTAATCAAAAAGAGTAATAAGGAAAAACTGTGGCTTAAAATTCCCTCCACCTTGGAGAGAGGCGATGTATTATTTTGCCTATGGCTCCAATCTAAATCAAAGGCAAATGCTGGAACGCTGCCCAGACAGCAAGCCCGTGTTTACCGCTAGCCTTCCTAACTACAAGCTGGTATTTGTGGGCTGGTCCAGGCAGTGGCGAGGTGGAGTGGTCAGCATCAGACCTTTTAGAGGAGAGAAGGTTCTCGGGGCTATTTATGAAGTTTCAGACAAAGATTTGAAGCGACTGGATAATTACCAGGGTTATCCTAATAATTACACCAGATTGAATGTCACGGTATTTGATGAAGGTGGTGAGCCTATCAAAGCAATAACCTATATCAAGTCTGGGCAATCAGATGAAGCCCAGCCTTCAAAGGAATACTTGGCACTTATTCAACAGGGCTACAGAGACTGGGGGATCATCTGAATGACGGAATGTTATCTTTTAGGAAATGGCACATACCAGAGCTGTCACCGAATGAGGCTCGAACGTATAGGCCAAGGACTGCCCTTTAGCGGTGAGCGTGTTTTCACTCGTCCCTACCACATTCGGTGTATCAAAGGTGTTTTCAGCTTTAATATCGGGCCCATTGACCACGAAGGCTCGGACACTCCCCGTAAAGCGACCGGTGGTTAGCGAAATCGTTGTTTCCATTGCCTCAGTTTGACTTCGGTTGACCACATACAAAACCAGTTGCTTCTGCGCTTCATCTAGCGTCGCTGAGACGTCCAGCGTACGAATGCCTGTGTATTCCCCACCAGCAAACGTCTCTCCCTGCCACCATACGTCCAGTGCTATCTGCCCGCAGGTGCGGCTGTAGAGCTCAAATGGATAGAAGATTGTCTGTAGTAACAAGCCATCCCGGCGGGTGAAGATAGGCGCAATCACGTTCACGATTTGGGCAATGTTGGCCATTCTCACCGAGCAGGCATGGCGGATAAAAGCGTTAAAGTGCATAGCTACCACCAGAGCATCTTCCAAGTTGTAGATTTCCTCCAGTTTGTTCTGCTCCGGTGTGCCACCATATTCTGGGTGCCTGCGATACCAGACATTCCATTCATCCACGGCAATGGCGATGGGACGCTTGATTTTTCTATCCAGGCGCACAGCCCGTATCAGCCCCTCATAGGCGCTCAGACGTTCCTCAAAGAACTCGGAGAGGGTCATATAGGCAGCGAAGTCATTCTCCGGGTTACCCACATACCAGTGCAACGCCATGTAATCTATAAGGCCTCCTGCCTGTTCCATAAGCAGTTGCCCGCGTTCAACCCAATCGCCTGACCATAGAGATACGGCTGATGCAATCAGTTTTATATCCGGGTCCACCCATCTCATGACCTTGCCAAACTCGGTGAAGGCACGGGCGTATTCCTGAGGCGTCTTGTGGCCAATCTGCCAAGGACCATCCACCTCATTGCCGATACCCCAATACTTGACCTTGTGGGGTTCTTCAAAACCGTGTTCACGGCGCAGCTTCACCAAGGCGGTATCATGAGTGCCATTGCAATACTCAACCCAGTCGGCAGCTTCTCTCATATCACCATCGCCACAATTAACACATAGATACGGCTCTGAATTTAACTTCCGGCAGAAGCGAACAAACTCATTAGTGCCGAAGTGGTTGGTTTCCGTAGTGTGCCAGGCCAGTTCAGGCCGTGCTGGGCGTTCCGGCAGGGGGCCTACCCCATCCACCCACCGGTAGCCCGAAGCGAAATTACCACCAGGGTAGCGTATAACTGGCAGGTGCAGACGGCGGAGAGATGTCATTACATCGGTGCGTAGCCCATGCTCGTCAGCAAAGGGTGAATCCGGTTCGTAAATGCCACCATAGATGCACCGTCCCAGGTGTTCGGCAAACCCACCGAAGATATTGCGGTCAATATCACCTAAAGTACGTCCCGGGTCAATCTTTATCTGGTTCAAAACTCACCTTCTTATAATGGCATGTTGTTAAAGTTATTGAAAGCATAACATATCTATATGTACCCGTCAAAAGCTTTGGGTCGGGGAAATGCAGCCTGCCTTATAGCCATACCCGCCATACGAATTGACAATGATTGGTATCCTTTGTATTATAGCTCAAAGACGCCTACCTCTGCTGTTGGATGATTGACTGTACGTATAGTACATATTGCGAATTAATTGGAAGGGGGTTGTCAAATGGAAAACATAAAAATCGGTTTTGTCCCCGCACATAGAGAACCATTTGGTGAGGATTGGGCAGCTCAGATGCGAAAGCGGTGCTTAGACGTGATTTCGCGAGTCCCTCAAGTTGAAATCATCGTGCCAGATGAACAACTTACCAGCCGGGGGTGTGTACGGGACGACCGGGATGCCGAGAAGACAATTCGGCTGTTTCAGGAAAAGGGGATTGACGGCCTGATGATTGGCACAATGACCTTCGGTGATGAGGTTTCAGCATTGACCATCGCCTCAGCTTTTCAAGACCTCCCGGTGCTGCTCTTTGGGACGAAGGAAGGAGCCTTCACGCAGGAGGGCTGCCGAAGGTCAGACTCGTTTTGCGGAACACTTTCTATTTCTTCTGGCTTATACCGAAGGCGGATTCCATTTGTCTTCGCCGGCATAGTGTTTCCAGAAGAAGAGAGCTTTCTGGAGAGCACCTCAGATTTCGTCCGTGTATGCTCTGTCGTAAGGGGATTCATCGGAGCCAGAGTCGGGCTTGTTGGTCCCAGACCGGAGCGCTTTGAGACGTGCATCTTCAGTGAGGACGCAATGATGAGGCAATTTAAGCAGAGGGTTGTCCCGACTTCGTTACCCGACATCATGAAGCGAGGAGATGCGCTCGGAGACAACACCCCTGAGATACAGAAGATATGCCAGGAGATGAAAGAACAGGCTGATTTGTCAGCACTTAGAGAAGAAACCATCAGGAATATCGCCGGGCTGGAGTACGCTCTTAAGCAGTTTGCCGAGGAGAAGAGACTTTCAGCTATGGCTATACAATGCTGGACAGCAATGCAGGAAGTGTATGGCATTTCGTCGTGCTATGCTATGGGACGGCTAACCGACCAGGGCATAATGACCGCATGCGAGGTTGACATCTACGGGGCACTAACTATGTTAGTTCAATACCTAGCCTCATTGGCGACAACACCTCCGCACTTTGTTGACTGGACAATACAGCATCAAGAGAGAGAAAACGTTTTCCTGGCCTGGCATTGTGGAAATGCCCCTCCATCGCTTGCCGGCAAAGGGTCTGGGGTTACAATCAGGTATCACAGCATCTTGGGCGAGACCTTAGGCATAGAACGTTCCATGGGCACGGCAGAGTTTCAACTCAGACCAGGAGTGGTAACCCTATGCCGATTGGGCGAGCACGACGGTAAATTCAAGATGCTTATCACCACCGGTGAGAGTATAGAATCAGACCAGAATCTCAGAGGTTCGTGGAGCTGGGTGAAAGTGACCGATTTGAATAAGCTGTACAGCACCTTGGTTAAGGAAGGGTTTATTCATCATGCCAGCCTGATCCATGGAGACTATACACGGGCTATTAAAGATGCCTCTGAATTTCTGGGAATCGAAACCGTGATTGTTTAAGCAACAGGGGTGAACTTAGGCAGGCAAGTTGCGGCTCTGTTTGTTTATTGGGCCGGGTGCCTTGCTATCAGCTTCGCCTCTTCGGCCGCGAACCTATCCAAATATCCACCAGGGCCATGGATGGCTGAAACATCCCCTAGCCCCGGCAAATTCAGTGCCCCTATAGCTCAATGACAACTTTTACCGTCGTCGGCTTAGGATTTGCTGCATATTCAAAGGCGGCAATGCTTTCCTCGAACCTATATCTGTCGGTTATTAGTGGCTTCAAATCAAGTTTCCCAGATTCCATAAGTGAAAGTGCCCTGGGATAAACATGAGCATATCTGAATATCGTCTCGATACGGGCTTCTTTGGCCTGTGCCGAGACAATGTCGATTGGTACCGGACTCACTGGCATGCCGATGAACACAACCCGTCCCCCCGGGCACAAAGGCTCAAATATTCTTGATATGGCAGCTTCGTTTCCACTGGCCTCAAAGACAACGTCTGCCCCCCAGCCATCGGTAATCCCGCTCACAATATCATTTAAGTTTTGTCTTGTCACATTTACCGGCACCATCCCAAAACGTGAAGCCAAGTCCAGCTTCTGCTGAACAATATCAGTGATAATGACTTTGCTGCAGCCCCCGACCAGTGCGGCCATCGCCGTGACCAGACCAATTGTTCCGGCACCAGTAACTAGAGCTACATCACCTGGCTTGATACGTGCCTTTCGGGCGGCATGAAGCCCAACGGCAAGAGGTTCTACCAGTGCTCCCTCGTCATAACCGACATTTTCAGGCAACTTGAAAGCAAACATCGCCGGATGAACTACTGTTTCCCTCAAACATCCGTGCACCGGTGGGGTTGCCCAGAACCGAACGGCGGGGTCCAGATTGTACATTCCCAACCTGGTTGCCTTGCTATTTGGTTCAGGGATGCCTGGTTCCACACACACTCGGTCACCTACTTTCAGGTGCCTCACTTCCTTCCCGACTTCAATAATAGTACCTGATGCCTCATGACCCAAAACTATGGGTTCCGTGATAACAAAAGGCCCAATTGCGCCATGCTGATAATAGTGCACATCACTGCCACAGATTCCTACAGTGTGTATTTTGATACAGACATCATCTGGGCCGAGAGATTCCTTGATATCAATATCACGAAGTGTAAGACATTTCACTTTCTCTAGTACAAGCGCTTTCATAACCCCTCCTTGTGTTCTGCAGTTGGTGACCTGCCTTTGTCATTGAGCATTCTTTACTTGGGATCAATCAATACCTTGACTAATTTTTATTAATGCGCCGAGGAGTTATCTTTGCCCCACGTATAAAAGATTCTACCTTCTCCCACCTAAACGTCCCTTCCATCGGGCCCTTCCTCGACACTCCTAGGGCACCCATGGCATTTGCCAGCTTCGCCGCATCGACCAGAGACATTCCATCAAGGTATCCGCTAACAAAACCAGCGTCAAAACAGTCCCCCGCTCCAGTTGGATCGACGGCTTCAACAGCAAAGCCAGGCACATCAAAGACTCCGTCATGCGAATAGACCCGGCAGCCACGTTCACCAAGCTTAAGCACAACCACCTGAACTCCCATTTCGATTAGCCGCCGACACGCGGTATCCGTTTCCGAGTCTCCAGTCAGTAAGCAGGCCTCATCCCCACTGGGAAGAATAATGTCTGCCATTTTGACCAGTGGCAGCAGTATATTACGGCATTGTTCAATGCTCAGAATCTCGGGGCGAAGATTAGGATCTAAACTAACAGTACCACCTGATTTCTTTACCGTTTTGGCCAGTGTCATGCCGACTTCACATATGGAGTCATTAATAGCCAGTGAACATCCCATTAGATGACAATGTCGGAATGCTGTAGCGTACTTACCTATTCCACCAGGTTCAGGGAACTGCCCTGAAGCAGTGTCCGCAATGTGATAAATAAACTTCCGGGAGCCGTTCTTAAAATATGACACAAAGGCGCAGCCAGTCGCTTTCCCATCAATGATACTAATACTGCTGACGTCAACTCCATCATCCTTGAGTCTTTGCCTGAGTAAAGAGCCAAATTCGTCCCGGCCTACTGAGCCAATAAAACCGACTTTCTTGCCTATCTTAGCGGCAGCGTCGGCAAAAATTGCTGGAGCACCACTAGCAAAGGGACCATTGAATTGGCCTATTTGATCAAGGGGTTGGTTTAAATTGGGTCGCATAATCTCGACGATTAATTCGCCAGCGCTAACAATATCTCCTTCTCCCCAGAAAGGAAGATTGTCTCGACGACGAAACTCCTGCTCCAAACGCGGTAGGCTGTCGATTAAATTAAAAGCCTTAAAGTATTTCATGATTCTTTGCGCAATGTATTCTACTACATATCGGTCCGGGTCAAACCGTTCGTTACGCAGATTATCGTAGAGTCTGGCTCGGGCATTCTGCACCTGCTCACTAGTCCAGATGTAGCGGGCGCCGGTCATAACCAACCACTGCTGCCTTTCCGGTGAAAGATGCTCAAAGGCTTTCCCTTGTTCTTCGGGCTGCAACCATTTCTGCCAACGTCCCGAGCTTACTACTGCCGCTTGCAAAACTTCGTTGAACTGGCTAATCTGGGTAACTCCTTTTATCTGAGACGAACTCCTTTCCATTTCTACCAGATTAGCCAGAGCCCTACATTCGACCTGGGTAAATTCCGGGCCGACATTGGCTCCTCCCATACGACTCGCCGGATACGCCGTGGGATTGGTGACATTATCAGTATAATGCCCCTTGATTAATGAACCATACTTATAAACTTCTTCATAAAGAGCTGTGGCCATCTTGGGATTGAATTCGGTGGTATGTAGGTCTGTGCCCACCATACCCACCACAAAGCACGGCCAGACATCCCGAATCCCCTTGGCATAAAGCTGAGAGCGCAGTCCTATGAGGAAACTATGAACCCTGGACAAATCGGCAAGCCCCCCCTTAACCTCCTCAGTCCCCACTTCATACGCAATCCTCGGCAGGCCCCGTTCCTTTCGCCAGATTTCACAGTGCTCAATCAGAGATGCTGTTTGCTCTACCACCGTATTGATATCAATAGTTTGGTTCGCGGGCAGTCTCTTGTCTACAGTAGGGTCAATATGCAGTAGGTCATAACCGGCATCAATTGCGGCTTCAAGAGATTTTTTAACGGCATTCATCGTGTCTTCGAATGACCAATCCTCGATTGAGTGTTTGTCTTTCAGCCAGGGACCAGCATGGTCAACAGCCACGACTATCGGTCCCGTATAGTCAACCTGCTCGGCGCTTTTCCGAACGAGCTCGACAAACTCAGGCTGAGTCCAGCCAGTGTAACCACCGTCCAAATCAACCTGGTTAAGCGTAGCGGCAAACTTGATGACAGAGTTAGCCCATTTCGCGGCTAGTAAGGCAGCTCTGAGAACAGCTTCTGAATTCGGGCATACAGCCAGCAAAGTTCGCCACGGTTCGTTTTGTGTCTTTACCAGATACTGAAAAGCCCGCAGGATTGCCTCACAAAGAGGTATACCATTTTCTGCAGCTTTGACTCTAATTTGAGAACTGTCAGGTAGCACTGCCGCTATCCCCTTTTTTTGTTATCTACCAGGCTCCAATATTGCACGCTTCGGCTCAAACAGGGAATGTAGAAGTTGTCAACAATGTTTGTGGAACCTGACCGATGTTCGTAAGCTAATTGACAATCCCGGAGAGACATCCAACCTCTCCAACTGCCACGTTTACTTTATGATAGTAGATTACTACCGGGAATGCGTGATGTCAACTTGACGACTGCCTCACCGAGCACGCTGTGGCCTGCCCATAACTTCTTATTTTTTGCCTAGGCAGGTTGTCGGATTAGGGGTTTCACAAAAAGAAAACCGCCATCCGAGGCGGTTTTTTCACCGATTTTGTATCTAAAATTAAACTTTCAGGTCAATTGGAGCGGGAGACGAGACTCGAACTCGCGACAACCTGCTTGGAAGGCACCGCGGATAAAAGGCGGGAACCCCTTGCCTCCTTATAATAATTCAGTATAAATCCCTTATGAAAATATATCAATCCTGCAAAAGCATCACCTATATGTACTTTGTGTTATTGACAATGCCGATTACGAAGGATAGGATTTCAATAGATACAAGGCAAGCTAACACGAAGAAGCGTTATATGTAATTGTGATAATTAAAGTTAGATGTAAAAAATGTGATGCTGAAACTAGACTGTCCCTAGCCGATTTAAGTTATGACGGTCTTTTTCGCTGTTGGAAATGTAAGCAGTCACATATATTTGTGGTAGAGAATGACGAAATAAAATATCTTAAACTACTCAACGATGAAAAATACGGCAAGCAACTAGAACTAGACCTCTAAATGCTACTTCACGGGAAACCACTCTGCAATCTTGGTTCTACTAGTCAAGGGGAGACAATTTGAACCGGCGACCACCTGAACCCCATATAGCTCCGATAAAAGGCAGAGACCGCTTGCCTCCTTTCTGGAGAGCATTATACTAAAGAGATATTCTCAGGTCAATGGCTCGGCAGAGAGTTTGTATCAGTTCTGGAAACTGATATGGCTAAGCCCAGGTGGCAGCGTTCTCAGTAGCATGTTATTCTTGCGCATCCTGTAGTAGCCAAATGTATCTTCCTCCGGGTTATCCTTCAGCTTACCTGCTCTTCTCATTTCTTCCAACTCGCCTTCTCGGAGCAGAAACAGATAGCATTGGTTCAAAGCTGGGAATACCCGTCCTGAGCGAGTATCTATAACTTTCTTAGGAGGATTTGACATCCTCTCCTTTTCCCTTCTCTCCTTACCTAAGCCTTATTAAGTTTTTTGTCTCTCTCAATCTTCTCCAGGATCGCCTCTTCCAGCCATCGGCCCAGGGTCTTCTTCTGAATGACGGCGGCAACTCTACCCTGGTGGAGAATGTCAGGGTAAATTCTGATGGTGGTATTTGGTCTATTTCCTGTCCGTGGTCTACCACGCTTTGCCATATATACCCCTTTACCGAGTGCGGCTTTTCCTTTTTTGGTCCCTCTCAATCTTCTCCAGGATCGCCTCTTCCAGCCACCGGCCCAGGGTCTTCTTCTGAACCACAGCAGCAACACGACCTTGATGGATAATATCAAGGTCGATTCTGATACTGGTGTTTTGTTTCGGTCTACCACGCTTTGCCATATCTATATCGTAATAGCTGTAATACTAAAAGTCAAGGAGCTTCTGGATTGATTCGATGTTCAGAGAAAGGTTCAACAGATACGATGGCATAGTATCCTTGCTGCCTCTTCCTCTTTCGCCTCTCGGCTCGTTGCCTCTAGCCTCGAAGAGGGGGGGCCTACCACGTCTGTATCCGTCGATGGAGCTGGAGACAGACAAATCCCTCGCCTTGCTGGTATCCGAAGCCAGTGTTGTCCACAATGTATTGGTGTTAGCATCCGAAGTGAACTCAATAACCCTCCTTTATCCAGCTTATGGAGTGGATGTGGTTGTAGCTGACGGTGGGGATTATCCACAAATGTTTCGTGGAAAGACCTACCTCTTCGGTGCATCGTGCTCGGTAGGAGCTATATTGGCTTCACCAAACCAGGGCTAGCCTTTCGTTTGGTGGGAGAGGCGAGGGTGCACTACGTTCAGACCAAGGGGGATAACCTTAGGCGAATCTCAGTGGGGTTCCCCTCGACCTCTCCCATGTTAAAGTGACTACTCCTTGAATGAGAAGTCCAGCTCTTTGGTGGTGGGAGGCTAGCCAGATTGTTCCGCAGCAGGGCCAACCCAACTTTGCTGATACTGCTTTTGTTCCTTAGAATAGTCTCGAGCTTGGCCAGCGTATCGTCACCAGCTTATCCACATCTTCACTGGTCTTACAAAGACGCCCTAGATGTACTGCCTCTCGAACATCCCGGGTATGACTAGCTATAGATTTCACAATGTAATTGGCCAGTTTGGAGTCTACACCCTCCCTGCCTATCAAGATACCACGGCAGACCTGGATGAAGTCAGCCTCGCTGTACTCGGGAAGATGAACCGTGAAGAATCGGCTCTTCAGCTCAGGCCACATAGTGTTGTCTCTATTCGCGCCTCCAAAAATCCAGGTGGTCATTCTCTCCATCTCCCTGGAGGAATAGACCCCTTTGGCGTAAGAGTAAAACAGGATCTTCAGCATCATCCTGGGATGCACTGCCGGGGCTCCATCCATCTCGTTGTTGACCCTCTCCGAAAACGGCTCTACAGAGACGTGCTCATCAACGAAGGAATCGATAGCCTTTAAGAGCGGATTACGCCTCTTCACATCTCTGGGGTCAATGAGAGTGAAATAGGCTCCTTCTGGGTTATACGAACGATATCTAACATTCATGGGATTTCATCCTTTCTGAGGTTGCCTTTGAGTATTATTATACCTCAGAAAGTAGAAAAGTGACCCTAATACCTAACTCTTAAAGGGGGTTTTTCGACAGGCTCTAATGTTATACGCAGAGTTGTCCCATCTGGGAGGCATTGAACTTTACGCCCTATTGTCTAGCGAGGTAACAAAATAAGCTATTGTGATATCGATTGAACAAAATGCAGGATTGTTATCTATAAGCTGTGATAAACATACCTCGCCTGAGCTACAATTCCTTTCCTTGAAGTTTTGGCGGTTTAGTAATTGCTCGCCAGCAAAGCAACAGGAAACAGGCTAAAGATACGAGAAAGAGGTACTCCTTTAGTTGGCATGGAAACCGTAAGGTTCTCGCCGGTAAAGACATTAAGCCAGTGTTCAGGAGCATCCTCTGGCAAAAGCAAGAGGCTCTTTCCCCACACCTGAGGTCCCAGAGGCAGTGTGCCCACACCAACTAGCTTTGTTAGAAGTCTGGGCACGACTATCAAAGCCCATGACCTTCCCTGCCGTCGAGCAAAGGCACATACGTGTTCACGTCTCTTACCCCCCACCTGAAGCGGAATGTAATTCCCCTCTAGGAAGAGGTCCCTGTGGGCCCGCCGGAAGTTCAACGCCTTATAGGTCACGTAAAACTTGACCTGTCCATCTTCCCAGGAGTTTAAGATCTGGTGAACCAGTGATAGTGGTCCACTTAGTTCTTTCTGGATGAGGTCATACAGTAGCTTTATGCGTTTCTTGAAGTCAACCGGGCGCCGATTGTCGGGGTCTACAAGACTTAAGTTCCA
>Ga0209979_1001380_pt1 | contig 26861 bp, 24 predicted proteins | sample AnhtaG_FD_183114 | JGI IMG/M metagenome (GOLD analysis project Ga0209979, IMG submission 183114) | Deep subsurface microbial communities from Anholt, Denmark to uncover new lineages of life (NeLLi) - Anholt_01485 metaG (SPAdes) (version 2) | ecosystem: Environmental > Aquatic > Marine > Oceanic...
ACTTCATCCGCTCTTCCATGGGTCCAGTCTCTTTCCACGGCACTATTCACCTCCTCGGTTAGTGCCGTAAGTTAACTGTTACCCATGTCCTCGGTCTATAATGTTACCCATGTGACCGGTTCATACCACCCAGTGACCCACAGCTTTGCTGTGGGAAGGTTGGTTGGAGTAATCGCGTTTCATGATGCTTCGGGAATAGGAATTCCCGAAGCTGAGTAGGATCGGCATTTCTCCCGCCTCTGGCGGGATCTTGAGGCTAATGCCGATGCATCGCAAAACCATACAAACATAAGTTGGGCGGGAGAATAAATGAAGATCGAATATCGCAGTAATTACTTCGACGATCCTGATGCGAAAGCATCGTTCGAGCGCTACGCAAAGAAAATATTCGGACTCGATTTCAGTCGATGGAAAGCCCGAGGGCTTTGGGATAACCAGTACAAGCCTTTTTCCGCCTTCGCAGGCGGAGAATGTGTTGCCTCCATCTGTGTTTATCCTTCGGAAATGAGAGTTGACGGCGTGAAAAGGAAAGGTGCTCAACTCCTGACGGTAGGAACTCTGCCCGAGTATCGATCACAAGGTATACAAAAAGAAATTTGGAAAAGAGTCCATACCTGGATACACCAGGATTGCGATTTTGCTTTTCTATTCACCGACGAATCAGCGGCTGGCTTTTACGAGAGGCTGGGCTTAAGAAGACAACCGGAGTATTTTGAGACAGTACAGTGTCCGCAGCGCGCCAGCCATGCTGGGTTGCGATTCAAGAAGCTAAACTTAGAGCAAGACCGCGAATACGCTACTGTTGAGCGCTTAGCGAAAGAAAGAGAGATGGTTTCCAATAGGATTGGTTTCTTCAATCCCAGCCTGCTCTTGTTCATGGTTCTCTATCTTTACCAGGGCTGGTCTTATTATCTTGAGGATATCGATACTGTAATTGTTGCCGAGGAGACGGAAGACCGATTGCGGATTCACGATATCGTGGCCAGCAAGATGCCGCAGCTATCCGATATCGAGATCTTCCTTGCACAGTTCAAGAAGGAGGAAATCGAATTTCTATTTTGCACCGATCGTCTTTGCGTAGATCAACCGAAGAAGAAAAGGGTGAAAGATAGTCTGTTGTTTGTCAGCGACAATTTCGAATTAGAGGGTGAGTTCGTTTTTCCTTACTCGATTCGTGCGTAGAATAGAGGCACGACAAACCACTTATTGTTGGCAGGAGCTACTCCGGACAGATGTATCAGATTCAGGATGTGACACCAAATGAATAAATGAACGAACCACGATAGCTTATACGTACATTCTGAATCAATGAACGAAGACTGTTCACTATTCGTCAATTCGTTTTCACGGTGTTCTCTTATGTCGTAAGAGAACTGCATCGAAGTGGAAGGAAAGAACGAAATAATCAATATTTAGATTAACTGGAGTAAGTAGATGATTAAGGTCTTGGGTTCGTCCCCTCATTTAGCTGTTATCCTATTTACAGTATCTCTTTGCCTTGTTATGATCTTAAATTGCAATAAGTCGACTCGACCCGATTTCTGTTGGATGAGTGTTGATACTCTCTACTCGAGTGGTATCTCTGTCCGCGATACCTCAGACGTTCGGGTGGCATTTGTAGCATACATAGCATTCGTTGAAACCACAGCCGCTGAGTTCCCGAACGAGGAGGATTGGACATATCTTACTTCACGTCCATTCCACACCTGGCGGGATCGTTTCTACTGGCAGGTCGATCACGAGGCGTATTCGCCCAGCCTTAGGAAAAGGATTCTGCGTCGTCTTGTCTATGTCGACAATAACGGTGTTGTCGTATGGCCCTATGGATGCATCTGAGGTTGCCGAGGGATTCTTGTTCTGTCAGGAGCTACTCCTGGCAGATGTGTCAGGTCTAGAACCTGACACAACACGGAAAACCAGAATGCGGTCTTATCTGGAAGCCATATAAACATAAGTTAGGCAGCCAGTACCCAATGATTCGATAATCCAAAAGGAGGTGCATAATGACAAACTCAATAAACTCATTAACTACTATTTTAGTTCTTTCGTTATTGGTGATTTTCGGCTGTGGGAGGGGTAGTGACAAGGAACAGAAAGCGGCAGTGCAAAAGCAGTCAGCTACAGAGGAAACTGAAGAAGGCCGATTTGTCATTACCGACTTTGTGCCAAAGGTCTGTTTTGAGAACTCTACCAAGACACGCGTCCTCATTGTAACCGGGCCAGACGGAAAACTCCGATCCAAAGCAGAATGGCCCAGCCACAGACTTGAAAAAATCATTATGGGCATGCGAATAGTACTCGGAGAAGGTGAGGACGGGTCACCGCCTACAGACTTCTTCAATCCTCCACTAGAAGAACTGAAAATGCCAGCACCGAGTCCTGGTTTTTCTGGTGGGATGCTTTCTCCAAACTGGTTCACAGGAGCAGTACATATTTACTTAGGAAGCGCAACTATTGGGCCACACAAGTTCAAGAGTGACCCTGATTATCCTTTAACGTTTAAGGTTGTGAAGGATTCGGGATATGTCTATTTGTGCGGAAGTGGGACCGTCAAGGTCAAGACAGGAGAACAACGGGTTCTGGGTCAGAAAGACACAGTCGACTTTTGGATTAAGCGAAGCTTATCAGAGAACGAGTTGCAGCGTGAGGCTGCGGCACAAGCGCTCGGCTATCTTGCTATCAAAGCCTCCCTAGATGAAAGAAACAGGGCACGGAAAGCTTTGTTGATTTTACTCGGAGATTCTCAATATCAAGTTAGAAGAAACGCAGTAGAAGCCTTTGTGCGCCTCGGTAGCTCTACCGATATTCCGATTCTCCAGAAGATGTCTGATCAAGACAAAAATGAATGGGTCAAAGACTGTGCGAATTGGGCAGTTGCACAACTGAAGAACAAATAGCTTATCTGTGTAATCTATAGGCCTAGCAACTCGCTGCAGCCGATCCTTACCCCGATACGCTCCATAAGTTTGTAGGTCGGATATGTCCTGTGTCAAGCGGGACTATCCGACGCTTCTCATGTCCGAAACCTCCGCCCGAGGCGGAGGATTTCGGACCTACGCTAAGAATTCAAAACAAACCAAAATTAGCAACAAAATTTTGATGCTCCGATGCTGTTCGGGCAGGAGTTGCACTCCTGCCCGTAGAAAAAGGATAGGGGTGCACGGACGTGCCCGTCTGGGCAACCCCTATCCTAACATAACTACTTCCTAACACAACTACTTGAACCAAAATAGACTAAAATCGTATATGAAACGTATACCCCGTATATTTTTCTTATACTGTACAAATCCTGCCTAAGTCCATATCTACCAATAAAAGCATCTTAGCCTGATGCATAATTACAATATACATCAGGTTTCTACGCTTCTCAAAACGCATTCATTTTCAATTTCATAATAAATTTTAAGTTCTTAATTTTCAAATAGTTAAGAGATAAATCTGCTAAACTTTGTGAAAAAAGTAACAAGCTGGCACATCTATTGCAATACATGGTTGTGGACAGAAAAGAAAGGAAGGTGAAAAGAATGTCATATAGAGCAAATGTTTTGGTGGTAGATGATGAGCAGATAGTGTGCAACAGCTGCAGGAGGATATTAAACCAACAAGGACACAAGGTTCAGATAGCTTCAAGCGGAAGAGAGGCTCTGAAAAAAGTGGAAGAGGATAAATATGATGTGGTTATTGCCGACTGGAAGATGCCAGAGATTGACGGGATGGAGGTCTTGAGGATTGTGAAGAAAAATCACCCGGACATTATTCTCATAATGATAACTGGATATCCATCAGTAGAATCCGCAGTCAAAGCGATGAGATTAGGTGTTTCCAACTACGTTCCCAAACCTTTCGAACCGGACCAGTTAACTCAAGCTTTGAAAAAGGCTTTAGAAGAGAGAAAAACTGGAAGAGGTGATCTACTCTATTATCAGAAGTATATCTGGGCAAGGATGGTGGAGGATGGAACAGTTAAAATTGGGGTGAATAACCTGTTTAGGGAATCGGTGGGAGACATCTTGTACGTCGATTTACCCTGTCACCAGACCAGGGTCGAACACGGAAAGTTATTTATCAGGATCTTAGCTTCCGACAAACAGATGCATAAGCTTTATGTCCCTATTCGAGGTAGCATAATTAGAATCAACCATGAAATCAACTTCAATACTGACTTGATTAACAAAGACCCCTTTGGAAAGGGATGGATTGTTCAATTTGAACCATCCAATTTAGAAAAGGACCTGAAAAACTGGTCGGGCGATACCTCCATTTTGGATCATCATAAGAAAGGCGAATTGAATTCTCAGAATCAAGCAATTATCAGAGATTTAAAACCGGCCACGAAAACCGAGGTGGAGATAAAGGAAAAACCGGTAGAAGAGCCTCATGAGGCTAAGGCTTCTATAGTGAAATTCTTCTTATCTGTTGTAGCCTCTCGTCTTTTCTTCTTAACCTTATTGCCCATATGCTTGGGCACGATAATGAGAGCCTTATTTTATGAAGTTAGTCCCCAACGGGCTAACTGAAGGGAGTGATTAAAATGAAACGCAAAGCCAATGTCCTGGTGGTGGACGACGAAAAGACCGTATGCAACAGTTGCAGGAAGATTTTAACCCAAGAAGGTTACAAGGTGGATGTAGCTTTATCTGGAGAGGAAGCACTGAATAAGGTTAAAGCTAATGGATTCGATGTGGTGATCACCGATTGGAAGATGCCGGAGATCGATGGATTTGAAGTAACCCGAAGAATAAAGAAGGAAAATCCCAAGATTGTGGTGATACTGATCACGGGCTATCCTTCAGTCGAAAACTCGATCAAGGCCATAAGGTCTGGGGTATCCGACTATGTGCCGAAGCCCTTTACCCCGGAGGAGCTCTCCGATGTGATGATCAGAGCCTTAGCCAAGGGCTATGCTGTTCCGACAGATTTAGTCCTCGATCGATTGGTTGAAAAAGGGGTGGTGGCCCCAAAGGCAAAACCTGAGGTTGCGGAGGCTCCCCAGGTTGAAGCCCCAGTGGCTCCGACGGTGACTCCATTGCCTGCCGAAGAAGAAAAAGTTGGTCCAATCAGATTCGTTTTCAAATCCGTTTTGGCCCCGGTTTTCGGCAGACTATTCTTCATCGCCCTGGGTCCTATAGTTATTTACACCATAGTCGCTGGCATTTTCAAAGTTGCTCTTGGGAAAAAGCCTTTGGATTAGTATAACTGTTGCGATTTTCAAAACTGTCTTGGGCAAAAGATCCTTGCAATAAGGATTAATCAAAAAAGGTTGTGGAGAAGATAAGCAAAATGAACCCTGATAATAACAAAAAAGAGAGGAGTAAAAAATGGTAGCCTTATTAGTAGCATTGACCTTCATAGTAGCCCTATTAATTGATGCTCTGATTAGACGAGGCAAAAAGGTAGAACAAAGGGTGGAATTGACTTCGTCTGTTAGACCGGCTGTCAGGCCTGCCGCCTCTGTTAGGCCTGTTCCCAATGTCTTGGTTGTGGATGACGAAAAGACCGTATGCAACAGCTGTAAGAAGATTCTGACCCAGGAGGGTTACAACGTGGATGTGGCCTTGTCGGGAGAGGAGGCACTGGGCAAGGTTAAAGGGAATGGCTTCGACCTGGTCATCGCCGACTGGAAGATGCCGGAGATCGATGGACTTGAGGTGGCCAGACGAATAAAGAAGGAAAAGCCTAATACTGCGGTGATAATCATTACCGGCTATCCTTCAGTCGAAAGCTCGATCGAGGCCATCAGATCCGGAATATCCGACTATGTGCCCAAGCCCTTCACTCCGGAGGAGCTCACCGATGCTGCCGTCCGGGTACTCCAGAAGGCCGGTCGAGCTCCCGCCACCGCACGAGCTTCATCGGCTCGCTGAGTTTTCCATAAACCGTCCATGAAAGCAGCGTCCAAATGTCTCGAATCAGGGAGAACAGAATAGTTCGACGCCGGATCCTGGAAGGACTGACCGGAATTATGAACGAGGAACACAAGCAAGGAGTTATCTGATGACAAAGCCCAAAGCACTCTTGATCGATATCACCAAATGTATAGGCTGTCAGGCTTGCGCTTTAGCCTGTAAGGAAGCTAATGGTCTTCCCGGAGAGGAAGAAGAGGAGCTCTCCGCAACAGCTTACACCGTGGTGAAGGAAAAGGACGACGTCTATTATCGTCGTTTGTGCATGCATTGCAATGACCCAACCTGTGTCTCGGTTTGTCCGGTAAAAGCTTTTGAAAAGACTCCGCAGGGCGCTGTGATCTATCACGCCCACAAGTGTATCGGGTGTCGTTATTGCATGCAGGCGTGTCCTTTCAGCATCCCGACTTATGAATGGGACAAACGTGCGCCCAAAGTGAGAAAGTGCACCATGTGTTACGAGAGGCAGAAGGAGGGAAAGATTACTGCCTGCGCTGAAGCATGCCCCACCGAGGCCACCATATTCGGAGACCGAGATGAACTGATCCGGGCGGCGCGGAAACGCATAAAAGAAAACCCGGATCTATACGTGGACCACATTTACGGTGAGAAGGAAATTGGTGGAGCGTCTGTTTTGATCTTATCAAGCGTCCCGCTTGAGACGCTCGGTTTCCCCGGCAACCTTGGGGATCGTCCTCTGCCCGAGCTGACCTGGGCAGCGCTCAAAACAGTTCCCAGCATAGCCATCTTCGGCGGTGCATTCCTTTACGGGGTATGGTGGATTATCGATCGAAGAATGGAGTTGGCCGAATACAGAAAAAAACAGCAGGAGTCCAAGTTACAGGAAGAGCCATAAATGATAAACATAACTAACTACTGAAAAACAGGATAGTGAAAGGGAGATCAAGATGGATTTCAAACTACCATTTAAGATAACTTTCTGGAAAGTCGTTTTGCTTTTAACCTGGCTGGCCGGCTTGATAGCGGCTATTGTTCGTTTCACCGGCGGCTTGGGGGCAGCTACTAATTTGAGTGATAAGTTTCCCTGGGGGCTGTGGGTTGGTTTCGACGTCATAACCGGAGTGGGGTTAGCCGCTGGCGGATTTACCCTGGCTGCGGCAGTCTACGTGTTTCACGTAAAGCGGTTCTATCCCGTTCTGAAACCCGCCATCTTGACCGCTTTTTTGGGGTACCTTCTGGTGATCGTGGGTCTTCTCTTTGACGTGGGACGCCCGGACAAGCTCTACAATCCTCTTTTCATGGGCAACTTCCATTCCCCGTTGTTTGAGGTCGCCATGTGCGTCATGTTGTACACGGGGGTGTTGTTTTTCGAATTCAGTCCGAACCTCTTTGAACGTTTAGGCTGGAGCGGGCCCAAGAGATGGATAGGCAGGGTAACGGTCCCCCTGGTCATACTGGGAGTTGTCCTTTCCACCATGCACCAGTCCTCTTTGGGTTCATTGTTCTTGATCGTGCCTCACAGGCTATACACGCTTTGGTACTCGGCGTCTCTGCCTCTGCTGTTCTACGTCTCCGCGATTGCGGCAGGATGCGCTATGGTGATCTTTGAGTCGCACTTGAGCTTTAGAGCTTTCGGTCACCGCCTGAAAGAGGACGTGCTGTCGGATATGGGAAGAATCCTCCTGGTGGTCTTGGTGATGTACCTGCTTATGAAGATTTATGATTTCTTTATGCGAGGAGTCTGGTCAGAGTTCTTCCTGCCTCGCATGGAGACTGGGCTTTTCTGGTTGGAGATCTTATCAGGAGTAATCGCTCCCATCATTTTACTCTCTATACGAAAGGTAAGGCTGTCCACTAGGGGCTTATACGTTGCCGCCGTATGCACGATTGTCGGATTCTTGCTTAACAGATTGAATGTTTCCACCACCGGTTTCGTAGCTTCGTCCGGCGTCAACTACTTTCCGTCATGGATGGAGATCGCCATCACCCTGGCTCTGGTAGCCACCGGATTCTTCATCTTCGCTATGGCGGTTCGTTATTTGCCGATCTTTCAGCATCCAGAGGCAAATTCCAAACCAGAAGCGGTTACGATTCCGAAGGAGGTTTTTAATGTTGAGGTATTGCCTAAGTCCTAAACAAATAAAAGGCTTATACTCTTAGACCATTCATGCATCTATCAGTTCTTCCAAGCTTGCCAAAAAAGTTCTAAAATAGTTCCATAAGGGACCTCGTCCTCAGATTATGCCACCTCCTGCAATCATTATGAAGAAGATTGCATACTATTCATTACAGGCGATTCCATAGAATGCAGTCTCCTTAACTCGTCATCTCGCCATCTCTTTGGTTTTAAACCTCTTAATTCATTGGATCTTCTTCTTATCTTATTTTTCAGTCTTAAAGCTGTTAAGAAACCCGGGGCATAATTTTTGCTTTTTTGGTTTTCCAGAACAGGAGAAGAGTATGAGGAAGATCTCAGTTCAGCCAAAAATTAAATGTTTCATTTCGGCGAAGACACTTCTGCAGAACAGAGAAAAAAGACAAAACGGCTTGATAAGTTTCGCCATCCCGGATTTAGGCGTCCTTTTCAAAGAGCGCTATTTTGGTTCTCACTATGAGTTGGAGTATATTAGCCTACTGGCTCTTCTCCGCTTCATGGAGCTGAACTACAAAGCCTTCCAAAATCAAAAGATAGCAGTTTTGTGCAGTAGCCCGTTGTTGGTTTATCAGATGAGTGAGAACACGGTCTGTCAAAAAGAGCTGGAACGACACCGAAACTTGGCTTTAGCCTATAAAAATAAATTCAAGTTCTCCTTAAGCTGGGTCCCAGAAAGTGGAAATCGGGCGCAAAACGGAATGATGGATCTTCCTCCTTTGAAAAATTCCTTCGATTTCAATTTCGAGGACATCCACAAGAAGCCCTGGTAGTTCACAAACGCCTCTTTTCCACCTTGACTTTTTTTCCAGAGGAATTGGTTTTATTGCCTTGGGAAAAAATCCGTGCTTGATTTTAATCCATCGTAGCGTTCCGGCAACTGACAAAATGTAACTTTTTTATGCTCCGGCTGGATGTTATCCCAGACGGGTCTCCGTCATCCAGCCGAACGGGAGGACGGATGATAACATCCGTCCCAGAGCAAGCAGAATACATTTTCTTCAGACTCAAATTAAAAAACTTACGAAAACTTTGTTGATGAAGCACTAGCATTCGCAGGTTCGAAACGTTTCCCCTCTGGGGAACTTTCGGACAATTGATCTTAGCCATAAAAATGTAGGGATGGAGTTTTAGGGCTTGTTGAAAAACTTACATTTTGGGGCGGGATGAATTCCCGCCCCCTATGGGAGACAAAGACTTATCATCTATAGGGCCCGCCTTTGGCGGGCCAAAAGGGTTTTTCAACAGTCCCTTTAGCTCCACCCCCATACTTTTTATTTTTTGATCTTTATCTATTCAGTTGAGTTTTTTACTTTTTCCATTTCTTCCGTGGAGGAACTCTTGTGAAATTCACTCTCAGAAGGGACAGACTCTACCTGTTTAAGTTTATCTTCAAATCTCTGTAGCTTTCTGTCGGCGGAATCGTAACAGACGGTGGCATTGCGCAGATGGGTCCTGATCAGTCCAAAATCACGGCTAAACCTATCAAAATCAACTCTCAATCTGCCCAAAGCTGAAATGATCTCCTCCGCATTCTTCTCGACCTCCAGCCCTTTGAGTCCCAAAATAATTGTTTGTAAATAAAGATAAAAAGTGTTAGGGGAGACCGGGATCACCCTTTTCTGCATGGAATAGTTGGCAATGCTTTTTCCATCCTCAGCATCCTGGTCTTTAATTATGGTTTCATAATATACATTTTCAGCCGGGATATACATCAGGGCAAATGGAAAGGTTTCCTCGTCCGGAAGGATATATTTTCTTGCAATCGCATCTATATGCGATTTCACGTCGGAGATAAACTTTCGCCGATAAACCTTCCTATCCCGGTCTGAATCTGCCTCCAGAAGCTTTTGGAAATTTTCTAACGGAAACTTGGAATCGACCGGAACCAGTCTTTTGCCCAGATGAATGACCGCATCTACCCTCTCCCCACTTTTGAAAGTATGAGGCAGGCTGAAATGTTTTGAAGGCAGGATCTGGCTTAAAAGGTCGCCCAAAAGGAACTCACCGATGCCTCCTCTGATTTTGGGAGCTCGTAATATCTCCTGAAGGCTGGAGATATCCTTACCCACCTCATAGATTCGTTTATTCGATTCCTCCAGTCGGGCTAAATTCGTCTGGACCTCGCTCACCGCTTTGCTGGTGGTTTCAAATCGCTGAGCCAGTATCTGATCTGTATTTTCCAGACTCTTACGAACCTGCTCCCTTAAGCTTGCCAGTTGCCTCTGCATCAGGATGAGCAAAAGGACCAGAATGATGATCACCGCACTGCCGAAGATCAAATATTCCATGGAAATACTTCCTGTTTTCACCTCACCCCCTATCTCCCCCCGCCTCTGGCGGGGGGACAAAAGGGGGAGAGGTTTTCAAAGTCGACAGGATAATTATTCTCGCTCCCTGTTGGTGTTCTTCACCAACAGGATGGACTTTGCTCTTGGTCAATCACCAGGATCCCGCCAGAGGCGGGAGAAGACCAACAGCAAGCAAAGAGTTGGTTTATCTGCCAACTGCTAACTGCCAACCGCTACTTATCCCCGCCCGGCTTCTTAGTAAACTTCTCCACAAACGGAGCGAAGAGATCGATGGGCACCGGGAAGATGATGGTGGAGTTCTTCTCCGTTGCCACCTCCGCGAGGGTGGAGAGGAACCTCAACTGAATTCCCACCGGTGTTTTGCCGATCACCTGTGCGGCAGCGGCCAGCTTCTCCGACGCCTGGTACTCTCCCTCCGCATGTATGACCTTGGCTCTTCTTTCCCTTTCTGCCTCAGCCTGGCGGGCGATGGCTCTTTGCATATTCTCCGGCAGATCCACGTTCTTCACCTCCACAACTGAGACCTTGATTCCCCAGGGTTCGGTCTGTTCGTCTATTATGTGCTGAAGTTTCCGGTTGATCTCCTCCCGGTTGGTCAAAAGATCGTCCAACTCCACCTGTCCCAGCACACTCCTTAGGGTAGTCTGGGAGATCATAGAGGTAGCGTACAGGTAATCCTCGACCGCCACGATGGCTTTGTTGGCGTCCATGACCCGGAAGTAGATAACGGCGTTCACCTTAACCGATACGTTATCACGGGTGATGACGTCCTGGGCAGGCACGTCCATGGTGACGACCCGAAGGCTCACCCGCACCAAGCGGTCGACTATGGGTATCAAAAGAATCAGACCAGGACCTTTGGCTCCGATCAATCTTCCCAGCCTGAATATCACACCTCTTTCATACTCTCTCAATATCCTGACGGCATTAGCCAGGATAAAGAGTCCGATGATTATGATGGTCAGAAGACCCAAACCCATGACAACCTCCTTTTGTTTTGTAAAGCGGTTAATCGCTTATTCTTTGTAAGGACTACAAGATTAAGACTCTCTAACCAAAAATTGTGTCACCTCACTTAGCATGAGATCAGCATTCAACTGTATAAATCTTTCAGTTTTGTGAACAGTTTCCTGAAAGTTTCATCTTGATGCTTATACTTAAAGATTTTCGGTTGAGGAGTGGAGGTGAAAAACATCTCTTCAGGCAGATTATTTTCACTTCTTCTTGGTAACCTTTAGGGTGAGATGTTCTACCCCTGTGACTATCACCTTTTCTCCCTTCTTTATAGGCTGGTCCGCCTCTGCCTTCCAGATCTCTCCATGAATGAACACATCTCCTTCTGGCTTCAGAGCAGTTCGTGCCACCCCCACTTCACCCATAAGTCCTCTACCTCCGGTGGTGACTTTTCGTTTTCGAGCTCTTAGTGCCAATCCCATCGCAACTATGAAAAACAAGGCGGTGGCGGCTACAACGGTGATTATCACCACCAGCGAGGCGCGCATATATGGCAGTGGAGATTTAAACAAAAGCAAAGATCCTAAAACCATAGATATTATTCCTCCGATAGTCAATGCTCCATGACTCACGATTTTTACCTCCAGTATAAACAAGATCAAAGCCAAAATCATCAAAAGCAGTCCGGCATAATTGATGGGGAGGCTCTGCAAGGCAAAGAACGCCAGAATCAAACATATCCCTCCCACGATTCCCGGAAAGATCGCCCCCGGATTGGAAAGCTCAAAGAAAAGCCCCCACATCCCCAGGGTAAGAAGAATGTAGGCGATGGTGGGATTGGTGATCACCTCCAGGATTCTGTCTCTTAAGCTTATCTCCACTTTTCTCACCTCGATGTCTTTTGTATTCAGCTCCTTTTCGCCGGAGGGAAGATTCACCTTTCGTCCATCACAGGAGTCCAGAAGCTCCCGCAGATCGTTGACTACTAAATCGATGACGTTCAGCTTCAAAGCCTCATTCTCGGTGATGGATACGCTTTTTCGCACCGACTCCTCAGCCCATTTTTCGTTTCTCCCTCTTTTGTTGGCAATACTTCTGATATAGGCGGAAGCGTCGTTGACCACCTTTTCTGCCATGGTAGAGTCCATCTGTCCCCCAATAGAAACCGGATGAGCCGCACCGATATTGGTTCCCGGGGTCATGGCGGCGATGTGAGCACTCAGGGTGATGAATACCCCGGCAGAAGCCGCCCGGGATCCAGCAGGTGAGACAAAGACGATTACCGGCACCTCTGAGTTCAAAATCTTTCTGGTTATAATGCGCATGGATTCATCCAGCCCACCCGGGGTATTCAACTCAATGACCAAAGCTTCGGCGCTATCCTCTACAGAGGAAGCAATGGCTTCGGCGATAATGCGGGCTGAGATTGGACCAATCGGTCCATCGATGGTTACCAGATTTACATGGCGTGGTGAAGCAGAAAGCATCCACGCCCCCAGAAAAAAGACCAAAAGCACACAGATCGGAAGAACTTTTTTCATATACCACCCACACTTTAAAAGACTTTTATTCCTTCAATACCAAAAATATCTCATAAGAGTCAATAATGCAACAAAAATATGATGTGAAGTCAACTTATTTTTGATGTGGTCTTTGAAAAAAAAACGGCTTGGAGAGGTGTATTTGGAGTGTTCGCCTTCAGGCGAACCAGATTAAAGTTATGATTGGGGCAGGGGTTTAACCTCTGCCCCGTCACAGACCCATATCACCAGATCGGACAGGGGTTGTACCCCTATCCGCCCAGACACCCGCCCGTACGGGTGGGGGCGGTCGTCTGACCGTAGAAAAGGGGTGGGGGTGCAACCCCCGCCCCAACAGGAAAGCTGATACCGATAATTTTTATCTGCTTAATCTGTTACATCCGCTGTGAAGGATTTTTCGCTACTTATCGACATTATCAATGTTGTGGCAGGGTACCCTTACCCTGCCATATGGTTAAAGGTCGAGGGTGGGGGTTTATCCTGAAGAGATTCACCCTGAAGGGCACCCTCGACCAACGAGTGATGAAAGACCGCAGGGTCACATTCGTGCAACCCTTCCTTCGGGCTGGATGAATCTAACCCCCTACATCCGAATTTTTATATTAACTACAGGGTGGTGGTCCTCCTTTGTAAAGATAGTTAATCAGATAGAGCACATCTCCCAGGTCAACCACTCCGTCACAATCAACGTCTCCAACCTGTAAGATCGGAACAGGGACAGGACCATTCTTATATAGATAGTTTATTAAATAGAGCACGTCCTCAAGGTCTATCACCCCATCTGTATTGGTATCACCGCGTAAAAACTGCACATACTTTATGGTGGCATAGTCTCTATCTGTACCGCTACCAAAACTTGTTCCGGTCACATAGACGTTGCCAGAACCATCCACTGCTACGTCCCGACCCCAATCGTCGAGGTTTCCCGGACCGTTGTATCTTTCCACCCAAAGCTGATTTCCATCTGAATCATACTTGACGGTGGCATAGTCAAGGTATGTCCCGTTACCTGTACTATATCCCGTTACGTAGGCGTTGCCCAAGTCATCTACTGCCATGGCAAAAGCACCATCAAAGCCGTTTCCGGGTCCGTTGTATCTTCGCACCCAAGCCGCATCTCCATCTGGATAGTACTTTATCGTGGTATAGTCGCCCTGTGTCTCACCCTCATTACTATATCCGGTTACATAGGCATTGCCCGAATCATCGAGCGCTATGGCACGAGCGCCATCATCCCAGTCGGCCGATCCGTTGTATCTTCTTACCCAGGCGGTGTCTCCGTTGGGATAATACTTTATGGTGGCGTAGTCAAACCTTGTCCCGTCGCCGACGCTTTTTCCCGTAACATACACATTGCCCCAACCGTCGACTGCAATATCAGCAGCTTCATCAGTCGAGTTTCCCGGTCCGTTATATCTTCGCACCCATGCAGTATCTCCATCTGGATAGTACTTTACAGTAGCATAGTGGTTGCCACTTGCTCCGGTCACATAGACGTTGCCAGAACGATCTAGGACTACGGAAAAAGCCTTGTCGGAATAGCCTGCCGAATATGTTCTGACCCAGGTAGTATCTCCATTGCAAGAGTACTTTACGGTGCCGTACTCGTAGCAAGATTCCCCAGTTACATAGACGTTGCCGGTGCCATCTACTGCTATGGCACGAGCATAATCGTGGCAGTATGAGGGCCTGTTGTATCTTCTTAACCAGGCACTATCTCCATCAGGATAGTACTTTATGGAAACGTAGTCATACCCTGTGTTAGTGTCATAGCTCCATCCGGTCACATAAACATTGTCAGAGTCATCCACTGCTAGGGCCGAAGCCACATCATGATGATTTCCAGGGCCGTTGTACCTTTTCAACCAACTAGTATCACCATTGGCATAATACCCAATGATGACGTAGTCGTAGTTCGAGCCGGAGCCGACACTCATGCCAGCCACATAGACGTTGCCCGAACCGTCCACTGCAATATCAGCAGCTTCATCAGTCGAGTTTCCCGGTCCGTTATATCTTCTCACCCAGGCTGTATCCACAATAATCTCCGCCAGAGCGGGCATGGCAGAGAAGATGAACACAGCCATCCAGATGATTGTGATAACCATCTTGCGCTTCAGCATAAAGACCTCCTTTTTGTCGAGGACATGAATTCTTTGTTGTCATTCGCATGGGGGCAGGCCACCTTTGTAAAGATAGCTGATCAGATAGAGCACATCCCCGAGGTCGACTACTCCGTCACAATCAACGTCTCCAACCTGTAAGATCGGAACAGGGACAGGACCATTTTTATATAGATAGTTTATTAAATAGAGCACGTCCTCAAGGTCTGTCACCCCATCTGTATTGGTATCCCCGCGTAAGAACTGCACATACTTTATGGTGGCATAGTCATAGTTATAAGGAAACGTGCCGCTTTGAGCACTATAGCCGGTCACATACACGTTGTCAGAACGATCAACAGCTATGGCAGAAGCTTTATCGTCGCAGTTTGCTGGTCCGTCGTATATCTGAACCCAAACCTGATTTCCGTCTTGGTCATATTTTATTGTACCGTAGTTAGGGAGACAGTCATACGAAGTCGCACTGTCTTTGCTCACTCCAGTCACATAGACATTGTCTGAATCATCTATTGCTATCGCATAGCTATGATCATCGTAGCTTTTTGATCCGTCGTATCGCCTCACCCAAGCAGTATCACCATTGGGCAAATACTTGATGGTGGTATAGTCACCATTTGTCATAATCCCAGGACTATATCCGGTCACATAGATATTGCCAGAGGCAGCTACAGCTAAAGCTTCAGCCTCATCTTCTCGGTTTGTTGGCCCATCATATCTTCTCAGCCAGGCGGTATCACCGTTGGGGTAATACTTTATGGTAGCATAGTCATCGTTTTCTCCACCACCGTCACTTTGCCCAGTCACATAGATGTTGAAAGAATCATCTACAGCTATTGCACTAGCATGATCTTCGCCGTTTCCTGGTCCATTATATCTTCTCACCCAGAGCTGATTCCCGTTTGGATCATACTTAATGGTGGCGTAATCTTCTTTTAACGCACTGCCACCCCAGCTATCCCCGGTCACATAGACATAGCCGGAATCATCAACAACTATCTCATCAGCATCATCCCAGCGGTCTGCTGGTCCGTTATACATTCTTACCCAGGCAGTATCTCCATTGGGATAATACTTAATCGTTACATAGTCATTGTATGACCCATTGTAACTATATCCGGTCACATACACATTGTGAGAACTATCTACCGCTATCGCAAGAGCAAAGTCGGTGTTGTTTCCTGGCCCATTGAATCTCCTCACCCAAGCGGTATCTCCATTTGGAAAATACTTTATGGTAGCGTAGTCATAGTATGACCCATTGCCATAGCTTGCTCCTGTCACGTAGATATTGCTGGAATCGTCCACGGCTATGTCGTAAGCCTGATCCTCGCTGTTTCCTGGTCCGTTGTATCTCCTCAGCCAAGCAGTATCTCCATTGGGAAGATATTTAATGGTTGCATAGTCCCAGGATGTCCCGTTACCGATGCTTCTTCCTGTCACGAAGACATTTCCCGAATCATCTATGGCTATGGCAAGAGCTTCATCATCCCTGTTTCCGGGTCCGTTGTATCTTCGCACCCAGACGGTGTCAACGGATTGAGCAAACACAGGCGCGCTTACTAAAAGCAGGATCAGTAAAATGAATAGCTTCTTGGTCATTTTTGGCTCCTTTACTAAAAGGTTAAGGAGTGATCGAATTTTCTACTTCTAGAAGATGTTAATCTACTATAAGTATAGGGCAAAAGTGAGAAAAAGCAAGGGAAATTTTTTCCCAACAGATGAAAAAACAATGACGAATGACAGATAAAGGCAAAAACCTTTTGTCCAATAGATGGATCGGATTAAGCAGATAAAAATGGCTAATATCTGTTTAATCCTAATAATCTGTTGGGAGGTATTCTATTCTTTAGATAGAAAAGCAAACGAGGATAATGCGTAAGCATCCATACGAATAACATCCTCGCTGAGCGGGTACATTCTACTTAATTTCCCCCTCACTCTTTCTCTCTCCCCATAGGGGAGAGGACTAAGGTGAGGGGGCGATTTTTTTCCTTCTTCCTTCTTCCTTCTTATTCCCCCTCTCCATTTCATGGAGAGGGGGATACAGGGGAGAGGTATTTATCCAAATAATGCCTTCATCTTCAACTTGGCGATAGCCTTGGTGGGATCTAAGGTCTTGGGGCATACCTTCTGGCAGTTGAAGATGGTGTGACACCGGAAGACACCGAAGTCAGTAGCTACAAAAGCCAATCTCTCTTTAGCATTTCCATCCCGCGTGTCATCAATGAATCTCAAAGCCTTCATCAAAGCGGCAGGCCCTAAGTATTCCGGGTCTGTGGCTTCAACCGGACAGGAGCCATAGCAGGCGGCACAAAGAATGCAGTCAACCCAGGGATCGAGCTTCTTTCTTTCCTTCTCGCTCTGAAGGTATTCCTTCTCCGGAGGGTCTTCTTTGGGGATCAGATATGGCATCACCTTTTTATACTGTTCAAAGAAAGGCTCTAAATCTACCACCAGGTCTTTAATGATAGGCAGGTGAGCGAGTGGTCTTAGGGTAACTTTGCCGCCCAGCTTATCGATCTGGGTTCGACAGGCTAAATTGTATAAACCGTTTATGTGCATGGCGCAGGAGCCGCAGACCGCCGCCCGACACATTGACCTGAAGGCCAAGGTGCTGTCTATGTTCTCAAAGATATGGATCAGACCTTCCAGAACGGTCATCCCTTTGGGGCCGTCAAAAGTATAGATCTGAAAATGAGGCTCCTTGTCATTATCCGGATCGTATCTTAAGATTCTGAATTCAGTCATAATCAATATTTCCTTTCTACAGGTTGATACTTGGTAATCTGAACCTTGCTGTAGGAAAGCTTCGGTCCCTCTGGAGTGTAGGTGGCAAGGGTGTGCTTTAAGAAGTTTTTATCATCCCTCTTGTCGAAATCCCTGCGATAATGACCACCCCGGCTTTCCTTTCGGGCTAACCCCCCAGCCATCACCGCTTCCGCCACGTCCAGATTTCCCTTAATCTCCAGCACCCAAATCTTATCGAAGTTGAAACTGCTGCCAGAGGCCACCGGCCTTATCTTCCTGAATCTCTCCTTCAGCGCCTTGATCTCCTCCAGACCGTCAGACATCAGCTTTTCATCGCGAAATAGACCTGCCCTTAACGGCATCAGATTTTTTAATTCAGCGTTAATGGTGTAGGGATTTTCATTACCATTTGACACAAGCATCTGACTCAGATTTTCTTCTTCCCTTTTCAGGGCTCGCTTGAGAGCATTGGTCTTGGGTTGCTTCGATTTATCCTTCACGTATTCAGCTGCGGAAGCTCCTGCTCTTTTTCCGAAGACCACCGTCTCCAGCAAGGAATTCCCTCCTAACCTGTTAGCACCATGAACGCTGACGCAGGCACATTCTCCTGCTGCATAAAAGCCTTTAAGCGGACTTGCTCCGTCTATGTTGGTGTCGATTCCTCCCATGCAATAATGAGTGCCTGGTTGAATGGGAATGGGTTCTTCAATCGGATCCAGGCCGATGAAATCCAAGGTGATTTCCCTGATTCCGGGAAGTCTCTCCATGATCTTGGCTTTTCCCAGATGCCTCAAGTCCAGATACACGTAGGAATCCTCAAATCCACGTCCTTCTATAATCTCGGTCATTATGCCACGGGCGACGATATCCCGGGGACCAAGCTCCATAGCTTTAGGGGCATATTTATTCATAAACCGGTCCCCATCCTTGTTGACCAGAATTCCCCCCTCTCCCCTGCACCCTTCCGTCATCAGGATGTTTGAGGGATAGAGCGAGGTGGGATGGAACTGAACGAATTCCATGTCCTTCAACGGAACTCCGGCCCAGTAAGGTATGGCCACTCCGAAGGCAGTGGAGGTTAGTGCATTGGTGGAGTTTCCGTACATTCGACCGGAGCCGCCGGTAGCAAATATCACTGCATTGGCACCGATAGCCTGAAGTTCTCCAGAATGCATATTCAGAGCAATTACCCCGCAACATGTATCCATATCCTTTGCCAGTGCGATCACCACCCATTCATTGTAGGTCTTGATATTATGTTTGATGGTCTGTTCAAAAAGGGTTTGCAGGATGTAATGCCCGGTTTTGTCTATCCCATAACAGGTGCGGGGATAACCAGCTCCCCCAAAGGGTCTTTGGGCAATCTTTCCCTCCTCGGTTCGGCTGAAAGGACAACCCCAGTGCTCTATCTCAAAGATAGCTTCCGGCGCCTGTTGGGTCATGAAGATGGGGGCTTCCTGATCTGCTAAGTAGTCACTCCCCTTGACGGTATCGAATCCATGTTTTTCCGGGGTGTCATCATGCGCCTTGGGATTGTTGGCTAAGGCGGCGTTTATCCCCCCCTGTGCCTGTCCGGAGTGCGATCTGGGCGGATATAACTTGGTAACTATGCCCACATCCACCTTTTTTTCCGCTGCGGCAATAGCTGCCCTCAAGCCTGCCAACCCGCCGCCGACTATCAGTATATCGTGAAATATCATGTTTTCTCCTCCTCTTTAATAATCTCGATGCTCGTAATGAAGCTTGTCATATCGAAACTCGAGAATTTCTTTATCCATTTAGGCGCTCCAGCTTCTCACCTCAAACATCCAGCATCGATACTAACTTCGTCAACGTTAACCGAGCTTCGAAAACTCATTTTTCCGCAGGATCCATAGGACATCATATCCTAATGAGGTGAAAATGCCCGAGGCAAAAAGACAACCAAGGTGATAACAAAAAAGATCAAGAATATGACCATGGCTATCCAGAAAATGGTCTTATGGGGTTTGGTCAAGAAGAAGAAGTCAGCGATGGTGATACGAAGACCATTCAAAAGGTGAAAAGCTACGACTGCAACCAGCCCGATCTCCAGAAGATGAGTCAGCGGAGTTTGAAGGTTGGATAACCAGTTGTTGAAGGTGGCTTCTCCCCCAACCGAGGAGCTCAAGGCAAAAAAGTGCATAAAAAGATAAAGCACCAAAATCACACCGGTTATCCGATGCAAAAGCCAGGACCAGGCCCCCACGTTCGGGTTTAAGCCAACTTCATCCTTGTACATTTTGAAAAAACCTGACTTGGGTTGATACATCTTTAAGCTCCTTTGTTAAACGTAAATATCAAATAGTATCCCCAAACGGAGATGGCAATTCCCAGAATCCAAAGCAGGGCCTTTACCGTTTTGACTGTTCCCGCTTTGGGACGGTAATCATGGATTACCTGCCAGGCTCCGTTGAAAGCATGGAAAAGTCCGGCTGGCACGAAGATCAAATAAAAGATTACCCATCCGGTGTTCTCCAGTCGCTGAGTCACCAGAGAAAAATCTATCCTCCAGTCTTTGGTGAAATGAAGCGCCAGGATATGAAGGATCAAAAAGAAAGCTAAAAAGATCCCGGTGATCCTCTGGAGAAGCCAGCCGTAAGCACTGCCCTTTCCTGTTTTTCCGTTCATGGCGGTTGCTCCTTAAAAAAGGTTGACGTTTTTCCCAAATTAAAGCAACAGGGCTTTTTCTTAATCAAAAGCTTGTTACTTTTGTCACAAACTAAAAATTTAGTCGATCAGCCGTAAAAGTCAACAAAAAAATTAAAGATTTTTCAAATAAAGATAAAGAAGAGTTTTGTTTTGCCGACAAAATTAATGCAACCTTTATGTCAATAAACCATTCTGGTAAAAAATGGCTTCCCTTTGAAAGGCTTTTTAGAAATAAAAGAGATTTCCTGCGGAGAGTTTCCGGAGATCTTGGGTCTGAACCCAAGGTTCAAACCGGGAGGCAAAAAAGTCAAGGTGGTCTTAGATGTTCGGGTTCCCGAAACTGAAAAAGGCAACACAGATCTCTCTTCTGTCCTTATGAAACTTACAAAGCTTCTACCGTCTCTGGAAAGACATCAGTGTGGTGAGCATCTTTTTGAAGATTTAAAGTCGGGCAAGAGGTATCCTTCCTCCGAACACTTAGACAAGATAACCGATATCGCCCACATCATGGAACACATAATCATCGACCTCCAGTCAAAGATAACCGGGATGGATTCCTGCAGTGGAATAACCTGCGGATATAAAAAACCTTACTACAGATTTGACTTGTTTGTGGAATGTGAGGACAAAAAGGTGGGTATGTTTTCCGTCTTCTTTGCCGAAGATCTGCTGAAAAGACTTTTGACAAACAAGAGTCTGTCCAGAAGATATCGTGCTTTGATAGATTTGGCCAAACACCTTTACGGGAACAATTCACTCCAACGCCAAACCAAGCTTAACCCCATGGCTTCTCAAATAAGCTCAGAGTTGGGCTGGAAGAAAAGCTTTGTTCTATCCCTGTTGAGAGAACTTAAAGGCTTTGGATTTCTGAATCTTAACCACTCCTTAGCAAACGTTTAAGTAAGGAGCAGACAGAATGAACGATAAACTCTCCTTTAAGAATCCAGACGACCTAAAAACAAAGATTGAAAAGTTGATCTCCTTTCAGGAAAAGGGAGATCAGCTGAAACCACCCCGGAAAGTAAAAGATGAAAATCCCGACAGCCCGGGATTGCTTTCAAAATATAGAAAGGTCTTGAGTTGCTCTTTCGTTAACCCGACCAGAACTGCCGCCTCAGTGGAGAGAATTGGAGCCCAAAAACGTTGATTTTCCTAAGCAATTGTCCACAGGTGTGCCCGTACGGGCACACCGCAGGATCTTGAGAAAGGCAAAAGCACATCAATTAAGTAAGGGGGATTTGAAAGCAAAAAGGAGAGGGGGTGAAAAGTATGTACAAATTCAACTGGCATGATTTCAAGAACATAGAGAGAGTTCCGATGTCTCCGTCCTATCTGCAGACCAAGATCTGTGATCTGGTCGCTTGCTCTTTTTCCACTAAGGTGAAGGTGGATTCGATAAATCCAGAGACCGGAGAGTACCGGATTATCCTCCATGGCACCTTAGACTGGGAGCACCCGGAGACCTGGTGGACCAATCGTTAAATCAATTTGAGCATTGTTTCTTTAAAAATCTTCCCCTTACTGAACGATGTGTGTTAATACACTTCAAACCCATAGACACGAAAAAGGGGGTGAATAAGGAAAGATGAAATTCAGATATCAGAATTTTCCGTTAATAGAGAGGACTCCGAGCTCGCCGGCGTCATTGCAGTTCAGACTTACCGAGCTTCTGTATAATTCCACCACCTGCAAGTGCAAGGTGGACTCGGTTAATCCAACCACGGGGGAGTATCGCATAGTGCTACAGGGCACCCTGGATTACTGGGATGAGTCCAACACACCCAACAATCCGTAAACAGCAGGTCAAAAAGGATTTACCTTCAAGAAAAGAGCCTCGCCTCGGGCGGGGCTCTTTCAACTAATCTTTTAAGGGGGAACAAGATGAGAGGACAAAAATTAAGCTCTTCGGGGAAAAGAAGCCATAACAAAAAAAGGTATTCGCGAACTCCCAGAAAAAGCAAAGCCTCCTGGGCAGATCCGACAGTGCCCATAACCAAGATCTCGAAACGGAGAAAAACTAAACTGAATAAAAATGATATGAAAAAGAACAGCTGTTGGTGGTTTGGTTAAAATTGAACTCAGTTTCTCTGAAACTTCGTTTAGAAAATCCCTTCTTTTTTGAGGGGTAAATTATGCCCCCAAAAAATGTGAAATGGATTTCACACTCTCTATATTGATTTATTAATTTGTTGCATCTTCCCTTCTTCAAACCTCGAATATTTTGTCCCTTCATTGAAACAATAGATTTATAGATAGTTTTGTAGGTCATGCATCCCATAGGGTGCTTGACAAAATTAGAATTAGCAATGTCAAGCAGATCTAAAGACCATGTTTAACCTACAGGCTCACTTCGTGCGACAACTTAAATTCCTCTAACAGTTTAAACTCTTCTCCACAAAAGTCTTGATCTTTAGTATCTTCCCAGTATATTTCGCATGTGAGAGAAAGGCAATTTCAAAGGATATTGTGATCCTGCGGTATGAACCATACGGTTCATACCTGCGGACGCTATATTTGTAGGTCCGAAATGTCCCCATTTTGGGGACTTTCGGACAAGAACAAATTGTCGGATAGTCCCACCTTCGGCGGGACATATCCGACATACTCTCTTCACAGTGAAGGAAAGGGTATTTCAAATTTGTGAACCCATAAAGATGAAAGGAGTTTCTGATGGGAAAAAGGATCAAATTACTTATCTTCTTTATGATGGTTTTTTTAGGAGGGGTAACATTCCTCTTCACCCAGCATGGCATACAACTTCTGGCGGATGAAGAAACCCAAGGGAAAGGAGAGACCGTGAAATTACCGAAGCCAAAACTTAAAAGTCCCACCAGCGTGGAGGGGGCGCTTTTGGAGCGCAGATCGGTAAGAGAGTACAGAAAAGATTCTCTTGCCATCGAGGAGATCTCTCAGCTTCTCTGGGCAGCGCAGGGAATAACGGCAAAGTGGGGTGGCAGAACCGCTCCCTCCGCCGGAGCTTTATATCCTCTGGAGATATATCTGGTGACAGGAGAGGTGAAAGGACTGAAGCCCGGACTCTATCATTATGATCCGGGAAAGCATGTCATCTCCCTGAAGAAAGATGAAGATCTGCGAAAAAAGCTCACCCAGGCTTCACTTTATCAGGATGAGATATTAAAAGCCCCTGTGACTTTGATCATCACCGCAGTTTATGAACGGACTCAGAAAAAATATGGGAAAAGAGGCATCCGGTATGTCCACATGGAGGTGGGTTCTGTGGGAGAAAACATCTACCTGCAGGCGCAAAGCCTTAATCTGGGCACGGTGTTTATCGGAGCCTTTGAGGATGATGAGGTAAAGAAAGTTTTGGGGATCAAAGAAGAACCTTTGGGAATAATGCCAGTGGGGAAAAGTTAACTTCTTATTGTTTCGTTTGTCGTTGGCGAAGCTCGTATCGAAACTCGGCAAAAGAAGCTCGACGTTCGAAAAAATCAAGCTTCGATGACCTACTTCGAGTAACGATACGGGCATGCGTATGCACTCATACGAGTCGACACCGCTAAACGAGCTTCGAAGACATGGGACTTCACATAATTCTGATATAATTCTTAATCGGTATATAAAGGCAACGGAAGTCATACCCCTTTGAAATGGAAAAAAATGGATTTAAGTAATAAGATCGCATTGGTAACCGGCAGCTCCCGTGGCATCGGAAGAGCCATCGCCCTGAAGTTGGCGGAGGAGGGATGCTCTGTGGTGATCAATTACCTGTCCAATAGCTGGGCGGCTGATCGGGTGGTGGAAATGATCAGAAAGATGGGAAGAGGGGCTGTCTCCCTTCAGTGTGATGTTTCCAACTTTGCAGACGCCGAGGAGATGATAAAAAGAACGAAAAAGGAATTTGGCAGAATCGACATTCTGGTAAACAATGTGGGACCTTTTCTTTACAAGACGATTTTCGATACCACCATTCAGGAATGGCATCAGGTCATGAACTCCAATTTAAATTCGGTCTTCTACTGCTGCAAGGCGGTGGTGCCCATTATGAGGGAACAAAGGTCCGGGGTGATTATCAATATCGGTGCACCCAATTCCGAAAGGACTGCTGGCTATCTTCGCACCTGCGCCTATGCGGTGGCTAAGACCGGGGTGGTGGTCTTCTCAAAAAGTCTGGCAAAGGAGGAAGCCTCACACGGGATACGAGTCAACGTGGTTAATCCCGGATTTATAGAGACTGAGTCCTACACCGAAGAGATGAAAAAAGATATGCCCCAAAACGTTCCTCTGAAGAGATTGGGCAAACCGGAAGAGATAGCCAACGCCGTGGCATTTTTGGCTTCGGATGAGGCAAGTTACATCACCGGAAGCGTGCTTAACGTGCATGGCGGCTTATGGTGCTGAAAACCTTTTGAAACATGAAAATGTTTTTTGCTTCTGCATAATAGGAGCAGATCAGCCTATTGATGCACTTTTCGCAAAAAACGTAGTTTTTAGGATTTATCCTGAAGGAAAAGCATACTGTTATAATCTTTTCTTTAACTATCTCCGAGGGAACAGAAACAAATCTCAAAATCCTGCGGTCCGAACTTGGATCCTGCGGATATGAATCCTAGTGAACCATACGGTTCACCACACCGTATGGCGTATACCATAGAAAAGAGAAGACCAAAGGGGTAAAGGACCAACTTAAAGCCTTGCCCCCGGTGATCTTAGATGGATTTGTCAAGACCCGCAGCCAGATTCATAATCTCCTTATGAGTGGATACAATTTTGCTGACTGGCTAAAAAAAGGAGAGATTTTTCTTGACTATGTCTGCGGTTTGTTTATATTATGTTTAGAGTTTTATTTTGCAAGAGAGTGAATTTCTCCACAATTAAAAATTGGAGAAAAGCTTTTTGTGTGCCCCAAATTTATTTTATCGTATCTACGGTAAGGAGTAAAAGATGAAGAAAGGTATTTTGATTTTAGTCCTGGCGGTTTTGGTATCTCCGATTCTTTTGACCGGCATAAGTTTTGCAGATCAGGATCCCAATGACCCTTACGGACCTGACTCTGTGCTGTTCCGGTCAAAAGAGCTTTTAGTCCCCTGTCCACCTGAAGCTGGACAGGCTGTGATCCCACTGTATTTCAGAAATGACACCTACGTCATTGGTCTGCAGGTTCCGCTAACTTGGACCGGACCCGCCGATTTGGATTCGGCCAGCTTCTTTGGAAGCAGAATTAATTACGTGTGGGATAAGGATGTGACCATTGACAATATGAACAAGAAGGTTCTGATCACAGCTCAGGTGGGGCTACAACAGCCCATCCCCGATGGGCGAGGCATGGTGGTAAAGTTCTATTTCTCCACCAGTGATACGGGCGATTTGATCATTGACACTGTGGCTGGCTCTCCCCTTCCGGAGGAGCATCTTTTGTTCACCAGGGAGGATTCAGTTACCTACACCCCTCAATACAGGCGAGGAGATTTCCATCTGGTCTGCGAGCAAGACCCCAACGATCCGGGAATACCGGATTCGGTCTCATTCTACCCTCAATATGCCTATTATCCTCTCCCCAGTGGTCCGGGTTTGTTCTATGCCCACATACGTGTGGCCAACGATGATTCAGTTGGAGCGATCATCCTCCCACTTACTTGGTCCGGACCTGTTGATTTTGATTCAGTCACATTCAAAGAAACCATATTGGGGGATTCTGTCAGGGTGGCTAATGTAGACACTGTGGTTCAGAAAGTGCTGGTCGGTTTGATTCCGGTGCATGATCCTCCTATTCCTCCGACTCAAGGTCTTTTCACCACCCTGTGCTTCACCTTGAACGATATGACCGGGATTGTGCAGATTGACTCCACCTTCATCTCGCCGATTAATTATTTACTCTTCACCACCACCGAGCCCCAGGGCTATCACCCTCAGTATGTGGCTGGAGAGTTTCCTGTCTTGCCATACTGGCCCGGAGATGTTACCTTTGATGGAGAACGGAGAGATCTTGAGGATGTAATTTATCTGATCAACTACATATATAAGGGTGGTCCTGCTCCGCCTCATCCCATCTCGGCAGAAATAACTGAACCGGATAGCAATATAGATATTGAGGACGTACTTTATCTGATCAACTACCTGTATAAATTTGGACCGGATCCCCTTCCCGGTAATCCCTGGTAAGAAAGAAATCCGGATAAGAAGATTAAAAGGCGTCCCACCACAGGCAGGACGCCTTTTTTTACTGTGATCATCTCCCCATTATTTTTCTTAGATTCTGTCGATTCTGCTGTAATAGTCACTACTTAACCTGACAATTCCACGTCCGTGGTTTGTTTTTCTGTCTGTCCCAGACGGGCGCCCGTACGTCTGGGCTCCAAAAGCCAATTATCCAAATCAGACATTACCAATCGGGAGAGTAATGTAGAAATGTAATGACCGGATACATATCGGACACCCAAGAGGGACTTTTTTAATATAGTTTATGGTGGATTGAGTTTCAAGTTTAATTTTTGTATAGGTGTCATTTTGTTTATGCCTCCATGAGGTCTTTTATG
>Ga0209979_1001381_pt1 | contig 26850 bp, 28 predicted proteins | sample AnhtaG_FD_183114 | JGI IMG/M metagenome (GOLD analysis project Ga0209979, IMG submission 183114) | Deep subsurface microbial communities from Anholt, Denmark to uncover new lineages of life (NeLLi) - Anholt_01485 metaG (SPAdes) (version 2) | ecosystem: Environmental > Aquatic > Marine > Oceanic...
GCCAGTGGACCCAGGGGGTGTTGATGAACTCGAGGGTCTTGCCGCCGAGCGAGAGGGTCTCTCCATCTTCGACGGGGACTATCCTTTCCTCCGGGATTGCCAGCAGGTCCACAAGCATCCCCTTTGCCCTGGCCGTCGAGACGACCTTTGCCTGCCCGTACTTCTCGAGGATGACCGGAATCGTGCCGGAGTGGTCTTGCTCGGCGTGATGGCTGACGACATAATCGATCTTGGGGACATCCTCAAGCTGTGACATGAGGACGTCCATCTTGCTGGGGTCAACGGTGTCGAGGAGCGCCGTCTTCTCCGAACCATGAATGAGGTAAGCGTTGTAAGTGGTGCCGTCGGGAAGCGGAATCAGCGAATCGAACAGGCGCCTGTCCCAGTCGATTGCGCCCAGAGTGTAGACACCCTCTCGGATCATTCTCGGCTTCATGAATTCCTCCTTCTGATTGTTCGGGGCTGCTTTCTTCACGACTCCTACAGGCGCCTCCTCAGAACAGCGTCCTTTGCTGCCCCTGTGGGCCCTCGGGCGGCGGACCGCCCGCCTGTCCCAGGAGCGTGCCGAGCTGGCGCGCCCCTCGCACCGCCTTGTCCTCGTAGCAGTTGTTCATGAGGAGGTGGAGCTCTTCAGTCTGCTCCGCCAGCCGCTCGATGCGGGGCTGCCACTCCGCCAGCTCCCCCTCACTGTATAGATAGTCGAAGCGCTCGGCCACCGTGGCCCCCGGCTTGGCCCACGTCGCCGCGTTGCGCCCGTGGAAGCGGACCAGCCCGATCTCGGCGGTGGCCTCGGCGATGGGCGGCACGCTCGTCGGAAAGCCCTGCGGCTCGTCCACGCACACCAGGGGGATGCGCTGGTCCGACAGGAAGCGCAGGGTGCGCTCGCGGTTGCGCTCGGAGAGCCAGCGGTCGTTGCGGAACTCCACAGCTATGCGGTACTGAGGAAGACGCTTCCTGGACTCCGCGATGTAGTCCCTGCTCTCATCCCCGGGCATGAACCAGGGCGGGAACTGGAAGAGGATGACTCCCAGCTTGCCCGCGCTGTCCAGCGGGAGGAGCGCATCGGCGAAGCGCCTCCAGACCTCGTCCCGCACCTCCGAGGGCAGGTCCCTGGGGTACAGGTTCTTCCCCCGTTCCGGCTTGGGCAGGCCCTCCCGGAGGTCCTTGGGCAGCGCATCGGGCGGCGTAGGATGCTGCGTGAGGAGGCGGAAGGCCTTCACGTCGAAGGTGAAGTGTTCGGGGGTGCGCTCCACCCAGAGGGCCGCGTTGCGCTCCGAGGGGAGGCCGTAGTAGGAGCTATCGATCTCCACGATGGGGAACTCCCCCGCGTAGAAGCGCAGCCGCTCCGCCGGCGTCTTTACCTCCGGCGGATAGAAGCGTCCGCTTTCGACCAGGCTCTTATCGGTCCAGGAGCACGTGCCGATGAGTATGCGCGCGGTCATAGGTTGGCCCCCGGGGCTGGTTGCTCGCGACCCTTGGCAAGCTCACCCCTAGCAGCGTGCTGAAAGAGCCTGCCAGCGACCCGGGCACGTCGCACGCCCGCCTGCGGCGGGCGGCTCGCGGCCTCAATGTTCGAATGTGGGGGGACACCCCCCCAGGCCCCCCGCCCGCTGCGCGGGGGCGGAATGCTCGGACGGGGAAGGCTGAGGGCGGAAACCTTGGGGGCTCCGCCCCCTGTACCCCCGACTGGCGGAGTTTCTCATCACCCTGCTAAAGCTAAAGGTATGCCCTGCCAAAGAGCCTGGCAAGGCCCCCACTGGTTCCAAGGCTCCAAGGTCTGAGGCTCCACTCTCTACCGCTCCCGCCCAGTGCTATAATTGCCAGCGCCGCTGCTTCGGCGCGAATCCTTCTCAGGGAGGCGTCCCCCATGCGTCATACCATATCCGAGCTGGAGGCCCGCCGTCTCCTGGGCGGGGGGCCCGTAGTCCTGGTGACCACGGCCTGGCGCGGCAACTATAATGTCATGCCCGCCGTCTTCGTCACCCCCATCAGCTTCGACCCGCCCTTCATCGGCCTGGCGGTGCATCCCGCCCGCCACACCCACGACATGATCACGTACAGCGAGGAGTTTGCCCTCAACATTCCCAGCCGCCAGCTCCTGCACCATACGCAGTACCTGGGCAGCGTCAGCGGCCGCGAGTTCAACAAGTTCGAGCTGACCAAGCTGCCCATCTTCCGCGCCCGCAAGGTCGACGCCCCCCTCATCGAGGGCTGCCTGGGCTACATCGAGTGCGGCGTGGAGGACGCCTACACCATCGGCGACCACACCCTCTTCGTGGGCAAGGTAGTCGCCGCCCAGGCGGAGAAGGAAGCCTTCGAGGAGACCTGGCTGCTCGCGGACGACGACGACAAGCCCCTCCACTACCTGGGCCTCAACTACTATGCCATCCTCGGCCAGCGGCTGGAGGCACGCGTCCCCGAGGCGGAGGCCCCGGAGGCGGAGTTCGAGGAGGTGCTGGAGGAGACCGAGGAGGAGCACGAGCGCGGGGAGGAGAAGGAGCCGCCAGAAGGACAGGGTGAAGCCGGCACCGGCTAGCGGCGCGCAGCCGGCCTTGACAGGGCACCCCGGTTGCGGTAGGGTGTGGCCGGTATCGTCATAGTGAATGGTCACTAGCTAAGCATCCGCCATGGCTCGCGCACGTAGACTCTCCGCTAAGGAGCGAAAGCGCCAGATCATCGAGACGGCCCGGGCCGTCTTCGTCTCGCAGGGCTACGCGCACGCCGGTACCGCTGACCTCGCCAAGGCTGCGGGCGTCTCCGAACCAGCCCTCTATCGCTACTTCCCCAGCAAGAAGGACATCTTCCTGGCCACCCTCCGCGACACCGGCTCCAGGCTCCTGGAGATCTGGCAGAACATCGCCTACGAGGTCGAGGACCCCCTGGAGACCCTCTGGGCCATCGCCGTCCGCTACTACGACCACCTGGACAGCCGGGCCGCCAGCATGAAGCTCGCCTTTCAGGCCCTCTGCGAGGCGGACGACCCCGACATCCGCGAGGCTGCGCGCGAGAACTTCGTGAGATTCGCCGACTTCGTGGCGGAGATCGTGGAGGAGGGCAAGGCTCGAGGCATCATCCGCCCCGATGTGGACCCCCGCGTGGCAGCCTGGCAGTTCGTGGGCAGCGGCCTCACCCTGGACCTCGTTCACCTGCTCGGCCTCCGTGTGGAGGTGGGCCGAGAAAGGGTGGAGGAGTGGGGTCGGCTGTACTTGCGGAGCATCCGGGCGGCTCCGCCCGAAGCGCCCGCAGAAGCGCTCCTCGGTCAACTGTCTCGAGAGGCCGTGCCGCCCCGGCAGCCGCCGGGCCTGGAGGTGGCGCAGACCCTGGGGGCAGGATGGGAGGCCTGGGAAAGCGAACGTTGACTTTCACGTAAGAGAGCGTAGAATAGGCGCGCAGTTACCCTTCCAGGGGATCGGACGGCTCTGGATGGCGTTGCCTGGACCGCATAGGATCGCTCCAGAGGGCTCAGTGATTCATGGACTTCCGCGATAGCCCAGAGGAAGCGGCCTTCCGCCAGGAGGTGCGCGACTTCATCCAGAGGGAGTTGCTGCCGGGTCTGGCTCAGCGCCGCTATGGCGCCCTCTTCGGCGGCGGTGGCGGAATCAACCCTATCGCCCCGCTGGGCATGCTGGAGGCCCACCACACCTGGGTGAACAAGCTCGCGCAGAAAGGCTGGATCGCCCCGGCCTGGCCGAAGGAGTACGGCGGGGCGGGCATGAGCGTCATAGAGCAGTTCATCTTCAACGAGGAGATGGCCCGGGCGGGCGCCCCCCGGGGAGCCAACATCGGCATCGGCGTGGGCTGGGCAGGCCCCACGATCATCCTCTTCGGCACCGACGAGCAGAAGAGGCAGCACCTCCCGCCCATCCTGCGAGGCGAGACCATCTGGTGTCAGGGCTTCAGCGAGCCCGAGGCCGGCTCCGACCTCGCTAACGTCCAGACCCGCGCCGTGCGCGACGGCGATGACTACGTCATCAACGGCCAGAAGATCTGGACCTCCGGCGCCCACATCGCCCACTGGATGATCCTCCTCACCCGCACCGACCCCGAAGCCCCCAAGCATCGGGGCATTTCTTACTTCGTGATGGACATGAAGGCCCCCGGCATCGAGGTGCGCCCCCTCACTAACATGGCCGGCAACCAGGAGTTCACCGAGGTCTTCTTCGACAACGTCCGGGTGCCCAAGGAGAATCTGGTCGGTGAGGAGAACCGGGGCTGGTACATCGGCGCGGCTACCCTGGACTTCGAGCGCTCCGGCATCGCCACCGGCGTCAGCCACGCCCTCATGGTGGAGGAACTCATCGACTTTGCGCAGGAGAAACGAGGCCGTGGAGAGAGCGCCCTGGGCCGCGATTACTCGGTTCGCCTCGAACTGGCCGACCGCGCGGTAGAGGGCCAGGTGGAGCAGATGCTGTGCTACCAGGTCGTGAGCCTTCAGGCACGGGGCCAGGTTCCTAACAAGGAGGCCTCCGTAGCCAAGCTCTATTCCTCGGAGCTGGACCGGCGCATCGCCGCCACCGGCATGAAGGTGCTGGGCCTGTACGGGCAGCTCTGCACCGGCAGCCCCTGGGTCGCCTTCGACGGCTATGCCGCCAGCACCTACCTGTACGCCACCACCAGCACCGTCGGCGGCGGCACCAGCGAGATCCAGCGGAACATCATAGCCATGCGGGGGCTGGGACTCCCCCGAGGCTAGGGAGGGAGGCGCTATGGACTTTCGAGACACACCTGAGGAGGCAGCCTTTCGTCAAGAGGTGAGGGAATTCCTGAAAACGGAGCTCCGGGATGAGTGGAAGGCCAGCCCGGACGAGGGTGAAGAGGATGTAGCCGAGCTCTATGAGCGCCGGCGCCCTTGGCGGGAGAAGCTGGCCAAGAAAGGTTGGATCGCCCCGGCTTGGCCCAAGGAGTACGGCGGAGCGGGCCTGACGGTGATGCAGCAGTTCATCATGAACGAGGAGTTCGCCGAGGCTCGTGCCCCTGCCAGGGACATCTTCGGTGTGGGCATGGTGGGGCCCACTCTCATCGTTCATGGCAGCGAGGAACAGAAGAAGGAGCACCTCCCCCGCATCCTCTCGGGGGAAGTGAGGTGGTGCCAGGGCTACAGCGAGCCTGAGGCCGGATCCGACCTGGCCTCTCTGCGCATGCGTGCGGTCAAAGATGGCGACGACTACGTCATCAACGGGCAGAAGATCTGGACGTCCGTTGCCCAGTGGGCCCAGTGGATATTCATGCTGGCCCGCACCGACCCCGAAGCCCCCAAACACCGCGGTATCAGCTACTTCCTGGCGGACATGAAGACCCCCGGCATCGAGGTGCGGCCCCTGATCGACCTTTCCGGGCGGCGCCTGTTCAACGAGGTCTTCTTCGAGAACGTGCGTGTGCCCGCGCGCAACCTGGTGGGAGAGGAGAACCGGGGCTGGTACATCGGCGCCACCACTCTGGACTTCGAGCGCTCCAACGTGGGAGCGGCGGTGGGCAACCGCCTGCTCGTAGAGGACCTGGTGAAGTTCGTACAGGAGCACGCCGGGGAGGGTGTGTGCACGCTGCCCCGCCACCGGGCGCTGCGCCACGAGCTGGCGGACCGCATGCTGGAGGCGCATGTGGCCAGGATGCTCTCCGTCCGGGTGGTGGCCTTGCAGGCCAAGGGCCTCATCCCCAACTACGAGGCGTCCGTGGTCAAGACCTACGCCTCAGAGCTCACCCAGCGCATCTACAACACCGGTGTGAAGGTCCTGGGCCTGTACGGTGCTCTCTGGGGCGATGAGGCGCCGGACCACGGTCGCTATGCGCGCGGATACCTGGAATCTGTCGGGACCACCATCGCCGCGGGCACCTCGGAGATCCAGCGCAACATCATCGCCATCCGGGGCCTGGGCCTGCCGCGCGACTAGCAGGGTACCTGGGGGTGTTCACGCACATATGGAATATCCGCATCCTGCTGGATGCTTGAACTGAAAAGACGAAGGGAGCAGCGGGCAGGCGAACCTGCCTTCTCCTGAAGCCTTCGGAAAGAGAGAGGAGAAGAGGGTCATGGACCTTCGTGATTCCCCTGAAGAGGCCGCCTTCCGCAAGGAGGTGGTGGAGGTCATCGAAAAAGAGGCCCCCAAGATAGAGCGCGGGACCAGGATCGAGGAGACCCTGGCTCGCAGCGGCGAGTGGTTCAAGAAGCTGGCCGAACGTGGCTGGAACGCCCCCGCCTGGCCCAAGGAGTACGGCGGCGCCGGCATGTCGGTGATGCAGCAGTTCATCTTCAACGAAGAGATGGCCATCCACCGCGCCCCTCGCCCCATCCACCTCATCATCGGGCTGGGCATGGCTGGCCCCACCATCATCGTCCACGGCACCGAGGAGCAGAAGAAGAAGTGGCTGCCTGGCATGCTCGCCGGCACCGACATCTGGTGCCAGGGCTACTCCGAGCCCGAAGCCGGCTCCGACCTCGCCTCCCTGCGTACCCGGGCCGTCAAGGACGGTGACGACTACGTCCTCAACGGCCAGAAGATCTGGACCACCATCGCCCATGTGGCCAAGTGGATGATCTGCCTGGCCCGCACCGACCCCGACGCCCCCAAGCACCGGGGCATCACCTACTTCGTGGTGGACATGAAGACCCCCGGCATAGAGGTGCGCCCCCTGACTAACATGGTCGGCACCCACGAGTTCAACGAGGTCTTCTTCGACAACGTGCGCGTGCCCAAGGAGAACGTCATCGGCGAGGAGAACCGCGGCTGGTACGCCGGCGTGACCACCCTCGACTTCGAGCGCTCCAGCGTGGGCTCCGCCATCGGCATGAAGCAAGAAGTTGAGGAGATGATCGACTACGCCAGGGAGCACGCCGATGAGGGCACCAGCACCCTGAAGACCAACCCTATGCTTCGCTACGAACTGGCGGACCGCATGGTGGAGGCCGAGGTCGGGGGCATGCTCTCCTACCGGATAGCCAGCCTACAGGGCCGCGGCCTCATCCCTAACTATGAGGCCTCTTCCCTCAAGTTCTACTCCGCCGAGCTCCACCAGCGCATCGCGCACACCCAGCTCAAGGTGCTCGGTACCTACGGCCAGCTCGAGCGCGGCTGCGACCTGGCCCCCCACAGGGGACGGTGGTGTTTCACCTATTTGCGTTCGGTGGGCTATACCATCGAGGCCGGGACCTCGGAGATCCAGCGGAACATCGTGGCCACCCGCGGCCTGGGCCTGCCGCGCGACTAGGAACTGAAGGTGGCAGGCCGCGGTCCGGGCCTGTCCAGAGAGTGAACCATCGTGGGAGTATCTCGATACCCAATGGACAGGCGGTAGCACCCGGAGCCCCTTCCAGGGCTTCGGCGCCATGCCATAAGGAAAGGAGCGACTGATGGACCTCGGACTGTCCGAAGAGCAGGAACTGCTCAAGAACGTGGCACGCGACTTCATCGAGAAGGAGTGCCCGGAGACCCTCGTGCGGGAGATGGAGAAGGACGAGAAAGGCTACTCGCCGGAGCTCTGGCAGAAGATGGCCGAGCAGGGCTGGCAGGGCCTCATCATCCCGCCCGAGTACGGCGGCAGCGGCATGAACTACGTGGACCTCATCATCCTGCTGGAGGAGTTCGGACGCGGCCTGGTGCCCGGCCCCTTCGTCCCCACCGTCACCGGCGGCGCCATCCCCCTGCTGGAGGGAGGCAGCGAGGAGCAGAAGCAGCAGTTCCTGCCCAAGATCGCCACTGGCGAGCAGATCTGGACTCTGGGCTTTACCGAACCCTCTGCCCGCTTCGACGCCGAGGGGGTGGAGCTGGAGGCCAAGGCCGAGGGTGACGCCCTCGTCCTCAACGGCACCAAGCTCTTCATCCGCGACGCCCACGTGAGCGACTACATGACCGTGGTCGCCCGCACCTCCAAGGGGGCCGCCCCTGAGGATGGCATCACCCTCCTCCTGGTGGATAGCAAGAGCCCCGGCATCTCCTTCACAGAACTCAAGACCATCGCCTCGGACAAGCAGTGCGAGGTCAAGTTCGAGAACGTGAAGGTGCCCAAGGAGAACGTGCTGGGCGAGGTAGACAAGGGCTGGCCGGTGTTCAGGCGCATCGCCAACAAGGCCACCGTTGCCGAGTGTGCCTACCTGGTCGGCCTTGCCCAGATGGACTTCGAGATCACCGTCCAGTACGCCAAGGACCGCATCCAGTTCGGACGCCCCATCGGCAGCTTCCAGGCCATCCAGCACAAGTGCGCAGACATGGTCACCGACGTCGACGGCGCCCGCTTCATTATGTACAAGGGAGCCTGGGCCGTGGCGGAGGACGAGCCCACCGCCGACATGGACGCGCACATGGCCAAGGCCTGGTGCAGCGAGGCCGCCCGCCGTGTGGTGGCCCACGGCCAGCAGATCCACGGCGGCATCGGCTTCACCGAGGACTACAAGATCCAGCTCTACTTCCGCCGCCAGAAGATGGCTGAGCTGGCCTGGGGCGACGCTGACTACCACCGCGAGCTGGTGGCCCAGGAACTGAAGATCTAGGGCAGCCCAGAGACGAGGCGAAGGCCCCCGCTGGCTCGGTGGGGGCCTCTCTCTTGAGGCGCACCTGTCGCTTGACAAAGTTCGCCACCGCGCTATCATGTGGGCGACTGGACAGGCACGGGTAGAAAGGAGGCGCACATGCGAACGCTTGCCATGGTGGGCTTGCTGCTGGCGGCCGTAGTTGCCAGCGGCGTACTCGTGGACGGACACCGGGCCGGAGCCCAGCCGATTCGTGGCGCCACCTACACTGGCATCCACTCCGGCGGTGGCAGTGTCACCTGGAGCGCGGCTGCGGCTGGCCTAGCTCGCACATCTCTGCCGCCTCCACCACCCCCCGCTGTCTTGCAGCAGCAGTGCAGCGCGACCCAACCGGGCACACTGCTGGTCACTTTTCAGTGGCAGGCACCAGGCGGGGGAAGCCAGTGGCTCGATCTGAGCCTGTTCGACAATGGCTTCGCCCCCGGGACCCTCGTGGGGGTCGGCCCGTTGCCGCCTGACGCCTCTACCTTCGCGTGGGATGGTCTTAAGCCGGGGATGACGCACTACGTTCGGGTCAATACCTTCACACGAGCCGGCTGGGTGCCGACCCAGACGCTGGCATTCACGACCGGCCTCTGCGGCGGCCCTGCGGTCCTCGGCCAGCCAACCCAGGCTTGCGGGGCGCCGGGCACGGTGCACGTGATCTTTGGATGGACCCCGTCGGTTCCTGGGGGTTCTGTCCAGTGGCTGGACCTCAGTCTATCGAACGTTTTTGCTGTTGGCGGTTTTCTGAGCGCGGGGCCGCTGGACCCAGCGACCGCCTCGTTCACCTGGACCGGGCTGCGTTCGGGGCTGGTCCACTACTGGCGGGTGAACACGCTCACGCCGACGGGCTGGCAGGCCTCCTCGATCGGGTCCTTCCTGACGGATTCTTGTCCGGAGGGTCGAGCTCCGGGACAGGTGAGGACACTGCCCGCAGGCCTCACGGATCAACTAGCGTGTTATCAACTGGGTCAGGCAGATGCTGCCCTGGATCGTGCGGCGGGCGTGACTCTGCAAGTCAGGCAGGTTGGGATGCCGTGGGTTCAGAGCCCGTGGGTTGAGATCCCGTGGTATACGCCGCATACCGGCTTCGTTTTCAGCGTCAGCCATTGGCCAACCCCGCAGAGTCCGTTGACAACCACCGTATCCTGGCTGGAACGCGACACTGCTACAGCCGAGGTCGCCTTAGGGGAAGGCACCTCTGTCGCTTGCGGCCAAGCGTATATCGACGGTTACAGAGGCGTTCAGTTCCAACAGCGCTGATGGTGAACCCGCGCTGATTCTGACTCCGACGCCGAGCAGCCCGCCTGCCCCCTTGGCAAGTGAAGGATTGGGCAGCGACATGGTTGGTCCGGCGACGCCGACTACCACCGCGAGCTGGTGGCCCAGGAGCTGAAGATATAGGACAGCCCAGAGACGAGGCGAAGGCCCCCGCTGGCTCGGTGGGGGCCTTTCCGCATGGTGTACACTGGGCCTGAACCGAGAGCAAGGAGGTTCCCATGCCCGAGTGTCTGTTCTGCCGGATGGCCTCCGGCGAGATGACGGTGGACAAGCTCCATGAAGATGACCGCTGCTTCGCCATCCGCGATATCAATCCCCGCGCGCCGGTCCACTTCATGGTCGTCCCCAGGGAGCACATCCCCACCGTCGCCGACGTAGCCGACCAGCACGGCACCCTGCTGGCCCACCTCATGCAGGTGGGCAGCCGCTTGGCCGAAGAGCAGGGCATTGCCCAGAGGGGGTACCGCTTCGCCTTCAACTGCGGCGATGACGGCGGCCAGTCCATCTACCACCTGCACATGCACGTCCTGGGGGGCCGGCGCCTGGGTGCGGAGGGCTAGGCTTGGAGCTTCTCCAGGAGTTCCACGCAACCCTCAGGGTGGCGCTGTGCTACAATAATTAGTAGGGTGCTGAGAGGCTCCTAGAGGTGGTGGAGGAAGCTCATGAACACGTTCAAGACCGCAGTTCTGCTGGCCGCCCTAACGGCCCTCTTCATGCTCATCGGGTTTGCCATTACCCCCGGTAGCCTCGTGGGCCCGCTGGTCGCCCTTGGCTTCGCCGGGGTGATGAACTTCTTCGCCTACTGGTCCTCGGACAAGCTGGCGCTGCGCATGGCGCGGGCGCGAGAGGTCTCCATTCAGGAGGCCCCCCGCCTCCACTCCATTGTCGAGGAGGTGGCAGCTCAGGCCGGGCTGCCCAAGCCCCGCGTATACGTCGTGGACACGGCCACGCCCAACGCCTTCGCCACCGGGCGCAACCCTAAGCACGCAGCCGTGGCGGTCACCACAGGCATCATGAACATCCTGGACGAGCGGGAGCTGCGCGGCGTCCTCGGCCACGAGATGGCCCACGTTCGAAACAGAGACATCCTCACCGGCTCTATCGTAGCCACCCTGGCCGGGGCCATCAGCATGCTTGCCTGGATGGCCCTGTGGTTCAGGGGCATCCGCAGCGGCTACGGCCAGATGATTGGCCTGCTGGCCTTTCTCCTGGCGCCCCTGGCCGCCGCCCTCATCCAGGCAGGCATCTCGCGGGCAAGGGAGTATCAGGCGGATGCCTCCGCCGCCCGCATCACCCACGACCCCGAGGCCCTGGCCAGCGCCCTCCTGAAGCTCCAGCGAGGCATAGCAGCGCGGCCCATGCAGCCGACCCCGGCTGCTGAGTCGACCGCGCACCTGTACATCGTCAATCCCTTCCGGGCTGGTGGCCTGGTCAACCTGTTCAGCACTCACCCGCCCATAGAGGAGCGGGCGCGGCGCCTGCAGGAGATGTCCCTCCAGGGCCTCTAGTCGCCGAAGGGTTCAGATTCCAGGGGCCGCGCGAGGGATCGGGCGGCCCCGTTGCTATGTGGAAACAGGAGATGGTCGGTGGCTGAGCGAGCCGCTCCGGTCCCGGACCTCGCCAGAAGGCTGTGCGAGGCTGTGGATTCCCTTCCCCGAGGTCTGCGCGATCACGTGTATCGAGTCGTGCGCGGGGCCCGCCGGCTGGCCGCCCTCTACGGCGTCGACGAGGGCCGCATCGAGCTGGCCGCCCTGGGCCATGACCTGGCCCGGGCCATGTCCCGGCGCGAGCTCCTGGAGGCGGCACAGGCCTTCGGTCTGGACCCCAACGAAGTGGAGCGGACCGAGCCCATCCTCCTGCACGGGCCGCTGAGCGCGCGCATCATGGCTTCCCACTACCGCATCGACGACCCCGAGGTGCTGGCGGCGGCCCGCCATCACACCACCGCCCGCCCGGGCATGGCCCTGATCGAGAAGCTGCTGTTCCTGGCGGACAAGATCGAGCCGGGCAAGGTCCGCGAGCACCCCGCCCTGGCGGAGGTACGCCGCCTGGCCCGCCACGACCCCGACGAGGCCATCCTCAGGTACCTAGACCTGAACCTGGCGCGGGCGGCAGAGAAGGGCTGGCCCCTCCACCCCGATTCAGTGGCCGCCCGCAACGAGCTGCTCCTGCGTCGACGCCCAAAGTCCTGAGCGCGCAGGCCTCGGCCTTCCGTCGGTGAGGACCGTCAGGGGTAGGAAGGGTTCCCTGGGCGGGCAGGCGCCCCTGGCGAGGTGCTTGAAGAAAAACCTCGCCGCCGCAGGCGGGGAGCTACGCTGCCGACGTGGCGGCAGGCTTTTCCCTCCGTCCTGCTAGGCCGCCTTCGACTCCACAGCCTCGCTGGCCATACCCGCCACCACCTTCTGCCGGATACGTTCCACCGTGCTCTCCGGCGGCAGCATCCGCAGGCGTGCCTGGATGCCTGCTAGCAGCAGCCTCAGCCAGCGGTCCTCATCCACAAACAACTCCCGGCTCTCCATTGCGGTCATCGAAAGACCTCCTAGCATAGAATCGGCACGACCTCCCGATTCTGTTCCCCGCCACCTCATTCTATTGAACCCCGCCTTCTCCATACGCCCTCGGTGACACGGACACCTTCGCTTAATAGAATATGTGTTCTATCATGGCTAATCCAGCGACCGGCAGGGCCGGCGGAGCAAAGTGTATGAGGGGAGAGTAGCTGCATGGAGCCGGGTGTCGTTCTGGTGGTAGCTCAAGACGTGGGCACAGCCCTTTGCGCGGTTTTCAACGGGGGCTACTTCTCCCTCCTATGGCTCCGGGCGAAGCGGGGGCAGGCGCGTCGGCTGGGGGCCGCAGCCCTGGCCCTGGTAAACGCGGCCATCGCCCTGGAGAGCCTGTTCTTCCAGGCCCTGTACTGGTGCTACGGCATGGGCGTCTCCATCGAGGCGCTGCTGTCCCCCGGTGTGTGGCTCATGGCTCGCTTCCTGCTCTTCGCCGCGGCCGCCTTTATGACTATTCTCATCCTGCGGCGTGCCCGAGCTCTCTGACCCGACCGGCCGATCATCGTCTACCCGGTGCCACCGGCCGCTTGACTGAATAGAACATATATTCTATCCTCATCCTGTGTTCACTGTAGGAGGTGGCGCATGACCATCCTGGCTCTGGCTATCGAGCAGGGCGATTGGCCCTTCGTGGCCCTCTGCCTGCTGCTGGGGGTCAGCGAGGCGGCCTCGCGGCTGCCCCCGGACACCCTGGACGCCCTCCTGGAGCTGCTCGAGGAGCCTGCCCGCCGTGGCCGAGCCTAGGCGGGTGCCGGCGCGCCGCCGGCCCCGACGCTCCGTCGCCCGCGGCTTCTACGGCGATGCCCTGGACGACGCCGAGCGGGTCGCCCTGGAGGCCGCAGGCGACATCAACGGCCTGGACCAGGAGATCGCCCTGCTGCGTACCAAGCTGCGCCGCGCCCTGGAAGAGCGCCCCCAGGACCTACTGCTCATGCTCAAGGGAATCGAGTTGCTGGTGAAGGCCGTCTCCGCCCGTTACCGCCTCTCCAAGGAGGCCAAGCAGGACCTCTCCGAAAGCATCGCCGGGGTGCTGCGGGGTCTCGGCGGCGTCCTCTACCCGGAGGGCTTCGCCGATGCCTAGAGAGATCGAACGCGCCCTGGCCGCCCTGCTCCGCCGCCGGAGGGCCGCACAAGCCGCCCCTCCCGAAGGGCCCCCTGCTGGCGCGGCCTTCCGGGCGGTGGTCTACCAGCGCCTTGGCAACCTCGAGGAGCAGCTCCGGGAGGTGAAGGGCCGCGTCAACGGCCTCATCTTCCTCATAGCCGGTGCCGTCGTCGTCCAGATCCTCCAGCGGCTCATCGCCTAGGGAAGGCTGCAGTGACCACCATCACCCCCACGGGTATCCGCCATCAGCTCCGTCCCTACCAGGTGGAGGCGGGCCGGGCCATCCTGGACAGCGTGTTCGGGCGGCGGGGTCTCACCTTCTCCGTGGAGATCGCGCGCCAGGGAGGCAAGAACGAACTCTCCGCTCAGCTCGAGGTCCTCCTCCTGACCGCCCACATGCTGGCCGACGCCGACGCCGTCAAGTGCGCCCCCACCTTCAGCCCCCAGGCCCGCATCAGCCTGCGCCGCCTCTGGTCGCGCCTCATGGAGGCGGGCCTGGCCCCCGTATGCCGCCGCGAGGGCGGCCATACCGTCCGGGTGGGCCGCGCCCGCCAGGTCTTCCTCTCCGCCGAGCCCGAAGCCAACGTGGTCGGCCACACCGCCCACATCCTCCTCGAGGTCGACGAGAGCCAGGACATCGACGAGGAGAAGTTCGACCGCGAGTTCCGCCCCATGGCCGCCACCAGCAACGCCACTACTGTCCATTACGGCACCGCCTGGGACGACTCCACCCTCTTGGAGCGCGTGAAGCAGCACAACCTGGAGCTGGAGCGCCGCGACGGCCTCCGCCGCCACTTCGAGTACGACTGGCAGGTAGTCGCCCAGCACAACCCCGCCTATCGCCGCTACGTAGAGGCCGAGCGAGAGCGCCTCGGCGAGGACCACCCCCTCTTCCTCACCCAGTACTCCCTCAAGACCCTCTCCGGTGGGGGCCGCTTCCTCAGCCACCAGCAGCGCGCCCAGCTCCAGGGCTTACACCCTCGCCAGCACGCACCCCAGGCTGGCGAGACCTATGTGGCGGGCCTGGACCTGGCGGGCGAGGCGGCCCCGCCTGCCTCGCCCGCCGCCCGCCCGCCCGCCTCGCCCGCCGCCCGCCCCCCTGCCGCGCACGACGCCACCGTCCTCACCGTCGCCCGGGTCGGCTATCCGGCCCGCGATGCCCTCGTACAGGAGCCCTTCCTGGAGGTGGTCGAGCACTACGCCTGGGTCGGCCAGCCCCACGATGCCCTCCTCGCCCAGCTCATCGACCTGAGCAAGAGTCTCTGGTCGCTTCGCCGCCTCGCCGTCGACGCCACCGGCCTGGGTGAGACCGCCGCCCGCCTGCTGACCTCGGCCCTGGGCGAGGCCGTGGTGCGCCCGGTCCGTTTCACCGCCGAGAGCAAGTCCCGCCTGGGCTACGCCCTCCTCGCCGCCATCAACGGCGGGCGCCTCAAGACCTATGCCGCCGACGGCTCGGCCGAGCACCGCCAGTTCTGGCACGAGATGGAGCTGGCGCGGGTGGCCTACCGAGCCAATCGCACCATGAACTTCTTCGTGGACCCCTCTCAGGGCCACGACGACTACCTGATAAGCCTCGCGCTCGCGGTGGAGGCGGCCTCCGACGCGCGCCCGCGGCCCGCCCGAGGAAGGATACGAAGCGAGTGGTCATGACGAGCTACGTCGGGGATGTATGGGATGAACGCGACACGAACACGGGCAACCTGCCGGGCCCCAGAGGACACCGACGTTATCCAGCCGCCGGAGCGACGCGTCCGCAACGACGCCCTGCCCGAGAGCCTGGACTACCACGACACCGGCTGCGAGCTGGCCCCCCGCTGCCTGGACTGCCCCCTGCCACGCTGTCGCTACGACCAGCCCGGGGGCGCTCGACGCCTCCTCACCGAGAGCCGCGACGCCGAGATCGCCCGCCGCCGCGCCACCGAGCGCATCCCTATCAACGCCCTGGCCCGCCAGTACGGCCTGTCCCGGCGCAGCGTCTTCCGCATCCTGAGGAAGGTCAACGGGCGGTCCTGATGCGCCTTCCGTACCCACTCAGCACCGCAGGAGGAACTCCATGAACGGCATCACCCTTCCCCAGCAGATCGCCCGCATGGACGGCCCCAGGCTCCGCGCCTACGCCGAGAACCTGGCCTTCTATCAGGGCGAGCAGTGGCCCGGCCCGGCCCGCCGCCGGCAGCGGCGCCTCACCTTCAACTACGCCAAGGCCCTGGTCGATAAGACCACCGCTTATCTCATGTCGGGCGTGCACGTGGCTGTCGACCCCCAGGACGCCTCGCCGGAGGCCCACGAGCGCGCCCGCCGCGCCGAGAAGGCCCTCGCCGAGGTCCACGACCAGAACCAACTCGACCAACTCGACTTCGACACCGAGGTCGACGCCGCCGTCCTGGGCGACGCCGCCTTCAAGGTCACCTGGGACACCGCCGAGCGCCGCGTCCGCGTCTCGACTCCCGATGTCCAGGGCCTCTTCGTCTGGTGGCTCGGCGACGACATCAGCCGCGTCTGGCGCGTGGCCAGCCGCTACATCCTCTCGCCGGAGGAGGCCGAGATGCTCTACGCCTACCGCCCCCCTAAGATGCGCTCCGCCCGCTCCCGCCGCATCGAGGTGGTGGAGGTGTGGACCGCTCAGGAGTTCGAGCTCTGGGTCGACGGCATCCGCTTCGAGCAGAAGGCCAACCCCTACGGCTTCATCCCCTTCGTCATCTACCCCAACCTGCGCGAGCCCAAGAAGTTCTGGGGCGTCTCGGACGTCCCGCCCATCCGCGAGTCCGTCCGCGAGCTCAACCGCGCCCTCTCCCAGCTCTCCACGATCCTGGAGCTCTCCGGCAACCCCATCGCCGTGCTGGAGAATGTCAGCGAGTCCTCCGACATCGCCGTCCAGCCGGGCGCCGTCTGGGAGCTGCCCGAGCGTGCCCGCGCCTACCTCCTCGACCTGCTCCAGGGCGGCGGCGTCAAGCTCCACGTCGACTACGTGGACCTCATCTATCGCACCCTGCACGACCTGGGCGAGTCGCCGCGCACGGCCTTCGGCGCCAACCCCCAGGGGCTCTCGGGCGTGGCCCTCCAGGTGGAGATGGACCCGCTGATGAAGAAGGTGCAGCGCAAGCGCCTCATCCGCTCGGCCGCCTACCGACGCCGCAACGAGCTAATCCTCCGCATCCTGGAGCAGCACACCGGCGTCTCCTACGCCCCCTATCGCACGCGCATCGTCTGGGGGCCGGTGGTGCCGCAGGACCGCAGCCGCCTGGTGGCCGACGAACGAACCCTGGTGGCGGCGGGCATCCACTCGCGCCGTCGCGCTGCCGACGAGCTGGGCGTGGAGGACCCCGAGGAGGAGTTCCGCCGCTGGCGCGAGGAGCAGGCCACCCTCTCGGAGAACGGCGCGACCGCTCGCGCGGCGGTGGGAAGGGAGTAGGGGGACTAGAGCAAGGTGCTTCAGCCCCTAGCGGTAAAGGACGATATCTCCCACGAGGAGATTGCTGGCGTCCCAGTGCGGCGTCCTGCCGTCGGGATACCGGATTCTGTGAGTGGTTGCGACGCGCATGCCGACTGAGTTACGATGTACAAGCATGGAGCTGGTGGCGCCTGGCCAGGCGTCCGAAGGGCTTGCTCGACGAGGGATTTCTTCTGTGCTTAGTCGGCCGTTTCGGATCTTGTCCCAGATCTCCAGGGCCTGAAAGAGCTGCTCAAACTCATTCGCGGTGACTTGGACTGTGAGGCGCTTCGCCATGAGAATCGATGAGATCAGCAACAGTTACATAGAGCGGCTGCGGCGGTTCCTGAAAGGCATTGACGATCTGGATACGCTGCGGCAGGCGCTGGTTGAGGCGGACTGGGATGATGAACTCGACCAGGACCTTAAGGACGGCTTATCCAGAGTAGACCTCTTTGCCTTGGAGGTGGTGGAGGGCTTGCGCCCAACGGCCGAGCTACAGGAGGAGATTGAGGCATTCCTTGCGTCCATACCCAAGCTGGGGGTCACAGAAATCACCCTGGTCCAGAGGAATCTGTGGACTGGCTCGGGCGCCCAGACCCTGCGGCCCATTGGGGAGAGCTTCTCCGTTGAACTAGTGACCGCCTGACGAGAATCGTGTGTACATCAGGCGAAGCGGCATCCTCGTGAAGAGCTGCTCTCCCACGTACAGATTGAACCAGTAAAGCCCGGGCAGCTCGAAGGTCGTTTGAAAGTTGAGGACAAGGTTCTGACCCTTGTCCTCTCCCTCCATATGGACAGTTCCAGTCCAAACGTCCTTCCGCTGCCCATCGGGACGCTCCATCTCTAGACGTACTTCCTCTGGCCCCCTCGCTGAGCCGGAGGTCAGCATGACTACCGCCACGAGGCCATGCGTCACTGAGGGCATGTCTTTGGGTGCCCCCGGCCCACTAGCCATCGTCGTCACACGATCCACGACCCGTATCAGTGACAGCACGCCATCCTTCGCCTCGATCACTTGATCACAGAAGAGGGCTGCCTTGAGATACGGGCCGCCGTGAGGCGGTGCGGCGCTCGCTCCCCCTTGGCCATCCGATGACATAGCAGTCACCTCCACTCCGGCACGAGATCATTGTCAGTTGCCCGGAGTATACCACCAGCATGCTTCGACTGAGACACCTGCGCCAGTCACTCACTGCCTTCCCCCCCCGGTGACATCACCCCCTTGGCGCTCTTAGTACATATGTCCTACCCTTGCACCGTCGGACAGTTCGTTGCCACCCCACGGAGGTACCCATGACCGACGAAGACATCGCCCAGCTCCAGGACCAGCTCGCCGAGGCCCGCGCCGAGATCGACCGCCTCCAGGTCACCGCCGCCGACCGCGAGGCCCGCGCCGCCCACCTCGAGGAATCCCTGCGGCAGGCCAGAGAGGAGCTCGCCTCCGCACAGGCCGAGGCCTCCGCCCGCGCCGAGGAGGTCGCCACCCTCCAAGAGCGCGCCGGGGACCTCGAGTCGCAGGTGAAGGCGGCCGCGACCCGCTACCGCGAGGCCGTCCTCCAGGCCGCTCCCGACCTGCCCGCAGACCTCGTCGCCGGCGAGACGGTCGAGGACGTGGACCGCTCCCTGGAGGCCGCGCGTCAGACCGTCTCGAGCATCCGCGGCCATCTCGAGTCCCAGGCCGAGGCCGGCCGGGTCCCCGTCGGCGCGCCCCCGCGCTCCGCCCCGGACCTCTCCGCCCTCAGCCCCGCGGACAAGATCCGCTTCGGCCTCCAGCGGAGCGAACAGCAGTAACAGAGGCGCGGGCCACGGGCCGAGGGACAGCACACCATCCCTGCCCCCTGACCCTTGACCCCTGACCCTCACAGCCGAATTCGTATAGATAGGAGGTTCATCCCATGGCCCTGACCCTTGCCGAGGCCGCAAAGCTCTCCAACGACGTCCTCCTGGTGGGCGTCATCGAGACCATCATCCAGGAAAGCCCCATCCTCCAGGTGCTCCCGTTCATCGAGATCGTGGGCAACGGCCTCACCTACAACCAGGAGAACGCCGCCGCCACCGCAGCCTTCTACGATGTCGGCGACACCTGGGCCGAGAGCACCCCCACCTTCACCCAGCAGACCGCCACCCTCAAGATCCTGGGCGGCGACGCCGACATCGACAACTTCCTCCTCGCCACCCGCAGCAACGTCCAGGACCTCGAGGCCGCCATCGTCCAGCTCAAGGCCAAGGCCGTCCAGCAGAAGTTCGAGGACACCTTCATCAACGGCGACAGCACCTCCGACCCCAAGGCCTTCGACGGCATCGACGAGCTCTGCGCCACCGCCCTGACCATCAGCATGGACACCAACGGCGCCACCCTCACCCTCGACAAGCTCGACGAACTCATCGACCTCATCAAGGGCGGCAAGCCCGACATGCTCCTCATGAGCAAGCGCACCCGCCGCACCCTCAACAACCTCGCCCGCACCGCCGGCTCCTTCCTCGAGGCCAACCGCAACGAGTTCGGCACCATGATGCAGTACTACGACGGCATCCCCGTCGGCCTCTGCGACTTCATCTCCGACGAGCAGACCGTCGGCACCAGCAGCGACTGCTCCACCATCTACACCGTCCAGTGGGGCGAAGGTGCCCTCGCCGGCCTCACCTCTCCGGGCGGCCTCCAGGTCGAGCGCGTCGGCAGCCTCGAGGTCAAGGACGCCACCCGCACCCGCGTCAAGTGGTACGTCTCCCTGGCCCTCTTCAACGCGATCAAGCTCGCCAAGCTCATCGGCGTCCGGCCGTAGAGCCCCGAACCACACGCTCGGCCCGAACCATCAGAGCCCCGGTCCCCCGGGGCTCTGACCATCTGTGCTACAATACAGCACGAACTTAGCGCGCTGCCTACGTGAAGCTATGCCCGACCCCATCTCGTCCTACATCGCCGACGTACAGCGAAGCCTCCAGGCCGGCATCGCCACCGAACACACCTACCGCCCGGCTTTGGAGGCTCTTGTCGAAGCTCTCGCCACAGGCGTCACCGCCTTCAACGACCCCAAGCGCATCGAGTGCGGCGCACCCGACTACACTGTCGCCCGCTCGACCAAGCACGGCCCCCTCACCGTCGGCTACATCGAGACCAAGGACATCGATACTGATCTCCAAGCCATCGAGCGCGACGCCGCCAGGAAGAGCCCCACAACCCGAGACGGCGAGCAGCTCAAACGCTATCTCACCCTCCCCAACCTCATTCTCACCGACTACCTGGAGTTCCGCTGGTATGTGGACGGCCAGCCCCGTATGCCGCCCGTTCGCCTCGCTCGCCCCATCCAAGCAGGCAAGCTCCAGAGAGAGCCCGGCGGCCCCCAGGCGGTCACCCAGCTCCTCCACGCCTTCCTCGACCACAAGCCGCCGCCCGTCTCCAAACCCAGGGACCTCGCCCTCCGCATGGCCCGCCTCACCCACCTCATCCGCGACATGATCGTCACGGCCTTTGATACCGGCCACGCGTCCAGCACGCTGCGTGAGCTGCACCGCGCCTTCGAGGAGACCCTTGTCCCTGACCTCAAGGTTTCCGACTTCGCCGATATGTACGCCCAGACCCTCGCCTACGGCCTCTTCGCCGCCAGGGTCAACCACACCGGCCCCCAGCCCTTCCGTCGCCTTGGCGCCGCCGCCGACATCCCCAAGACCAACCCCTTCCTCCGCAGGCTCTTCGATGCCATCACCGGCACCGCCCTCGATGACGAGCCCTACGTCGGCCTCGTCGATGACCTTGCCCAGCTCCTCGCCGACACCGACATCCCGGCCGTCCTCGCCGACTTCGGCAAGCGCGGCGTCAGACAGGACCCCGTCCTCCACTTCTATGAGACCTTCCTGAAGGAGTACGACCCGCAGATCCGCGAGATGCGCGGCGTTTACTACACGCCGGAGCCCGTCGTCTCCTACATCGTCCGCTCCATCGACTACCTGTTGAAGACGCGCTTCGGCTGCCCCCAGGGCCTCGCCGACGATTCCACCGTCACCTACACCCGTCCCGGCGGCGACGGACAGGAGCGCCAGGACACCTCCCATCGCGTCCTCATCCTGGATCCCGCTTGCGGCACCGGCACCTTCCTCTACACCGTCATCGACCTCATCCGTGAGGAGTTCATGCGCCAGGGCAATGCGGGCATGTGGCGGGGCTACGTCCGCGAACATCTCTTGCCGCGCCTCTTCGGCTTCGAGCTGATGATGGCCCCCTACGCGATGGCCCACCTCAAGTTGGGCATGCAGCTTGCCGCCCAGGACCTCCCGGACGGCACCCGCGCCGAATGGGCGTACGACTTTGCGGCCGAGGACCGCATGGGTGTCTACCTCACCAACACCCTCGAAGAGGCGCTCAAGAAATCCCAGATATTGTTCGCCTCCTACATCAGCGATGAAGCGAACGCAGCCGCGGGCATCAAACGCGATCTCCCCATTATGGTTGTACTGGGAAACCCCCCGTACTCCAACTTCGGAAGGATGAACAGGGGCAGGTGGATCAGGGCATTGCTCCAGGACTACAAGACGGGCCTAAAGGAGAAGAAGCTCAACCTCGATGACGACTTCATCAAGTTCGTCCGTTTCGGCCAGTGGCGCATCGACCGGAGCGGCGCAGGCATCCTAGCCTACATCACCAACCACACGTACATCGACGCCATCACCCATCGCCGCATGCGCCAGTCCCTCATGGAGACTTTCACTGACATCTACATCCTCGATCTGCACGGCAACAGCCGAAAGAAAGAGAAGTGTCCTGACGGCTCGAAGGACGAAAACGTCTTCGACATACAGCAGGGCGTCGCTATCGGCATCTTCGTGAAGGACCCAGCCAAAGAAGGTCCCGCAAAGGTTCACCATGCCGACCTATGGGGGCTGCGCGAAGCCAAGTATGCTCGCCTGTTCGAGACAGACTTGGCTACTACACACTGGACCGAGTTGGACCCGAGGGACCAACACTTCTTTTTCGTGCCCAAGGACTTCGAGATTCTAGCGGAGTATTCTTCCCAGTGGATTCTCACCGATGTCTTCGACGTTCACCAGAACGGCTTGAAGACGGATCGCGACGACTTGTTCTTTGACCATGACAGGGAAGCCCTAGCCCAACGTATCAAGTCGTTCTATTCGGACGCTGGGATGAGTCCGGGCTTCCGCGAAGCCTACCGAATTGAGGACTCATCAAGCTACGACCTGCTTTCCCGAAGGGTCAAGACCTCCTTCGAACCGTCCAATATCCGCCGATGTCTCTATCGCCCGTTTGATCTACGCTGGCTCTACTACGCACCGCACTTGACCAGTCGCCCCGCATGGGAGGTCATGTACCACATGATGGAGGGCGAGAATAGGGCGCTTTGTGCCATGCGCCAAGCTGTGGATGAAAGTTTCCGGCACGTCTCGGTCTCCAAGTGGCTCAATGATCTTGGCGTCCTGACCAGCCATCACGCGTCGCAGCAAACCTTCCCTCTCTACCTCTACCCAGCCCGCCAAGGCGGCCCCCGCAAGCAAGCAGAGATCCCCAGTCTGTCCGCGTGGCCCGCAGGCAACGCCGGGCGCCGCCCCAACCTCAATCCCGCCTTCGTCGCCGATATCGAGAAGCGCCTGGGCCTGAGCTTCGTCCCCGACGGCACAGGCGACCTGGAGAATACCTTCGGCGCGGAGGATGTCTTCCACTACATCTACGCCGTCCTCCACTCCCCCACCTACCGCACCCGCTACGCTGCCTTCCTCAAGATAGACTTCCCCCGCATTCCCCTAACCTCAGACCTCGACCTCTTCCGCGCCCTCTGCGCCAGGGGCAAGGACCTGGTCGCCCTCCACCTTGTGGAATCGCCCCTCCTCAGCCACGCAGCGGCCGAACACCCCTGTCCGGTCGGTGGCGACAACACTGTCGAAAAGGGCCACCCGCGCTACCTCGCCCCCGGCCAGCCCGACCCCGCCACCGCCAGGCCCCTCGAGAAGGGCCGCGCCTACATCAGCAGAGACCTTCCGAAAACCGGCAAGAAGGGCCAGTACTTCGACGGCGTGCCCGCCGAGGTATGGAACTTCCACGTCGGTGGCTATCAGGTCTGCGAGAAGTGGCTCAAGGACCGCCGCGGACGCACCCTCTCCTACGATGACCTGGCCCACTACCAGAAGATCATCGTTGCCCTCAAAGAGACCATCCGCCTCATGGCCGAGATCGACCGCGCCATCCCCTCCTGGCCACTTCCCTAGACCCCAGCCCTCCCTCTTGCCCTGTTTGCCTGCTTCCCTGCTTGCCTGTTCGCCTTCCCGCCCTCCCGGTGCCACCAACCCCTTGGCGCTCCCAGCACACTTGTTCTACCATCGCCCCACACGACAGGAGGACACCCCTCATGCCCCGCGGAGGACCCCGCCCCGGCGCAGGCGCACCACCAGGCAACATCAACGCCCTCAGGCACGGACGCTACTCCCCGCGCCTCCTCGCCCTCCTGCGCATCCCCCTCATCAGCGAGCTCATGCTCCGCCACCTCCCCCGCCGCGAGCGCCCCCGTGCCCGTCGCGCCATCGAGCGCCTCCTCCAGGAACAATCAAACATTCGTCCACCCGTCGAATCTGCGGCCCCCCTTAACCGCCGCGATTCTTCACAACAATCGAACAGCCCCCAAACCCAGCCTTCTCGCCTCCAGCCTCCGGGTTCCAAGGCTCCCAGGTCCCAAGGTTCCACCTCCGAAGGAGGCCCCCATGGTTGATCTCTCCATCGACATCAGGGCCCTACCCCAAGCCCCACCCTTCATCCTTGACGCCCTATTACGGCTGGTGCTATCCTTCAAGTGCGACCCTACGCGGGTAGGGAGGAGGTGGGCCAATGCTAGCCGTTGGACCGTTCGGGCTGGGGCCTTTTGAGCTGATCCTCATCCTGGTCGTTGTCATCATCTTCTTTGGAGTGGGACGGCTGCCGGAGGTGGGAAACGCCATCGGCCGCGGCATCCGCGAGTTCCGCAAGGCTACCACGGAGCCGGAAGAGGAACTGCCGCAGGTCACTGAGGCGCAGTCGGTGGCTGGGGGTGAAGCCTCCGCGGCGGCTGAGCCGCAGCCCTCACCTGCTGCGGCCCTGCCTTGCCAGAAGTGCGGCGCAGCCAACGCCGCCGATGCCAAGTTCTGCAAGGAGTGCGGCGCCTCGCTCCAGGCTCCCGTGAGCTAGCCAGCACTCAGCGAATCGTCTGGAAGGACCGCCGGCGACCACAGGGAGCCGGCGGACTTCTTGTGGGAAGGACGGCGCGGCCCGTGGCAGCGATCAAGGCTCTGATCTTCGACCTGTGGGGGACCCTGGCCATCGACACCCCCGAGGCCAGTCAGTCCCGCAGCAGGGTCCGGCTCCGCCTGCTCAAGGAGGCGCTGGCGGCTGCGGGCCATTCCTACTCAGAGGAGGAGATCGCTGAGGCCTTCAAGGCCTTCGCCGAGGCCCACGCAGAGCTGCACGCCCGGGAGAAGGACATCTCCTCGCCCGAACGAGCCGCGCTCTTCCTGGAGCGGCTGGACCCCTCGCTTGCGGAGCGTCTCCCGGCGGAGGCGCTTCGCTCGGTGGAGGAGGCCCTGGCCGGGGCCGCCCGCTACGCGCTGCCGGTCCTGGTGGAGGGAGCCCTGGAGACCCTCGCCGAGGCGAGCAGACGGGGCCTGGCCGTGGGCCTCATCTCCAACATCGGCTATACCACCGGCTACGTCCTGCGGGACATCTTCGCCCAGTGGGGCCTCGCGCCCTACCTCGACGTCCTCACCTTCTCCGACGAAGCGGGCGAAGCCAAGCCTGCCCCGGGCATCTTCCTTCGCACCCTTGAAGCGCTGGGTGTGCAGGCGGAGGAGGCGGCCTTCGTAGGCGATATGCCGGCCCTGGACGTGGTGGGTGCGCTGCGGGTGGGCATGTGGTCGGTGCAGATCGGCGACCAGCACCTGGACGGCGCCGAGCCTCACGCCCGCATCAGCCGCCTGAGCGAGCTCTTCCCGGCCCTGGAATCGCTCGGCCTCCTCGATTGCCCCCGCGAGCGGCGTCGCACCGACGGGAGATGATTCGTGAGCGATGCCACATCCGTCCTGCGGCAGCGGATCCTGGCGTTGGGCGCGACGCTGGTGGGCTTCGCCGGCATGGAGGGTGTGCTGGAGGGCGAGTTCGCCCGCTGGCCACGGGCCATCTCCATCGCCCTGGCCTTCCCCGATGAGGTGATCGAGCCCATCGCCGAGGGGCCGACGGCGGAGTACTTCGAGGCCTACAACCGGTTCAACGAGCGGCTGAACGAGATCGCCGCCCAGACGGTCGGGTTCATCCGCAACCTGGGCTACCAGGCCGAGTTCGTCGCCGCCACCGTAGGCAACGGCGGCCTGGACGAGCCGGGTATGCGGGTGGGCTTCCAGCACAAGACCGCCGCCACGCGCGCCGGGCTCGGCTGGGTGGGGAAATCGGCCCTGCTGATCACCTACCGCTGCGGCCCACGGGTGCGACTCGTCACGGTGTTCACCGACATGCCACTGGAGGTCGGAACGCCGGTCACGGCGAGCGAATGTGAGCGTTGCATCGCCTGCGTACGTGCCTGTCCCGGTGGGGCCATCTACGATGAGGACTGGTGGGCGGGCCGCCCGCGCGACGAGTTCTTCGACGCCGGCGCCTGCTATGTCGAGGCCCGTCGCCAGCTCATGGAGCGCGTGGGCGCGGATCACCCGGTGTGCGGCATCTGCATCGCCGTCTGCCCCAAAGCGCGTCCCAGGAAAGGGCGGGCGCGCTCGCTCTCGTCTCGGGGGTAGTCGTGTAAAGGCAGCATCCCGTGCCCGCTTCCCGCATCTCCCCTCTCCAGTCGCTCGGCCTCCTGGATTGCCCCTGTCCAGACTAGAGGCCTTCTGGCCCCTTTTGCCTCAGGCTGAACGGCCTTTGACCAGGCGGTGGATCCTGCGTTAGGGTTCAGGGACTGAATAATCAAGCCCTAATGCCCACATGCCTAAGACCAAGTCCGGCCTCTCCGCTGCCGAGTACGCCATCCTTGGGCTGGTCCAGCGCCAGCCCATGCACGGCTATCAGATAGCCCGCGAGATGGCTCCCAACGAGGGCATCGGCCTGGTCTGCCCCCTCGGCATAAGCAACGTGTACTTCCTGCTCGGGAATCTGGAGCGGCGGGGTCTCATCGAGGTCGACCACCGGGAGGAGGACGCCTATCCGCCCCGGACCGTCTACAAGGCCACCGCCCGAGGACGGAGGGCCTTCGCGGCGTGGATGCGGAGCCCCGTCGAGCGGCTGCGCCAGGTGCGCATGGACTTCCTCCTGAAGCTCTACTTCCTCGGCGAGGGGAAGCGCGAGGACATCCTGGAGCTGGTGGATCGCCAGCTCGACTTCTGCCGGAAGTACCTTGCTCAGTGGCAGGCTCTGGGCGAGTCCGTCCCAGCCCAGAGCTTCGACCGGCTGGCCATGGAGGCCAAGAGCACCGTCGCTGAGGCCACTCTCCAGTGGCTGGGCGAGTATCGCCGGCGGGTCGAGCAGGGCGCGGGCGGCCAGCGGCAGCCTGCCGCTCGGCGGGGAGGGCAGCGGTGAGGCAGCCCCGCTACCGACTGGGCGCCTGGGCGCTGGTCACGGCGCTGGCGGTCCTTGCCCTCGCCGCCTGTGGCGACCAGGCGGCGCCCTCGACGGGAGCCCCCGCCGGCGGAGGCACCCTGGAGCTGTTCGTCGGCTCGGCCACCAAGCCCGCCACCGAGGAGGTGGTCCAGCTCTTCGAAGACAGGTACGGGGTGAGGGTCGACCTCCACTTCGGCGGCTCCGGGGCGATGCTCTCCCAGATGAAACTCACCGAGCGGGGAGACATCTACTTTCCCGGCTCCTCCGACTTCATGGAGGAGGCGAAGAGGCGGGGTTTGGTTCTTCCCCAGACCGAACAGCGGGTGGTTTACCTGATACCGGCCATCAATGTTCAGAAGGGGAATCCCGAGAACATCCAGTCGCTGGAGGACCTGGCCAGGCCCGGCCTGAAGGTGG
>Ga0209979_1001382_pt1 | contig 26815 bp, 32 predicted proteins | sample AnhtaG_FD_183114 | JGI IMG/M metagenome (GOLD analysis project Ga0209979, IMG submission 183114) | Deep subsurface microbial communities from Anholt, Denmark to uncover new lineages of life (NeLLi) - Anholt_01485 metaG (SPAdes) (version 2) | ecosystem: Environmental > Aquatic > Marine > Oceanic...
GCTCCGTGGTAGCGTCGTTAGCGAATTGACAGGCGCTAGGTGCACCTTTCGCCAGAGCCAAATTAGATCTGGCTTGTATTCGGCTGCACCCAACTTCACAAAATGCTGTGTATTCTTAGGAGGTGAAAACTATGGCGAAGCTGGACGCATTCGTCGACCTCGATGCCACCGCCCAGGCTCAGCTTGTGAAGCAGAGGGAGGTCAAGGCGATCGAGCTCGTGGACGCCGCCATCGAGCGGATCGAGCGTCTGAACCCCACCCTCAACGCAGTGATAACGCCGATGTATGAACAGGCGCGCGCCGCAGCGACCGGCGAGCTACCCGACGGGCCCTTCACCGGTGTACCTTTCCTGCTCAAGGACATATTTGCCTCTTACGGCGGGGTGCCGATGACGTTCGCGTCGGCCTTCCTGCGGGACTACGTGCCCGACCACGACAGCGAGCTGGTGATACGGCTGAAGCGAGCCGGGCTCGTTATCCTGGGGAAGACCAACCTGTCCGAGTTCGGCCTTATGCCGACCACGGAGCCCCACCTGTTTGGCTCCACTCGCAACCCCTGGGACACGGGCAGAACCCCCGGCGGCTCCAGCGGAGGCTCGGCCGCGGCTGTGGCCTCTGGGATGGTTCCCGCGGCGCATGCCGCCGACGGCGGCGGATCGATACGTATACCGGCCTCGTGCTGTGGGCTCTTCGGCCTGAAGCCGACGCGGGCGCGCAACCCGCTGGGACCCGATTACGGCGACATCCTTGGTGGACTTGAGTGCCATCATGCACTGACCCGCTCGGTGCGTGACAGCGCCGCCCTGCTCGATGCCACCTCCGGTCCCGATGTGGGCGACCCGTACTGGGCGCCGCCACCAGCGCGCCCCTTCCTGCGGGAGGTGGGAGCCGACCCCGGGAGGCTGCGCATCGCCGTCAGTACCGAGGCGTTCACGGGTACAGCGGTGCGCGCCGACTGCGTCAGAGCGGTGCGCGAAGCAGCAGCCCTGTGCGCTGACCTCGGCCACGAGGTGGTGGAGGCAGCCCCGGCAGCGCTCGGTGAGCAGTTGGTGGAGCCGGCCATCACCATCTGGGCGGTGAGTTGCGCCATAGACATAGACGGCTTGGCTCTTCTGGCCGGCAGGACCGCCACCCCGGACCAGTTCGAACCGCTCACCTGGGCCCTGTACGAGATGGGGCGCCGGATCAGCGCATCGTCTTACATGGTCACCGTAAATTCGCTCCAGAGGATGGGTCGTGACATCGGGCACTTCTTCGTCGACCACGATGTGTGGCTCACTTCGACGCTGACCGAGCCACCAATACCCCTGGGTAGCTTCGACTCTCCGCCTGAAAACCCCCTGAATGGGATCGGCCGGGCGGCGGAGTTCATGCCTGTCACACCGGTCGCCAACTTCACCGGACAGCCCGCCATGTCGGTGCCCCTCTTCTGGAATGCTGACGGCCTGCCAGTGGGCACGCACTTTATGGGGCGCTTCGGGGACGAGGCGACTTTGTTCCGCCTGGCGGCGCAGCTTGAGGAGGCGCGGCCGTGGGCCGGCCGGCGACCGCCCATATCGGCTTAAGCACCCTTTGTTGAGCAGAACATGACTCTAAGTATCGGCGAGCCAAATTGACAGTGGTGGCGCACTGGCTATATCTTAGGAAGGGAGGATTGGTCCATGCAGACGTACATTCTGTTGATGAAGCTAACTGAACAGGGGATCAAGGACATCAAGAACGCCCCCAAGCGGCTTGAACTAGCCACGCAGAGCCTCGAAGCGATAGGAGGCAAGATGATAGGCTTCTACGCGGTCATGGGAGAATACGACTATGTCGTCATCGGTGAGGTTCCCAGCGATGAAGTTGGCATGAGGTTCCTTTTGGGTCTGGGCGTCCTTGGCAACGTAAGGACGACGACGCTCACGGCGTTCACGAGGGAAGAGTTTGTGAGGATAGTAGAGAAAATGCCCTAGCCTCGTGGGCGAGGGCAGCGAATGTCCCACTCGAAGCTTGGATATCAAGCGAAGCCAGTGCGCCACCTGGTGAACAAAGAGGTATCCTTCTATCTCCGCGGTCAGCTTGAGCGCCCCTTTTGAACCGGAACTCGGCTCCAATTGCTTTGGAGCTCCGGGTCAAAGAGATTGACATGGCTCCACATTTGTGCTAACTTGGTAGCAAGTTATTGCAATAGATTGCAATAACCCCTGTTTGCAGTAGCTATTAATTAGCAGGCGGATCGTCAGAAGGAGCAAACTCGACAATTTTTTTTTGCAGCGCCTGCATGCAATTAATTGCAACTACATTCAGATGCCTTTGGCCAATGAAAGATAAGGCTTACCTAATGCGGACCTCAACGAAGGGAGAGGGCATGCCCGTTTTCCGCTTCGATGTCCATAGGAAGTCGGGAGAGGTTATGCTGCTGATGGAAATTGCCTGCGGCCTGAAACCCATTATGGTGCTGAGCGCTAGGAATAGGCTGGGTAGGTTGCCCGACGTCGGGCAACTTACCCGCAATCGGATACCTCACAATTTTCGTCATTCGCTGGTGGGCACCCGCCCACGGGGGTTTGTTTAGAAAAGGAATACTTTAGAAAACGTTAAGTCAGGGGGATTTCATTGAGAAAGCGAGCGCTTGTTCTAACCCTTATCTTACCGTTTGTCGTCAGTATCGTGCTCGTAGGTTGCGCTGGGGAAGATGTGGAGGCGGGTACGCTTCGGTTTTATGCCAATGGTGAGGACTTTGTCCGGCAGGGCTTCGTTTCCAAAGACGGCTGGAGCATTAACTTCGATCATGTGTACATTACCATGGCAGATGTCGCTGCTTATCAGACTGACCCACCCTATGACCCCCATTGCGCTTGCCCTATTGACTCCGAGGTAGAAGTCGGCCTTGACAACGTGTACACCATAGACTTGGCGGAGGGTGGCGAAGACGCTGACCCTATCCTCGTGGGCCAGGTGGAAGACGCCGACGCGGGCCATTATAACGCCATCTCCTGGAAGACGGTCAAAGCGTCATTGGGTCCTGCTACTGGCTACAGCCTCGTTGTCGTCGGGACGGCTGATAAAGGTGACCGAAGCATTGACTTCAGCATCAAGGTCGAGCGGGAATACGAGTACTCTTGTGGCGAATATATCGGCGACGAGCGTAAAGGCATAGTCGAGGATGGTGGCACGGCAGACGTGGAGATGACTTTCCACTTCGACCACATCTTTGGTGATGTTGAAGCTCCGATGGAAGATCACCTGAATGTTGGCGTTATCGGGTTTGACCCGTTTGCTGACATTGCTGAAGATGGCGAGCTTGATGTGGACATGGCCGGGCTCCAGGACAAACTTTCAGCGGAGGATTACCAAACCCTAGTGGATGTCCTTCCAACACTGGGTCATGTCGGCGAAGGCCATTGCCATTGCCGCTAGTACTTCCTTGCGGAAATCAGCCCTTCCGTTTACGGAAGGGTTGAGTACCTCTACGGCGAGCTGTTGGGCTTGGGAGTACACATTCTCGAACAAACCTGATAGCACGCTTACTTTTGCAAGGAAGTACTAGTCCTGAGGTCTTGATGTAGAGGGGGCTCTGCCTAACTACCGCAGAGTCCCCCGGTTCAGGAGGCGTGATTATGGGTAATAAGTGGAAATCTATCATATGTCTGACCTTTCTTCTTATTATCCTTGTTGTACCGACTAAAGCCTATGCTCATGGCGTCACCATCGAATACACGAGCAGTGTGGAGATTGAGATTGTCGCTGCCTACGACAACGGCGAACCGATGTCTGGTGCCCAGGTAGTGGTCTATGCGCCTGACGATCCCTCCACTCCCTGGCTAACCGGTGTCTGCGATGACGAGGGCCGTTTCACCTTCACACCCGACAGCTCCAAGACAGGCACCTGGGATGTCCAGGTGCGCCTAGCAGGCCACGGCGGCATCGTTCATATTCCTGTTGGCGAGGGTACGGTGGCGTCGGGCGGCAGCGGCGGCTATTCCGTCCTTCAGATTGTACTGATGGCAGGTTGCGTAATCTGGGGCGTTGTGGGCACGGCACTCTACTTCTCAAGAAGGCGAGCCTGATGCATATCCCTGATGGCATTCTCCCCATCTCCGTCACTGCCAGTGGGTATGCTGCCACCACAGCAATCACCTGGTATTCAGTCCATAAGATAAATCAGAAGGAAAACCCTCGTGAGGACATCCCCAAAGCCGCCCTGCTCAGCGCAGCCTTCTTCGTGGCCTCCTTGATACACATCCCGGTACCACCTGCCAGTGTTCATTTGGTGCTTAACGGCCTGTTGGGCGTTACGCTGGGTTATTTTGCCTTCCCTGCTATACTCATTGGGCTGTTCTTCCAGGCTGTGATGTTTCAGCACGGTGGCCTGACAACGCTGGGAATAAACGCGGTGATAATGGGATTACCGGCACTACTGTGCTTCTACATATTCCGGCTGCGCAACATTGCGGGTAAAGGCAAGCGAATGACCGGCGGCTTCGGATTCTCGGCAGGCTTTGGGGGCGTCGGCATATCGGCGGTCCTTCTACTGGTTATTCTGCTGACTAATATCCCTGCCGATCTCGATGCCGGGATTGAGCGAACAGCAATCTTTACACTTACTCTGGCCCACGTGCCCCTTATGGCCATCGAGGGCACTTTCACTGCGCTGATGGCCGTATTCCTCCAGCGGGTTAGGCCAGAGATTCTGGTGGGCGTATGAACATAGCAGTCGATCAATATGTCCATCTTGCCTCTCCATTACACCGCTGGGAGCCAAGATGCAAGTTGATCGGCCTCATGGCTTTGATCTTTGCTTTCTCCTTTGTTGGGAACCTGAGTATTCTGCCGGCAATGGTGGCGGTCACTGCTGCTCTGTTTATCGTTTCTAAATTGCCTGTCTCGTTCATGCTGACGCGGCTACGTTACCCCGGCTTTTTTATCCTGGCAGTGATTCTCATCTTGCCTTTTATATCGGGGCACACCGTTGTCCTGAGCATGGGGCCCCTCGATGTGCGGCAGGAAGGGCTTATTTCCGTGCTCTCGATAGCCACCAGGTTTCTCTCCATTCTGACCATTGGATTGGTTCTCTTCGGCACTACCCCCTTCTTGACTACCATCAAGAGTATGCGCGCTTTAGGCCTGCCATCCATCCTGGCCGATATGGCATTTCTCTTCTTCCGCTACCTTTTTGAGATAAGCGACGACCTGCGGAGAATGCAGACGGCAATGAGGCTCCGCGGATTAAGCCTGCGGCGCTTTAGTATCCATGGCCTCCGTACCCTGGCATGGCTGGGCGGCAGCATTCTGGTGCGTAGCTATGAGCGCGCCGACATGGTCTACAAAGCTATGATTCTGCGAGGCTACGGCCATGCGGGGCGCTCTCAATACGACCTTCGAGCTTCTTCCCGAGACCTAATTGCTTTAGGTGTCGTTCTCATGCTCGCAGGTGGATTCATTGCAGGGGACATCCTGGCGTAGAAATGGAACTGAAGTCTAGCTATAATGACCCGACCACGGACAGGGTAAGCCCAGATATAGCGACATGTGCAGAAAGGATAGCTGCCCCCGTGCTCGCAGTTTCCGGGCTATGGTTCTCCTACCCGGGGGTGGCCAATGTTCTACAGGACGTGAGTCTCAAGGTGATGCCCGGAGAGAGGGTAGGAATAATCGGCCCTAATGGAGCCGGTAAGACCACGTTCTTTCTGACGATCTGCGCTGTGCTCAAGCCGTCTGCAGGGGACATCTTTGTGTTAGGTCAGCCGGTGCTGAATGGAGACTTTCGCCCCGAGGTCGGGCTGGTCTTCCAGAACCCAGACGATCAACTGTTCTGCCCATCAGTGCGGGATGACGTAGCCTTTGGCCCACAGAACATGGGGCTATCTAAAGATGAAGTTGAGGCGAGCGTAACAGAGGCACTATCGGCGGTGGGGGGATTGGAACTTGCTGATAGGCCGGCCCACCATCTCTCAGAAGGAGAGAAGCGCATGGTCTCGATTGCAGGCGTGCTGGCGATGCGGCCCCGACTGGTACTCTACGACGAACCCAGCGCCAACCTGGACATCCGCTCCCGGCGTCGCCTCATTCGCATTTTGCAGGCATCGAAGGAGACGATTCTAATCGCCTCTCATGATCTTGAACTCGTCTTGGAGGTATGCGGCCGCGTTCTGCTGATAGACGAGGGACGCATCGTTGCTGACGGGAACCCCATCGGGATCATGGGCGATGACGAGCTGATGGAGGCCCACGGCCAGGAGAAACCCCATTCCCTTGTGCCACACTCAATGCCACACCAAGAGCATTCTCGGTGATATGCCTTTGATTGGGGCCCCCTGGTCTGGCACCGTCGATCGATCCAGTTGAGAATCATGGCACCGCTGGGGGCTCCTCCGCAGCTACTTTCAGAGTCGTAGGAAGTGCAGGACATAACCTCCAAAGCTACATGGGCCAAGCGAACGGGAAGAAATGATTCGTTAAATAAGCCACCTATCGGACTAATTAAGTCAACCCGAACCGGAAGGATTAGCCTTCGCAGCGCACGCAGGTTCCGAAGATGGCAATATGCTCGAGCTCAGCGTCGAAGCTGTATTGGGCCCTTAGCTGGTCTCTGAGATTGTCGAGCACTTTGATATCGATGTCCCTGACCTTGCCGCATTTGCGGCACACCAGGTGGTGATGCTGCGCTTTCCCGGCTGGGTGATAGAGGAAGCGCCCGCCACCCAAATCCGTCTCAGTCACCAAACCATTTTCTTTCAATAGCTCCAGAGTCCGGTAGACAGTGGAGATGTTAATATAGGGATACTGGCGACGGGCCCTGGCGTGGATTTCTTCGGCACTGATGTGATCATGGCTGGCTTCGATGGCTTCCAGCACCATCATACGCTGGGGAGTAAGGCGGTAGCCTTTTTCTCGCAGAATCTCCAGAAGGCTTTTCCTATTCTCCATCTTCTACGTCCTGTTTTTGCTTCCATATTAGGTATACCACGGCTGAATGTTTATTGCAATAGGTGCAGACTCCCCCTCCCTCTAACTCCCTCCCGCGAGGGGAGGGAGGATTGTATGGTATCCCCTGCTGCCGCGAGGCTTCGTCCTGAGGCTCAGCCCGAAGGGGGAGGGAGGATTGTATGGTACACCTTCTCCCTGCGATTCTTTGTTGCCAGTCTTGCACCCCAATGAGATAGCGATGCCGCATGGATGGCACGGCCGCAAGCTGCACGCCAAAAACGTCGATTATCTTCAAAAACCTGGGTTTTGGGTGTCATTGCGAGCCGAAGCCCTGACTCTGGAAGGTTGGGTAGGTTGCCCGACGTCGGGCAACCTACCCACTCAACGAAGTGAAGGGGAAGGTGCAGCGAAGCAATCCCGCGACAAATACATTCAAGATTGCTTTGTCGCCCCTTCGACCGGCTCAGGGCTCCTCGCAATGACATGGGAATCTGGCAGCATCAGCTTGGTCCCGAATCGCTATTTTTGGGCTGCATTGAACGCCCCCACGGGGTAGGTTGCCGCAGAGAGTAGGTATAACTTATAATAGATTCATACGTCTGATGTCCTGAGCATCGAGATATCTCAGGTCGTCTTTTTTGCCAGCAGCTTCGAGTCTGAAGGGGGCAAGATAGGGGGCAAGATCGAGATCGGAATTGACCCGGTTGCCTTCAGCATCGGTCCCATTACCATACATTGGTATGGGATAATGGTTGCTTTGGCTGTTGTTACTCTGGTGCTGTGGGTCTGGTACTTCGTGAGGAAGGTGGGGATCAAAACCGAGGATGTCATGGGCGCTGCCCTGTGGGCTATACCCATGGGCATAGTCGTCTCGAGGCTTATCCACGTTATTGACAGATATGACTACTACTTCCATAACCCTGGTGATATCCTGGGGTTGGAGGGACTGACAATCTACGGGGCTATACTGGGGGGGTTGTTGGGGGCATGGATTTACAGCAGGCTGCGTCGAGCGTCCTTCGCGCCGCTAGTCGACCTAGGAGCTCCGGGCATTATCCTGGCGCAGGCCATAGGCAGGGTGGGGTGCATCATAAATGGCTGCTGCTGCGGAAAACCAACGTCTCTGCCCTGGGCTGTTGTCTACACCCATCCCAACAGCAGCGCTGTTAGCTGCCCCCCCTTCGGCACTCCAATCCACCCTACTCAGTTTTACGAATTACTGGGTGACCTGGTCATCTTTGCCCTTCTCTTCTGGGTGTTCCGGGGTCGCCTCAGGCCAAGCGGTTCCCTTCTCGCGCTGTACTTGGCCATGTACTCCGCCTTGACCTTCACAGTAAGATTCTGGCGTGGAGATACTGAGCAGTTCCTCGGGCCTCTGCATGAAGGGCAGTTTATAGCCATCCTTGTGTTGATCGCTGCCGCTATCTGGCTTGCGGTCAAGAAAACCCACTGGGCCAAGGAGCGGGAGGAACAAGACTCTGGCGATTTAGAAGGACCAGTTGTAGAGGGCCCAGAATAAGCTCCCGTGTAGCGGGCGTTCGCTACTATGCGGGTTTGACCTCCTTCAACATCGGGGCTCTTCCTCTTGCGAATAGAACAGGGTACACTATGTCGCTCACACAACAGGGAATCCAAACTGCAAGGAACAAGAACAAGAAGATAGCAAGAACTTGAATCCAACCTAGTGTTGGCCCTAAAGCCATGATGATGTGGAATAATGATGCCCATGTACTTAACAGAACATGTCCCGCGTGCGGGAATCTGGTTATGGGTCTCCAACAAGCAATTGCGATACCCAAAAATGCTGTGGGATTTGTTAGCATCGGTTCTTCGATAAAACCGATATGGATTCCCTTGTAGGGTAGATCAAGCAGGGTTTCCCCAAGATAGGGAATAATCGAGTCACTCAGCGTTGCTATACCGATGGAACCGGTGTAGCCAATCAAAACCGCTACCCAAATTTTGCGCTTTCCATAGCTCATATACAAAGACGTTGTGACAAGCGCACTCAGGAAAACGTGGCTAGGATGCAAGACATAAAAAACATGCTCTGAATTTGGAGAGATGTGGGACAGAAAATCGCCATAGACTATTATAACCATGCCAATGATCCCTGTTACCGCTCCAAAAGCAGTGAAGGGGGCATGCCTCTTGAGTTCACTTGTTATCTGCTTGACCATGGGTTGCCTGTTGCATTAGTGAATAGCCAATTGATAAGCATTCTCAATAACAACACCAACAAATAGACGCTGCTTTAGCAGCGCCTTGGAAATCTAAGCCGAGGCTACCCTTTGGCAGTTCTGGCAGCGGCCAGCGAACTCGAGAAGATGGCCTTCGATCTCGAAACCGGTCTCGCGTGATAATCTCTGCGCCAGCTCACTGAGGTCACAATCGGTGAAGTCAGCCACCGTGCCACACCTGGAGCAAATGAGGTGATGGTGGTGTTCTTGAGGCCTCCTCAGTAGATAACTCCGGCAATTGCCGCCGGAGTGCACCTCACAGATGAGCCCGAGTCTGTCAAGTATATCAAGAGTACGGTATATAGTTGCCAGCCCAATGCCAGGGTGCTCGTGACGGACCTTGTCGTATATATCGGCTGGGGTAAGGTGGTCATGGCTGAGGGCGATTGCATCCACCACCGCGCGCCGCTGTGGGGTGAGCTTGTATCCCTGCTGTCTGAGGATGGTTGCTATTTTCTTCTCAGTAAATACCATCTCAATAGGTAAGTGAAAATTGTTTTCAATTACACTTATAGCACGAGCGCCCCTTGCTGTCAAGGAAACCGAGAGAGATGGCGATTGATCTAACTGCGTTTTTCGAGACTACTTCTTGTTGAGCTTGCCTCCGAAATCTTCCAGCTTTTGCTCCAGTTCTTTTTGTCTTAAGGAAATGGTGAAGTCGCCTCTGGTTCTCTCGAGGACGCCTCGTACCATGTCAGTGGTCCGTCTCAAGCCGCCGGTCAGGGCGTCGTGGAAGTCGATTGTTACCAAAAGGCTGTAGATGTCGTCCATGGCCTCGAGTATTTCCTCGCAGCGGTCGATACGGCCTTCCCTAAGGGTATCGAGCAAATGTCGCCTGAGCTCGCCTGCTGCCTCACCGAGACCGTTGAGGTAAGCAGCGTAGCTGATGCCAAGATCATCGGGGCCGGGCAGAGCCTGTCCTGATACCAGCGCTAGGGTGATGCAGGCCTCGGCATACTCCTTTTGGGCGTTGTGGACGAAGCCGCCGTGGAGAAGCTCTCCGTGCTGAGCTAGTGTGCGGCTCATCTCCTCTACGTTGGCCCGTGACGAGTTGATGAGCTCTCTAGCTTGATCGTATTCCCCGCGATGCACGGCGCGGATGGCATTGGCACTGAAGCGGATCGATTCACGGGAAAGCCTGAGCCCCTTCTCCCGGGCGCTGTCCTCGGTGGTGAAGTAGGAGCGCACCTTTTCCCCAATTGAGTCAAGTTTTGAAGTGGGCTTGGTCATCTATCTCTCACCCCCTATTCTCGCTGTAAGCCTTCGGCTAGCTTCCTTAACGTCATTGGCGCCAAGCACAGCACTGATCACAGCAACCGCATCGGCGCCGGCGTTTATGACCTCAGCGACATTATCCTCGTTTATCCCGCCAATGGCAACTACAGGGACCGACACCCTCTCTTTCACCTGGCGCAGAGTGTCAAGTCCTGCGAGCCTTGTACCCGGTTTCGATGGAGTGGAATAGATTGAGCCCACGGCAACATAATCGGCGCCCTGCCCCTGAGCTTGGAGTGCCTCGTCCAGGGTGGCCGTGGAGCTGCCCAGGATTCTGTCAACCGGTAGTAACCCTCGGGCAATGGGAAGAGGCAAATCCTCCTGCCCCAGGTGGAGGCCATGGGCATCGGAGGCGAGGGCAACGTCCAGGTGGTCATTCACAATAAAAAGGACGTTAGATTCAGTGCAGACCTTTTGTAGCTCTTGAGCCAGAGGTACGAGTTTGCCTTTAGGGCGAATCTTGTCGCGAAGCTGGATAACATTTGCCCCTCCTTGAATTGCCTGCCGCGCGGCCTCAACCTCGCTTCGTCCCGCGAGCGCCTGGGCATCCAGAATTAGATAGAGCCCAGCTATTTTCTTTGTCTTGTCATAGCGACTTAGCTTCAAGAATATCCTTTGCTCCAGATCGTAGAGCATGAACCGGGCTTTCTTCAGTTTCTCCCAGTCCAGACCGAAGTCCTGACCGGGGATTTTGGTGATCTCTTCCAGCACTCGCAACGATTGCTGGACCCGACTTGAGTTGGCTCTGACCAGGCTGATAACATCGGGCCGTTCCCCTTCGCTGTCTACCTCTAAAGAAGCACCTACATCTTCCTCTGCCTGGCGAGCGTTGAGGAGTTTCTCCTGAAACGACCGCTCTTTGGGGAGTAGCTCGTGACGTAAGGCCTTAAGCTGTTCGCTGAGATCGGAGTCATTCAAGGTGAAGCGACTTATATCCTCGAGGAGGCGCAATCCCTCGCCGATACGGTTAAGATTAGCATCCAGAATACGCAGCATATTGAGGCAACTCTAGAGTTGATCCTTGAGGGTCTTGGGCAATTCGCCTTCTCTGGCAGCGGCGATTGTTTCCTTAACCCCGGCGAAGGTATCCCGATATTCTTCGCTGTCCATGTCTATGCCCAATTCCTTGAGCCTCTTTTCTGTATGTCGCCCGATGTTGCGTGGATCCTTGTAGTAGTCGGGGTTTTTGGGGAACATGGTAGGTTCCCCAGATTCCTCGTAGATTGTCCCCGTTGACTTGTGATAAGCAAACCTCGAAATGCAGCGCTCGAGATTGTCGCTGCCGCAGGCAGGGCAGGTAGGGCTCAAGGGATCGCCAACGCTCCTCACGAAGAAGCTTGCTTTCTGTTGACAAGCGTTACAGCGAAACTCATAGATAGGCATGGTTGTTCGCTCCGTTTAGTCTTCTCCTCTTAACTCTGGTGGTTTTATCGCCTCCATTACCTCGGAGATGTCCTCGCCTGCCTCCATCCTGTCCATAAGCTCCTCGGTTTCAGGAGTGCTGTCTTCATCGGCAGCCCGGCTCATCTTGCGGCTCCACTCAGCGAGAGCACGAGGGTCATTGCGCATCAGGCCTCGAGTTAGCTTGGAGTCGGAGAGGATGTCATCGTAGACGCTCTTATCTGACTTGGATCTGCGGACAGCGAATTTAGAAAAGATACGGTCAAGGTCCTTGCTGCCGCATTGGGTACAGGTTGGGTTCGAGGGGGAGGAAAAGCCCTGGACAAATACCTCTACCCTGCGTTGGCAGTCATTGCAGCGATATTCGTAAATTGGCACTGGTGGTTACCTCGCCAGCATTTATCTCGCCTTTGCCTCGAAAATAGAGTTTAATCCGTTCGCCCTGAGCCCCTCGATTAACTCGGGACAGGCCTGTCGAAGGGCCGTTCATGGTTCGACAGGCTCACCACGAACGGCATCTGGCATATTAATTTTTCACCATTCGTTGGTGGACAACCACCCACGAGGGTTTGTTCTAGCTTGAATTTTACCACAATGGAGCGCCCGAGTAAACTCAAGCTGTCAGCTTTCAGCAAATCCCCCTTAGTCCCCCTTTAGAAAAGGGGGACTAAGGGGGATTTGTGACCTTTTTATCGAAAAAGCCGAAGGCTGAGTGCTGATTGCTGAACACTTGCTGTGCACTGATGGGGGTCATGCTATAATGTAACCGAGGCTTGCTTTTGAGTCGCGGTATGGACAGTGCTTCAACAGACCAGCTGGGAGTTACTCGGTGTGGTAATGTAGAGTTCAGATGGGGGCAGCGAACCTATGTGATGGGAATTGTTAATGTTGCCCCTGATTCCTTCTCCGGCGATGGGCTTCGCGATGTGGACGCTGCCGTTGCTCAGGGGCAGCGATTTGCCGCCGAGGGAGCTGACATCATCGATGTCGGTGGAGAGTCTACTCGTCCAGACTTCATCCCTGTATCAATTGAGGAAGAGCTGAAGCGGGTGCTGCCGGTAATCGAGAGGTTGGCAGGTGAACTGTCCGTGCCAATAAGCATCGATACTTACAAGGCGGCGGTTGCGCGAGAGGCAATGGCAGCCGGAGCGCGGATGATCAACGATGTCTGGGGGCTGAAGCAGGACCGGGAGCTAGCACGGGTGGCAGCAGATAACGGGGTACCGCTCGTCATTACACAGAATCAAAGGGGTGCTTCCTTTCACCAATTCTTTCCCGAGCTTGTCGCTGACCTCAAGAGAAGCGTACAACTCGCGCTGAAGGCCGGGGTTGATTGGAATAACATCATCGTAGACCCGGGGGTTGGCTTCGGTAAGACGGTGGAACAAAACCTGGAGATCATCCGCCGCTTATCAGAGCTGAGGTCAATCGGACGGCCTGTCCTTCTGGGCACCTCGCGCAAATCGTTTATCGGGCTTGTGCTCGATCTCCCCGTTGACCAGCGCCTGGAGGGAACAGCGGCCTCGGTGGCCATTGGTATTGCCGGTGGCGCTGATATAGTTAGGGTGCACGATGTGGGTCAGATGGTTCGAGTCGTCAGGATGAGCGATGCTATCGTCAGGGGGAGCCCTTCCTGGCCAGGAATTGAGATGGCGGATATCTCTTTGCCGGCTACGATATACCTCGGTCTGGGATCGAACCTGGGAGACAGGATGGGTAGTCTGACCATGGCCTTAGAGCGCTTGTCTCAAAGGGTGACCATCAGGGAGATCTCCTCTGTTTACGAGACTGAGCCTTTAGGCTTCAAGGAACAGCCATTGTTTCTCAATGCGGTTGTATCAGCAATGACCGAACTGGATCCCTTTGAGCTTCTACGTTTCACAAAGCAAATCGAAAGCGATCTTGGGAGGAAACCTGGCTTTCGTAATGCCCCTCGACCTATCGACATAGATATCCTCTTTTATGGAGACTTGGTGACCCGGACGCCCGAGCTTACTATCCCTCATCCTGCTGTTGCTGAACGTGCCTTTGTGCTTGTCCCACTTGTCGAGATCGCCCCTGAGTTCGTTCATCCTCTCAGCCAGAGGAAGGTTGATGATTTGCTGGCCGAGGTGGATGGGCTCGACGGAGTAAGGGGTGTGGGGAGATTGAGTCTGAAGGGAACAATTAACTAATTGGCGGAGGGAACATGTACCAAGTGTCAGTAAAGCAGCACTTTGACGCTGCCCACTATCTAAGAGGCTATGGTGGTAAATGTGAGGAGATGCATGGACATCGCTTTGAGGTTGCAGTTACTCTGGAGTCAGAAGGTCTCAACGATATCGGCATAGCCTTCGACTTTGCGGAACTCAAGAAGCACCTGGGCGAGATACTGAAACGGTTTGATCACGTCTGTCTGAACGAGATATCACCCTTCGATAGTATCAATCCTTCCTCGGAGAATATCGCTGTAACCGTCCATCAAGAAGTAGTTGGGCGGTTGAGTGGGGTTGTTGTCTCCCGTGTTGAGGTTTGGGAGTCTCCGGAGTCAAAAGTGGCCTATATCCCGTAGTGATGGTTTGAATCAGTGCTGTTCAGAGGATAAAGCTGGGGTGCTTTGTTCTTCGGGTTGATGCTTAGGGGTCTCTTCAATCCGGGTGGACGCCATCAGTCGGCCAATAGAGAAACCTATTCCCAAAGCTGCCGAAAAGCCGATGATCACGGGAGCAGCTATTGCCCAGAAGCGCCAGGGCTCACCAGCGACTAGCCCCCATATGAATAGACCGGCAAGGACAAGGCTGCCCATGCTGATGATCGCACCGCCAATTCGAAACTTGACCATTACGTGTTCTTACCTCCCAACCTTGGTCTTTAAAAGGCTCGCGGAAGGCGACCTGCATCGAATTACGTGGGCCTTAATCACGAAGGTCCGGGGGCAGCAGATTAGGGATAGCGTCATTGATTGGATAAGTCTCGGGGCACTGAGTGCACTTTAATGATCCTGTGATCACCTCGTTCTCGTCCTCCTCAGTCACCTCGAGCTGAAGGGGGCCTTTGCACATCGGGCAGGCCAAAATATCCATCAACTCTCTCTTCATAGTACCTCTCTTCGTGAAGGTCCTTAATTGTGCCTAAGATTGTAGTTTACGATAGGAGAATTGTCAATCAGGCGCCGAATGTTCAAGCTGTACGGCGGGGGGGTTGATTTTCCTTGAGTTGCTATTGGGGCGTTGCTTCCAATACGACGGGAGAGCGGTTTGGGGCAAATCCACAATCACCGATAGGCCAGATGATCAGCCACGCCTTGCCTATTATGTTTTTCTGGGGAATCCCAACAGGGCTGGATACACTCCGGGAGTCGAAGCTGCTGGGACGGTTGTCTCCCATGACGAAGTAGTGGTTCTCGGGCACTGTCCAGATTCCAATCCTTTCGCCGGGATCTGCTGACTCCAAGTACGGTTCATCTAGTTGATCGCCGTCAATATAGACGGTGCCATCCCTTTTTACCTCTACTGTCTCGCCGGGCAGCCCGATCACCCTCTTGATCCGATCGGCCCGCGGCTGATCGGGTGCATGGAAGACGATGATGTCGCCCCTGCTGGGATCGTGCCCAAACCAATAGGCCGTTTTGTTAACCAGGACGTACTGACCAGTCTGGAGATTTGGCTCCATGCTCGAGCCTTCGATCCTGAAGTTTTGTATCAGGAAATGTAGGACGAAGAAGACGACAACTGCCAGGAGAACGATCTGGAGGATCTCGCGGAAGATAGGTCTCATGTTTTTTATCTTTGCCCTGATCATTGGGTTAGAATGCACAAGCCAAACATGGTAGAATTAGCACGGCTTTGGCCGAGCCGAGTCTAGTATAAATAGAAGGTAGCTCTCCAGTCAAGCGCAGCTAGGGTTCATCATACCTCGCAAACGGAGTGTTGATGGAAGAACAGGAATTGATATCGAGAAGTCGGGCGGGAGATGTCGAGGCTTTCAACCTGCTGGTTGAGCAATATCAGCGCCTGGTCTATAACCTTGCCCTGCGGATGCTGGGTAATACTGAGACAGCCGAGGATGCTACTCAGGATGCATTCCTTTCCGCATATAGAGCCATGGGCAAGTTTAGAGGTGGCAGTTTCAAGGCCTGGATTCTGCGCATTACCGCCAACTCCTGTCACGACAAGATGAGGATGGCTCGGCGCGCGCGTGTTACATCCTTGGATACCCTGCTGGAGGTGTCGGGGGAACTCCCTCTAGAGAATAATGCTGAGTCTCCGGAGGATTATGTCCTGCGCCGGGAGTTAGGCCGATTCCTTAACGAGGGCCTAGTCCGTCTCCCCGAGGACCAGCGTCTGGCGCTAATACTCTGTGATATTCAGGGACTGAGCTACGAGGAGATATGTCAGGCTACGGGCAGTTCTCTGGGTACTGTGAAATCACGGCTGAACAGGGGGCGGGCCCGGCTGAGGGACTTTTTGCTCCAGCGCCGGGAACTTTTACCCGCTGAATTTCGTCAACATAAGTAGGAGAGGTTGGGGCAGCCATGTTTCTAGGTGGAAGAAAGACACGATGCCATAAAGTTCGGGGTATGCTCTCAGAATACATTGACAACCGCCTCGATAGCGAGGACCGCGGTGTAGTTGAGCGTCACCTCGAGATATGCGAGGCTTGTTTGAACGAGCTTGAATCGTTGCAGATGACGGTGCAGCTACTTAACCAGGTGCCATTTATGCCAGCACCGAGGTCGTTTGCTATAAGAGAGGTTGATACTGGCCGAGCAAGCATATTCGATCCACAAAGTCTTCGTTGGCTGCGCCCGGCAACTGCGTTTGCCACCGTCGCCCTCGTGCTGTTACTTATGCTCGATTTCTTCCAAGTTATTCCACACGACGTTGGTACTGGTGGGGGGGAGGTTCTTGTTGAGCCTCCTGCCCAGATCATGTTGTCGCCTACCCCCGAAGGGGGAGCGTATACGACCGAATTGAGAGGTGATGAGCCCGCTGAGGCCATCTCTGAGCCAGCGCCAGCCCCCGCGGAGAAAGCTCCAACAGAGGACGTTAGCTCTTCGGCAGCAGGTTGGCCGTTGCGGCAGATCGAGATAGCGATGGGGGTGCTGGTTCTTGCCCTGGTTGCCCTGATGTTCTTCGTAAGGCGGCAACGTCGAAGGTGGAGCAGATTATAGATGGTATGGGAAGGGGGCTGCGGGGGGTGGACGATAAATCTGGTAAGATGGGGAAACCTTGTCGAGAAGTGAAGGAGGGAAAGGAGAGAAATGTGCCTGAGTGGCAGTATCTGAAAATGTACCTGTTGTCCCTGATTTGGGGTGATGAACAAAAAGGAGGTAGAAATGAAAAAGGGTTTGTTGTTGGTCTTGGGCCTTGTTCTGTTGGTTGGCCTGCTGCTAGTTGGTTGTGAGTCGGAGGAGGACGAGAACTCTGAGGAGGGGGAGGGGCTTACAGTTCCACAGGATATCAGTGCTGTGGCAACGACCGAAAGCTCGCAGCAGACAGGCCCTCAGGTTATCCTGGCTCCGGTGGCGAGCAACAGCTCGCAGCAGACAGGGGTGTGGGTAACCGGCACGGGGAAGGTGGCGGTGGTTCCTGATGTCGCGCTTCTCTACCTGGGGGTCGAGGCTGAGGCAGCGACCGTTGCCGAGGCCCAGAGCGACGCCGCGGCGGCAATGACGGGGGTCATGTCTGTGCTCGGTGCGAACGGCGTTGCCGAGAAGGACATCCAGACTCAGTGGTACAGTATCTATCCGGTGAGGAAATGGATTGATGATACCAATGAGCAAATCACGATTGGCTTTAGGGTGACCAATATGGTGACGGCAAAGATCAGGGACATTAACAAAGCTGGCACTGTCATCGATGCCGTAGCTGAAGCGGGTGGCGACTTGGCCCGGATCGAGGGCATCAGCTTTACAGTGGACGACCCGGAGGCTTATTACGACCAGGCCCGGGAGGAGGCTATCCTCGATGCCATGGCTAAGGCGGAGAAAATCGCATCAATAGCCAATGTCACTTTGGGCAAGCCTATCTATATCAGCGAGAGCAGTGGCTATCTGCCTCCGCCGTATCCTGTGAGGGGTGCTGAGGGGACTCCCATCAGTCCCGGTGAGATGGAAATTAGCCTCACGGTACAGATAGGGTACGCTATACAGTAGATATGGCAGTAGGATTTCCGATAGGGTGTCGAAGAAGGCTGCCTGCGGCAACGCCGCAGGCAGCCTTCTTACACGCTTATGGTTGCACCATAAAGGGCGAGGTGATAGAATGCCCTTAACGTGTAGGAAATCAGGCCGAAGAAATGTTCACTGGGATTGTTGAGGAAGTAGGCATAGTTAAGTCACTCCAGTCGGGTAGGCTTACTGTCTCGGCCACCGAGGTTCTTAAGGGGACGAAGCTGGGCGACAGCATTGCCGTTAATGGCACTTGCCTCACGGTTACCAATATTGGCCACAATACCTTCTCTGTTGACATAATGCCCGAGACCCTGCGCCGTACTAACCTCGGGGCACTGCTTCCAGGGCAGGGGGTTAATCTGGAGCGGTCACTGGCAGCAGATGGTCGTTTTGGCGGGCACTTTGTTCAGGGGCATGTGGATGGCACAGGAAAGATCATCTCAGTGGTGCCGGAGGCGGAAGCGCTCTTGATGGAGGTTGCTGCACCGCCGGATATAATGCGGTATCTGGTTGAGAAGGGGTATATTGCTGTGGATGGGATCAGCCTTACCATCATTCGTTGTAATGCGAGCTCCTTCGCTGTCTCTTTGGTGGCCTATACGCAGAAACACACTACATTGGGGGGTAAGGGAGTCGGGGAAGTGGTCAATTTGGAAGTTGACATAATGGCCAAATATGTGGAGAGGATGAGGGGGAAAAGCAGACCAGGTATAAGCCTTGAGTTTCTTGGCGAGCATGGCTTCTTGACTACGTAGATCTTAGAGGGTTTGAAATGGCGCTAGCGACGATACCAGAAGTGGTCGAGGATATAGAAGCAGGGAAGTTCCTGATTGTCGTCGATGACGAAGGGCGGGAGAATGAAGGCGACCTCACAATAGCTGCTGAGAAGGTCACCCCGGAGGCAATCAACTTCATGGCAAGATATGGCAGAGGGCTTATATGTATAGCCATGACTGGGGAGAGGCTGGATGAACTGAGGATTCCCATGATGGTTCATGATAACACCTCAAAGTTTGCCAGTCCTTTCACCGTATCTGTTGAAGCCAAGCATAACGTGACCACCGGGATATCAGCCCACGATCGCGCGGTCACGGTGAAGGCGCTCATTGAACCTGCCACCAGGCCTGAAGACATAACCCGTCCCGGTCATATGTTTCCCTTGCGAGCCAGGGAGGGTGGCGTTCTGGTGCGCGCTGGTCATACTGAAGCGGTAGTGGATCTGGCAAAGATAGCCGGGCTGTATCCAGCGGGGGTTATCTGTGAGGTCATGAACGAGGATGGCACTATGGCGCGCTTGTCGGAGTTGGAGTTAATGGCGGCCGAGCATGGGATCAAGATTGTGAGCGTGGCCCAGATCATCGCCTACCGTCGTTTACATGAGAAGCTAATCCAGCGGGTAGCTGAGGCTAGCTTGCCCACCAAGTATGGAGATTTCCTCTCCATCGCTTATAAGAGCGCCATCGATCCTGATGAGCACGTCGCTTTGGTCAGGGGTGAGCTGGATAGCGACCGACCAGTTTTGGTCCGTGTACATAGCGAATGTCTTACAGGTGATGTGTTCCATAGCTTGCGCTGTGATTGCGGGGAGCAAATCGACCTTGCCATGAAAGCTATTGCTGATGAGGGGCGGGGTGTATTTCTCTACATGCGTCAGGAGGGGCGGGGCATCGGCTTGCACAATAAGATTCGCGCGTATGCTCTCCAGGACCAGGGCTTGGATACCGTGGAGGCCAATGAGGCGCTGGGTTTTGAGAGCGACATCCGTGATTATGGTATTGGCGCCCAAATCCTGGCGGATCTCGGGGTGCGTAATATCAGATTGCTCACCAACAATCCGCGAAAGGTCATTGGACTTGAGGGGTATGGGCTGCAGGTGGTGGAGACTTTGCCTATCCTTGCTAAGCCCAATCCGCGAAATGTCAAGTACCTTGAGACCAAGCGTAAAAAGATGGGGCATCTCCTGAAAGTGGATGAATGAAATTACAGGAGGGAAATGGTGGCCAAACGTTATGTAGGCAAGTTGTTGGGAGAGGGGTTAAAGTTTGGGGTGGTAGTTGCACGCTTCAATGATTTCATAACCAGCAGGCTTCTGGAGGGAGCGCAGGACGCATTGTCCCGCCACGGCGTTAGAGATGAAGATATCGACATCGCCTGGACTCCCGGCTCTTTTGAAATACCTCTTATCGCCAAGAAGATGGCTGAGTCGGGAAGGTATGATGCGGTAGTTTGTCTCGGTGCGGTGATCCGCGGCGGAACACCACACTTCGATTATATTGCTGCTGAGGTTAGCAAGGGGATAGCCAAGGTGGGATTGGATACCGGGCTGCCGGTTATCTTAGGCGTGGTCACTGCCGATACCCTGGAGCAAGCCATAGAGAGGGCAGGGACGAAGGCAGGGAATTACGGCTCTCAGGCTGCGTTACACGCAATCGAGATGGCAAACTTGGGTAAAGCAATATCAGGCTCCTAGTAGCCGAAAGAACCAGGCTGCAAACGCTCTGCCAATTCCCTGGCTATCTTACTGGGTGATCTTATAGACGTGGTCGCTGGGCCGCACTCGGTCAGGAACCTTGATCCCTATGGAATCCCCTGCATTGCCCTGCTTAACGTCCACATTGTTGATTTGCATCGACTCCACTGTAAGCTCAAGGTCGGTGGTGTGTCCCTGAATGTGGATCTGGTCCCCGACCTTGAGAGTAGAGATCAAATCGATGCCTGCCACCACCGGTCGGGCAAAGAACGTGCTTACGCTGCCGACTTCTTCCTCTGGCATCTTCTCACCTCCTGTCCATTGGCCTGAATTTGGTTGCTAGTATATATGTTATTTCGGGGCAAATCAACGTCTATCTCTTGACAATAGTATTGGGAAAAGTATATAATTCTGATTAGAACTGATGTTCTCATAAAGGGCAGGAAATGAGACGGTGTATCTTGCATATCGACCTCGATGCCTTCTTTGTCTCGGTAGAGCAGACGTTGAACCCCGCTCTAAGAGGCAAGCCGGTGGTAGTTGGTGGTGACCCTAACAGCCGTGGGGTGGTTGCCTGTGCTTCCTATGAGGCGCGAGTCTATGGGCTAAGGGCTGGAATGTCCTTGGCTGTCGCCCAACGCCTCTGTCCCCATGCTATCTTCCTTGGGGGCAACTTCTATCGTTATCGTGACGCCTCAGCGAGATTTCTGGATATCCTGGCTGAGTTTACGCCCGATATCGAGCCTCTGGGGCTGGAAGAGGCCTACCTGGACCTGACTGGGTTCGAGCCACTCTATGGGCCCGTCAAGCAAACCGCGCTAGTGATAAAGAGGCGGATAAAGGGAGATCTGGGTCTCACCGCCTCGATAGGGATCGCCAATTCAAAGGTGGTGGCTAAAATCGCCTCTGATCTGTCTAAGCCCGATGGGCTAATTGAGGTTGTGCCTGGTGAGGAGCGACCTTTCCTCGATCCCTTGCCTATCGCCAAACTCCCCTGTGTTGGGTCGAAGACTGAAAGTGCGCTGAAGAGGCTGGGGGTCACAACCATAGGTGAGCTTAGCCGCCTGCCGCTTTCTTTCTTGAAGCAGACCTTTGGGGTGCATGGTGAGGTGATGCATCGCTATGCTAATGGGATTGATAGCAGGAAAGTGGAGCCTCCTGCTCCACCCAGGTCCATAAGCCGCGAAACCACTTTCAGCGAGGATACCTCAGATCGTGCCTTCCTCAGTGCCACCCTGCATTACCTCGGTGAGAGGGTAGGTGGAACTCTTCGCTCTCAGGGCAAGCAGGCGAAGTGTGTAACCCTAAAGCTGAGGTACGCTGATTTCGAGTCGATTACTCGCAGTCGCACCTTAAAGGAGGCTTTTGATACCGACCGGATTATCTTTGAAGTTGGACGTCAGTTGTTGGAAGAAGCGCTTGAGCAGAGGGCTATACCGGCGCGACTCATTGGCATCGGGGTATCGAACCTGATCGCAGGCAGGCAGCTCAGCATGCTTGACCCTTGGCCTGAAATACTGGGGAGGCTCAATGGCGCCATTGACCGCATCCGTGGTAAATATGGTTTCACCGCTATCGAGGTTGGTCGCACCTTGCCTCTAAGGAGTATGTTTCCTATTGAGGAGGGTCGCTATTGTTTGAAAACCTCCTCGCTGTCACGCTAGCGGCGATATGTTTTCCCTTGAGGCTCAAGGCCCTCTGGTGCTATACTTAGCTCTGATTGGGGGTGACGAGATGGCTGTTCGTATCACTACCTTGAGCGAGAATACAGCTCAGCTTGGCTTTCTGGCTGAGTGGGGGCTGAGTATTCTGGTGGAAACAGAAAGCCGTAAAGTCTTGCTGGATACTGGCATGAGCATTTCGGCAGTACATAACGCTGATCTCCTGGGGATCGACCTTTCCGCTGTCGACACGATCGTGCTCAGCCATGGGCATGTCGATCATACCGGGGGCCTGCGTGACGTGCTAAGGAGGGCAGGAAATGTCGAGGTCGTAGCTCACCCCGATATATGGGTACCGAAATATGTTGTCTTTGGCGAGTTTAGTCGCTATGCGGGAATGCCTTTCATGCGAGAGGAACTGGAAAGCCTGGGCGCCTCCTTTAGCCTCACCAAAGAGCCTTACAAGATAAGTGATGACATAATGACCACAGGCGAGATCCCCATGACCACCGAATATGAGGAGATCGACCCTGTTCTCTATGTTAAACAAAACGATGAGTTTGTCCCCGATCCCCTCCTTGATGACCGGGCGCTCATTATCAAGACTGATAAGGGGCTGGTGGTCGTCTTGGGCTGCGCCCACCGGGGGATAATCAACACTCTATACCATGCTCGGGAGGTGACGGGAGTAGAGCTCATTCACACCGTTATTGGAGGCACCCATCTTGTTAGAGCCACCGAGGAGCGGGTGCTGCTCACCGCCGCTGCCCTGCAGGAGCTTGGCGTCCAGCGAGTCGGCGTCTCTCACTGCACCGGCTTGCCAGCAGCAATGATACTGGCTCGAGAGCTCGGCGAAATCTTCTTCTTCAACAACACTGGCACTCAACTGACGCTTGAATAGCGCGAAATAGCATCCGGGATCGGTGGGTTCCGTTGCCACTTCACCACGCTACCTTTGCTGGTTCCCCGCTTTCGCGGGGATGACATGGGGTCTCCCTTTAGAACGTCCTATCCTGTCATTCCTGCGAAAGCAGGAATCTACGAGGAGTGCAGCCTCCTAAGAGCATTGGACTGATGCGGGTTGGGATCTGCTGCCGTGAGCCTAAATCTTTGCCAGTGCTTCCTCAGTCCTCGTCACCCACCCATCGGCCCCGCATTCTTTGAAGATCTCTATGGCTTTGTTGAGATTCTGTTTTGCTTCTGGCAGGTCGCCTTTCCGTTTCAATAGTTCCGCATAACTTACGTAGTCCATTCCCAAATTACCCATCACGCCATTTCTTCCATCCGCTTCGATGGCCTTCTTGATCCAGTCCTCCGCCTCAGATATGCGCTTTTCATCGATGTTCAACAGAATCTCCCCTATGCGTTTTGACATCAAGCCTTCAAGTCCCTGATATCTATTGTGCTTATGCCATTCAAATAGCTCACTCAGGTTTATATTCATCTCATTATTCATTACCTTTGCCCGTGCTAAAGCTATTCTGCACAAATTCAAGCAAGACGGGAAAAGCCTTTCTTGTTCCAGTACCGAAATTGCTTTTTCAAAACAGTCCTGAGATTTTTCATATTCCCCTGTACCCAGGAGATGAGTTACCATCGCCAGGCTCTCGCGGTTGGAAAGCCGATTCAAGGTTACCTGGCTGTGATAGGACCTGCTGCCCCAGGTGGGCACAAACTCAGGCCGGTAGGTGAATATCAAGAAGACCCGCGCCCCCGATATGCTCTCCAGCCAATACTTCAATCCCTCCTCAGTGCTCCTGTCTACCCAGTGCAGGTCCTCGATGGCCATGATCAGGGGCCTTATCTCCGAACCCTTGAGCACAATTCGCTTTACTGCCTCGAGAATCCGATCTTTCCTGGCTTCCGGGCTCATGGGTATATTGTCTATTCCGCTGTCCTTGACCGCCAGCAACTCCAGGATGTAGGGAAGGGTAGAGGCCTCGTCTACCCGTAGTTGCTCCAGGCCTCTCTTGACCTTGTCCCTGACCTGGTAGTCCTCGTCGCCCTCCCTGATATCGAAGTTTGACTTCAAGAGGTCTGTGACGGGATGATAGGCCACGCCCCTGCTGTATGAGAGGCACCTGCCCTCTAAGAAGATAGCATCCTCGTTGGCTATGGCCTTTCTGAACTCATACAGCAGCCTGGACTTGCCTACCCCGGCCTCCCCCATGATGGAGAAGGCCTGGCCCCTGCCTGCCCTGGCCCTCTCAAAGCCGTCCAGCAAGAGCTCAAGCTCCCTCTCCCGGCTGACAAAGGGCGTCAGGCCCCTCTCCGCGCTTACGTCAAACCTCGTCCTTCTGGTGCTGGGGGCGATCACCCGATACGCCGTGACTGGCGCCTTCTTGCCCTTGACCTGCCTCTCACCCAGCGCCTCAAACCGGAAGAGGCCCTCGGTGAGCTTGAAGCTCTCCTCGGTAACATAGGTCGTGCCCGGCGCTGCCAGCTCCTGCACCCGGGAGGCCAGATTCACCGTGTCCCCCACTGCGGTGAACTCCACCCGCAGGTCATTGCCCAGCGTGCCGACCACGACGGGGCCGGTGTGGATGCCGATGCGCATCCTTATCGGGCCTATCCCGCTTTCGCTCCTTAGACGATTGCTGAACCTGGTCATCTCCCGCTGGATGGTCAAAGCCGAGCGGATGGCCCTCTGAGGGGCGTCCTCCAGTGCGATGGGAGCGCCAAACAGGGCCATGATGCCGTCTCCGGTCATCTTGTTGACGGTGCCTCCATAGTCGATGACCTTATGGATGAGGGTCTCAAAGGCCTCATCCATAATGGAGTAGACCTTCTCGTGGTCGAGCTTCTCAGAAAGTGTGGTGAAGCCGTGGATATCGCAGAACATGACGGTGACCTGCTTGCGCTCACCCTCGATCTTCCCTCTCTGGGCAAGGATCTTCTCGGTGAGTCCTCCAGGCAGGTAGCGCTGGATCTTCTCGAGTTTCTCTTCAAAGGAAAGGTCTGCTGGAGGGCGTTCGGAGGGAACCGCTAGATCGTGGCCGCACTTTCCACAGAATCCAAACTGGGGCGGATTTGAGAAATTGCATTGTGGGCAAATCCTTTCTAATTTGGCTCCACATTTGCCACAAAACTGCATTCCGTCCGGATTATCAAACTGGCATTTCGGGCATTTCATTTTTGACCGTGCCTGGGCTGGTGTCGCCCCGATTTTTTGGTGCACCCATCGTAGACAACCGTGGGCCTGTTGTCAATGGTTGGCCACAATTGCCCCTGATCTGCACTGGCTATTGAACATTCCGCGCTCTTGTTCTCTCAGAGGTAACAGTCCAAGCAATAGTTCACTCGACTCTCATCCCGGCCGATGGTGGATAGCATGAGCCTTCTTGAATTGACTTCAATAGGCCGCTATACTTAACTAGTCGTGAAGTACTGCGTTGTGATTATTGATGGCGCCTCAGGCTGGCCGCTTCCTCAGCGAGCGGGGAAAACGTGCCTGGAGCTGGCGCATAGCCCAAACCTCGATCGAATGGCAAGGGAGGGCGCCCTGGGGCTGGTACAAACGGTGCCGCCGGGGATGGAGCCCTCCAGCGCATGCGCCTGTATGTCCATAATCGGCTATGATCCAAAGGTCTACTACCAGGGCAGGAGCGCAATCGAGGCTGCGAGCATGAGTATCCCTATCACTGAGGGTGAGGTCGTCTTTCGCTGTAATCTGGTTGCCATTGATGATGGGAAGATGCGGGACTATAGCGCGGGTCACATCAGAGATAGCGAATCGCATGCCTTGATTAACACGCTGGAGGAGAGCCTTGGTGATGAGGCAGTGCACTTCTACCAAGGGGTTGGCTACAGACATATTTGCAAGATAAAAGGGAGTGCCGATACGCTTCAGGCGGCCTGCACCCCACCTCACGATATTCCGGGTAAGCCCATCGATGAATTCCTTCCTCATGGGCCCGGGAGCGACTTTTTGCGAGACCTCATGGCACGCTCTGTAGATGTGCTGCGCGACCATCCAGTGAACAAGGCGCGAGAATCTCGCGGAGAAATCCCCGCTAATATGATCTGGCTCTTTTGGGGTAGTGGGAAAATCCCCGAGCTGCCACCCTTCACAGAGGTATATGGCCTCGATGCCGCCATGACATCGGGGGTCGACCTCCTCAGGGGTCTGGCGAAGATGGCGGGAGTAGGAAACTTAGATATACCCGGCGTGACAGCCGGCCTGGATAACGACTATGCTGCGCAAGTAGCCGGTGCCCTGAAGGCGCTTCAGGAGCATGACCTGGTGTTCATCCATATCGAACCGCCTGATGAAGCTGCCCATCTCGGCAGCATCGATGACAAGATAGAGGCCATTGAGCAGGTGGACCGGGAGGTAATGGGCCAGCTCCTTTCCAGTGGGAGGGATAGTCTCCGTATACTGGCTATGCCTGATCACGCAACACCTATCGAAGCTCGAACCCATACTCCAGACCCGGTTCCATTCGTACTCTGGGGCCCGGGTTTTCAAGCCACGGGTGCCAAGGCATTCAGCGAAGTTCAGGCAAAGAGCAGCGGGTTTTTTGTTGAGGAGGGCTATACTATCATGAGAAAGTTAATATAAAGCTGGGGGGGATGATGGCACTCGTTGTGCAAAAGTATGGTGGCAGCTCTGTGGCTGATGCTGACATGATCAAGAATGTCGCCCGACGGGCTGTTGCAGTCAAAGAAAGGGGCAACCAGGTTGTGGTGGTGGTCTCGGCTA
>Ga0209979_1001383_pt1 | contig 26766 bp, 24 predicted proteins | sample AnhtaG_FD_183114 | JGI IMG/M metagenome (GOLD analysis project Ga0209979, IMG submission 183114) | Deep subsurface microbial communities from Anholt, Denmark to uncover new lineages of life (NeLLi) - Anholt_01485 metaG (SPAdes) (version 2) | ecosystem: Environmental > Aquatic > Marine > Oceanic...
CGTGTCGTAGACTGCATGGCTCATCCGTTTTATGCTCATGCAGCATATTATACTAAGCTCCTATACAGATGTAACCCTTTCCTCCCCGTGCTTCCGCACGGGGCATCCAGGGTTGGTTTTTCGTGAACATGAAGGCTTGAGCAAAATCGAGGAACTGATAACGTCTTTTATTAGACACGCTCGTCTTGAGTTGAAAGAAAGATGGGTAAAGTGGACTATAGACCTATCGCAGAATGAGATTCATGAAGTGGTGGGGGCTCTGCTCGCCCGGCAAGTTACACTTTCAAGGCAGATGGCGGAGAATCCCCCAATCTGGAATGGTCACGTTGCACCGCTAATTCTCCGGGCTATGGCCGATGTTTATATCTCTCTCGCATGGGTTCTAAAAGACCCGCTCGAACGCTCGCGGAAGTTTGTTTTGTACGGTTTGGGCCAAGCTAAACTCCAGCTCGAACATCGCAAAGCCCAAATTGGTGACAGAGAACCCACGTCTGAAGAAAAAATGTTGATAGAAGCATCCGAGGCGTTTATCAACTCACAGCGATTTACATTCTTGACAGAAGTCAACGTGGGTAGTTGGTCTGGAATTCCAACCCGCCAAATGGCGAAAGAAGCTGATTGTATTGATTTCTATAATTACGTCTATAACCCGTTTAGCGCATGCACTCACTCGATGTGGCACCATATCGCGCGGTACAATCTTAGGCAGTGTGCAAATCCTTTACATCAATATCACCAAGTGCCTGAAGATCCTGAATCCCCGATGGATCCTTACAACCTTTATCTATCAGCAAAGTATTTACAAAAAACTTTCTCTGCTTTCGACAGAAAATTCGGGATAAAGGTCGATGTGCCACCGGCTTTCGATCATTTGTGTGAGGGGTTAGACAGGCTGTCTGACACTGAAGGTGATGAGCAGGAGCGGATGGATGTTAACTTAAGTAAGAAAGAGGATGCTTAACATCGGCGTGCAAGGGACGGCGCAAAAACCGCGCCGCCCCTGACGCCGGGCGTTAGACGGACGAGCAGAATAGCTTGCGGGAGATGATGATGTCTATTTTTGGTTACTACTTCATAGGGTCACTGTTGCGAGATGCAGGCTGGCCCCGGAAACAAGGCTTATTTCGAGGTGAGACCTACGACACAACGATCGTGGATGCAGCAATCGATCAGATGGTCGACTGGGCGGCCTCGCTCGGCGCCGGACGTCCTACAATAGCCCTGCAGATGATTGCCGAGATGTTTCGTGATCGCAATTGGGATGGTGATGATGCACCGCAGATCAAGACGTTCATCGATGGTGCTCGGGAATCATGGAAAAGCGCTCTGAACGGCGCGCCGCGGCAAATTCTTCAACCGATACGCCTTGGGAGCACGTTCGGCAGTTCAATCAGCGCGAAAAATTTCCAAGACGCCCGTTTGCGGATTGCGTCGGAGCAGAACCTTCTCGAAGCGCTGCTCTGGGGTCTAGCGAATCCTGATCAATTTGCAGTGTGGTACACCAGCACCGCAGAAGATCATCAATCCTCGCTCGATTTCATGCGGAGTTCTGGGCTTGCCGTAGATGAGCTACCGGCATTAGAAGAGTGGTTCGGCCATTGCGAGAAAATAGTCCGCAATTATGAACGCGACATCGGGCCTCTGCGCGCGATACCCAAGAAGCTGTTGGCCGATGCGCACGCACTAGGATTGAATATCCACGAGCCCGACTGATGGCACGCGGACCGTCGACCATGCTGCTTAAAATCGGCGCACCCGCTTCCATCTGGCCGTCTAACAACCATTTCCAGCGGACGGCGCTTCACGCCGCCGCTGAATTGGAGCGTTAGGGTTACCTATAAGCGGAAGGCAAGGGCATGTCGGATACACCTGATGAGATGAACCTGCTGGGCAGCCAGCCTGTACGAGTGCTCGAGGCCAATGTCCTCGCTTGGTTTGAGGATAAGTACCCTGACTTTCGGCAAGAGCTCGAAGCCATCGGTGTTCACTTGGTACTGTCACGAAGGATCAAGTACTACTGCGATGAGGCACCAATTCTTGCACACGATCATGAACACCACATGATCCCGTACATAGACAGGAGTGGTCAGATAGGCCTCCATGAGACCTTCATGAGCTATGTGTGGGCACTCAGCTACTCCTTCATGGTGATCTTTGATGAGGGCTTTCATGGACCCAAGATCGACAAGCCTCATGGACATGGATATCCACTTGGACACTTTCTGAGTCGAGGCTACTCCACACTCAACTACGGACTCAAGCTTCTCCATGAGTTTCAGCCCTGGCCCGAAAGCCTGCCAAGTCCCGAGCAATGCTCAGAGGAAGATCAGTACTACGTAACTAGAGCGAACGGGATCTACGTCTGCGCTGCTGACTTCATCCTCTGTCACGAGGTGGCTCATGCGGCTTGTGGGCATCTGGCCAATCAGTCTGAAGCTGCTACTCGCGGAGAGATCCTCCCGAACCATGAGATTCGGGTCATGGAGCACGAGGCCGACCAATGGGCCTTGTCCCACGTGATCAAGGGTATCCGGGAAGAGCGCTCAAGAACAATGGTTGGGTTTGGTGCAATAGCCGGGCTCGGGGCGCTACTGTTTCTAAAGAGTGAGATCACTTCTAGCACTCATCCTGACACGGACGACCGCATGATAAGCGTCCTTAACACTCTTTGCAGCGACAGCCGAGACAATTTGTGGGGTGTTGCGGCAACGTTCTTCATAGCATGGACCTTTGGGTTCGAGAAGGGATTGGATCTGCCGACAGAGTGTGACACATACGAAGCTCTCTTCCAGGAGATAGTGGGGCTACTCACTCACCTAAAGAGACAGGAGGATCTCCGGCGGTTTGGTCTGGACTGATTCCACATAGATACGAAGAATCCTCGAGTAGCCCTAACAAGGCGCTCCACTGGACGGGGTTTCCGCTGCGCTCCATCCCCGCGAGTGAGCTTGATCGTTAGGCGAAATATTTAAATGGAATTTACGATGACTACTAGAGCAAAGGATGCAATTATCTCATTCTTAATCGAGCGTTCACCAAACTATGTCAGTGAGTCACTTCTTAGAAGACGGCTCTCTCTCCATGACGAAGCTGCATTAAAGGAGGCAATTGAAGAACTTATTCGAGCTGACCGTATTGTTGCGGAAACCGATCCAAGGGAAGCTATTGGCCGACCAGTACGGTACTTTAAGCTGAAGTCATACGACGGTCTCCCAGTGAGGGAAACAATCAAAATTGGAGACATCGAGATTCAAAGACTTCTCTCAGCATCCAAGGTAGGGTTCTTCCCTGAGGATTTCAATGAACAAATAGAACGCCTTGCTGACTATACAAATGAACTTGAACAACGTTTTGTTGAGCTAGTCAAGAAAGAGCAACGTCGTTATTGGGCCAATGTCATTACCATATTTGGGGTTTTTGTAGCTATTCTATCTTTCGTGTTAGTAGGAATCCCTAAAATTGCTACATACCCTAATCTATCATTCTGGTCTATTTTTTCCCTTAACTTGGCTCAAGTTTTGCCTATTGCATTTGTACTTGCTTTGTTCATTTTTGTTTTATGGTGGATATTACGTTAATTAGGTAAAAGCATAATGATGGTTTGCGAAACGTTAAAACTTATTTTCCCCTAACCCATCACTCCACTTGACCGCTAAAAAGCGCGGCAAGTGAGCTTGCCGTTATGTGTTTTGGGAATAACCTGTTTTTATCCGAAGCGGACGCTGGAACTATTTGTTTTTAAAATTTTTTTGTAAACGGCAAATCCCGAGATCAAAGACTAAATTCATGAGTAGTATAAATGTAAATATACGTAATGAAGGGGTGAAGGGGTCAAATCTTTTTTTAAGCGAAACCCGGATGCCCTTAAGATTTCCAATTTTATCGTTTTTTTTGATCAAAAAGAATATACTATATTGAATATTGAAAGTAAGCAAAATTGCCTGTTTGTCTATTCAATATCAGGATATTAGGCAAAATTGCCTTATACGTAAATGTTGGGCATCTGTAAAAAAAGGGATAAAGAACAAATGAATACAACAGGAATTATAGTAACAGTAGTTTCTTCCCTTCTGTCTGGTATCGTTGCAGTAATTATCTCAACTGCATACTACCGTCGTCATGAGAAGCGACGAACAAAGATAGACACCTTCAAACGTTTCTTCTCCAATAGGTATGATCTCAAAGGAGATGAGTTCTCTAGGGCAATAAATGAGATCTTTGTGATATTCCATGATTCGGAAGAAGTTGTGTCTGCGCTCCGCGCGTACCATCAGAGAGTCACTGACAAACAGGACTCCGAAGATGAGTTGTTAAGCTTACACAAAGCAATGTGCAAAGATATCAATATAAGCTTTGATAAGTTTAATGATTCTTTTTTCCTCAGGCCATTTAATACACGACCTACTAGTATGGCCCAACCAATCGCTGAAGCGGACCGCAGGGAAAGCCCCGCGTCCAGTTAGCTCAAACATTAGGACAAATCCTACAAAAGGAAATGAGTAGTGTTTATTCTTCAAGGAAAAGAAGCTAGAGCGGAAATAAAGGAGCAGAACGAAATTGATTCTGTTTTAAATAAGCTTCAAGCAGATGGCTATACTACCGTTTTACGGTCGATGGTTCGTAGTGCCTGCGAGAGCGTTGGTCTGCCTAAAGATACTCTCAAGGTGGACTCTTTACTTTCCGAACCACGATTTTATCGGAGGCCTCCGCGTCGGGAAGGGCCAATCGGTGACATTCTCCATCTTGAAGACCATTTATTCCTAATTTATCCCCAAGGTAAACGTCTCTTTGTTTGGGAGATTCGGCATCATTCTGCGGCGTCACAAATTGATGCCTTTATCGAGAACATAGAGGCAGCAATAAAATTGCGTATAGACGGACGTAGAGTGAGAGGGATGAGTTTTAACTGGAAGGATGCAAAATCACCAACTAGAAGACGTTTCCTTCGTAGCGGGCGATTTCAAAGCGAAAAATTAACAACAAAGGTGCCGAATTATACTAATGACCAACTTCAACAGTCTAAAGCCATTATTTCCCGACAACATCGTGATTTCCTATTGAATCTTGCGCAGCTTGGCAAAGCTCGCTCAGTTGATACCGCATCTATATCAAACGAGGCAATAACAAAACCCTTGCTTGACAACAGTCTTGTTCGCAAAGAATATTTGGTCATTTGCCGGCAAGATTCGAGAACACTTTGTACTGTGCCGGATAAGAGGAAGCTGGAATCAGCAAATGGAAACTACCTACAGTGCACTACTTGTGGTCGCGACTTCAAAGACGAACTGATACAAGAAATCTATGCATTAACCGATGCCTGCAAAGAATTAATCAGTGGTAGTCATTGGATGACGATATGGGTAACCGACCTTTTAACTTCTGCTGGAATACCACGAGAGAACATTAAATGGAATGCTGCGGCTGGTGATGATGAGCTGGATATCGTAGCTGATATCCAGGGAATGGCCGTCTTCTTTGAGCTTAAGGATAGAGAGTTCGGTTTAGGCGACGCATATCCTTTTGGATTCAGGGTAGAGCGCTACGGCGGAGACGTTGGCGTTGTACTTACTATGGACAAGGTCGCCAATGAAGCAAAGAAGTTTTTTGAAGAGCAAGCCAATAGGCGCAGCGGCCGTATTGAGACGGCTGAAGGCAAACAAACAATAGAAAAAGACTTGCCGAAATTGATAGAGCAGATATCTCGAAATTCTGTTGAAATATTTTTTCGGGAGCTTTCGGAAGAACTGGGAGTGGGAATATTACCTCTGGCACAAAAATGGTTACAAAAGAATAGATAACAATAGATAGTATTAACTGAGGTTGCCTAACACTTATAAGGCCTCCGGCTGTCAAGGGTAAAAGTATCCACTAACGAAAAAATGATTAATCTTTCGTTTCAACAGGCAACGAGCCTTTTTGCCAGTTGACAGCCATTCTGACTCGGTTTCGAAATGTAATTAGAGGGGACGTTGTTTCCGAATAGACTTATTTGCAACCACCTAAGGATTCACTCAGAAACAACGTCTCCTACACTAGCATTATGCGGCTCTGCCGCGGGGTCATTGCCTCTTGCCGATACCGAAAAAGTATGGTAAAAATCATCCCATTACTGGCTGATCTGGTCCTCCACTCCACAGCTCAAGCGAAACTACATCTCAATTTCCGCTCATGAAGCAGACTTTGAAGCAGCATTCTCGCTCTCATTCACTACTCATTCCTCGGTAATTCTTAAGGTGTTTCAAAAACTAGAGGCAATGGTGTCTAAGAGTCAAACGGAGATTTGAGCCCTTTTTTCATTTTTGTTTCATATTCTTTTTTGTCTCCTGGCCTCAATTAGCGAGTTTACTAACCTTACAACAGAAAGTGAATTTGAGTTTAAACTGGATGTGGGAATATAGAAACCACATAATATCCTCAATTTTGGTATACTAACTGTTGGGCTGATAATTACAATGTCACATTACGATGTATTAAGAAAACGCCTCAGTAAGCTCCAACGAGTTAATCTTATTGTTACTCTAAGTCCCACCATCTTCATTGTCGTCGTAGGTGTAAAATGGGCTTGGGGCAACTATCCTTATTTCATAATTTTCTTGCTGTGCCTAGTTGCTCTATTTACTTTACCACTCGGGTTTCAATTTGTTATCAAGCATCTTTTCCCGCGTTACAGGACGCTACTGGACGAACTTCATAAAGTTCAATCAGAAGTCAGTTCATTGAGACGTTCTGTAGATGCTGTTTATGAAAAGTACAGGTGGAGAAATAAAGGCGAACACTTTAAACGAGCATACGAGCTTGTGGGTAAAAGGACTAAAGATTGTGAAGAGACATTAGCTGTAGGTATGAACCGCGAGCAAAAGGAAGTATTCGTTACTTGTTTTTTAAAGGCTGAAGAAGTGGTAAGGGTCACGGCTTCAATTGGCTCTGTTTTTCGCTGTTCTGCTTCAGATGACCCTCGGCGTTGGAAACAACACATCGAAAGACTAAGCTGTGATGAAATAAGACAGTATCACAATCATCCAATTAATAATAACCGCACTTCCCCATCCTCTGTTGACTACAAGACATCATTATCTCTTAAACAAATTCTTAGTCATCATGGTAATAAATTAAGGTCATTTATCGTCTATTGGAACGAAATACGTGAGTGGCGAATCATGGAATATGATGAGAAAGGTAAGCATCGGTTAATATATGAATTTGACATTGCAGCCCAACCAGGCACTCCAGCGGACTGCTGATAGCAGCCGCTGATTTTAGACGTTATGTTTCTGGTCGAAAGTAGAAAGAACTGAGGTCAGTGGTTATGCCTGAGAATCGTATGGTGGCGGTATGCGATATTTTAGGTTATTCTAATCTTGTAAGAGAACATTCGTTACAAGAACTAAGAGATTACCATGTGGGAAATATCCTCAGCGTCATTAAATCGTCGATTCCCAGTCATGGAGAGAATATCACCTCACCCGCACAATTAGATTTACTGAGAACAGGCACCGTAGGTCATGTCACTTTTGCTGACACAGTAATCATATATTCTCTGAATGATGACAGAGACGCACTCAAGAATGTGCTGGACGTTGTCTATCGATTGCTCTGTATCCCAATGAATACTCCATACTACCGATATCGGGTAGGCATCTCATATGGCGAGATGTACGTGGATAAATCTGAGGGCATATACATTGGCAAGGCATTGATAGAAGCACATGACTTAGAAGTCCTGCAAGAATGGAGCGGAGCTGCACTGACTGAATCAGCGGCGAACATATTCAAGGACTATTTTCCCGAGAATTCAATGCTGGTCGATTATGATGTTCCTATCAAGGGGAATACAACCAAACGACTCACAGTTGTGAACTGGACTTTGGCCAACCATAAAATTGCGCCGGCCCAGAAGAATTGGATGTGGAGGGTTGAAGAGAGTCAAAGAGTTTCACACTATAAAAATCCGGAGATCGAGCGAAAGGTTCGGAATACGGAGACATTTCATTTCGACAAGTGCGTTCAATGTTATTCACGGAAAACATAACCTTTAAATTCAGCGGACCCAAAGGGCCGGGCCGCTGATTAATTCGTTATGCAGAATATTCGGAACAACCACACTGATATCTCTTGATTACTATTATTCAACCGCTTCAAGCTTCAATCTCATTAGGTCATATGTATAAAGCCAAATTCAAAAGAGGAGAAAGATTCGGTAGCTGGCAACTTGGTGATTTTATCAGTCCAGGAGGAAACGGCGAGGTTTGGAAGGCAAAAGATGTTGATGACTCATCTCATATTGTTGCCATTAAACTTTTAAAAAAAACCAACAATGAAGGATACATACGGTTTAGAGATGAAGTTAAAGTTCTGGCGGAAAATAGCGATATAAAAGGACTTCTTCCAATAATCGATAGTCATCTTCCCGAGAATGTTAAGGGTGTTACACCATGGTACACAATGCCACTAGCTACACCCTTAACAAAATATCTAAAAGGAAAGTCGCCGGAAAAAGTTGTTGACGCAATAATTTCGGTATCTAGAATTTTATCTGACTTGCATAGCAGATCCATTTCACACCGTGATATTAAGCCGCCGAATTTACTAGTTAAACGCGATGTCATCTATTTGGGCGATTTCGGTTTGGTTAAATATCCAAGTAAACAAGATATTACTTCAAGGTGGCGGGACGTGGGGCCTCGATGGACTATTGCACCAGAGATGCAACGCAACCCAAACACAGCCGATGGCAAATTAGCAGACGTATACTCAATTGCGAAAACACTGTGGATATTGTTGACCAAAGTAGAGAAGGGCTTTGAAGGGCAGTATAGCGTTGGATCAAGTATTGAGATAAGGAAGTACGTGCCGTCAATCTATCACGCTCCATTAGATAACCTAATCCACCAAAGCACAGACCATAATCCGCAAAACAGGCCGAACATTGAAGAATTTGTCAATAAATTGATTGGATGGAAAGATTTAAACAGAGATTTCAAGAAGCGCTCCAAATCTCAATGGCGAGATATCCAAACTAAGCTTTTCCCAACTGCGATGCCAAGGACTGTTGTTTGGGAGAACATTTCCGATATTATTCATGTATTGAATATGATAGGCGAACACGGTCAAGTAAATCATACGTTTTTTCCTGGTGGTGGCGGCCTCGATTTGGAAGGTGCACAGTTATCCTGCGAAGAGGGCTGTGTTGAACTGACATTCAATGGACAAACATTTATTGTCAGGCCGTCCAAGTTGACATTTGAATGTTTTGAGGGTCATTCTGACTGGAACTATTTTAGGCTTGACACGGGAGGGCTAGAGTTAATTGGCGAACACGACAATGAAAGAATTAAGGAAGCATTAACAGAAATAGAACCTTGTATATATACTGATTATGAATGCTGGGAGTATGATGATTTTAATGGTGAAAGGTTGCCAGGCTCGGCACGCCAAGTTGTTAGGATCGCACAAGGTTCTTTCCTAATTTGTTTAGGAACCGGGATGTATAACAAAATTCCGGGAACATATGACGGAAGACATAATAAAGTAACTGCTGATGGATTTAGAAACTATATTGAAAAAGGCATTCGAACCATACAAAAACGCCAGGTCCAATCCTCTGATAGCCGAGGAACAGGAGCTTCTCAGTTCAAAAAGCCCAAATATGTGGAGTCAACAAAGATTAGAAAAGGATCACGAATATTAACTGAAGATGAAATTCAGCTATTAGACAAGGTAATCGTACTTTTTAAGGCGGCCAGAAAAGAAAGTAAAAAAATTGAAGAAGAGGTTGGCCTAAACGGCAAGTTTATGGACGTTTTCAGCGAACAAACGTTTGAGGCTATGAGTCGATATGACAACGCAGTAAAACCATGCAATAAGGCTTTTGATAGTTTTTTGCATTCTCTAGCTGATGATGAGTTGTTGTTAGTAGAAGCTGTAATGTATGGTGGAAGAGATGCGTTCAGAAGTGGCCGAGCCCATCCGTTAGACGAAATGTTAGTCCAATTTGAGAAAGATAGTAGGGATAGTAGAATTCATTCCATTTCGGAAAAAGCGCCGCTAGATGAATATCTACAGGACGGTATAGAAGCATACAAGTAATTTGCCACACTGTGAGATCTCATCGGCTCTATTTACAGAATAACTGGCATAACCAATCACTGCACCAGATCGCTTTCAGCGCCTGGTGAGCCCAAACGTTAGCCGAATAAATATGGGGTAAAGGGTAGAGTAAAGAGAGGGTCAGGTCTTGCAATATAACATATGTCAAGTAGGCTTAAATCCGAGTTAGAGGGGACGTTGTTTCCGAATAGACTTATTTGCAACCACCTAAGGATTCACTCAGAAACAACGTCCCCTACACTAGCATTATGCGGCTCTGCCGCGGGGTCATTCTCCCTTGGCGATACCGGAAAAGTATGGTAAGAAGCATCTCATTACTGGCTGATTTGGTCCTCCACCCGACAGCTCAAGTGAAACTACAGCTCAATTTCCGCTCATGACGCAGAGTTTGAAGCAGCATTCTTGCTCTCATTCACTACTCATTCCTCGGTAATTTTTAAGGTCTTTCAAAAACTAGAGGTAATGGTGCCTAAGAGTCAAACCAAGACTTGATCCCTTTTTCGACCCCTTTTTCGCACAAGGCCCAAGAAGTGGCTTCCAGAGGGGGTAAAATGGTCACCTCTGTCCACTTGGACCTGCGCTCCGTCCCGAAAAGGTAAAACGTAGGCGATCTAAAATAGCGATCAGCAAATCTATGCGGTCCGCAAAAGTTTCTCAGGCCGCAGATTACCGCAGGACAAGAACGTAGATTCAGCGTTCTTTAGCGTCAATCTGCGTCCCAAGTTTTGGTTGCGGCAGATAGCCGCGCTATGATCCAGCAAAAGACAAAGCGGAGCAGGTCATTCCAGCCTTTTCAGGAATTCGCCGTGGGTCAACGCTTCCCCGACGTAAGGCATGAATTTCTCCTCCACGTATTTCTGCTCCTCACCCGTTATTGCTGCACAGCAGTCCTTCAGGAGGAAGACCTTATAACCCTTGTCATAGGCGGACCTTAACGTTCCTTCCACACACACGTTGGTGAGGAAGCCGCAGAAGGCCACGTTCTTGATGCAGTTGACCCTGAGAATGAAGTCAATGTCGCTGGAGCTGAAAGCGTCCACGCCTCGCTTGCCGTCCACCACGATATCTTGGCCGGTGGGCTTCAACTCGTCAACAATGGCCCCTCCCCACGTGCCCTTCCTGAAGGCTTTGGCCCCCATGGCGTTGACGTGTATGGGACCTAACACCCCTTGACATCCTGCATCGGCATAGTCCTGTTCGAAGAGGATGGGGGTGAGCAAGGTCAGGCACTTCCCCCTGGCCTTTTGAATGCAGTCTTGGGCGTTTTTGATGGTGTTCTGCGCCTTGATCTGCTCTTTGACTGCATCATACAGACCTCCGCCTTCCTTGCAGAAATCATTCTGGAACTCGATGAAAACGATCGCGGTCTCGCTGGCCTTCATATCTATTCTCCTTTCAATGTATAAGATTTTCGCTTAGGCGGGCTGAAAACCCAAGCCCGCCACCCATCCGGCTTTTGGTGATCCAGCCATTCCTAGATGCTTTTAAAAAATTCCTTGTAACTTGTAAAGGGGTCAAATCTTCTGTTGACTTATCTATTTAGATTTATTCGTATATCAAAGCATGTCTATCGGTGAAGGGGTCAAGTCTCCGTTTGACTCTTTTGATTTTTTGACAGGGCTCCAGGTGTGCTTTTGACTCGTAATTTTTAAAAGAATTTGTGGCGTAAATTGTTATTCTTGCCATAAAGCGGGATGCCCTTAAGATCTCCAAATTTTATCATTTTTTTTACGATCAGAAAGACTATACTATATTGAATATTGAAAGTAAGCAAAATTGCCTGTTTGTCTATTCAATATCAGGATATTAGGCAAAATTGCCTTATACGTAAATGTTGGGTGTCGAGAGGCGGCATTGCCTACTCCGTAGAGTGACGCCCTTATCGGAGCATTAAATGGACGAATCTGATCTTCAAATGGAGCGACTGCCGACCGAAGCGTTTGGATACGTGTTTACCCATGTTCCTGAGCACGTTCGCGATGATCTTGGAAGCCTTGAACGAGAAGGAGCGGTCTACAGCGACCAATGGGTTGAGGAGCTTGGCGACTTTCGCCATGTGCGTATTGGATTTTCGGAAGAGGAGTGCAAAGAATTTGCAAGACGCTCATGGGCATACGAGCTATGGATACGCGATAGCATGCCTCAGTGGGCACGAGATACGCCGGGTATTGACCAGGATATCGCAAGTGAGGCTGACTCCTACGTCTCTCACACACGCGATGGTGAATCATTCGGCCCTCCGTATCACTGCTTCGCAGCGTTCCTGGGAAAGCACTTGGAGGCGTTGACGTGTGGGATGCTGGACGAACGTCGGAAAGTCATTGAGTTCGCCGGAAAGGACGCGTTGCTTTATGAGATCCGGCGTGTTATCCGAACGCTAACGCCCACGATTCGTTCCTTCAACACTCGTGAAAAAGGGCTCAGTCCGTGGACAGTCACAAGGGAGGATGATGTACGCGACCTGCTCTACGTGATGCTCCGTCCACTCGTTTTTGATATTAATAAAGAGGAGGCTGTTCCCTCACGTGGCGGGACGCACAAGTTTGTCGACCTGTGTAGTAAGGCGGTCAAACTCATGATCGAGGTGAAATGGATTGCTCGGTCTGGTCAATGGAAGCGGATTGTAGAACAGATTCATATCGACACTCAGTCTTACATTGCTCATCCAGCATGCGAGACCTTGATATTCGTTATAGTCGATTCTGCTCGCGATATTCCTGATCCCAGAAAACTGGAAGAAGAATTATCTGGGGAACAGACCATTGATGGAAAGCTGGTAAACGTAAGATTGTTTGTTGCTGAGCCATGACATGAGGCTACTCTTACCACCCAACAAGTCGCTGGAGAATCGACGGGAAAACGCTGGCGCGTTTCCCGCGTCTCAGCTCCAGCGTTATGTTGCTATAGGAAACAGATTATGACCCTATTGATAATAATATTTGGTGCTCTGACTCTGTTGGCCGGAATAGTAATTGTAATAAATCCGGAAGTTATATTCGCCTTTCTGCGAAATAATTTGGACAAGCTGGTACTAAATATTCTGGCTGTTGTAATAAGACTAGTTCTTGGTGCTTTACTGATATACCAATCCAACATATCTAAATTTCCGTTTGTAATTGAAGTTATTGGTTGGCTCTCTATTGTTGCCGCTATATTTCTAGCTGTAATGGGGCGCCGCAATTTCAATCGGTTAATTTCGTGGGCTTTGTCTTTATCAAAGCCTTTTGGTCGTGTTGGCGGTATCTTAGCAGTGGCATTTGGCGCATTTCTTATTTATGCTTTCGTTTAGTAGAATAGTGAAGCAACATAACAAGTCGCTCCACCGGAATTTTACTACGCTGCGCTTCGTAAAACCCCGTGAGCTCAAGCGTTATGCGGCTAGCAATTTAATAATTTATTTTTACAGGAAAGCAGTAAAACTGCTATTCTAATTTTTAAAATGAGATAAAACAATATTTATTATTGGAGGAAGTAAAAATGAGAGCAATAACCACAGTAATATTAGCATTGATTCTCTTTGCTTTTGTCGGCTGCGGAAACCAGGATAAATCGCCCCAGCAGTCAGAAGAGTCACAAACAACCGTATCAGTTCCCAAAGTAGACCTTCACTCGGCAGTAGTTACAGATGATCTTGAAACCATACGTCAGCACATTAAGGCCGGTTCTGACTTAAATGTATTAGAGCCGTCGCGCGCGTCCACACCCCTGATCACGGCTGCATTCCTCGGCAAGACTGAAGCTGCCAAAATCCTGATAGATGCCGGGGCTGACCTGAACTACAAAAACATCGATGGATCAACTGCTCTTCACACTGCAGCAGCATTCGGCAAGACTGAAGCTGCCAAAATCCTGATAGATGCCGGGGCTGACCTGAACTGCCAAAACAACGCAGGAGCAACTGCTCTTCACACTGCAGCCTTCTTCTGCCACGTAGAGATAGTCGAAGCCCTGCTGGAAAAGGGTGCTGATAAAACTTTAAAGAACAAAGCGGGACAAACCGCATTTGAGAGTGTTGAACTTCCTTTTGAAGATGTTAAAGGTGTCTACGATGCCATCGGGGCCGCGTTAAAACCACTGGGATTAAAGCTTGACTATGATCATATTAAAACGACCCGACCCAAAATTGCGGAGATGCTGAAATAGAAGCAGCTTAAAGATGAAATTGCATAGAAATGAATGACGAGAATAATCAATGGAAAAGAATCAGAACATTACTAGTCTTATTAGCAATTTCGAAATTAGCCGTATTATTCTAACTGCTTGTGAACTTGATATATTTACTCAAATTCATTCAGGAACAAATAGAGCTTAATAGTATTGAATCTGGTTATTTAGCCTGCAAATCAGACAAATGAAAAAATATAAAGGTTTTAATATGAAAAAAACGATTCTTTTAATTTCAATTCTTTCATTATTATTTGTCAGTTGTAAACACGATCCTTCTAGTCAATACACTTATCGTCCCCCTGAGAATATTAATGATGGATTTGATGTCGGCTCTTTAGATGAAGTGAATATTGATTCAGTGTTGATTGAAAAGGCAGTGGATAGTATATACCAGGGCAAATATAAAGAAATACATTCTATGCTTATTTTTAAGGATAACAAGCTGGTGTTTGAAGAGTATTTTAAAGGCCATAAATTCAAATATGATAGTGCTAACCATCACGGTGAATTGGTGACCTGGGACAGGACTATGTTACATAGTATTATGTCTGTGACCAAAAGCATTACTTCGGCCTGTATTGGAATCGCAATAGATAATGGTTTTATTGAGAGTGTTCATCAATCCATATTTGATTATTTACCGGAATACCAGCACCTCAATACAGATGGGAAAGATAAAATTACCATCGAACATCTGTTAACCATGACCTCCGGATTGCAGGGGAATGAGTGGCTTGTGCCTTATAGCAATCTGAAAAATGATGTCGTTATGACCTATCAGGCCGAAGACCCAATAACTTATGTTTTGAATAAGCCGCTGATATATGAACCCGGGGAAAACTTTCAGTATTATGGTGGAGCAAATTTTGTTTTGGGTGAGATTATTAAGAATGCCACAAACATGAACATTGATGAGTTCTCTGGAAAATATTTGTTTGAGCCCTTAGGTATTGATCCGTATCACTGGTCACAAGTCAAAAATGGTGTGGTTGACGGAGCTGGTGGTTTAAAAATCACGCCAAGAGATATGACTAAAATCGGCGTGACATTTCTAAATAAAGGTATTTGGAATGGGAAACAAATTATTTCCGAACATTGGGTCAATAAAAGTGCCGCTTCATTTCCGGGTAATAGTTGGTTGAATAATTGGGATGATCATTGGGGAATGAGAGGTTATTCCTATTCGTGGTGGACACATCAATTTGTTAAATCAGGCAAAAGAATACATATGTATTATGCAGCGGGCTGGGGGGGACAGTATATTATGGTCATCCCTGAACTAAACACAGTAGCTGTTTTCACTTGTGCCAATTACATATCATATAGGCCTCCTTTTGAGATTCTTAAAAAATATATTTTACCAGCTTTTAATTAAGTTATGAAAAAATCGATAAAACTAGATTATTTTCATTTGGCACAAACTGAGAATGGTTATAATGAATTTGAGACATTGTAAAGTCTCAGGTTGATAGCTTACCTTAGGATGGTGCTGATTGTGTAAGTGGACGAGCAATTTCCGACAAAATGGTACCAGGTCATAAAATACATAAGGAGGTATTAAATGGCAGTTAAAGATATTGCAAAAAAAGTAATTGACACCTTGCCAGATGAAGCAACCATGGATGACATTATCCACGCCCTTTACATCAAAACCAAGTTTGAACATGGTGAGCGAGAAATCCGAGAGGGAAAAGGGATTTCGCACGAAGAGGCCAAACAGAGGCTGCAAAAATGGGTAAAGTGATTTGGGCTCCATCTGCATTGGACGATATCGATGCGATCGCTGAATATATTGCAAGGGATTCCGTATATAGGGCATCTCTTTTTGTAAGCCGAATGATTGAGGCAGCAGATCGTTTGCAAGAATTCCCTATGTCGGGGCGTGTGATACCTGAAATCGGCGAGCAATCTTGCAGGGAAATATTTTATGGATCCTATCGCATTATGTATCGGGTTGAGGGCAGTGATGTATGGATCACTGGAGTTGTTCATGGTGCGAGAGATTGGAGACCAGATTGATCACCTAACAAGGCAAATGCAGCCGACAGCTTATAGCTGCACCTGATTTGCAGCGTTAGGCTAGCCTGCGCAAAGTGTAAGGATGCTTGTCAGAGTCGGCTTTGAAGTCTCTAGGTTAGCCTGGTGTGTGCTGTACAAGCCCGAAACAAGGGGAAAGAGTGAAAAATGGCAGTGATAAATACAGATACAACAAACGGCGTAGGAAGGTATCCTGCCCCCTGGAACCTTACGGGCAAGGGATACATTCTTTTCTATAAGTTCCCGAAGTATAAAAAAGGGGGTCAGAGCTATTTTCACTAAGTTCTTCGCCTCATCTAAGAAGGCCAGTCCCTAAAACTGCCAATGAGCCAAAAGGTTTGACAGTGCCCTTCAACTAATAATGCCGGATACAGACTTAGGGATCTCATTATCAATATTTACCTAGTGGCGATTCAAATATGTGTTCCCAGTTGAGACTTCTTTGCTGCCAGAGATCAATCCGATATTGAGCTATCAATTATGATATGGAATCCCTAAATTTCCCCAATTTCAGTATGCGAAAAGTAGCTTTCACTTCAGGAGCCCTGAAAGCAACCACAGCATGTTAGACTGTCTGCCTGTAGCCTCATGGAGAAAACACGGTGTTCATTATGTCTTTTCTATGAACGAAATCTTCTCATCTTGTGTTGTCCACTTTGTTTTTGTTAGACTAATTATATAGTGGTGCACTCTGAAAAGGACAGCCTGCTCAGTATGTAAGGTTGATGTGAAACAGACGAGGGCCAATCAAGCGGAAATGAAAGGGCCCTCCCTACTTTGCATCCCTCTGGGTTCTCTTTCTAGCGGCTTCCGGCACAACAGTGCTATTTGATTAGACTACAACACCTCAACTGAATCGTGGCTTAACCGGTGGCGAGTAAGTCAAGCTGGTGACTCTAGATCTGAGGAGTTCAACAGGAATCGACCGCACCACTATTGGTCAGCCTATGCGTCTTGGCAGGGATCTCCGCGATGTGTGGTTAGATGCTTTCTAAAGAGCGCTACATGCAGTCAATTCCCAGGGACTGCCTGATGCTAAAGCGCAGAACTAAGGTGATTGTCCGTGAATGCCACGTTTCGTTGAAAGGCAGCTCCAAAGTTCCCGTGACTGCCTCTGAGCGCCTAGGCGTTGAGTTGCCAAATGCCACGGAGTACACGCTTCCATGCCTAATAATACGCAATCAGTCGACAGATACGGCGTAGGATGGCGGTGCCCCGGCGGTGCGACTTGCCAATAGTTCTCTTCGGGCCTGCTTGGCGAAAGAGTAACCATCAGGATAGAGCAACAAAAATCATCTCGAAAGGGGTGGCGATTATGTTTTAGAGAAGTTTTCTGCATATTGGTTGCAGAAACTGAAAGCAGCAATTGGAAAATCGACAAAAACAACTTTTAAACAAAGGAGGAAGACGGATGGCAAAAAAGAAAAATACTTTGACCACAGCCTTTGGAATCCCGGTGGCTGATGATCAGAATAGCCTGACAGCCGGTGACCCGGGACCGGTATTGATTCAAGATGTTCACCTGCTGGAAAAGCTGGGGCACTTCGACCGTGAGCGCATCCCCGAACGAGTGGTGCACGCCAAGGGTGCCGGTGCTTACGGCTACTTCGAGGTGACCCATGATCTAACCAAGTACACCAAGGCGAAGTTTCTTTCAGAGGTAGGCAAGCGGACTGAGTTCTTCATCCGCTTTTCCACCGTGGGTGGCGAGAGAGGATCAGCAGACGCCGAGCGCGACCCCCGCGGATTCGCGATAAAATTCTACACTGAGGAGGGCAACTATGACATGGTAGGCAACAACACCCCGGTATTCTTCATCCGGGACCCTCTGAAGTTCCCCGATTTCATCCACACGCAGAAGCGTCATCCCGCAACGGGCCTTAAGGATCCGCCCATGTTTTGGGACTTCCTCTCTCTCACACCGGAGTCGATCCACCAGGTCACCATACTCTTTTCCGATCGCGGCACCCCGAAGACCTACCGTCACATGAATGGCTATAGCAGTCACACCTTCAAATGGTACAACGAAAAGGGCGAGTCCTTCTGGATTAATTACCAGATTGAGACCGATCAAGGAATTCAGAACCTCACCCGGGAGGAGGCCACCCGAATCAAGGGCAAAGACCCAGACCATGCCACGCGAGACCTGTGCCAGGCGATTGCAAAAGGCGAGTATCCGTCCTGGACAGTTTATGTGCAGATCATGACCCCAGAGCAGGCCCAGGAATACCGCTTCGATCCCTTTGACATTACCAAAGTGTGGTTCCACGGTGACTTTCCATTGATCCCAGTAGGGCGCATTGTTCTCAACCGAAATCCAGAAAACTACTTCGCAGATGTGGAGCAGGCCGCCTTCTGCCCCGGCAACCTGGTGCCAGGCATTGCCATTTCACCGGATAAGATGCTTCAGGCCCGGGTTTTTTCCTATCACGACACCCACCTCCACCGACTCGGACCCAACTACCACCTCATTCCGGTGAACGCACCCAAGTACGCCCCTGAAAACAGCTATCAGCGGGATGGGTTCATGCGTGTTGACGCCAACAGGGGCGGCGGACCAAATTACTATCCCAACAGCTTTGGCGGTCCCGCGCCTGAACCAACAGCAGCAGAACCGCCCTTTCAGGTCACAGGGATGGCGTCACGGAAGCCTTACACGCATCCCAATGACGATTTCTTTCAGGCAGGGGAGCTGTACCGAAGGGTTATGACGGACGAGGACCGGGAGCACTTGATCGGTAACATTGTGGACCACCTTGCTGGTGCAAGAACAAGGATACAGCTGCGTCAAACAGCTCTTTTCTACAAGGCAGACCCGGATTACGGCCGCCGTGTCGCCGAAGGGCTAGGAATAGAACTCAAGCAGGTTGAGCGGTTGGCAGGGATGTCCCAGGAGGAACGGGCGAAGGCGACTGAGCAAGGAACCTACGGCGATTCGCAATAGAGAAACCCTTTACCCAGGCGGCAACCGCTTTTTCCGGAGTGTACTGTAAGGTGCGACCAGTATGGCTGGCAGTTAAAAACCAAGCCAGCCATCTGGTTGGCCTCATGCCTTTTCCTTATCGAAAGAGCCTGTTTATAAAATACTTACCACCTTGAGGATATCGATAGATTGTGCACGAGCCACACATTTCAAAACGTACGGCTCTTACTATTAATGGGAAGAAATAGGGTTCCCAAAGGGTTAATGTCCGTCTTTACAATATTTGAACCACAAATCATCATCGATTGCGACCACACAATCCCAAGACCCAACAAAATATCGTCTGCTGATATTAAAACAGGCAAGAAGACGTAGGGATAGGCAGCCGCTTTTTTCTCGGAGATCTGCACTGATCAAGGGATCTACTTCCTCAGGAGAATTTGCTGGCTTTTGAATGCTGATGGCATTTTTTGCACTTGCTCTTCTTAGAGGATAATGGTGAACTAGTAAGGAACAGGTAAGATTACCATGAATTCATAGCAGCGGGCTTTTGTAAACCCTCCAGAAAACATCTTCCGAAAATGTGCACGAAAACTGTCAGGTATAACTCATTTGGGAGACTCACCTTTTTCTTGATACTGATGTGTTTTCCTTTATCCATTGCTTCTTCGGTGGTTTTTGCCCTATCCCCAGGTGATCTGGTTATTGTCTTCAACCTCAACATGCCAGAAAGCAGAGCGGTTGCCGACTATTATGCAAAAAGGAGAGGAGTACCTATGACCAACTGTGTTGGAGTGGATGTCACAGTATCTGAAAGGATGCTTCGCTCGGATTTTGAAAGAAGGTTGATTCCCCCTGTGCTGGCAATGGTGGAGCGACTAAAGGACGAGGGAAGGGATCCGGCCATCTTACTGGTGTACGGTATCCCCCTGGGTGTGAAAGATCCTGTGGGAATGAAGCCTGACAAGACCTTCATGGCTTTTGCAGAAGGAAAGGTAAGAGAATATAGGGGTCTGGCAGTGCAAATGATCGAGGAACTTGACCATCTCATAGGTGAGAATGGCTCAACGGCTTTCCAGCCTAAACGCTTAACTGAACCACCCTCACCCGAGGATGTGCTAAAGATGGCAGGGGACTCCCTTCACCGTGGTATGCAGTACCTGAAGGAATCACAAACATCTGAGGACAAAAAAGAGAAGCTTTTAAGGGTTTCCTCCCTTTTAATAAGGCTGGCTGGGACCTCCCCAGCGGCAAAGGCCTTTGTCGGAAAAATCCTTAAAGAAGAGGAAAAAGATCGAGGACTATCTCAAGGCCAGGAGCTTCTCAAGTGGAACGCAATCCTGAAAAGTGAACTCCTCGAAACATCATTTTGGGGAATCCTGCCTGAAAAGGCTCTTGAAACCGCAACTACCGTGCGATTCATCCACGGAATAGTTGGGGAGTTGAAATTCTGGGATGAGGTCAAAAGGAGGTATGGGGAAGGCAAAACGTCTGCTTCAGTGGATAGCGAATTGACCCTTATGGTGGCCGGTCCTTATCAACACGCCCAGTGGTTGCCCAATCCATTTCATGCCAGCTATGACCATCTGCCGTTTATAAGAAGAGTCAGGGCAAAATCCCTCATGGTGGGTCGCCTGGATGGCCCAACTCCGGAAAGTGCAAAACGCCTTGTGGATGACGCAGTAGCAACGGAGAGGGTCGGCCTGAGCGGTGTCTTTTACATCGATGCGAGGGGGCTAACAGACAGTGATGCTACCGACAGCCTCTACTCAAGGTACGACCAGCACCTCTTTAATCTTTACCATATTCTCAAGGATAGGTCCTCCATGGAGGTAGTCATTGACAAGGGTCCCGAGCTCTTTCCTGTCGGAGCGTGCCCCCAAGCAGCCCTCTATTGTGGCTGGTATTCCCTCGGGAACTATGTGGATTCCTTCAGATGGGAAAGAGGGTCCGTTGGCTTTCATGTTGCAAGTGCAGAGGCTAGCACCTTAAGGAAGAGGGAGAGCAACGTGTGGTGCAAGCGTATGATTGAGGAGGGAGTAGCCGCAACCCTCGGGCCGGTGGAAGAGCCTTATCTATTATCCTTTCCTCTTCCTGACCACTTTTTCCCCCTTCTTATGTCTGGCAAGGTTCCACTTCTGGAGGTCTATTTCCGGACAACACCATACATTTCATGGAGGCAGATTCTCATAGGTGATCCTTTATACATACCCTTTAAAAAGAATCCTGCACTCCCCTTACCCGAAGAGAAAAAGACCAAAAGTCCATCTGAGATTGAAGGAACAGGGGCTACAAGTCCCCCTCCTTTCCAGTGAAGAAGGTCCTTGTTGGACTATTAACTACCTCGAAATCAAACAAATATGGGGGTTACCCATTAAAAGGCCCTCTATCAAGGGGCATTGCCCTTTTGAAAATCATCAAATCCCTACTTAACCCCTTTTTGCCACAACTTCTGTGAGTAATGAATAGGTTATCACACTGCCATATGACCTATTTATGCTACAGGAGAGTTCTATTTTAGTTGACTTGCGAAGCAACCATTGCTATCCTGAATTGCATAGTATGCTAGATTTAACAATCAGCTATTGGCAGGGCCCCTTCAAAGAAACGAGCTTCTCTGCGCCTCAGCATACCAAATACATCACAATCGCTACATCTGCCTTCCTTAAGAGGAAATGCACTATTATACAAAGCTCTTAGCTATTATTGCCTTATTGCTTCTTTCAGGCTTCTTTTCTTCATCTGAGACCTCCTTTTTCTCACTCAGCAAGGTCAGGCTACGCCGAAGGAAAATCCGCAAAGCCTCTTCTTTTAAGTATATAGTAAATCTTTTAAAGGCCCCGAGCACGTTTCTCACCACAGTACTCATTGGCAATGAGATTGTTAATATATCCATTTCAGTTGTGGCGGCAGCGCTGGTCTACTCTGTTGCAAAGGATATAGTGAGCGACAGGTTTCTTCCTTTTTTCTCCATGGCGGTAACCGTTCCGGTGCTTTTGCTCTTCGGGGACATAATACCGAAAACCATAGCTGTCAAATTTCCGGAAAAGATAGCCCTCTTTAACTCCTATCCTCTGTATCTGTTTTCAATTATGATAGCCCCGGTCAGGCATGTGCTCAATTCCACTGCGAAGGTATTTATAAGACTCTTTGTGAAAGACCCGACAAAACACCCCCTCGATTCAGTAACTATCGATGAGGGCATCTTCAGGTCCATGGTAGATGTTGGCAGCAGAGCGGGAACTATTGGGGCCGGGGAGCGCGATCTTATTCACCGGGCGTTTCGTCTGGACGACATATACATATCCCATATAATGACTCCACGCGACAGGATCGTTGCAGTGCCCCAGGACATCAGCGAGGAAGCCTTTATGCAACTTATTAAAGCAAAAGGGTTTTCTCGCTACCCGGTTTGTGGAAAAAGCATTGACCAGATTACCGGCTTTGTCCATGCAAAAGATCTCCTGCGGCTAAGAAGCGCTGCCCGCAGCAAAAAGCGTCTGACAATAAAGTCTATAGTGCGAAAGCCAACCTTTGTCCATGAAAGCAGAAATGCACTGTCCGTGTTACTTCAATTTCAGAAAACCAAAAGACATATAGGGATAGTATTGGATAGCCAAGGGAAGACAGTTGGGATGGTTGCCCTGGAAGACATCCTTGAGGAGGTTTTCGGCAAGATAATGGACAAAACTGATATAGGGGACAAAGGCAATGTTTGAACTTCTCCTTGGGATATTCCTTATTCTGGTGTGCATATCCTGTGAGGGATTCTTCTCAGGAACGGAAGCTGCCATGGTTTCCGTCGACCGGGTGCGGATAAAAGCCCTCGCGGAACAAGGCTCCAAAAGGGCAGCCCTGCTAAATGCTGTGCTTCAAAACCCGGAGAAGTTTTTCTCCACAACACTGCTCGGCACCAACATCGCCGTGGTCCTGAGTAATGCAATTGCCACCCTTTTGGTTATTCAATACCTTGGAGAACGCTATGGATACATAACCATACTCATCATGACGCCGTTAATTCTCCTTTTTGGCGAGATCGTGCCTAAGACCGTGTATCGATACCATGCTGAGCAAATGACCACGCACCTCATTTATCCTCTCAAGGCTATATCCGTAATTTTCTATCCATTGGTTGGAATCCTGGCATGGCTGACACACCTTTTTATGAGACTTTTCGGCACGGAAACCGCTCAGTTCAAGCCCCACGCTACAAGAGAGGATCTTCAGAACTACCTGGACATGTGGAATATAGAGAGCAGTCTAAGAACAGCTGAGAAGAAGATCATCGAACGCATACTTGATTTTTCTGAGAGAGAGGTGGAAGACATTATGATACCGCTCGTCAACGTAAAGGCACTGGAGATACATGACAGCATTGACACGGCCGTAAGTCTTGCTCAGAAGACCGGCTACTCGAGACTACCTGTATATTCAGGGGAGGCATATAATATCGTAGGTATCGCTCATGCCTTTGACCTCCTGACTGCCCAGAGGGAAACGCAGACCCTTAAGGACGCGATGCGACCCGCCCCTTATGTCCCCAACACCGCACCGGTTGATGAACTTCTAAAGCAGCTCAGAACTGAGGGAAACAGCATTGCTGTCGTTGTTGATGAATATGGCGGCGCAGTAGGCGTTGTTACCATTGAAGACATACTTGAAGAGGTTGTTGGAGAGATATACGATGAATACGATAAGGAAGAGAGCTTCTTTGCAAGAATTGGAAAGAACAAATACCTTGTGAACGCCCGCATGGAGATAGACGAACTGAACGATCACCTCAAATTGCAACTTCCTAAGGATGATTACGAAACAGTTGCCGGTTTTCTGTTAAAGCATATGGAAAGGATACCGCGGATTGGAGAAAGCTTTCAGTTTGCCAACCTCAAATTCACTATAGTGCAGGCTGACAAGCGTTCCATTAAGGAGGTATCAATTACTATCCCTGATACACCCGAAAAAGGAGGGAATAAGACTGATTAAACTATCTCCTCAGCTTATGCGATTGTGTCCACCGTATGGAGTTCCCCGGTGCCATAGAATGCAGGAATACATAGCTCGTGGGATAGACAATGATGAGATTATCAGTCATATTTGATGACGCCATCCGAGAAATGATCGAAATGTCGTTTCCACAATTTAAAAAGACGGTATCCTGGAGGTACCATCTTGGTCAGAACGGGTAGCGAACTTTGGCCTCAGGTAGATCGGCAAAAACTCTGCAAGGATCTCTATGGAACTAAAGGCTACATGCTATATCCTTGAGAAAAAATCTTCGACTCTTCTTATATGCATGATCGGCATATCTGCAGTGGCATATGGTATGCTCAAGGACAACACCCTGATATTCATTATCGGAATGTTATTTGTCATCGGAGGGTACCTGCTCATTAGAAGAAAAATAAGAGACTCCACTGATAACAACCCATAGCCTTTTCCCATATCCCTTTCACTGGGCAAAGGACTGATCAGCACCTCAAAGAGCTCAGTGTAGTGGGGAGAAAAACCCCTATAAATCTCTCAAGCCTTGCTTACACATATCCTCTCATTTCCCTTGACACGATTAAAGACAAAATGATAAAGGAGCACCCGGAAGGTGCACCTTAAAAGGATAACAAATCCATGTTCTATTACCTCAGCCTGTATATTGCCCTGGCGATCTTCACCGGAGGCCTCATCTACAGGATTGCTACCTGGTTCTCCCTTAAAACCAGTAGAGAGTCAAAGACGATACCCACAGCAAAGAGGCTTTCATCAGCACTGAAGGGGATAGCCCTGACCATAGTGAGCCCCAAGGCCCTGACCCTGATCAAGGTATTTCTCCTTGATGTCATCCTGCAGAGAAGGGTGCTCAGGGAGGATTTCTTTCGGTGGTTAACCCATATCTTGCTCTATGGGGCATTCATGCTCCTTGTTCTCATGCATGCCCTAGATACATTCACGACCTCAGCCCTCTTTCCCGCCTACGCACCCACCATCAATCCCTTTCTTTTCTTAAGGGAACTGTTCGGGCTTTTGGTGGTTATTGCCCTGTGCATGATCGTCTACCGGCGATTTATCCTGAAGGCCCCCCGGCTTACCACTAATCCCATGGATATCTATGCCATCATACTGCTTGCTATTATTACGGTCTCCTGCATTCTGCTGGAGGCGACCAAGATCGGTTCTTACTCGGTCTACCAACAGATGGTCACCGACTATGCGGGCATTGAGGAGGCCGAGGAGGACTTCAAGGCGTTAACTTCCTTCTGGGTAGACCATTATGGCACCGTCTCACCTTCTCTCAAAGGACCCTTTAACACCGAGCTCGTTGAATCTGGCAGGGAGATCCATGAGATGAGCTGTGCAGGCTGTCATTCCAGACCCCAGTGGGCATTTCTGAGCTACCCCGTGGCCAGGGCAGTAAGAGGGGTTGCCCTGGGCTTAGATAAGGCAGGTATCCATACCGTCCTGTGGTATATACACTTTCTGGCATGTTTCATGGGGCTCGCGTATCTACCCTTTTCCAAGTTCCTCCACATCTTCACCAGCCCCCTGAGCCTCCTTGCCAACAGCGTCATGGACAAAGGGATATCGGATCCAGCAAATATCGCAACCAGGCAGGCCCTTGAGCTGGACGCCTGTATGCACTGTGGGCAGTGTACATCCCGCTGCTCAGTAGGGGTGATATTTGAGCAGATCCCCAATGCAAACATCCTTCCCTCTGAAAAACTCCAAGCAGTCAAGGGGGTTGTCTCCGGAACGGAGACTAATGAAAAAGCGCTCAGGATCATCTTGGAAGGCACGTATCTGTGCACCAACTGCCACCGCTGCACCGATACCTGTCCTGCTGGTATCAACCTGGAGGATCTGTGGTCTGCCATGAGAGAGGATCTGCTCCAGAGGGGCTACCCTGAGTTTCTTGCCCTCTCGCCCTTGTCCTTTTACCGAGGCTTGATGAGGGAGCATATAGCTCAGCGTGACTATAACAGGCCCTTGGATCTAGCCAGAGAAACTATTGCCGCTCAGTGCGAGCTCATCAAAGACCCCAACAAACCCATTACCCTGACAGCTGCTGAGGCGAAGTTTCACGCCGGCCTCGGCCTCTCAGATCAGGCACGCACCTTTTCTGCCTGTTTTGACTGTCAGACCTGCACCAATGTCTGTCCGGTGGTGGCAAACTATGAAACCCCACAGGATGTCTTAGGGCTCCTGCCCCATCAGATCATGCATGCGGCTGGACTGGGAATCAGGGATCTGGCCCTCGGATCACAGATGCTCTGGGACTGCCTGACCTGCTATCAATGCCAGGAGCAGTGTCCCCAAGGGGTCAAGGTCACCGAGGTACTCTATGAGCTCAAGAACGTAGCCATAAAGAGCGTAGTACAAGAATTGGCAACCGGCCACCACTAAAAAGTGGGCATGGGCCTATAGATATCGTCTTTCGGAAACAGCCCCATCCTCTATGTAGGCTAAACAGGCACAAAAACAAACAGGAAGGCTCTTATGACATTCGCACTCTTCCTAGGCTGCACCATCCCTGCCAGGCTCCC
>Ga0209979_1001384_pt1 | contig 26764 bp, 19 predicted proteins | sample AnhtaG_FD_183114 | JGI IMG/M metagenome (GOLD analysis project Ga0209979, IMG submission 183114) | Deep subsurface microbial communities from Anholt, Denmark to uncover new lineages of life (NeLLi) - Anholt_01485 metaG (SPAdes) (version 2) | ecosystem: Environmental > Aquatic > Marine > Oceanic...
TTCTCTGCCTCCTTCGCCACCGGGGACACACTAACCCATTCCATTCGCGTCATGAGGCTCGACGAGATCGGAGAAGTAGACGTGGTGGTGCAAGCGGAGGTACGAGAGCCGTCTGGCCGGCTGACCTACTTCGATCAAGGCCATTTTGACGATGTCCGGGAGCACCTGTACAGCGACCCAGAGGTGGAGGGCGTCGTGGAGGGTGTGGCACCCCTGGCAAAAGAGGTTGCTCCAGTCGTGGCGCTGGACACCCGCCAGAGCGAGCCCCAGGTCCACATCCTGGGCTATGACGAGGAGGAGATGGACGGGTTTGACCGCCTGGTGGACGGACAGGGGAATACCCTCCATTTGACTGACCTGGCCCCCGATCAGGTGTACATAAGCAGCGAGCTCGCGAACGAGCTAGACGTGCGCCCGGGGGACATGGTCCAGGTTTACTTGAGGCCACAACAGCCCTCAGCGCTTGAGGTCGTCGGGGTATACGAGAAGGGGGCGACCCCCGTATACGAGCAGGGGGAGAACCCTACTGGGGACCTTTCCCTGGCGATGCCCCTTCTCTATCTCCAGGAGCTGACGGGAAAAGGGGGCATGATAAACTCCATCATCATCACCAACCAGGGAGATGCCCTTGAGGGCGTCCGGCACACCGACGCGGTGATCTCTAGCCTGGAGCCGCTGCTGGAGGGGCTGGAGGGGCCGGCCCTCGAGGCGGATCCCTTGAAACAGGATGCGTTGGATGAGGCCGACGAGGCGGGGAGCAGCTTCGCCACCGTCTTCCTCTTATTCGGGCAGTTCTCCGTTGCCGCAGGCATTCTGCTGATCTTCCTTATCTTTGTCATGCTGGCCGCCGAGCGGAAGCGGGAGCTGGGCATCGCCCGGGCCGTGGGCACGCAGCGGGGCCATGTTATCCGCATATTCACCTTCGAGGGCGCTGTCTATGCTCTCATCGCTGCCGCCGTGGGCAGCCTGCTTGGAGTGGCGGTGGGATGGGGGATGGTGCGCATCATCGCAGTCGCCTTCGGCCAGGTGGACCTTGAGCTGACATTCGCCTTCAGCTGGCGGAGCGTGGTCATCGCCTACACCCTGGGGATGGTACTCACCTTCGCCGTCATCCTGGTCTCCTCCTGGCGGGTGAGCCGCCTGAACATCGTCCGTGCCATCCGGGACATCCCCGAGCCTCGCATCAGTCGCAAGACTATCAAGGGGCTGATTCTGGCTATCCTGCTGCCCCTGGCAGGACTCCTCATGGCCATGTATGGCCTTCGAAACGAACAGTTGGCTGCCTGGACGCTAGGGGTGTCGCTTGTCATCGTGGGCCTGCCCCTGCTGGCCCGGCGCTTCGGCCTGCCTGACCGCGCCGCCTTTACCGTGGCCGGGCTGGGCCTGGTGATCTGGTGGCTCCTTCCCGCCAGCGTCATGGAGTCCATCCTGCCTGAGATGGAGCAGGGCATGGAGATGTTCTTCCTCTCCGGTATCATGCTGGTGATCGGGGCGGTGTGGGCCATCATTTACAACTCGGACCTGCTGCTGGCGGCTACGGTGCGCCTCTTCGGGCGCATCCGGGGCCTGGCGCCGATACTCAAGACCGCCGTCTCTTACCCCATGCAAAACCGGTTCCGCACCGGTATCACTCTGGCCATGTTCTCCCTGGTGGTGTTCACCCTCATCGTGATGGCCTTCATAATCAACTCCATGGCTGCAGTATTCGAGGACACAGAGACCCTGTCCGGAGGCTTCCACATCCGGGCCGAAACTAGCTATGCTAACCCCATCCCAGACATCGAGGCTGCCTTGCATGAGGCCGACAATGTGGCCCTGGACGACTTTGAATCCATTGGCAGCTTCACGGATACCCCGGTGAAGGTGAAGCAGGAGGGGACCGACCAGGAACTCACCGACTTCTTCCTCCAGGGGGTGGACGCAGGCTACACCGACAGCATCACCTACGAGTTCGCCATGACGGCTGAAGGCTACGACTCACCCCGGGAGGTATGGCAGGCCCTCCAGGAGGAGCCGGGGACGGCGGTAGTCTCCGCCTTCCTGGTGCCCACCAAAGTCGACTACAGCATGGGCGGGCCTTCGCCTGACTTCATGCTGGAGGGGTTCTTCATAGAGGACGAGACCCTGCCCGAGGTGTACATTCTGGCGCAGGACCCCCGCACGGGCGACGAGCAAAGGGAGGAGAGGCTCCACGTCATCGGAGTGCTGTATCAGAGGGCCTTCTACGCTCAGGGAGTGATCACCTCCCGGGACACGGTGAAGAACCTGCTTGACGAAGAGGTGCCTCCCCTGGCCTACATGTTCCGACTCAAGGAAGGCCTGGACGCTGAAGCGACGGCCAAGGCGTTGGAAGCGCGCTTCCTGGAGCATGGTATGCAGGCGGAGGTGATGGCCGACCAGATCCGTGAGGGAGCCCGCATCGGCGTGATGATGAACAACCTGCTCCAAGGCTTCATGGGCCTCGGCTTGGTGGTGGGCATCGCCGCCCTGGGGGTCATCGCCGCCCGCTCTGTGGTGGAGCGGCGGCAGCAGATAGGAGTGCTGCGCGCACTGGGCTTCCAGAGGCGCATGGTCCAGCTCTCCTTCCTCATCGAATCCTCATTCGTGGCCCTGCTGGGCATCGGCATCGGCATCGCCCTGGGCGCTGGCCTCTCTGTCCAGATCATCGACACCATGGGTGAGTCGTTCCCGGGCATCGAGTACCAGGTCCCCTGGCTCAACATTGTGGTAGTGGTCGTCATCGCCTACGGCGCCTCTCTGCTCACCACCTACCTGCCGGCGCGGCAGGCGGCCAATGTCTACCCCGCCGAGGCACTGCGGTTTGAATAGCGTTGGCTCGCGCGCTGTGATTCCAACAAAGAAGGGGGCAAGCTGTAAGAGGGGGCTCCGGTAACGGATGCCGCGGCGCAATTAATGGGATACATGAGCAACAACAGGAAGACGTAAAAAGGGAAAGGAGGAAGCAGTAATGCCTGAGATGAAAGAGGGAGGCGAAGCCGGAGACATGATGACTATGATGGCCCAGATGATGCCCCAGATGATGGAGGGAATGAAGGCTGAGGACATGATGGCTATGATGTCCCAGATGATGCCCGTCATGATGGAGCAGTGCCATGCCAAGATGAATCCAGAGGAGATGGGTGCGATGATGCACGAGATGATGCCGAAGATGATGGAGAGCTGCTTTTCCATGATGAACGCCGAGCAGCGACAGGGGATGCTCAGTATGTGCCGCCAGATGCTGGACCAGATGGAGGCAAAGTACCTGCCTCGAGACGTCTAAGCTGGATGCCTCAACTGGACGACAAAATGGCTAAGCTCACTCAGGATATGGGATGAATAAGATACTTACTGTTAATTACGAGGTGACCCTTATGTCAGCAGAAGAGAACAAGGCCATTATCCGCCGCTTAATCGAGGAGGCGAACAAAGGGAACATGCTCTGGGAGCTGTGGGCGTCGGACTGTGTCATCCACCAGGATAATCCACCCGAGCCACTGCTCAGTAAGCAGGAGTTAAAGCAGTTCATGGAGGAGCTCGGGCGCGCTTTCCCCGACTTCCATGAAGGGATCGAAGCCCTGATCGCCGAAGAGGACAAAGTGGTGGGCCTCTATACCGAAACCGCGACCATGAAAGGAAACTTCATGGGGATGGAGGCAACTGGAAAGCAGTATACGATACCCGCCGTCGAAATCTACCGTCTCGCCAACGGCAAGATCACGGAAGCCTGGTTTGTCAGAAATCTCACATCTATGTTTCAACAACTTGGCCTTTAGCTGCCGATGGCGTAGCCTGCAAAGTAATCACTCTAGCCCACCCTTCCACGGGGTGGGCTAGGATTCCTCTTGTTATATTTGTATTCTACTTTCTTCGCGTACCTGAGAAAAAGCGGGGTAATCCCCTTCCTACCACCAAGCGACAGTAGGTGCTAACGATTTCGTTGACAATTTCGCTGACAAAAATCGAACCTTTCTTCGTGGGGTTCCATTACTCCGAAACCACTCGGTTTTGGCGTGTGGCGGATTTTAAGTGCGGTGGTACATGTGTAGTCTTGTGTTATCTTGTGCTCACTAGTCCACTTTTGAAGCCAAACTAAGGGCGAAACGCTGCTTTTCATCCGTCTAGTGCTATCCTGTGCTGCTGAGTTCGTCAGCCAAATGTTAGCTAAAAATCAGTTAGGCTTAGGAAACTGCCCTATTGTTTAATACACAGAATGCCTTAGGTTCTAGTCCTACATCGCCGACGTTCAATTTACTCTCCAGTTGGGCACAAATTGGGCACACGAGGTCTTGGCCGTATTGCCGAGAGGCCAGAAGGGGCTTCTTGGGCTCTTTACTGCCGTGGGCTCTGGTATACTGCCAGTTTCTATGAAGAGGTCATGCTTATGCGACTAAAGTCGCTGAAAACGCTCGGGTGGCGAGCTAGAGTATAACTAAAAAGCACGGAGTACAAACTAAAGAAGGGGAATCCAATGGAATCGATGATTGAGGCAATCAATAGGCGAGTCTCTGTAAGGTCATATGCAGATCGGCCAATCGAGCAGAGCAAGAAGCAAGAGATGGTCAATCTGCTTCAGTCAACGAACGAAGGCCCATTCGGCAATGAAGTGAGATTCACCCTGATTGATTTCTCGGAAATGGAGAAGGACGAGATCAGAAGCCTTGGAACCTACGGGTTTATTAGTGGCGCGAAGCTCTTTATCGTGAGTGCGGTCAAGGACGGTGTCGGAGAAATAGACGGTGTGGGATCGATGGTGGATCTGGGATATTGCTTTGAGAAAGTGATACTTGCGGCGACCAATCTGGGTCTGGGAACCTGCTGGTTGGGTGGCACATTCAAGCGGGCGAATTTCGCAAAGAGGATAAATGTCTCAGAGGATGAAATTGCACCCGCAATTAGCCCAATTGGGTACGCTCGTGATAGGAGGACTATCAGAGAGATGACGGTGAGACGCCTTGCCAATTCCGACCGGCGAAAGCCGTGGGAGGAATTGTTCTTTGATGGAGGCCTGAACATACCTCTGTCAAAAGACTCGGCTGGCGTGTACGCTGTGCCGCTCGAATGCGTGAGGCTTGGGCCTTCGGCGTCAAACAACCAGCCGTGGCGGGTCGTCTATCAGAAAGAACAGGGTGCCTTTCACTTCTATCTGAAGCGAACGCTGGGATATGACAAGTTCAACGGGAGGATAGATCTTCAGCGTGTAGATATGGGGATTGCGATGTGCCACTTCGAGCTTGGTGCCAGAGAAACAGGTCTCAGCGGAACATGGGAAGTGCGAAAACCTGATCTTGACATGGGGAATGCTGAATATATTGTCACCTGGAAAGAATCTTGACCAGAAGCGCTCGGCTTCTCAAAGTCTTACCACAGTCGTTAGGACTACAGTCAGATCCGACTACATAGCTCTATGGGGTATCGGCCTCCACCTCCCGAGGCTATACAGCCATTCTACACGCCAGCAGGGTTAACTTTAGAAGTGGAAAAAGCGGACACCATTCTGCCAGAGGTCATCGCATTGTCTGGTAGCGAAGTCAATGCCTATCCTCTCGACCTCAGCAGGCAAACCCGCATTCTCCATCCGATCAATCAGCGACGGCGGCAACCTGATTCCGCACGTCCGGCAGGACTCCTTAACCTTGCCTATGTGAGTGGTTGGCATGATGCCGGGGATAATCAGGATGCGGATTCACGCCTGGTGAAATTCAATACGGCTTTCAGTTCTAGGAATCCTACTGCAATAAACGTACGAAAGATGTAGCGAATTCCGGTCGGGTAAAGCCCCATTCCCTGAGCTACACTATCCCACAAATATTGCACTTCCCGACCTCAGTTGAGGTAAGTGAAGCCTGCACAAATTGACGGTTTGTTGCGCTGGCCACCTTTTTAAAATAAACCAGCCACCCGTAAAGGTAACAAGTGCACATAAACGCATGTTCACCCTAAAGCCGACGCTCCCAAAACACTTGGTTTTAGATGTGGTATGCACGATAGAACTAACAAGCAGAAGTCAAAAGGGTATCTCAGACAGGCTGGCTGGGGAATCGATTGAAGCTGACAGTCCAAATGATTTTCGGTGGCGCTCTTTTCCGTCAAACTGAAAATCGACACCAGGCAAAGAGGTTAAGGAGGAGCTCTTTTATTAATCAATACCCAGGTATAACTGCCACCGTTCTTCCAGGCCATCTGTGTCAAAAGAGTAGACCTCTTGCAGGGCATTGTCATAAGTGTTGCCTTCTTTGAACATAAAAAGTAAGTCGCTTATTTTGTCCCACCCGTATGTCTCGATCAAGTAGCACACCAAGCTGTTGCTCTGGGCGTATGCCAATGTAGCCTTGTCAGGGTCAGCAGGGAAACCACTACCAAGGCTCCTCAATGATAGGAGTCCATTATCGGCGATAGCCTGATCAAGGGCCTCTTGCTCATAGGGCATTAGCTCTCCTTCGGCATATGTGGCGAGACCTTCATTGAGCCAGTTAGGTATGTCTCCAAAGAGACCATAGGTCGCCTCTCTCACCAAAAGGTGGGTGATCTCGTGGGCCAGCGCTCGCTTGCCCCACTCCAGGTCATCTGGCCCCACGGGAATAAGGATAATGTTGTAGTCGAAGAACGCTAGAGCCCCTGTCCACTCATGGGTGAATAGCACGGCGCTCCGAACCTCCTCTGAATCAGCGTACACAAATACTCTAGGCTTTCTTTCCTCGGGAATGTGAACCTCCAGTTTCACGCGCGACAACTTTGTCTCCTCACCACTGGCTAGTTCCCCTGCCAAACTGGCTCCCAAACTGTGCCAGTAGATGTCCATGTGCTGTGCGGTTTCAATCCTCCAATCGTAGCGGGTATCTTCGAAGACAAAGGTCTTGCGTTGAGTCAGATATGTTCGATGAGACTGGTCAGTGATCCTCCATCGCCACCAGACCTTGGCTCCGGGTGGGATGGAACCGGTCTTCTTCATCTGCCATGTGTAACTGGCTCTAATCCTGACTCCAGGAGCATACTCAGGCTCCACTCTACTGAACTCACTCACAAGAGAACGCTTATCAGTACCGTACTCCAGGTCGATACTCGCCACAGGAAGGGCGCTTGAAGCCTCAAGTAGAAATGCGATCGAATCAGGAAAATCCAAGAGAGCACGATTGCTGGTCACCGTAACTTCAGCAGGTCCAGGTGTGGGAGTGGGAGTCTGACTGGGCGTAGGAGTAGCAGCTGGGGTTGCAGCGGAGGTAGGTGTAGACCCCTCGCCGCAAGCAGACAATGCTATAAGTAAAACCATTACCAGGGACAAAACTGCAAGCTTTCCAAATGGACAACGCATATTCCGTCTCCTTTTATCTTATGCGTCATGATCCTGAATAATTGAGTGTCGCGTTGATCAAGAATTGGCTAAAAATCTCTGCCACATGGTTATTTGCGACTGAATTTGGATGGTTGTCATCACCGTATCTGTATGTTGACCTTTGAACATTATTTCTATCCGCCAATTCGTCAAACACATCAAAACAAACGATATTGGGATGGTCTCCATTCAAGAAGCCTGCAACAGTACCTGAGTACCAGGCACAATTGGCTGAAGTTGATTTCAACCAGTTCGCAAAGATACGTGCGCGGTTTGCCTCTGCCGCAGTAATTCCTCCGTCTTCAGGGCTAGAGGGATTCCACGGAGGTGGAGGAATTACGACGAATAGTTTTTCTGGATGTGCATCAAAGTAATCCCGCATGGCCAGATAGCGAGTTCCATAGACATCTAACGTCTCATCGCTGTCAATTTTTGAATCATAGTAACAGGATTTGAAAGCAATAACGTCGAAATTATCCATGATCTGATTGCGCACTCTTTCCCAATCAGCATTCGTGCTCGTCCAAAGCGCTTGGAAGCCAGCGGGAGTTGTAATTCCTCCAGGCTGTTCTCCCCAGTCCTCAGGGTCGAGGTCATCGGGAGTGGTATTGGGGATGGCATAATCCATTCCCGTTTGAGTCCCGCCAGCATCAGTCAACCCTGTCCCATAGTCGACGCTGAGATTATAACCATGATCCCAAAACTCAAGATTGGTCCCATGAGCGGAATTGTAGTTACTGATATGAGTTCGCATATCAACTGTTCCTGGGGGTGCGCTGTCATATTCTGCGTCATTGAAGCCTATTACTATCCCCTGTCCTACAGAATGATGCAGGAAGAAGATTCTGCGGAGGTTGGTTCTTGGCGGTGGGCCTGTTGGGGTTATGGTGGGTTGCTCAGTGGGGGTGGGAGAGGCGGTTGGTACTGGGGTGGGAGTGGTGGTGCTAGGAGTGCTGATGGGCGTGGTCGGTGGTTCAGCCCCCGCCGGTGTCAAGGCAATCGCATCTGCGTTGGCGTAGCCCGTACTGGACCCTTCAACTATAACGCTAACCGATTCGCCGGCCTGAAAGGTGAGCATCTCGAGCCAATACCATGCATCTCCGCTGTTTCGCTGGTCCACATCTATCGTGGTAACGCCGCCGCTGTACTCGATCGTGAATCGTGTGTCTGTAGCCCTGTCCTCGCCCCACGGCCACCACGCATAGATGTCGTAGTCGCCTGCATTAGCGACGTTGAGGTTGAAGCGTGCTTGGCAGGAGGAGCATCCCGGCTCAGCGAAGCGGAAATCGGCACCGTAGCAGATGCCGCCGCAGTACCCAGCCTGACATATCTCCCACTCCCCCGATTCGATGGTGAAGCCGGGGTCGGCGTTGTCCACAATGATCGCGGCAGTTGGAGTTGGCTGTCCCGGTGACTCCACTACATGGGTGGGTGCCCCAGTCGCGGGCGGACTTGTTGGTTGCGCGCCCGGTGTTGTGGAATCCGTATCGCCTCCACAAGCAGGCAATGCCGTAACAACTAGAGCCATTGCCAGGAACAGAACTGCGAGCTTCTTTGATAGGCAATTCATGTCCATACCCTTTCGTTTTGCTCAAAGTTGGTTTGTTTCATGTTTATCCATTTTACCCTAATTCTCTAGCTGAGCATTTAATGATCTCGATTCCACTTTCATGGCTGGCATAATCACTACAACAGTCTTCAGGGTTTTCGCTCTGGCACCTTGGGCATTTCATTTTCGATTTTGGTTGGCGCAACGTTGCCCCGATTTTTGGCGTCCCCATCGTAAAGGACTCTAAGACTGTTGTCGATGGTTCAACACTGTTGCCGCTAACACGTATAGGGAATGAACTTTAGGCTGAAAAGTGCGATAAGGTTGAGGTGCGAGATAGTGCGGCTGGGGCTCACAGCGTTTTGAAAGCAAGAAAGGCTACCGCCTGGCCGCCTTTGAATTCGCTCGACCCCGAAGGGGGTCGAACCCTCGATCTTCCAGGTGGCAGGCCGATATGGTACAGAGAGACACAAAGCACGATTTGATGAAGAGGCTGAGCAAAGTCCACATACGCCGCCGTTGATTGAGCATGAATAAGCGGGATCGGACAATTTGAGTACATGACACCCTGATCAGAAGTAAGGGAGTTAATATTTGGTATCTACTGCGACATCCTGATCGCGATTTCGACGCCCTGACTTAGAGGCAAATTTCGGAGAATTAAAAAGCAATTTTTTTGAAAAAAAGCTGCAATTTCCGTATTTGGAGCCAGCGGTCGGATTCGAACCGGCGACCTGCGGTTTACGAAACCCAAGGACTATGTGCTAATCAGTGCCATTAGCTACGTTTTAGTACACCTGTTCGCCCTTCCCCTGCCCCTGTTTTGTAGCTATTGTGTTGTTTTGTGCTAATGCGTACCGCTCAGTGGATTAGCAGGAGATTAGCAAAATGCCCGCCTGACGACCCGCTATGTGCCAGTAGCAGTTATGCAAGAGGGCGCCTGAGCTGCCCGCTTTTCCCAGGCCAGGCTAGGGATGCTGACTATCAGCTTGCGCAGCTCATCAGGATTGCTGCTTCTCGTCAACGCTTCCTCCAAAGTGACTGTACCGGATCTGACAAGGTCTTCCAGAGCTTGATCCATCGTTTGCATACCGTACTGCCTGCCGGTCTGCAAATAGGTAACAATCTGGTCTGTTCTGGCTTCCCGTATGAGATTACGTATGGCGTCAGTGCCAAGCATGATCTCGAAGGCCGCTACCCTTCCCTTGCCTCCAGCTCTGGGCAACAGACGCTGCGAAAGTACACCCTCCAACACCTGCGATAGCTGAAATCGGATCTGTGCCTGCTGGTGAGCAGGGAAGACGTCAACTAAGCGATCAATGGTTTGAGGAGCACTCACAGTATGCACTGTGCTAAACACCAAGTGACCTGTCTCTGCAGCGCTGATCGCCGTAGATATCGTGTCCAGATCTCGCATCTCACCAACAAGGATCACGTCAGGGTCGTGGCGCAGCGTGTGTCGCAAGGCAACAGAAAAGGACGTAAAGTCATCCCCAAGGTCCCGCTGGGCAATTATGCACATCTCATTATGATACACGTACTCAATCGGATCCTCGATGGTGATCACGTGTCGTGTATCCGTCCTGTTCAGATGGCTGATCATAGCAGCTAAGGTGGTGGACTTACCGGTTCCAGTCGGGCCCGTCACCAGTACCAGCCCCTTCGTCTTAAGCGCTAGAGTCTTACAGACAGAAGGTAATCCAAGTTCATCTATGTAAGGCACTTCGAAGGGTATTCGTCTAATGGCGATGCTGATCGTCCCTTGCTGAAAGAAGGCATTAACTCTAAAGCGAGCCAGCCCTGGAACGTTGTAAGCCAGATCCAGCTCCAGCTCACTGTAGAACCTCTCCCTCTGGCTCTCGGTGGTTAGATGTTCAAGTGCTTCTTCTGCATATTGGGGCGTGACACCAGGCAGCTCCCCTAAAGGCCTTAGGGCACCATCAATGCGAAGGACTGGAGGACTAGGCACCGTCAGATGGAGATCCGATGCCTCTTTCGCTACAGTAAGCTGCAATAGCTCTTCAATATTCATGCTACAGACCTACCTTTCTGGGATGAAAAGATGCAGAGCGGGTTCTTCCCGCCACTTTCAGCAACCTAGATGGCCTCACCAATTGTTTGTGCTTTGGAGGCTCGTGTCACATCGCTAGCTTTCGGCTCGGGAACGCAGGCTCAACAGGCTGACACCGGGCTCTTGCCTCACTGGCACGGTTATTGGCTTAAACTATCGTACTAGGACTATCGTCCTTGCCAGTATAGAGAACCTCCTCGCAAAAGGCAAGATGGCGTTTCTTCAGCTTCCTTTACTTCTCCTCCCAGATTTCCAAGCACTCACCCTGCCCCAATATATTATAGCACTTGTGGCAACAAGTAGTCTGCTATTCCGTGTCGTGTAGTGGATTAGCAAAAGGATTAGCAAAAGATTAGCAAAACGCCAAAAGAGCAGCCCTTGGAAACCACCAGGGGTCTCCTTTTAGCTTCAAAAACTGGAGCCAGCGGTCGGATTCGAACCGACGACCTGCGGTTTACGAAACCGCTGCTCTTCCACTGAGCTACGCTGGCTTCAGCTTCAAAATTATACTGTATCGCCCCGTCAAAGTCTAATTTTGCAAACATATGTCTGCAACACACCCCAATATTTTCCAGTTTGATTTCCGGATTTGAGCTAAGGAGAGGTAAGGTTGACGGATAGGGACGCTAGGGTCTCCAAAAACACTTAGTTTTGGAATGCATGTTAGGCTCTGGCAAAGACTAAGAATCAATCATACCACCGTCGTATCATCCCATTTTTGACTCGTAGGAGTATGTGCGCTAATATAACTAAGGTATAGGTGTGCGAGGTATGTGTTAGGCATTGTTGGCATAGGTAGATTAAGCCATGAGCAAAACCCAACTACTGAAGTTCATCAAAAAAGCTGCCAGCGATAGAGTAACAAGTCTTGTGGCCAAGAAGCTTGGAGGGAATCACCAGGCAAGCACGGGAAGGAGGACACGAGGTGTCGGAGAATCCTGTTGAGCGATGGTTTACAATGGGCGGTAAGAGCCCAGATGAGGCAAAGTTCTACTGGAGCGGAGGACCCGTCCAAGTCGCCGAGTGCACATGGTTCCAGTCGCAGATGAGCGGCGTGACTGCGTTCGAGACAGAGGAGGGCCTCGTGCTCGTAGACGCGGGAACCAAGTTGTTCGGTCCGGTTCTCGCCGAGAAGGTACGCCGGGTGACGTCCGCGCCGGTCCACACGGCGATCTACACGCATGGCCACATTGACCATGCGTATGGGCTGCAGTCGTTCCTCACCGAAGGGCAAACACCGCCTCGTGTAGTCGCGCATCGCGCCGTATGCGATCGCTTTGAGCGGTACATCCGCACGGCCGGGCACAACGCAGCGCTCAACGCCCGCCAGGGCGGAATGGTGTTAGACGCAGAGCAGGCTTTGCCCCTCAACTGGGGGGAGCCGCCTGCGATCCCTCCAGACACCCTTCACCAAGACGGGCTGACCCTTGGGATCGGTGGTCTCACCTTCGAGCTGTATCACTGCCGAGGAGAGACGGATGACCACACGTGGGTCTACTGCCGCGAACGCCGGGTGCTTTGCCCAGGAGATCTGTTCATCTGGGCTGTTCCGAACGCCGGAAATCCGCAGAAGGTCCAACGGTATCCATCAGAGTGGGCTCGCGGTTTGCGGGAGATGGCGGCCCTTCGCCCGGACAGCCTCTGCCCGGGTCACGGTGGTCCTGTGGTCAAGAATCCGGATGTTATTCAGCGGATGCTTCTCGAAACCGCTTCCTTTCTGGAGTCTATTGTAGAGCAGACACTTGCTGCGATGAACGATGGGGCACCACCACACGTCGATATCGTGCACCGGGTGACGCTCCCGGTATCGGACTCCCCTTGGTTGCAGAACATTTACGACGACGCGGAGTTCATCGTCCGCAATGTGATCCGGCAATACGGGGGCTGGTATTCGGGGCGTCCGTCGGACTTGAAGCCTGCGCCCCGTTCAGAGGTAGCGCAGGTCATCGCTAATCTTGCGGGCGGAGTTCAGGCACTGATCCAAAAGAGCGAAGCGTTAGCAGCGGAGGGAAGGCACCGGCTAGCTTCACACCTAGCCGACTTCGCACTTGAAGCCGCCCCTGAGGATCCAGCGGTCCAGCGTGCGGTAGCGGATCTCTATGAGAGGCGCGCGGAGATGGAGATTGGGATGATGTCAGGCAATACCTACCGTGCAGCGGCGGTCTACGCCCGCGCGGGTCGGCCGTTTTCATAAACCGAAAAGCGCAATTTCGGCTGACCATCGTTAGGAACGAAACATGGCAACCTGTCTGCTGTCATCGCTGGCATCGGTCCCACTTAACATCGGCTGCTGCTATGGCGTGCTCGAGGGCATGGTTTTGGTGCACCGCAGTGATGAAATCAAGATTCATGTCCTGCCTCCGCACATAGTATATTCTGAACCCCGCGTATATAGCAGCCTCTAGTGACTTCGCTACGAAAACCTCCGCAATGCGAAAAAAGCCAGGAGGACCAGGCAAATACCACAAATTGTTGCTACGCCCCAACCCATGAGAGTCAGAGTCGTAACTATTGTCCCGGCCATCAATGACCCTAGAGCAATATAAGGAAAGGCGCGTTTGAAGCTCAGCCCGAAGAGCCAGGCGATAATTGTGCCAGTCCACACACCAGTCATAGGCAGGGGGATCCCCACCCAAAGTACTAACCCGATCCTCCCGTACTTTTCGACAATACCTCCCCGTCGTCTGAGAGACTCAAAGAGCCAGTCTTCAAACCTCTTTACGACCTGTAAGGCGTCCACTCTACTTACCAGCCTGTAGCCAGGCTCGAGGATCATGAAAAGAAAGGGTGCAGCCAGCAAGTTGCCTGCAACCGCAACCGGGAAGGCAACTGGCCAGGGCACATGGCGAACCTCTATCCCAACCGGTATGGCCGTTGCGAGTTGCGAGAAGGGAGAAGCCGCGATGAAGAACACGTGTATGAGGTCGGTCAGTGTCATACGCGCTTTCCGTTAGCAACCTCCTTTGGGAGGTCCAGGGAGTTGTCAGTGTGCTGCCACGTAAAGGCTCAGGCCCAGAAACAGTAATTAAAAACGTTAACTGCACTCTTGTTGGTGAAAATTGCACCGCGCGGCGTTTTCTTGCCTTTCATCCATACTCTGTGGCAGAGAAAAACGGCGGGCTAGATTTGCTAACGCACCCCGGCTTTCTGTCTTTCGACAGTTGGCGCCTGTAATCCTTCCTCAAATCGTTTGGCTGCCGCCTCTTGTAGCCCTGGCAGGACGTGGCTGTATGTGTCCAGGGTGATACCGATGGTGCTACGACCAAGCCTTTCGCTCACTATCTTGGGATGGATTCCCTGCTGTAGCATTAGCGTGGCGTGAGTGTGGCGCAGGTCGTGGCACCTTGACTTCTCGAGACCGCTACCCTTCGTTTTTCAGCTTGGATAGCCAATCCCTGAGCATGGCCTGGTTGCCCAGGATCTCCCTGGCTGTAGAATAGGGGTCGACCTCGCCTCTTGCCACTTTCTCCGAGAGCGTAACCAGGTTCTGGTCCTTTACCATTAGCTTGGAAAGCCGCTCACTAACCCCCTGCTCGATTGCTCGAACTAGCTCCTTCTTCAGTTGCTCCTGGCGCTGCAGAGAGAGTTGCCCTGTGGACTCAAGGACGCTACGGTGCCTTTCTATCTCCTGGTAAAGCTCCTCGATGCCCACGTTGTTGATTGCCTGGGTAGTCAGAACTGGCACTTGCCAGTAGGAGTCTTTCGGATTTAGCGATAGCATTGCCTCAAGCTCAGCGACTACCTGCTCTGCCCCCTGGCGGTCGGCCTTATTGACCACGAAGATATCGGCGATTTCCATCAGACCAGCCTTCATGGTTTGGATTGAATCCCCACCCCCAGGGAACAGGACTACTGTGGTTGTGTCCGCAGCTTCTATGACATCTAACTCAGTCTGTCCTACACCCACTGTCTCCAGTATGATGATATCTTTGCCGAAGGCATCTAGGAGCTTTGTCACCCTTCGGGTTGCGTGGGGGAGCCCGCCGAGGCTGCCCCTTGTTGCCATGCTGCGAATGAAAACCCCGCTATCAAGATAGTGCTGCTGCATCCGTATGCGGTCGCCAAGTACTGCCCCCCCCGAGAAGGGACTGGTGGGATCAGCTGCGATTATACCCACCGATAGTCCCTTACCCCTGGCTATGGCGGTTAACCTGTCTACAAGGGTGCTCTTGCCGCTGCCAGGAGGACCGGTGACGCCGATGCAGTATGCGCTCCCTGTTCGGGAGCAAATCCCTTTCATTATCTGAGGGACTTCCGGAGCGTCCCTTTCTGCTAAGGTAATAAGGTGTGAGAGGGATCGCTCGTCACCGCTCAGCATCTTTTCAACTAGTTCCATCTGCAAATCTCAGTCTCAAACGCTGTCGCTTTAAGCCCAAGTTTATATTATCATCCTTTGCCCGTTGAGCGCAATGGTATAAGCTGAGACCTTATTATGAGAGGGTTTCTGGGAGAAGCGCGTGATAAGTATAGCTGAATGTAATTGCTACCGGGGGTCGATGACGAGACCACAAGACAAGACAGCGCGAGGCAAGCACGCAGCCCCACTTGGTGGCCAAGGCTTGCCTCGCCTTTCTCTCTTAACCTAAATTCAAGCTGAGTGGGCGACGCACCTACGCCGGTACTTCGGGCAATTGCTTGAGTGCTTCCTCCACCTTCTCTTTGGGATACTCGTAGTCCTCGAGCTTGCCTGAGAGGTATTGATCGTAGGCACCCAGGTCGAAGTGCCCGTGCCCGCTCAGGGCGAGCAGTATGTTCTTCTTCTGGCCTGACTCTTTGCACCTGAGGGCCTCGTCGATCACTACCTTGACGGCATGTGCTGGCTCCGGTGCCGGTATGATTCCCTCGGTGCGGGCGAACTGCACCGCTGCTCGGAAAACGGGGATCTGATACTCGGCACGGGCCTCGACGAACCCCAGCTTATGCAGGTGGCAGATGATGGGTGACATGCCGTGGTAGCGAAGGCCACCGGCGTGGACCGGAGGAGGGACGAAGGAATGCCCCAGGGTATTCATCAGGACAATCGGCGCCATGCCGGCTACGTCGCCAAAGTCCCAGGTGTAGGGTCCCTTGGTGACGGTTGGACAGGCCTCGGGCTCGACACAGATTATCTGCAGGTTCGGCTTTTTCCCTGCGATCTTGTCCTTGACAAAGGGCAGGAACACCCCTGCGAAGTTCGAGCCGCCGCCGATGCAGCCGACGATGATGTCGGGGTAGACATCGACCTTCTCAAGCTGCTTCATGGCCTCCTGCCCGACGACGGTCTGATGAAGCAGGACGTGGTTCACCACACTGCCCAAGGAGTACAGGCTGTCGTCGTGGCTCCCGGCATCCTCGCATGCCTCGCTGATGGCGATCCCGAGGCTTCCCGTGCACTCAGGGTCCTCCTTGAGGATCTTTCTCCCTATCTCGGTGTCCTCGCTGGGGCTGGGCACCACCGTGGCCCCCCAGGTCTCCATCATGACCCGGCGGTATGGCTTTTGGTGGTAGCTGACCTTGACCATATAGACCTTGCATTCGAGGCCGAAGAACTGGCAGCCCAGGGCTAGGGCGCTGCCCCACTGCCCGGCACCGGTCTCGGTGGCCAGGCGCTTGCATCCTTCTTTCTTGGCGTAGTAGGCCTGGGCCACCGCAGTGTTCGGTTTATGGCTGCCCGCGGGGCTCACGCCTTCATACTTGTAGTAGATATGGGCCGGGGTGTCAAGCGCCTTCTCCAGGCGGTAGGCCCTGTGAAGAGGGGTGGGTCTCCACAGCTTATAGACCTCCTGCACCTCCTCGGGGATATCGATGTAGCGCTCCTTGCTGAACTCCTGCTCATCAAGCTCACGGGCGAATAGGGGAGGTGGCAGCCGCGTCGGCTCCTTGGTGCCGGGGTGGCGCAGGGGCGGCAGTGGCTCCGGCAGATCGGCCTGGATGTTGTACCAGGAAGTGGGGATCTCCTTTTCAGTCAGGATAATCTTTGTGTCCATTTTTCTCCTTTCATCTTATGGACTTGAAGCTCTCAGCTTAATGGCCTGCTACATAGAAAACCTCCTTTTCTAAGTTCAGGTCCCAGCGGAGTCTTCGACTTGGTCGGAAAGAGCATCCCTCAGGCTCTGGATGAAAGAGCGCACTTTGGTCGCCGGGTCCTTTTCTTCGATCAGTTGTATGAGACGGCTGCCTATGATAACTCCATCTGCTACCTTTGCCACCCGGCGTGCCTCGTCCGGGGTGGATATCCCGAAGCCGACACAAAGTGGCTGGCGGGCCCTCTGCCGCACTCTTGAGACGAAGCTTTCCAGCTCTTGGGGTAACTTGTCCCGAGCCCCTGTAACTCCGGTTAGCGACACAAGATAGATGAAGCCGCGTGACCTCGCTGCTACCACGTCGATGCGTTCGTCGGTGCTCGTGGGAGCAAGCAGGTAGATAAGGTCAAGGCCGTGCCTCAGGGAGATGTCCTCCAGTTCTGCCCCCTCCTCGGGGGGCAGATCGGGGACGATCAGCCCACTGATGCCCGCTTGGGAACAATCGCGGCAGAAGCCGTCTAGCCCATACCTATGCACCGGGTTGAAATAGGTCATGAACACGAGCGGTATGTCTAGCTGTGCTCTTAGCTTCTGAGCTACCCCGAGGCAAAGTTCTGGGGTGATCCCTTGTTTTAGCGCATGATAGCTCGCCCTCTGGATCGTGGTACCATCGGCTAAGGGGTCTGAGAAGGGTATGCCCAGCTCTACGAGGTCGCATCCAGAAGAGGCTATCAGGGGAACTATCTCCAGAGTAGTCTCCACGTTGGGATATCCCACGGTGAGGTAGGTGATAAGCGCCTTGTGCCCCGTCTTAGCAAAGATATCCTTGATCGCACTCACAGGCTTATTCCTAACGCCTCAGCCACAATGGAGATGTCCTTGTCGCCTCGACCCGAAAGATTAACTACCAAAAGCTTATCTTTGTCCAGCTCAGGTGCTATTTGCGCGGCGTAATATATAGCGTGGGCTGGCTCGAGGGCGGGGATTATGCCCTCGGTAGTGGACAGGAGCTGAAATCCCTCCAGCACCTGGTCGTCGGTGACTGCGACGTAGCTTACTCGCCCCGTGTCCTTGTAGTAGCTATGCTCGGGGCCTACCCCGGGATAGTCCAGGCCGGGGGCGATGCTGCGCGTATCTCTCACCTGGCCATGTTTGTCCTGCAACAAATAGGACTTAGCACCGTGGAGTATGCCCGGGCTGCCAGCTACCAACGGTGCAGCATGGTTTCCATTGCTTAGGCCAAGCCCCGCCGCCTCGACCCCGATGAGCTTTACGCCAGGCTCATCGACAAAGGGGTGGAAGATGCCGATAGCATTGCTGCCTCCGCCCACACAGGCAATTATGTAATCGGGAAGCCTTCCATGAGCTGCCATTATCTGCTCCCTGGTCTCTCGCCCGATTATCGACTGGAAATCGCGCACTATCATGGGATAAGGGTGGGGGCCAACAACGGAGCCCAGCAGATAGTGAGTTGTGCGCACATTGGTCACCCAATCGCGGATAGCTTCATTAATAGCATCCTTAAGGGTGCGGCTCCCTGAGGGAACCGGGCGCACCTCAGCGCCGAGGAGTTTCATCCTGAAAACATTCAGAGATTGGCGCCGAATGTCCTCCTCGCCCATGTAGACAACGCAATCCAGCCGCAACATGGCGCATACGGTGGCCACCGCCACACCATGTTGCCCGGCACCGGTCTCTGCTATCACTCTTCGCTTGCCCATTCGAAGAGCCAGCAGCCCCTGGCCGAGAGTGTTGTTGATCTTGTGGGCGCCAGTATGAGCCAGGTCCTCCCGCTTGAGCAGGATTTGTGCCCCACCGAGCTTCTGCGTCAGTTTCTGGGCGTGGTAAAGGGGTGTGGGGCGGCCAACATAATCGCGGCACAGCGAATTGAACTGCTCCCAGAAGTTTGCGTCAGCGCACGCCTGACTATAGGCCGATTCAAGCTCGGTCAAGGCAGGCATGAGGGTCTCGGGCACGAATTTGCCGCCATAGGGTCCATAGTGGCCTTGTTCATCCGGTAGTTTCAATTTATTCTCCGTTTCCTTCATTTCCTACTTACGAGCGCTTGACACCCTGCGACTCTAGCAAGATTCTTGGGATTGTCCTCATCCTCTTCCCATTTGCTGGGATTATCTATGATGTATTGCCGAATGCTGTTCAAATCGGTCTCACTCCGGATGATGTGTTCGTAATAATTGCGCTGCCACAATTTCCCTGGGAATGGTTCAACATTGTTCATTCTGACAGCTTTAATATGATCGTTGGTGGTCATTGTCTTGAACCACTGCATAATTCTTCCTAATGTTGGTTTTCGTTGTAGCGAACCTCTTTGTTCGTCCGATGTTGTGGATGCAATCCAATGTGATTGCCCGTCGTTAGGGCAGACACGCTGGTCTGCCCCTACGTGTGCAATTGTCCGGTCTTGTAGGGGCAATCCGATGTGATTGCCCTTATCTGGGCAGACACGCTGGTCTGCCCCTACGGATACAATGATCATGCCTCCTTTGAAAATTTTGCTGCCGCAATGAAGGCACGTAATTTATCGTTGTCCTTCTTCCCGGGCTCTGCCTCTATCCCACTGGAGACATCTACAGCGTAGGGGCGGGCTACCTCGATTGCTTGGCCCACGGTCTCCGGGGTTAGGCCTCCGGCCAGTATCACTGGGCCATAGTCTCTGATCCCACGGGCGAGTTGCCAAAGTCGGTTTTGCTCTATTCGACTCGGAGCAACTCTCTTATCCTTATCGAGCATGTATGCTGCAACACGATAGCGGGTCAACTCCTGACCAGATGGCAGGCTATCGGCGGTAAACACCTTGATGGCTTTCGGGAAAAGAGCGGTGCAGTAGTCAGCATCTTCATCGCCATGGAGTTGGGCCAGACCGAGATTGCAAAGGGACATCGTCTCCTGCACCTGAGCGAGTTCGCTGTTGACAAAGACTCCTACCTTACAGACAAACGGAGGGAGCTTATCTACAATGTCCCTGACCACCGAGGTGGTCACTTGGCGTGGGCTTGGTGCGAAGACAAACCCCAGAGCGTCAGCGCCACACTCTATCGCCGCCAAAGCATCGTCGAGGTTGGTTATGCCACAGATCTTCACCTTTGCCATAGCACTCATACCTTGCCCTGCTCAAACTGTCCCAGAAGTTCATTGATCTTGGCTGCTGGTTTGGGACTGGTGACCAGAGCCTCGCCAACCAAAATGGCGTCGACGCCTGCCTCCTGGAGGCTGAGCACGTCATCACGGGTATGGATGCCGCTCTCGCTTACTACCACAACCTCCGGGGGAATCAGCGGACGGAGGCTCAGGGTTGTCCCCAGATCAACGCTGAAGTCAGCTAGATTCCGGTTATTTATGCCAATGATTCCGGGAGACAGTTTCAAAGCCTTTGCCAACTCATCTCGGTTATGTACCTCGATTAGCGCTGTCATACCTAGAGAGTGAGAGATCTCCAACAGAATCCCGAGCTCATATCGAGTGAGGATGGCAGCAATGAGCAGGACTGCGTCGGCGCCATGAGCCCGGGCCTTGTATATTTGATAGCGGTCGACAATGAAGTCCTTGCACAGCAAAGGCAGCTTCACCTCAATGCGTGCTGCCTCGAGATCGGCGAAGCTTCCCCAGAAGTAGTCCGGTTCTGTCAGCACCGAGATGGCAGTAGCGCCACTTTGACTATAGATACGGGCTAAAGAAGAGGCAGCCAAATTTGGGCAGAGCAAGCCCTTTGATGGTGATGCCCGTTTCACCTCGGCGATCAGGCTGATGTTCCGTCCTTTCAAAGCATTGGCGAAGTCGAGTGGTGGGTCTTGATAACCTATGGCTCTCTTGATACCAGCCAGAGGTGTTTGGGACTTCTGCTGCGCCAACGATTTTCTGGTTGACTCAACAATTTGATTCAGTATCACGTTTTTGCCTTAGCTAAAACTTCGGCTGAACTCGATAAGCTGCTGCAACTTGCGCACGGCATTACCGCTGTCGATAGCTTCTGCTGCCAGCGTAAGCCCCTCGTTGAGGCTGTTTGTCTTGTCCCCAGTCATGAGCACAGCAGCGGCATTGAGCAGGACAATGTCTCTCTTCGGCCCCTGCTCTCCTTGAAGCAGTGCCTTTGTTATGGTGGCATTGTCCTCGGTGGTGCCTCCAGCGAGGTCGCTGAGCCTGGCTCGCGGCAATCCCAACTCCTGAGGGTCCAGGTAATAGGTTTCAATCTGGCCTTCATAAAGCCGGGATACCTTGCTTGGTCCAGTGACCGATAATTCATCAAGCCCATCGGCGCCATGCACTACAAAAGCGTGCTCGGCCCCGAGGGCACGAAGCACCTCTGCCATCAATTCGGTGAGCCCGCCATCATAGACCCCCAAGAGCTGTCTCTTGGCCCAGGCAGGGTTGCTCAGGGGACCCAGGATGTTGAAAATAGTGCGCAGCCCGATCTCCTGGCGGGGGCCTAGGGCGTGTTTCATCGCCGGGTGCAGCAGCGGGGCGAACAGGAAACCAATCCCCACCTCGTCAATGCAGCGGGCGACCTGTTCTGCACTTATTTCCAGGTTGACACCGAGTGCTTGCAGCAGATCAGCGCTGCCACAGAGGCTGGACACCGAGCGATTCCCGTGCTTGGCGACGGCGAGGCCGGCCCCTGCGGCGACGAAGGCTACCGTGGTCGAGATATTGAAGGTACCGCTGCCATCACCACCAGTGCCGCAGGTATCTACCAGTAGATTTTGCTTGGGCTTTACCTCGATGGCGCTTTCCCTCATCGCCTGGGCACAACCAGCGATCTCATCGGCGGTCTCCCCCTTCATCCTCAGGGCGGTGAGAAAGGCACCGATCTGCGCCTGGGTGGCTTGACCTTGCATGATCTCTCTCATTACCCCCTTGGCCTCGGCCATTGTGAGGTCGCTGCCGGAGACGATTTTGGTCAGTGCTTCCTTTATCATCTTGGTTTAATTCCTCCATGCTCAGCGCTCAGGGCCAAATCAGAGCAAATGCTCTTCTCCTTCCGCTATTTCGACCGCGCTCTCCAGCGCCTTGAGCTTGTTCAGCGTCTCGTGATATTCTCGTGTTGGGTCGGAATCATACACTATGCCAGCGCCAGCCTGAAGATAAGCAGTATTCCCTATCATAACGATAGTGCGGATCGTTATGCAAGTATCCATATTCCCGCTGAAGCTGAAGTAGCCCACAGCCCCGCCATATGGCCCGCGCTTTAAGTCCTCAAGTTCGGTTATGATCTCCATAGCCCTGATCTTGGGAGCGCCGGTCAGCGTGCCTGCAGGGAATGCAGCCCTTAGCAGGCTGAAGGCGTTCTCGCCATCCCTCAGTCTTCCTTCCACTGTTGAGACAATGTGCATTACGTGGGAATACTTCCCAACGGTCATCGATACAGGCACCCTCACTGTGCCGTGCTGGCAGACCCTCCCCAGGTCGTTTCTGGCGAGGTCCACCAGCATCGCGTGTTCTGCTATCTCCTTAGGGTCGCTGAGAAGCTCGGCTATCAAGGCCTCATCCTCTTCTTCGTTCGCTCCCCTTGGCCTGGTGCCGGCGATGGGGCATGTCTCAGCAATGCCATCCTCCACTTTCACCAGCATCTCTGGGCTGGAGCCGATGAGTTGAAAATCGCCCAGATTGAGGTAGAACAAATAAGGGGAAGGGTTGAGCATGCGCAGTGCCCGATAGATGGCGAACGGTTGGGCGCTGGTTTTGCGCTTCAGCCGTTGCGACAACACGATCTGAAAAGCATCGCCTGCAGTGATGTACTCCTTGCAAGCCCTTACTCCTGCTTCAAACTCTTCCTGGGTGAAATTAGACTCAAGCTCTTTGTCTTGAGGGAGGGTTGTTTTGCTATTTGCTCCCACCGATTCCAGCGGTAACGGCCTGGCCAGTCTGGCCACGATGGACTCGATCTTGGACACCGCCTGCTCATAGGCGCATTCAACGGGGCCATCGACATACGTATTGGCTACTATCTTCATCTTGTGCTGCACGTGATCGAAAATGACCATGGTATCGGTGAAGACGAAAACGCATTCGGGCAGGCCCAGATCATCGCGGGAGCACTCAGGTAGCCTTTCGAAGTACCGCACCGTATCATAGGATATGTAGCCGACCGCGCCTCCGAAGAAGCGGGGCAGCCCCGGGATCTTGACCACCTGGCGCTGGGCGAGAAGCTCCTGCACCAAGTGCAGGCAGTCCCTGCCTTCGAGATTCACCCTCTGCCTCTCACCATTTCGGTGGATGATCGCTTTATTGCCTGATGACTTGAGCACCACGTTGTGACCTATGCCCAGGAAGGAGTAGCGGCCTAGTTTCTCGCCGCCCTCGACGCTCTCGAGGAGGAATGTAGGAGCTTCCTGCCTTAGCTTGAGGAACACCGAGACCGGGGTATCCAGGTCAGCAGATAATTCTCGGAAGACCGGAACCAGGTTCCCTTCCTTAGCTAGCCCTCGAAATTCCTCTAGTTTAGGAAAGTATTCAACCGCCATAGCTTTGTCCCAAAAAACGCAAATTAAAAACCCCGTCCAAGGGACGGGGTTCAATCCGCGGTGCCACCCTTGTTAGTCGCCACCTCCTAGGGGAAATGACAACTCACTCTTTTTCGGGTACGGCCCCTACGAACTGAGGCTATACCCTAGGTTCTGATAACGGTACCAACTCCGGCAAAGCCTACTAGTGAACGTTCAACGTTTTGAGCGTTTAAAACGTTCGCTTTCGGTTTGCAGCTCCCAAGTCCATTCCGCCTCTGCGCCGACATCGGCTCACACCTAACCCGACTCTCTGAGCCTCGCTGGAGGCATACTACTCTTGTTCCCAGCCGATCACTTATTCAGTTAAAAGGAATTTAACATACAATATTGGCTTTGTCAACCTGTATTATCCTCCCTTGATCCCTCGATTCGAGAGTTGATTCGAGATTTCACAGAAGTTGCTAAAGGGTCTCGGGTATTGCAACTTGCGCAACAAAAGCTGCCAAAGTATAATCGCTACTATTGGAGGCAAGGGAAGTCATGTCAGTTTTGGATAGGATGTCGGCGCTGCTTCCCGATACCGCAGGGGTAAGCGAAAAAGGCCACCTCACCCTTGGAGGCTGTGACGTAGTGGAGCTTGTTGCTGAGTTCGGCACACCGCTTTATGTTTTCGATGAAGCCACCTTGCGGCGGACTTGCGCCGAGTACCGCAAGGAGTTCGGCCAGAGCTATGGTGATGTCCTGGTGATCTACGCTGCCAAAGCCTTCGTTAACCGGGCACTGGCGATGATCATCAAGGAGGAGGGCCTCGGGCTCGATGTGGTCTCTGGAGGCGAGCTAAGTATAGCCAGATCGGTCGATTTCCCTATGGGAAAGGTCTACTTCCACGGTAACAACAAGCTCCGGGAAGAGATAGAACTGGCAGTCTCTTGCCGGGTCGGCCGCATTGTGGTCGACAACCTCTACGAGCTTCCATTGATCAACGAGGTGGCCAAAGAGTCCGGGATCACCCAGGATATATTGATTCGGCTCACCCCAGGCGTTGACGCCCATACCCATCGCCATGTTACTACCGGCGTCATCGACAGCAAGTTCGGCTTACCGATCGCTTTGGGACAGGCAGAAGAAGCAGTAGTTAAGGCAATGTCATCATCCAACCTCAAACTCATCGGATTGCACGTGCACCTGGGTTCCCTCATCTTCTCTGCTGAGCCCTACCAGGAGGCAATCAAGATTGTTTTCCGGTTCGCCGCTGAGATGAGAGAAAGGCATGGACTCGATTTCCGCGAGTTTAGTCCAGGGGGTGGATTCGCCATCGAATATACCAGAGATGCTCCGGCTCAAGGTGTCGCTTATTACGCTGGGGCTATTGCCGAGGCTATTCAGTCCAGCAGCAAGGAGCTTGGCATGCAGCTACCTCGGCTCATTGTGGAGCCGGGAAGGGCGATTGTGGGACGCTCTGGGGTCGCGGTTTATCGAGCAGGGGCAACCAAAGACATCCCCGGCGTGCGTAGATATATCTCTGTAGATGGTGGAATGGCAGATAACATCCGGCCAGCGCTGTACGGTTCTAGATATGAAGTGCTGATCGCCAACAAAGTCACCGAGGATGAAGTTGAACAGGTGAGCATCGCTGGCAAGTTCTGCGAGTCGGGTGATGTCCTCGCCAAGGATGTAGATGTGCCCAAAACTGTCCCTGGAGATACCGTCGTAATACCGGTAGCAGGCGCCTATTGCCTCCCTTTGGGCTCCAACTACAACGCATCTCTGAAACCTGCGGTTGTCCTAGTCAAGGAGGGTAAGGCACGTATTATTCGTCGCCGTGAGAGCTACGATGACCTGATGCGTTGCGACTTCGTTTAATTCAGCCCAGGCACAGGAAGGCCGCAGGAACTTTAAATCCCGCGGCCTTACGCCGTTCCTGGTTCTCAGGAATCCTAAATTCTAAATAGTATAGGCGCGACTTTATCTAAGCCGGAGGAAAAACGATCGACGTTTTTCCTCCACTGCCAACTCGGGTAAAGCATCGCCATCGGCCATCATCGCGCTCTCACTCTCCGCGTGGTCACCGCCCTCTCGGAACCCGGTAGCGATCAGGGTGAGCTTCACATTACAACCTATCTCAGGGTCTGTCGTCAGGCCAAAGATTATCTGGGCACTGGGATCTGCTACCTCTCTAATAACGTTGGCTGCCTCATTCACCTCGGAAAGGGCGAGGTCGTTGTAGATGATATTGAACAGGATCCTCTGTGCTCTCTCGATAGGGAAATCGAACAGGGGACTGACAATAGCAGCCCTGGCGGCATCAACAGCCCGGGTTTCACCACTACCGTGACCCATTGATATCCAAGCATGACCAGCCTCGTTCATTATAGCTTTCACATCATTGAAATCGAGGTTGATGCTGCCCGAGCTTGTGATCACCTCGGAAATGCCTTGAACACTCTGGAATAACACGTCATCTACCATTTTGAAAGCGGCTTCAATCGAGACATTGGCATCGCACATGCTTAGGAGACGTTCATTGGGGATGACGATTATACTATCAGCCCTCTCTCTGAGCCGTATGACACCCTCCTCAGCTACTCTTGCACGGTACACGCCTTCAAAGCTAAAAGGCGTGGTGACTATGGCGATGGTGAGGATGCCGAGTTCCTTTGCGATCTCGGCGACCACCGGCGCAGCGCCGGTGCCCGTGCCCCCACCCATACCCGCAGTTATGAATATCATATCGGCGCCATCAACAGCCTTGGTGAGCTCGTCGCGGCTTTCTTCAGCCGCCAGCATGCCCGTTGTATGGTCACCGCCCACTCCCAGCCCTCTGGTAAGTCTGTCACCTATGCGAAGGCGAGTCGGAGCCACCGATCGCAGCAATGCCTGAGCATCGGTGTTTACCGCGATGAAGCCGACCCCCGGGATATCCTCTTCAATCATGCGATTGACAGCGTTATTGCCACCACCGCCCACGCCAACGACCTTGATCTGGGTAAGATTCTCAACAGCAGTCTCAACTGCCTCAGTCCCACCTTTTGAACCTGTCCCAGTCACCATGGCTACCCCCTAACTAAAAAGGCTAAATGCGCTCGCCAACCCTCATTCTGGCACTACGACTCCGTGGATTAGCCTGCACCTCGATTGGAGAGGACTTGATTGCCTTTTTGATTGATATTTTGAGCCGAGGAGTATGCCCGCAAATACAGGCTGGCGTTCCCGGAGGACAAAGGCATCCCTGCGCCTCCCGGCGAAGAAAACCCTTGACCAGTCGATCCTCAAGGGAGTGAAAGCTAATAACTACAATCCTGCCGCCGCTTCCAAGAAGATTGAGCGCCTGCTCCAGCGCAATCTCGA
>Ga0209979_1001385_pt1 | contig 26754 bp, 39 predicted proteins | sample AnhtaG_FD_183114 | JGI IMG/M metagenome (GOLD analysis project Ga0209979, IMG submission 183114) | Deep subsurface microbial communities from Anholt, Denmark to uncover new lineages of life (NeLLi) - Anholt_01485 metaG (SPAdes) (version 2) | ecosystem: Environmental > Aquatic > Marine > Oceanic...
ACTTGTCAAGGACAGGCTCAAGCTTCCGGGGTAGCTCGGTTTTGTCCATGTCTGTGGGAATCAGCGAGAGCTCATATTTGATTACACCCTGTGCGGAAGCAATGAGGCTATCAAAATCCTCTTTGGCGTGCTCTCTAAGGTAATCATTCAGGTCAAGTCCTTCAGGAAGCTGCACGATCCTTGCACGCTCCCCGAAAAGACCGCCAATTTTAAGAGCCGCCTCCCTGCCTGCCGTGTCTCCATCAAGACAAAGGTGAATCGAGCCACAGCGGGAGAACTTGGAAACGTACTCTGTCTTAAAGCCGGAAGCGCCGAGTATTGCAACTGTAGGGTAGCCTGCTTGAACCGCTGAAAGGCAGTCAGGTATCCCCTCGGCGATATAAACTTGTTCGTTTGACAGGGCGTCTTCATTGTAGAGGTAGCGTAGCTCGCCCGGCAGGTGCAGGTACTTAGGTTCCTGCCCATCAAGGCTTCTACCTGATAGGTGAACCACACGTCCGCGTTTGAAATTGGGGAAAATGACCCGGTTGTAAAAATAGTCCCTGCTTGTCCCTGCATCTGTTTTTTTAAGAACTCCTGCTTTTAGGCACAGGTCTAACGGCAATTTGCATTTATCAATCAGATATTCCCTCAAACCTCCATTTGCGTAGCCAATCTGGAAGCGGCTAATCATCTTCTCGTTACAACCTCGTTCTTCGGTTAGATAGCTTCTGACTTCCGGTGTAAGGCTCTGGTGGTAAAATCGTGCGGTTTCTGTAAGGATATTTTTAATTACTCGGTCTTGTTCGATATGTTGCCTGTTCTCTGTCGTCAGCGCAGCCAAGGAAATCCCTGCTTCTCGGGCAAGCTCAGAGAGAACTTCCATAAAATGGCCTTTTTTCGTAAAGCTCAAGGAATCTAAAGACATCCCCGCTCACACCGCACCCGAAGCAGTGAAAATACTGCCCTCGCTGGTTCACAGAGAAACTGGGGGTCTCTTCCTGGTGGAATGGGCATAGCGCTTTATTATGACGGTCAAGGGTGATATATTGTCCGATGACCTGCACAATGTCTGTCTGCTCCCTGACTTTTTCGACCAGTTCCCTGAAGTCAACATCTTTCATTGCTGGAGGGCTCTTTTTCACTGTTTACCCTATCTACTGTGAATTTATCCTCACCGAGTTGTCGAATCATTAGCCCGGTAAATACATTTGCGATGTGCTCACCCACCTCGGTTGAGACATCTATGACCGCTTGAAGTCTTCTCGGTTGCTCCTCTTGGCCGGTATTGACTGCAGAGATGTAGTAGGCAGCGCTTGTCCTAACCTTAGCCTGTCCAAAGATGCACTCGGTGGCAACGATTGCCAGCGCCAGTCGACTCTCTATGAACTCTGAACTCTCTATCCACGTCCTCAGGAAACTGAAATTTGCATATAATTGGCATTTTGTTCACCTAATATCTGGATCGAAGTTTCTGCTTCTGCTGAGCATACATACGGAATATTTTGGAAAAGTGTCGGAAGATTCGTCTGTAAACCGAAGTTTGATGTAATGCTTGAACTAATAGTTGTGACCCACGTGGTGGAAAGAAAGTCAACGGATTGAACATACGTTCGTATAAGAGATGGTATAATAAATATAACGTATTTTGTTTTCTATGCTTACGACAAGTCAAGAATTATGTGGGTTGAAAAAAGACAACCTAAACTACAACCATTTTGTATTTAACCAATTAATTACGGAGGTGTGCGATGTCTAAAACAAAAAGAAAAACTCGTTCTGATAAGTTTCCACTTACCCTTCATTCAACCGGACAATACTGCAAAAAGATCAAAGGAAAAATTTATTACTTTGGATCAGATAAAAAACAAGCGTTAGAACGGTATCTTGAACAAGCAGCATTTCTACATAATGGCAAGGCCAAAATGTTTAAAACAACTAACGGCAATATGACCTTGAAGAGCCTGTGTAATATTTATTTGCAGCATCAGCAAGCCAAAGCTACGTCTGCTGAAATTACTGTCCGCCATCATGCTGATCAAATTAGCTGTTTAAAGAAGTTTATGAGTTTCATTGGCCAACATCGTAAGATAAATGAAATATCTACCCTGGATTTACAAAGCTATAAGAGAAAACTCAAACATGCTTATAATTCAGCACATCGAATGAATTTGCACATAAGTATCATGAAGACGATGTTTCACTGGGCCAGGAAAAACGATATACTGGATTATATCCCTAATATTGACGCGGTCAGCAGTGTTAAAATCATGCAAAAGCAGCGCCATATTTTCACATCTGAAGAGATACATCGATTATTTGATTTTGCTGATGTCCAGATGAAAGCAATGATATGGCTGGGATTGAATTGTGGCTTTGGGTGCACTGATTGTGCCCAGCTTAAATGGTGTGATTTGGACCTTGCAAATGGCAGAGTAAAGCTTGCGAGGGGAAAGACCGGCGTTTCAAGAGATCTTCCGTTATGGCCGGAAACAATACAGTCTCTTGAGAACATTACCAAATCCGGCAAGTTAGTATTCCATACCTCAAAAGATAAGCCTTTGATTCGAACGACATACGACATTAACAAAGATGGCTCAAGCAAATATTCCAATATCAATCTGGTAACTTCGAGATTTTCAAAGCTTATGAAAAGAGCAGGTATCCAGGCTCCGAAAGGAACAGGTTTCTATACCCTCCGCAGAACTGCTGCTACTGTAGCAGCCAGATCGGGTGATCCCTTTGCAGTTCAAAGACTTCTCGGTCACGTTGATTTACAAATGGCAACAAGGTACGTCCAGGATGTTTCCAAACAAACTGACAGAGTGATTGAAAGCAGTAGGAAGTACGTGATTCAAGGGAATAACTTGAATTCGTTGTAAAGGTTCTATTGGGGCAACTGGGCGAGATAATTGTTCTCTTTTAGTTTTTCTTTGGCCATCTATATATACTTCGAGCAATCTAAACGGATATGGCTCTTGTTTTAGGACCACTAACTAATTCAGGTGGAGCAGATTTTGACCCAGCAGCCAAGTCGAGGGAAATTAACTGGATGAAGCTGTGACATACTTCCTACTTGGAAGTCGGTTGGTCTTCTAAGCCTCTGCTTAGAACTCATTACGTCGTCTCCTCTATGTGTGGCTCAGGAAGAAACGACCCGGTGAAAGCTTTTTACATCCTGCTGTCGTTATGATTGGAATTACTGTCTGTAACCATGCATTGTTACCAGCGATGAATTGCAGCTTAGTTTGGGACCTGCAGCGAGAGCAGGTACAAAAAGGCCAAAAAAAATAAAGATTTATGGGACATCAGCCGATATGTGTAATTAGAATGGTCCACAGAAGTGGGTGTGGGCCGCCTTATCGTTTAGGATTGGATCCTGTAAATCGAAGGCACAAGCAAGCCAAGCAACGACCGATGAGAATCTTGCAGAGTTAGCCCAAGTACCTTCTTTTATATCGTAAAGATAGCTGGGGTATTCAGCTGAGAATGCCTGATAGATTGAAGAAGAAAATTACGATGTTGGCCTGAATTATTTGGAGATTCTCCAACCATGCCCATCGAAGAGATTAAACAATCAGGTGGAAAGACAGGAATCGACATATTAGGTGATCTTCCCTGGGGCACACACCTTTGTCTGTTTTACAAGACCAAAGAAGATTTAATAGACATTCTGTTACCCTACTTCAAAACAGGGTTGGAAAATAACGAATTCTGTATGTGGGTGGTCTCGGAACCTCTCAACGTAAAAGAAACCGAAGAAGCGTTAAGGACGTCTGTGCCTGATTTTGCGCAGTATCTAAAGAAAGGACAAGTCCGACTCATTTCCGATTCAGAGTGGTATCTCAAAGACGGCGTTTTCGACGTGCAAAGGATTTTGGACGCATGGGTTAACGAACTAAATCAAGCCCTGGCCTCTGGTTTTGCCGGTATGAGAGTAACAGGTAATGGAAGCAGGTTTGAAAAAAGAGTCTGGGGAAAACTTGCTGATTATGAAAAAAAGGTAAGTGAAGCAATAGGCAAATATCGGATGGTTGCCATCTGCAGTTATTGTATTGATAAGTTCGGCGCATCTGAACTCGTAGACGTGGTCAGCAGCCACGGGTATGCTCTTATTAGGCGAGAGGGTAAGTGGGCACTTGTTGAAAGTAGCGAGCACAAGAAGGCACAGGAGGCGCTGCAAGTAAGTGAGAGCAAGTATAGAACGCTTCTTGAGAACCTTCCTCAAAAGATATTTCTTAAAGATAAGAACTCTGTCTACATCTCCTGCAATCAGAATTACGCGAGGGATTTAAAGATTAAGGCTAAGGAAATTGCTGGAAGAACGGATTATGATTTCTTCCCTAAGGAGTTGGCTGAGAAGTACAGAGCCGACGACAGAAGAATTATGAAATCCGGCAAAACAGAAGATATTAATGAAAAATATATCCAGGACGGACGGGAGGTAATCGTCCATACAGTAAAAACGCCTGTCAAAGATGCACAAGGCAATGTCACTGGAATATTAGGCATTTTCCGGGACATCACAGCACACAGGCAAGCTCAAAGAAAACTCCTCGACTATCAAAGACGACTTCGGGACCTTGCTTCAGAAATGTCACTTACGGAAGAACGTGAGCGCAGACGCATCGCAATTGAGCTGCATGACCAAGTCACGCAAAATTTGATTCTGTTCAAGATCAACATAGGTTCACTCCGAGAAAAAAAATTGCCGCCAGAATTGATTAAACCATTGGACGAAATCTATGAACATCTCGACCAGATAATTCATGATATGCGGTCTCTGACATTTGATTTGGGTTCTCCGACCTTATATGAACTGGGGCTCGGAGCTGCAGTTCGAGAATGGCTTAACGAGGAAGTCCAGCAGAAGTATGGGCTCAAGACCCAATTCAAAGATGATGGTCAACCAAAACCCTTAGACGACGATGTTTGTGGCCTTCTATACCGAGCAGTGCGGGAGTTGTTGATTAATGTTGTCAAACATGCGAAGGCACGGCACGTGAAGGTTTCCCTCTGCAAGAACAACAGCAATATATGTGTCAAGGTTGCAGACGACGGAGTTGGATTCGCACCATATTCCGAGGGTCTCGGTTCGGGCAAGACTGGAGGTTTTGGGCTCTTTAGTATCCGCGAGAGGTTAAGTTACTTTGGCGGCAGCGTTGAGATTGATTCCAAACCGAGGCATGGGACGCGGGTCACGTTGGTGGCACCACTAAAGTGCCGAAAAAGCTGATTGATTCGATGGGGGTAAATATGAGCACAAAAGTTTTGGTGGCTGACAATCATGGAATCCTGCGACAGGGCATTGGTGCCTTGATTGAAAAACACAGTGATATTGAAGTGGTAGGTGAGGCTGACAATGGCCTGACGGCGGTAGAAATGACTCGAAAAATTCGACCGGACGTCGTTCTTATGGATGTAACTATGCCGGAGCTGAATGGCGTCGAAGCAACACGTCAGATTAAAAGCGAACTGCCGAACGTTAAAGTCTTAGCTTTGTCTGTACACGCCAAAAGAGAGTTTGTGTTAGATATGATCAAAGCGGGTGTCTCAGGATATATGCTCAAGGAGTGCGTATTTGATGATTTGGTCCAAGCTATCAAGATCGTTGTTGCTGGACACTCATATTTAAGTCCTCAAATTGCCAGCATAGTTCTTGACGGTATTACAAGAGACAATGCTTTCAATAACGGTGGTCGCGATCGTGAAACCCTTACCACAAGAGAAAAGCACATCCTTCAACTTTTGACCGAAGGCAAATCGGCAAAGCAAATTGCTTCACAACTGGGTCTGAGCATCAAGACCATTGAAGCAAGTCGCAGGCAGATCATGGAAAGAACTGAAGTTGATAACCTTGCAGACCTCACCAAGTATGCTATTCGTCAAGGTCTAACGACAATTTAACCGAAATTCGAATTTCGTGACCTGGCCACTGGGTGTGTTACGTCCCTCCATTGGAGCGTTGTTTTAGCCATTCGCTGTTGTAAGTCCCTCCTTTGGATAGCCTTATTCTTAATCTCTGGTCTGGAGGCTAAAGGTAAATATCAACATTGAAAAGGGCGAAAATTCCTTGTCGAAAATTTTGCTGTTGGAGAAAAAACGGATTTCGGCCGCGTAAACCACAGAGTCAGCTTCAGCCATCGCTTCTTTCTTACAGTTTTTTTATCCAGAGGCTACGGTAAGAGCAGAAAAAGAATTTCTGAAGATTGTGCGTAATAATGCCGAAAACACGAAACAAGTGTCGAACTGGGGGCTGAAAAGGAGGGGTAAAATGGGGGTCAAAAGTAGGCATGCAAAGAGAAACCGCCAGAGTATATGCCGCATGTGCCAAGAAGGCATTAAATAGTAGAATCGTCGACAATCACCAAGTTTTAATCGATAAGGTGGATACAATTAAGCTAAGTTCAGACGCACGTGTGTAGCGTGCGTTTTTTATTTTTACTCTATTTAGTTTCTGCGAAAGCAGAAAGAAAGGAGAACTAAAATGGCAGTAGAAAAAGCAATTGGCTCTTCCAGTCTGGTCGAAGTTATTGACCGAATTCTCGACAAAGGCGTCGTGGTCGATGCCTGGGTGAGAATCTCTTTGGTGGGTATTGAATTACTCGCCATTGAGGCCAGAGTGGTTGTTGCATCGGTCGAGACCTACCTGAAATATGCCGAGGCGATAGGGCTGACCGCAACAGCGGCCTAAGGATAAGGTCAATAGGCAAAAGGGGATTCTTGCCGAGTCATCCTTACGATGTTACTGGGGGGACAAAAAGCATGATTCGCCAAGAGATTCCTTTTTCAGAGCAAGGAATAAATGAAAGCAATGCCTTTAGCAGAAGATATGAAAAACATTGTCGAAAACATAGTTTCTTCCTACGAGGCCAGAATCCAAAGTATCGGAGCAATTTTTGATACTACTCACCAACTTCTCCAAAGCTTCGAGGACTCCTTCCTTGATACAAAACAGGAACGAGAAAGCCTTAATGCAGAGCTGCGGGAGAACCTTGCCAAGAATGAGTCTCTACGGAAGAAAGATTTTAACAATATGATGCAGGATATACTCTCAATTCAGGCCAGAAGAGAAAAGGAAGTGAGGGACCTGTTGAGAAGTTACCTTAATGAGCAGAAGGAGATGGCAAATGTTTTAAGGCAAGATTTGGCTAAGGTCAAAGGTGCTCTTGCCGAAGGCGAGGCTCGGAGAATGAAGGAACTCCAAGCGGTGATAAAGGAAATCCTTGCTAAACAGGACGAAAGAAAAGAGGAGGTAACAGCCAGGCTAAATGAGTTTCAAGAAGAACAACAAGAGATGTCGAAAAGGCTCAAAGAGCTTTTAGCTAAAGGCGGTGAGCTTAGGATAAAAGACCTCAAGTCAATGCTCGCCGAATTCAAGAGACAACGTACAGCGTGTATAGCACATCAGAAAGAAAGGAAAGAAGAAATGCAGAGTGTGCTTAGCGATTTTAGAAAGGAACGATCGGAGGCTGCTGAGAGCTGGCAAGCCATGCAAAAAAAGATGGCCCAGAGAAAAACTGCCTCGGTCGCTGCGGTTAATATGAGTGGATAGAAAAGTATATGAGCGGCATTATAGATAACATTATCACTCTTCAGCGGATGCGTACAAAAGCGCTGGGTGTTTTAGTAACCAATACCGAAAAAGCCTTGAAGGGGCAGACTGCGGATAAGGAGAAGACGGCCGAAGGGCAAGCAGAAAAGCTGGAGAATTTTGTGAAGAACGTGACCGCAGATGTAAATAGTGTGCCCACAAGGTTTTGGTTTCAGAAGGAACGTAGACGCCTTAGCGATGAACAGGTAAGGAACTTAGCGGATTTTGTCAGTTTTACTCAGAGTCTGACCGAAAAGGTACGTGAGTTACTCACTTGTTTTCAGAATAGCGAGACGTTTGAGAAAACAAATGAGAGGGAGTTACAGCAGCTTCAAGCCCGCGTTGCGCAGAAACTGAAAGAGTTTGATGACGCTTTGAACGGGACGAGCGATACTCTGAAAAAGCGATTGAGCAAACGTGTCGGCAATGTAGTTAATGGTGTTACCAAGTCTTTTAGGCGGGAGGGATTTGACGCTGCAAATGCAAAGAGAGCCGGGAAAAGTGCAGCCTGGGGATTAACCAAGGTAGAGCAAACATAAATATGGTGAATCTATGCAAGAGGCAGAAATCCAGTCCAGTCTGAGATTGTTAGACCGAGAGCTTGATCGGTTTATCAATGCTCCTCATCAGGTTCCTTATTTGGCCCTGCCGAGAGAGCGACCACAGATAATTTGCTTCGCCAAGGGAGTTAAAGAATTAAGCGGATATGATGCTAATGAGATATTGGCTGACAGGCAGCTCTGGGTGAATATGATTCATCCTGCCGACCGGGAGCGAGTTTTTGCAGTTCTTAGCTACTGTAAAAATTCGGGGACGCCGTTTGAAATAGAGTATCGCACTGTTCATAAGGATGGTTTGCTGCATCGGGTTATCGACGAGGGTGAGCCTGTTTATGATGACAAAGGCCAAGTAACGGGGGTTGAAGGCATAATAACCGATGTCAGTAACTGTGGGAAGGTCAAAGATATCGATTTGTCAAGAATTCGGAAAGTAACAAGCCCTAATAATGTAAATTCAAGCGTTTTTCAAAAAACTTAAGAAATTTTGAAAGGAGAATTGAAAATGGCAATTGCAACTGATATGAAAAATCTCGGCGAAGAGATTGTCGCTTCTTATGACATGCGCATAAAGGCGGTAGGTGGGTTGGTAAAGGATACTCACCAAATGCTCAAGGGATTTCACACTGAGCATAAGGAGATGTCTGCTGCGCTCAGGGCGGACCTTGCAAAGGGAGAACAGAGTAGGCTCAAAGATTTTAAGGCGATGATGAGTGACGTTAAGAAGTTTGTAGCGGATATGATTGAAGGAACCGCGAAACTAATGAAAGAGATTCAGAAAGAGCAAAAAGACAGGAACAAGGCAGTGGCTGATTTATTAGCACAGTTTGCTAAAGACCACGAGGCTATGGCAGCCGAACTTCAGAAAAGCCTTGCAAAAGGTGAAACAGACAGGCTTGAAGACTTTGAGAAAATGATGAAAGGCATCCAAAAATATGTGGCTGATGTGGTTAAGGAAACCGAGAGACTGATTAAGGAAATTCAGGCACGACAAGACGAAAGAAATAAAGAAGTTCTGGACCTCTTGCAAGAATTCCAGGCTGAGCGAGAAAAGATGGCTGCTAATTGGCAGAAGCTTTCTGCAACCATGTTCAAGAGGAGAGGAGGAAAGATACCCAGAGTGAAGGTTGAAGCTGGTGAAGAAGTAATGACCGTCGAGGAAGCAGTTGCCAGTAAGGGTAAAGGCAAAAAGAAAACCTCAACTAAGAGCAAAAGCCGCAGGCAAAAAGTTGGGGCCGGCGTCTAAGCGTTTGTCATTGCGAGCCAACCAAAGGTTGGCGTGGCAATCTCATCCGTCGGGTTTTGGATTGCTTCGTCGCTGTGCTCCTCGCAATGACGGAAAGTATGCTGAACCATCGTTGGCGAAAAAGGCCAGGAAAGTGTAAATATAAATTCATGGAGGTATTAATTATGAGCCAGATAACATCTGCTATGACCCAGATAACATGCGCTTTTTGTAAAGGTGCGGGGAAAGACCCCTTTGACCTGTTAAGTGAGCTTGCCACCTGCCAGGTCTGCTGGGGCACAGGCAAGGTCGAGGTCAAGGAGCCGGCAATCAAGTGTGTCTATTGCAAGGGCAGCGGTGTTTATCATAATACCAGAATTACCTGCACCGTATGTAACGGCAAGGGTATGGTTACGGCTCCTAAAGGTGAAACTGCCCAGTGTCCCAAGTGTAAAGGGACAGGCACAGCAAAAGATAGCGGGATGCCCTGTCTTGAGTGCAAGGGCAAAGGAATTGTTTCAAGATGAAGGAAATGACCGGATTAAATTTGGCCGTGGAAAACTTTACCAGAAAGAGCAAAGCAGCTCTGAGCAAGATACGGTCCTTCAGGGAAGACTTTAGAAACAGAGAAAAGAAGATAAGGGCAGATTTAGAAAAGGCAGGCAGAATCTGGAAAAAAGTAGGCGAAAAATTTAAGTGGTGGCAATCGCTGCCATAAAAAACAAATTTTCGGTCGAAAGGAGTCTCGCAATGTCAAAACTTAGTATAACAAGGTATTTCTCGTTTATGCGAGCAAAAATTATTGACCAAAATGTTCATGGTAAAGGCAAAAGCCGGTTTTAAGCTCAAAAACGCGACATTGCACGTTTACATCGTGGCATTGTAAGCTTACTCCGAGACAAAGTAAGCGTGATATGTGGCAAAGTAAGCGTGATATGTGACAAAGTAAGCGTGATATGTGACAAAGTAAGCGTGATATGTGACAAAGTAAGCGTGATATGTGACAAAGTAAGCGTGATATGTGGCAAAGTAAGCACGATATGTGGCAAAGTAAGCGTGATCTGTGGCAAAGTAAGCGTGATCTGTGGCAAAGTAAGGTACATTTTGGCCTGAGAAATTAACCAACTTTTTGGGAGTTGAACCAAATTTTCTAACAGAAAAGGAGTGAAATAGAAATGAATGGTATTGACGAAATGACAACAGTATTAGAACCGAGACCTTTGTCAGACTTTGTGGAGACAAAGTACATAAAGGATATTACCAACAGGGCTCTTTCCTTTATTAAGGCTGGTTTTCCAGTTCACTTTAGGGGGTCTTCCGGTACGGGCAAGACGACACTGGCGATGCACCTGGCAAGTAAGATTGAAAGGCCAGTGGTGATGATTCACGGAGATGAGGAGTTCAGCACCTCTGACCTTGTAGGCGGTCAACAGGGCTACAGGTTTAGAAAGGTTATCGACCGCTTTGTATCCCGAGTTTTGAAGGTGGAAGAGGATATGGTAAAGCGCTGGGTCGATAACCGCTTAACCGTTGCCTGCAAATATGGGTTCACCCTGATATATGATGAGTTCACTCGCTCCCGGCCGGAGGCAAATAATATCCTCCTGTCTATTCTGCAGGAGAAGATGATGGATTTGCCGGTCGGACGTGGTAGTGAGGAGCCATATTTGAGGGTTGACCCTGACTTTACTGCTATTTTTACGAGCAACCCTGAGGAATATGCGGGGGTGCATCGCAGCCAGGATGCTTTAAGAGACAGAATGATAACAATGGACCTGGACCACTTTGACTACGATACTGAACTGGGTATCACACAGGCAAAATCCAAACTTTCAAAGCAACATGCCAAAATGATAGTCGATATTGTAAGGGGCCTGAGAGGATCGGGCAAGTGTGAGTTTGCTCCCACTATTCGCGGCTGCATTATGATTGCCAAGACACTTAAGGCTCAAAACATGACCCCCTCTAAGTCAGAGGTATTCCTGAAGATGTGTCAGGATATTCTGGCATCGGAAACCAGCCGGGTCGGCTCGAAGACAAATCAGGATAGGGTCAAGCAAGTTGTAAGGGAGATTGTCGCAAAAGAACTCGGCATGGGAAAAACCATTGATGTTCCAGAGGATACCGCCGAGGATACCGTTGGTATTAGTACGGCTGACAGTGAGAAAGAAGATAAATGTGAGAAAAAAGAAAGTGAAAGTTTAGCTGGGGTATCCGGCTAACATAATATGAGAGGATAGTCAAATGACACTTATGCGAGCATTTTCAAAAGTGGATAAAGATGGGAAGATTAAGCTACCCGGCAATATCCAGCGAGCGGCAGAGCTTAAACAAGGCCAACTGGTTGAGCTGAAAATTGTGGGAGCAAGCAGAAAGAAAAATATCTTACTTTCAGCCAGAAACAGTACAAGATAGGTTAACGGATTTCTCGTATAAAGGAGTTGAACGATGAGAGATGTTAATAATCTGCCGGGCCTACATGCCTTGAGGACCATGTTTAGCTCAAGGAAGCGTTCCATGCCGAAGGTTCAAAGTTCCGCCTATTTAGAGTTGTTCATGCTGGGTAAAGAGAAAGAAAGGCTTCTGAAGGAAAGCGAGAGACTGAGCATGAGGGACGCTGTCATTAAAAAGCGCCTTGAAGAGATAGACCAGGAAACGAATAGGCTGCAAGGAGCTGAAGATACTGGTAGAGCCAATGCAAACATAAGTTCTTCAGGACGGCCTTTCACTGAGAAGGATGGAGCCAAAAAAGAGTGGAAGAAAATGGCTCTGAATTATTAGGCAAAAGGGATTCTTATTATGGATTGGAAGACAATGGACTTTAAGAGTGGGACAATAAGATTAGGCCGAAAAATAGGTGAGATTTTGGAAGGCGATGATTTTGCGTGTTCTTTGTGTTCCGGCACAGGGATATTGCCCAGAAGCAAAGGAATAAAATGCGCGGTGTGTAAGGGTGCGGGTATGGTTTCTTTGACCGGCCCTGCCGTAGTATGCGCTTATTGCAAAGGCAGAGGCGATTATCCAGCCAGGACAAATATTACCTGCACTGTTTGCAGAGGAAAAGGATTAGTGAGCATTACAAAGCCTATAGAGGTATGTGCTCATTGCCGGGGAAGCGGTGCCGAGCCGGGCAATAAACTTCCTTGCTTAAAATGCAAAGGCAAAGGCGTGGTTACAAAATAGAGGCATCAAAAATGGCAGAGCAGATAGTACATGCGATTCAAGCAACGAACCTTGCGGACATCTTAGAAAGGGTATTGGATAAAGGTATTGTAATTGCCGGAGACATAAAAATCTCAATTGCAGACGTTGACCTTCTCAATATTAAAATAAGGCTTTTGATTGCTTCAGTGGATAAAGCAATGGAGATGGGAATAAACTGGTGGCAGCAGGACCCTTATCTTTCCTCGAATGCAAAAGAGGGAAGGTTAGAGAATGAAAATAAAGTCCTGAAGAACAGATTAGGGCGGCTGAAGGCAAAGACAAGATAATTAGAGGATAAAGATGAAAACTATGCACAGCACAGAGAAGCGCTCTATGCCAATCACCACTTCAGACGGAATCAGAACAATGTGCAATGCCCGCACAACGTGGTCCATGGCGAAAAGTCTCGGCGGCTGCAGCAGGCCAAAAGATGACATCAGACTTAAAAGGGAACGAGAGCACATTGAAGAAACGCAGGCTCAGGAAAGAAAACATAGCATTGCGCAGGCAAATCCGCCAGATAGAATGTTTGCTTGAAATGGAGACAAAATAGAATGCCAACACCGGATGAGAGTAAAGTCCTTAAGATAATTGATGCAGAAGGTGGCGAATCCACTGTAGGAAAGATTGCCAAGGAAATGCATCTGCAGCCAAGTTATGTCAGAGTAATCCTCCGGTCTATGGGTGAAAGCGATATTATAGATGTTTTTAGAAACGGGAAAGTCAGAATTGCAAGCAAAGGTTGTGTAGTAATGGGTAAGCAGCCTCCGCGACAGAACGGGCTAAAGAGATATTTGGAAGACCGTGCCAAATGGAAGACTTTCTAAATATGATCTCGGAGTGAGCAATGACCAGCATGGAGCAGGAAACCTTGGATGTCATCGGTAGAAATGAAGGCAGGCTCCATTACTATTTAATAGCTCAGGAATTAAGGGTAAGCGACCACTATGCTTATGTGATTTGTAAAGGCTTGGAGAGAAACGGTTACGTTGATTTTGATACCTTCAGAGGAATATGCAGCCTGGCAGAACAAGGTAAAGAGGTAATAGAAGAAAAGTGGCTTTTTGACCTGAAAAGACAAAAGGAAAATATTCGCAAGAGCAAAGAGGAGAATAAGAAAAGAATCCTAAAGAATGTTGAAACCGTAAATTATTAGATTAGCTATGAGCATAACGGCTACCGAATTGGAGGTACTAAAGATTATAAAGCGGAAAAGCGATTTGATATCTATGAAGGAATTAAGCAGCAAAGCGGGTTTTGAAATCGGCTATACATATATGTTGTGCAGGTCGTTAGAAAAGCAAGACTGCATTGGGTTTTTTACGCGTTCGGCCTGCAGGATAACTGCAAAAGGCAAAAGCATAGTAAGCTAAAAAGGAGACTCATCAATGGGCAAAGACAAAAAGAAAAAAGATGAAGAAAACGAAGGTTTGAATATCGATTTTGGTATAGGCAAATTGAGCCTTGGTCTGGGAGGGCTGTTAGATGGTATCGGAAACCTGGTTGATATGGCTGCCAAGTTGAAAGAAGCAGGCGGCGAGATCAACAAAGAAGGTGAGATTGACTTTAGTCACCTTAAAAAAGGTATGAAAGGGGTATTTGGGGTTTCCGTGAAAACGGCCGTGGGAGGCAAGCCTGTAGTTGAGTCATTCGGAAATGTTAAGAAGACTCCAAAAGGTCCTACCGTCGAAGAAGAGAGAGAACCTATCACAGATGTCTTTGACGAAGAAGAGGAGATCCGAATCTACGCCGAGATGCCGGGAGTCAATGAAGAGGACATAAAATTAGATTTAAAAGAAGATATCCTGGATATCTCAGCGCAAACCGGAGACAGGAAATATCGTAAAGAAATCTTACTTCCGGCTAAAGTGAAAGCCGAAACAACGAGCTCTTCCTATAACAACGGCATCTTAGAGGTTAAGGTCAAAAAGTGAATGGGATTAAAAGGGCTGAAAGAGACTTCATTGAAGTTGATTCTATTTGGCGGAAAAGGAGGCGTAGGAAAGACGACCTGTGCTTGTGCCACGGCTCTTTATTTAGCTAAGGGCTTCAAGACATTGCTTTTTTCAACGGACCCGGCACATTCGCTTGGTGATAGCGTGGGACAGAAACTCGACGGCCAGATAAAAGAGGTAAGAGGAGTAAAGAACTTAAGCGCCCTTGAAGTAAACGCCGAAAAGGCTCTTTCAAAATTCAAAATAGAGCATGAAGACGAAATAAAAAGAATCGTATATACCGGCACCAATTTAGACAACGAAGATATTGACTCAGTCTTTGCTTTGCCTATCCCAGGTATGGACGAGGTAATGGGTTTTAAGACGATGGTGGATCTTGTAGATGATGCAGACTTTGATAAATATGTGGTGGATACCGCGCCTACCGGCCATGCTTTGAGGCTATTGACTTCACCCCGGTTAGTAGATGACTGGGTGAAGGTGATGGCAAAGATGAGGTGGAAGTACAGGTATATGGTCGAGACGTTTGCCGGCAAATACGACCCTGATAAAGGCGATGATTTTTTGTTAGCCATGAAAAAGACTGTGAAAAGGATAGAAGATTTACTTCAGGACCAAAGTCGAAGCGAGTTCATAGCAGTTACAATCCCTGAAGATATGGTAATTTCAGAGACTGAGAGATTGATAAGCCGTTTGGGCAGGTACGGAATAAACGTAAGGCAGTTGGTAATAAATAATGTCTTGGGACCGAATGACTGTGAATTCTGCAGAAAAAAAAGCAAAGAGCAGCAGAAATATATAGAACAAATAGCCAGAAAATTTAGCCAGTTAAAAACCACAATTATCCCATCGCAGCCTCGAGAAGTAAAAGGGCTGGAGGCATTGGAGAATTTCGAGGAGCACCTGTTTAATTAGCAATGAAAAAGAAAGGCGCTTGCATGAGACAATTGAAAGTAAAGGAAGCTTTACCAAAAGACGTGGGCAGGGCTATTGCCAGGATAGACCCAGAAGATATGAAGAGCTTGGAAATTGAAGTGGGCCAAATAATAGAGATAGAAGGTAAAAGGAAAACCGCCGCCAAGGTAATGCCCTGTTACGCCGGGGACCGAGGGAAAAAGATCATCCAGATAGACGGTATTACCCGAGAAAACGCTAAAATTGGACTTGATGAAAAAGCAAATGTCCAAAAAGTAGAAAATAAACCTGCCAGGAAAATCGCACTTTCTCCTTTAACCGTAACAGGAGGTCTTCACAAGGATAAAGACACGAAGTACATCGGCTCTCTTATAGAAGGACTGCCTTTAACCAGCGGTGATAAAGTAAGAGCGAGATTATTCGGCACCAGAACTTGTGACTTTATGGTCGAGGACACAATCCCGGATGGAGTGGTATTAGTTAGTCCCACTACCCTAATAAGAATGAAGGCAAAAGGCGCTAAAATAGAGAAAGCTAAGATATCGTATGAGGATATCGGCGGACTTAGTACCCAAATCCGAAGAATCAGAGAGATGATCGAGCTACCTTTGAAGTATCCTGAAGTTTTTAACAGGCTTGGTATCGAGGCCCCCAAAGGAGTTTTCATCTACGGGCCGCCAGGGACCGGCAAAACATTAACCGCCAGAGCTGTAGCCAATGAGACCGACGCCTATTTTACCAGCATAAGCGGGCCTGAAGTTATGGGCAAATTCTACGGCGAATCCGAGGGTCGCCTGCGCAGCGTATTTGAAGATGCCCAGAAACATGCACCTGCCATAATCTTTATTGATGAAATTGATGCCATAGCTCCCAAGCGGGAAGACATGGGTAGTGAAAAACAGGTTGAACGCAGAGTAGTAGCTCAGCTTTTGGCCTTGATGGATGGATTAGTGTCTCGAGGGCACGTTATAGTTATCGGCGCAACAAATATTCCTAATACCATAGACCCTGCCCTGAGAAGGCCCGGTAGATTCGATAGGGAAATCTCCATTCCCATACCCGACAAAAACGGCCGGTTGGAGATATTAGAAATCCATACAAGAGGTATGCCCTTGGCAAAAGATGTCAGCCTTGAAAAATTGGCTGAAATCACTCATGGATTTGTAGGGGCAGACCTGGAAGCACTTGCCAGGGAAGCAGCTATGTCGGCCCTGAGGAAGATCCTGCCGGAGATTGATTTCGAGTTGTCGGACATTCCTTATGAAGCCCTGCTTAAATTAGAAATAACGATGGACAATTTCCTTGAGGCGTTGAAAGAGATTGAGCCATCTGCGATAAGAGAGGTCTTCGTGGAGGTGCCGGATGTCAAGTGGTCTGATGTGGGCGGCCTTGACAATATCAAGCAGGAACTCAAAGAGGCGATTGAATGGCCACTTAAATATCCGGACGTATTCAGGAAGGCTGGCACCAATCCACCTAAAGGGATTTTGCTCTATGGGAAACCTGGGACAGGGAAGACACTTTTAGCCAAGGCAGTGGCTAATGAAAGCGGTGTTAATTTTATCTCTATCAAGGGTCCGCAGCTTATCAGCCGGTATGTGGGAGAATCAGAACGAGGGGTAAGGGAAACGTTTAGAAAGGCAAAACATGCGGCCCCGACAATACTTTTCCTTGATGAAATAGATAGCCTTCTGCCCCGAAGGGGCTCAAGCTCCACAGATGCTCATGTTACAGAAAGGGTGATAAGCCAGTTTCTAGCTGAAATGGATGGGATTGAAGAGCTCAAGGGAGTTGTGGTCTTAGCAGCCACCAACAGGCTCGACTTAGTTGACCCTGCCGTACTTCGGAGCGGCAGATTCGACCTTTTGTTTGAGTTGCCTGTACCTGATAATACCACAAGAGAAGAGATTTTTAGAATACATACCAAAAATAAGCCTGTCAATAAGGATGTTGATTTAAAGAAATTGGCTAAAGAGGTCGAGGGTAGAACCGGCTCGGATATTGAATTTATCTGTCGAAAGGCCTCGATGTTTGCAGTAAGAGAATATATCGAGCACAATTCAGCAAAAAAGAAAATATGTGCAGATGGGGAACTCAAAGTTTCAAAACAGCATTTTGACCAAGCCATTAAGATGCTAAAAGAACAAAACGGCAAGTAAAAAAGAGGAACTTAAAATGTTGGATATTATTGAGAAAGTCAAAGGTCTATTTAAATGCAGATCCGAGAGAAAAGAAGAATCTGGACCGCAACAAGAAGAACAAGAAGTTGAAGGAAACACTGAAGAACAAACCGGCTCCTTCTCGGGAAAAGAGGCAGATTAATAGATCGATACTCTTCCTTCTTGGTTTTCCGCTGGATGAAGTGTAGGTCTTGGGGAAGGGACCGGCAAGCCCTTCCCCTGAAATGAAAAGGTTTGTTATGAGCGAAACAGGCAAGTATATTTACGGGATTATAAAGTCCAACACAGAAGAAATCTTTGACCTGGACGAGATTGTACCCCTTGATGACATCTACCGCCTGAGAAACCCGGCGGAGGTTGTAGAAGGCGGTGAAATTTCCAACCGTGCTTATACTATTTCCTTCCAGGATATATCCGCGGTAGTAAGTGATTCAGAAATAGTCGGCTACAGCCATATGCCCAAAGACACCTTAGCCAGATTGCTCGTCAGGCACCAGCAGGTAGTCGAGAAAGTGATGACTACGCATACGATTATTCCTATGAGGCTGGGGACATTTACAGATAGCGACGAACAAGTAAGAGAGATTCTAGCCAAAGGGTACAGGACAATTAAAGATATACTTGAGAGGTCGGAAAACTGCATAGAGATAGATGTTGTTGCAACACTGAGTGACTTTAATTCCTTTCTGCAGGAGGTTTCAGAAGAGAAGGAAATAGAACGACTTAAGCAATCGCTTTCAAGCAAGAAAGGCGGTGTTACTGTAGACGACCAGATGCGGGTAGGTGTTTTGGTTAAGAAATGCTTAGATAAGAAAAAAAGCGAATTCGCTGACCAGATACAAACGGTCTTAAATGAGATTGCTGACGGTTTTAAGGCTCACGACCTTATGGATGATAAAATGGTTCTTAACACAGCATTTCTTTTAGACCAAAGCAGACAGAAGGATTTTGAACGGAAAGTAGAAGAGACCAACAATAAATTTGAGGAAAAATTGAATTTTAGGTGTGTAGGTCCGCTTCCACCCTACAGTTTCTATACCCTCGAGGTAAAAAGGCCACAGTTTGAAGAAGTAAATTGGGCAAAGGAAAAATTGGGGCTTAAGGATGACTTTATAACCGCTGGAGAAATCAAGAAAGCTCATCGCAGATTAGCATTAGCTTGCCACCCTGATAAAAACCCTGACACGCCCGGCATAGAAGAAAAGTTTGATGATATGACAAGGGCCTACAAGATACTTCTCGATTATTACCGGGCTTCCAACCAAACAGAAGAGGTAGATGGTTGCTATTTTGATGAGGAAGCTTTTGAAAAGAATGCAATGTTGGTAACAACGATGGAGTGATATGGAAAAAGAAGGAAAATATATTTACTGTATTATCGAGACAAAACAGGAACGGAACTTCGGTTCCATCGGTATTGGCGGAAGAGGCGATGAGGTTTTGACTATCGGTTATGACGACCTGAGTATGGTGGTAAGCAATCATCCTTTGGCCAGACTTGCTGCAAACAGGGAGAATATGCTGGCTCATCAGAAGGCAATAGAGGAGGTAATGAAGGAATTTGATAGTGTACTTCCCGTCCGATTCGGCACTATTGCCTCCAGTGCCGATGAAGTTAGGAATCTGTTAGATAGAAGATACAGAGAATTCAAAAGCGCCCTAATAGATATGGACCACAAAGTAGAGTTGGGCATTAAGGGCATCTGGAAAAATATGTATGTTATTTTTAACGAGATTGTGGAAGAAAACAAAACAATAAAAAACCTAAAAAACGCTGTAGAACAAAAAGACAGCCAAAATACTCAGGCGAAAATGGAGGCTGGCCGCTTGGTCAAACAGGCATTGGACAAAAAAAGGGAAAAACAGGCGGAAGAAATTGTAGATAGGTTGAGGCGGACATCTTATGAACACAGACTCAATGAAACTATTGGCGATGAGATGTTTATGAATGCCGCTTTTTTGGTGGACAAAGGCAGGGAAAAGGAATTTGACAATATTATGGATGATTTAAGTGATGAGTATGAAAACAGAATAAGGTTCATGTATGCCGGACCCTTACCGGTATTCAACTTTGTCAATATCGTGATTTATCCAGAGGAATGGGAAAAGCAGTGATGGATGTGGCAACAAAGGAAGGTAAGTACATATATTGTGTAATAAGGTCAAATCAACCTCAGTCGTTCGGCCCATTAGGAATTGGTGGTCGAGGCGATGAATTGCATACAATTTGTTTCGACGGTATCGCCGCTGTAGTTAGCAATTCACCGATTAAGAAATATCGTGCTTCAAGGGAAAATATGCTCGCCCATGAGAAAGCAATTGAGGAGGTGATGAAGGAGCATGCCGTCTTGCCGGTTCGCTTTGGCACAATCGCTGAGGATGAAGGAGATGAGGGGAAGGTGAAAAGGATTTTAGAAAAGGAACATGATAAATTCGAAGATTTGTTAAACAAGATGGAAGGCAAAAAAGAACTGAATCTAAAAGCGATGTTTCACGAGGATGTTATCTATAGGGACATCGTGCAAAAGTATGAAGATATAAGGTCATTAAAAGAAAAAGCTGCAGCCAATCCTTCTGCAAGGACAAATTTTCAACTTATGCAAATAGGAGAGATGGTAGAGCAGGCCTTAAACAGAGAAAAGGAAAAATATAAGGACGAGATATTGGGGGTCTTGCGGCCCTCGGCAGAAGAAGTGAATACCAACGACACCTATGGTGAGCTGATGATTGTTAATGCCGCTTTCTTAGTAGCGAAAGAAAAGGAGGCAGAATTTGATTGGGAGGTTGAGGGGCTTGTCGACAAATATGGTGAAAAAGTAAAATTTAAGTACGTGGGGACACTACCGCCATTTAATTTTGTTAATCTCGTAATTGAGACGAGAGACTACTAAGATGTTCTTGCTTGACGACATATTGTTGGCGCCTCTAAAAGGTGTTATATGGCTGGGCAAAAAGATTAACGAGGTAGGCGAAAAGAAACTGTACGATGAAGGGGGAATAAAAGAAGAGCTTATGGCATTGCAATTACGGTTCGAATTGGATGAGATAAGTGAGCAGGAATATGACAAACAGGAGAAAGAGCTCCTGGCAAGATTGGATGCTGTTACAAAAGAAAAGGAGATATGAAAATGGCTGATTTAGAAGGAACCAGAGAAGCGGTTATTGAGTTTTTGAAGAAAATCCTCAACGTGAAAGATGTAAAGGTAATTGGGGCGACGAAAGTCGATGACGGCTGGGAGATGGAAGCTGAAGTTTATGAAGAGAGTTCTTTTATAAAATCCCTCGGCCTTCCCACAAGAGTGCAGGATAGAAATATCTATACAGTGAAGCTGACTGATAGCCTGGAAGTCGAATCTTACGAGCGTCAGGGGCATCCGGTGTTAACTGACTGATGTGTTATAAGAGACATGCAGACAGCAGAAAACCAGCTCGTTTACCTATACTGTGTTACGGAAAAAATGCCTAAGCTGGAAGACCTGGGGCGTTTGGCGGACAACCTCTATCTTGTCTACCACAACGGTCTCTATGCGGTAGCTGCTAAGGTCGAACAAAGCGAATTTGGCAAGGAGGGGCTGAAAAAAAATCTGGCTGATTTTGAATGGGTTAAGGCCGCCGCCCGTACGCATGAAAGGATAATAGAGCAGGTTATAGCTGATAGCGACCTAGTCCCCTTCAAGTTTGGAACCTTGTTCAATACAGACAATAGTCTGAAGGCGATGCTTAAAGCACATGGTGAGGAATTTAAGGCCATTCTGAAGAGATTAGAAAACAAGCAAGAGTGGGGAGTCAAGATTTATTATGACCCACAGAAGCTAAAAGAGAGCTTCACCAATAACAGCGCAGAACTTTCGGACATCGAGAACGAGATCAGTTGCTCTTCTGTTGGGAGAGCCTATTTTCTTAAGAAGAAAAGAGACGAACTGATCAAAGATGCGTTAAACAAGATGATCAATGAATGTGGTCAGGAAACTTTCGAACTATTGAAAGAATTGAGCTTCGAAGCGCGCATAAATAAGCTGCTGCCGAAAGAAGTAACGGAGAAAAAAGAGGATATGATTTTAAATTCAGCCTTTTTGATCGGCAATGACGAAGCGGACGATTTTACTAATATGGTGGACACTTTAAGAATGCACTACGAAAGTAAAGGATTCTTCTTCGATTGTACCGGCCCCTGGCCGCCATATAACTTCTGCGGGCTTTTAAAGGAAAAAGTGCAAAGTGGATAGCGCCATTGCAAAGACGAAAGATGTAACCCTCCTGGAAATTTTGGACAGGGTTTTGAATAAGGGCGTGGTTATATCCGGAGATATGGTGATTTCCGTGGCAGATGTAGACCTTATATATTTAGGATTGAAAGTCTTGCTCAGCTCAGTGGAAACTATGGAGAAATTACGAGGTTCGCCGTTTGTAGGTCCAACGCAGGAGCCAACATAGCAATGAAAATCTATATCTATGGCATAATAGATTGCAGTGACCAAATGGCTGAATCCATTTATGGGTTAGGAGGAACTGGAGTTTATAATATCCCCTATTGCGATATAGGGGCGATTGTAAGTGAGGTTAATCAGCGAGTTCAAGATGTAACTGAAGATGCTGTCTTGGAACATGAGGCAGTTGTGGAAAGGTTGGTGGATAAGTATACCGTTCTGCCAGTTAGGTTTCTGACCATTGTCGATGGGAGAATAGATGTCCTTTCATTGATGCGGAGGTATTACAGGGACTTCAAAGACAATTTGGAGAGACTCCGGAACAAACGAGAGTTTGGAATAAAGGTTATCTGGCCTGCAGATAAGATAAAGGAAAACATCACCAACGCTTTTGAAAAAACCAAACAGAGTATGTCTGCATCGGATGACTCACCCAAGAGCAGATTCATAAAGGAAAAATATGAAAAATATAAGATAGACAAAGAATTCGATGAAAAGGCCAGCAGATTTATCAACGCCATGGACCTATTCTTGAGCAAGTTTGCTGCGGAAAAGAAACTTGAAAAACTGAAGACCGACAACTTGCTTATGGACGCAGTTTATTTGGTTGAAAAAGCCAAGGAAAGCGGCTTCAGGGAAGCCTTTGAGCATATAAAAAGTGCACACCCAGGCCTTAAATATTTGCTCAGCGGCCCCTGGCCTCCGTATAACTTTGTTATTTTGCCGAAAAAGCCTGGCCTGCTCGAAAACACCGGACAAGCAATTGCCTCCGACGAAGTCATCCAATCTCAAAGCTTTGTGGGAGCTGATAACCTATGATAACAAATGGGATAGTCGAAACAGATTCAGCACAAGAGTTCATCGAAGAAATAGAAAAATCGCGGGATGCCCTTCCCACAAAGATTGATGCCAATCCCCAAAATGTTGAAAAGGGATTAGCAAGGCTGGTACTTACGCTCATCGAGCTGATAAGAAAGCTGTTGGAAAAACAGGCTATGAGAAGGGTAGAAGCCGGCTCTCTTTCCGAGGAGGAGATAGAAAGGGTGGGTGAAACTTTGATGAAATTGGAAAATAAGATGAAAGAGCTAAAACAGATATTCGGCCTTAAAGACGAAGAGCTGAACCTAAATTTAGGTCCTCTGGGAGATTTGATGTAATGGCAAAGAGGAAAGTAAAGAAGAAGGCTCCTTCAATGCATTTGCAGGCAGAGTTGGTGAGCGACCTGGTTGAAAAAATCGTAGGTGCAGTGGATGTTCAGGAAAAGGTCAGATGGTCCTGGGGTGTGATGAAGGAATGCGAGACTCTGGAATCCTCAAGGGCGACAAAAAAGCATATAGAAAAGTGTGAGAGTTGTAGGGACTTCTTGAGTTCTCGAAAATCGTTGGCAGAGTTGGTGATCCAAGGAGGCAGAGCTCAAGGATGAAAAGGGAAGAGACCAGAATAAGTTGCCCGACATTTCAAAAGCAAGAGCCTGCAATTGAGGATATTACAGCTAAAATCAACCGAGCCAAAGGGGTATTGGAGAAAGCAGAATTTGCTGAGGAATTGCAAAAAGAGGTGGATGTGCTTCTTTCTTGCCCCGGTTTTGATAGTAAGAGTTTAGATTGCGAGAATTGCCGCCTTATTGCGAATTTGCGCAAGAGAACAGTGGGTTTGATCATGAAGGCAAAAAAGTTGGCATAATGGGAAGGAGCTAATCTCATGGCAGAACAAAAAATGGTGCATGCTATTGAAGCCACCAATCTTGCGGATATCCTGGAAAGAGTGTTAGACAAAGGCATTGTAATTGCCGGGGATATTAAGATTCAACTTGCTGATATTGATCTTCTGAATATCAAAATAAGGCTTTTGATTGCCTCCGTGGACAAAGCTATGGAAATGGGGATAAACTGGTGGCAACAGGACGCATACTTGTCCTCGAGAGCAAGAAAAGCAGACATTGAACAGGAAAATAGGGAGTTGAAAAAAAGGTTAGAGCGCAATGAGGAACTTAAAAAGAGATTAGAGCGAGCAGAAGCCAAGGCAACGTAGCGGAGGTGGGCTATGAGGACATTGATTTATGTTCCCATTATTCATACCAGTGCTGACCTTGGTTCTATGGCGAAAGAGGTAACCAAAAGAGGCATTAGAAGTCTGGGGGATGAAATTTGGGAAAAGCATAGAAGAACCGTCGAGAAATTCTGGGACGCTATATCGGATTATTTTGAATCTGTTGATGTCGCCGGGATGAAAATATATCAGGATGGAATGGTTGCTGAAGATGAGGTAGGGAAGAGGATAGTTGAAGACACAGCCAAAACAGGAAGCAAAAATTACCAGCTGGTGTCGAGACTTCTCGAAAGAGGAGCTTTCTTAGTTAAGACGGAGGATTTTAAACTGGTCAAGCAAGAATACGATAGCTTGCGTGCCATGACAGAAGCCAAGTCAACCACACGGAAAATAATAGCATTTATAAAATATAGGTTAGTAAAAACTACACTCTTAAATAAAAGAGACGCATTTATTGCCAAAAGAATAGACCAAACCCTAAAGCCTGATGAGAAGGCGATCTTGTTTATTGGGGCCTTTCACAAGATCAAAAAGAGGCTTCCTAAGAGTATTCGAGTCAGAGAATTAAAGGATCCAGAAAAGGTAAGAAAATATCAAAGGTTACTGCCTTTCTGTAACAAGTATAGAAACCAATTTGAAAAATTGGGCGCGTACATTGTTTCAGAAGTAATTTAGCAACTGGTGCAACCTGCTGCTCTTTTGCATACCAACTGTAATGAGAAGCTCGCCCAAGGATCGCGAATCTTCATAGGCTTTCCTGCTTACTCTGCTAAATACCGCACAACGATGCCTCCTTGCTGTTCCAAGAAATAAATTCCTTTTTGGCCCGCAAGATGGAAAATATAGCGATGGTAAGGGAGTAGGAAAGTTTTTGACTGACTTATCAATATTACAATCAATCATAAGCTACAACCAAGCTGATATGGAACGACCGTTGTCAAGTAGATAATATTCGGTTATTTTTTACTTTTCTACATTCTTTTAATGACACTGCAAGGTGCAGGCTGCTTCGACGATGAATCAGTCTGATATACGTGGATTAGTCCACCATTGGCGGACCAGAGCCGACATTGATATTCTCCGTCATGAGTTATGCTTTCTACAATCGCGAATTCAGCCCGCAGCAGGCGGACCTATCGCATGCCCGGGTCGCATGTTACTCTTAATCGTGCCTGCACCTGTTAGTGCCAACCTTATTTCCAATTCTCAAGTATCAAAGAACAACTTCGGAGGAGGGGTGATAAAAAACAATCTTCTTGTCATGCCACCTTCCTCTTTTTTCGTGCCTCATATTCTATTAATGCTGACCATATAAATCCTGCTAACTCTCTGGCTACTGCCGTCGTTGCCTTGCAAGGCAGCTTGCCCCGATTGACAAGTCTATGATAACGCTTGCGTAGCCGTACTCCTGCTCTGTCTGCGATATCAATAGCCCATTGAGGCTGACCCTCCCTTCGTTTACTCAATGCCCTGCTTACAGTATAAGCGTGGCGATGATGCCAGGCTGCTTCGGTCAGCAGCCGTCTGGCTCGCTTGTTACCAGTTTTAGTGATCCGACCCTTATTCTCCTTTTCTCCGCTGGAAGATTCTGAAGGTGTCAATCCAAGATAACTCATAAAGTCACGAGCCGATGCAAATCGACCAAAATCAAATACCTCAGCGATTATAGTAATTGCAGTCAGTGTCTCTATACCGTAAAAACAACGCAAAATACCTACCACTTCTCTGTAATCTTCACTTTGCGCCAGTTTTTCCAGCTCTCTGTCCAACGTTTTGACTCGCTGCAGACAATGCCGCATCTCTGTGAAGTAACAGTCAAATACTTCCCGCAGCAACGGCTGATTGAATTCAACTGCCTCTAACCATCGAAGATGCTTTTGTGTCCAGTGTTGGCCATCAATGAAAACATATCCATGGCGGACAAGCATCTTCTGCATTTGATGGCGAATTCTTTTGAGATTCTCCTGTGCTGCCTCCCTGCATCGAGTAAGCTCACGAGCTGCCTCCTGCTGCTCATCCGGTGGGTAAACCTCGGTTAGCATATCTGCCATAAACGAGCCAAGTAATTTTTTGGCATCTCGACGGTCGGTCCTTCTCCTTTCACCTGGCTTGCGGGGAGTCAGCGATGGAGCGATTACACTGCATTTGCATCCCAACGCCTCGATTCTTCGTTGCAGTGCGAATCCGCATACTCCGGCTTCATAACAGAACCTTACTTTACCTGGAGCATTTCTTTTAATCCTCCTGACCATCTTTCTGATATCTGCGGGCGTATTCTTTACTGAAAATTAGATGATCAGTTCATCATTCGGATAAACTAAAGCAACCCTATGTTGTTTTTTGTGTGTGTCCATAGCTACATATGTTATAGTATTTTCCATAACGACCGGCTCCTTTCAATTGTATGCGGCTCTGTTGCCGCGAGGCAATAATCCGCGATATACGGTGGCAACACACCACCTTGTTGCATAAGCTTTATCGACTTATGACGACCTTTTACAATCGCAGGGCCGGTCGTTCCATATTTTCTACTATGGGTTAGCCCGCATTTCTCACAGCGTCTGATTTTCAGCGGTTTTTTCGTGGCAAGCGGAGGCTGAAGCTTCACCGTCCTTTTCGTGCATTGTCTTTCGGCCTTGGCCACTTCAAAGTTGCAGATAATCGATCCC
>Ga0209979_1001386_pt1 | contig 26733 bp, 36 predicted proteins | sample AnhtaG_FD_183114 | JGI IMG/M metagenome (GOLD analysis project Ga0209979, IMG submission 183114) | Deep subsurface microbial communities from Anholt, Denmark to uncover new lineages of life (NeLLi) - Anholt_01485 metaG (SPAdes) (version 2) | ecosystem: Environmental > Aquatic > Marine > Oceanic...
TAAAAATAATCAGTATGGTAATAAAACAACCTCTGGCTTTATTCATATCTTACTTATTCTCTATATCCAGGAAATTATTTATATTCTGCATATCCGGTATGGGATAAATAATACAGAGTGTGTAGTAATTTTTCAATAGGATCCGTTGTCTCAATTCTTACATTTGGTGGAGTTTTAATAGGAACTGAAGTATAATTTATTATTACTTTAACGCCAGCTTCAACTAAAATATCAGTAACTTTTTGCGCAGAACCGGGAGGAACAGCCAGTATCGATATTTCTATATTCTTTTTTTTAAATATATTCTTGACCTGGCCTATATCCAGCACTTCATACCCTGATATAAGCTTACCTATTACTTCCGGGTTATTATCAAATACATTTTCTATCCTGAAACCAAATCTATCCAGCATCTTATATTTTAAAATCGCCTTACCTAAATTACCTGCACCAATTAAAGCAATGCGGACAGATCTATCATAGCCTAAAATCTTATTAAATGAATTAATGAGGTCATCAATGTTAAACCCAACACCTCTTTTGCCTTTTATTCCAAAATATATTAAATCTCTTCTCACCTCTGCACTATTAACCCCTGTATTACTACTTATATCCCCGGAGGTTGCAGTTCTTTTACCCAGCTCCTTTAACTGCACTATATATTTTAGATATTGAGATAATCTTAAAATAACACCTTCAGAATATATTTTCTCTGCCATCTGTAAAATCTATTCCCGATAAATTTTTTATAAAAATATTATCAAAGATTGAAATAAAACTTTGTATCATAATTGTAACAGGATACTCAACCTTTTACAATAACCTGAATTGTGTTTGGTCATTTTAAAAATAAAACCGGACTGATATCTATACTAGAAATTAAGAATATTTAGATCCTCACTTTTAACTTTCTGAACTCCCACCAGTTTATCATTATACCAGAATCTAATCTTAGCAAGTCCTGATTTTTTGTCGAGAACAATTCTTAAGGATACTCTTTCTCTTATGGGAACACCTGATACACTAAGCTCTAGGTTATTAATAGATATCTTTCGATAAGCATTTACCATTCTTTCTGCACGAAGTGCAAATATATCCTTTATTGATGTAAATGGTTTAGGCAGTCAAATATTCATTTATTATTTCCACACCTTCAACTGCTCAAACTTCACTTTAAATTTCTTAAAAAATTTCTCAATCTTATCCTTTTGCTCATAAGGAATCATTACACAGCCTGCAGAAAGTTTCTGGCCGCCTATCTCCTGTAATAAACCTTTATACTTGTATCCTTTTCTTGTCTGTTCGTAAAGCTGCCTGTTAAATCTTGCCTTATCTTTCTGAGGTAAGCTGCTTATCTGAAAAGAATAAATCAGATAAGGTTTTTGCTGCAGTAATATAGCAGACGGTATGTCGGATGGTTCTCTCAGGTAGAGAATCTTTCCTTCCTGAAAGATATTCTGCAACAAGCCCGTATCTGTTTTCTGCAATTCAGCTATAGTTCTTATGGTCGGTTGGATATTTCTGCCTATTTCGGACTCAAGCTCTATTACTTTATCGTGTATCTCTTTCCTGGTCTTATCTTCAGTTGTAAGTATAAACAAATCAACGTCTGACCTTGAAGTAAATTCTCCTCTGGCAAGACTGCCATAAAGGATAACAGCTTTTACATCTTCAATTTTGGAAAGCTCTTTTGCTATCTTTTTAAGTATTCTCTTCATAAATCTTTACCTCAAATCTTTTTTCAAAAAACTCAATTATTATCTTGAGATTGTCTATTACTGCCCTAGCTCTTTTGCCATTAATCCCGTCATAACCCAGGTCACCATAGGCAAACCATACCTTACGCATTGCCTTGTTTATTTCAACAGGAAAATTTTTATTTGAGTATTCGTGCCTGCTCTGGTGGTCGCCAAAATGCTCTCCCTTCCTGGCAGCATCAGCCTCTACCAACTGTTCAACGACCTTTGTGCCCAAATCACCAACTACTGTGCTCTGCTTGTTGTTATAAGCAGTTATTGTTGCTTTAAACTTCTCTTTTGCTAATTCAAAATGTTTCTGAAAATCTCCCATTTTTCATCCTTCCATTTTTCGTTATTGTAACGAATTATGGCCGTTTTTTCAAGTTTTTCGTTATTGTAACGAAGCAGGTATATTTAAACGTAAAGGAATCTACAACAATTTATATAGGAAAGAATACCTAAACATTTAATTTAAAATTATAGATCCCATTTTCCCTTTTAAAGATATTGCCGCAATTTCTGCACGTAATTTTATTTTTATTAAAAAGAAGGGAATCCTTTCCACAGTAGGTGCAGATTAAAATATCTTCCAAAACCACTTTCTTGTTACCGGTAGTACCTTCAGGCTCCGGTCCACTTAAAACACTCTTTAGAAAAACACTTGGTCCAAAAAGGGCGAAGGAAAATAATTTCTGATAAATTTTTTCAAGGAATATAAGGGTTTTTGTACCCGGAAATTTTTTTAAAAGACTGAGCCTGAAGTTAGATACACTTATTATTTTTTTTATTACAAAGTTCCTTCTTTTTAGTAAGTTCACTATATACTTCGGGTGAAAATTCAGTATGGTCTCTCCTACCTGAGAAGGTATTAAATTAAATGGAGATGTATCCATCCTGCCAGTAGTAAACCTTAATATATTTTTAAGGTTTCTTTTATTGGCAAACTCCAGAAAATAAAGTCCCCTATTCCGTAGTATTCTTTCGACTTCGGTAAAATACTTTTCAGGATTATCAAGATGATGTACCATCCTGACAGTAAGTATTACATCTGCACAATTAGATTTTACCGGAAGAGAAGTCGCATCAGCAGCAATAAAATGTATGGTTGAAAGCTTTTCCGGGTCATTTTTTAAAAAGTTTTCTATTTTGTTTTTAGCATTCCTTAAATTCTTAATCGAATAGTCAATCAACCCTATAGTCCCGAAATCTTTATATTCATTAAACAACCTGCCATAACCGCAGCCGATATCAAAAAATAACTTATTATCCCTATCAACTCCGGCAAGCAGTCTTCTTAAAGCCAGTCTTTCAGCTCTATCTTCGTATAGTCTTTTATTATCTTCCCAGAACTGGCTGTAATCATAACTTTCGTAATCTGATTTTCTAAATCCCACTCTTCGATACCCCTCTATCTTTCCAGACATAATCTGATTAATTATACTATAATTAATATGAAATAATTATAGCCATAATAGAAAGCCTCTAATATATTAGAGGCTTTCTAAGCTTTAAATCACTCAAGCTAATCCTAACTTAAGCTCTTACTTTCTTAAAACCCTATGTGGTCTTTGACTTGGCCTTATCTTTTTTTAAACTACCACCTTCGTCTGTTTCTATGACATCTTTTTCTAGAATTTTTATCTGGTTAAATTCCAGGCTTGCTGCTACCACATCGGCAGTGATATTGGTAATATTGTATTTCTTTCCTTCTTTGCTTTCCCAGCTCCTTAAATTAAGGTGACCGCTTAGCAGGACCCGGTCTCCTTTTTTCAATACAGCAGCACAATTTTCAGCAAGATTGTTCCAGGTGGTGACATTAAAAAAATCCACCGTCTCGGACTCTCTTCCATTTTTATCAGTCCACTTCTTATTCACGGCAATCCCCATCTCGGTAATGGCTATTCCTTCATTGGTATATTTTATTTCAGGATCGCGGGTTAGATTTCCAAGTAAGTACATGTTGTTTACATAATTCATAAATCCTCCTATCTTTATAAACTATTGGTAAAAAAATTTCTTCAAGAATTTTAGTAACTGAACTTATGCCTATTGCAGTAATTAAATTGCCCGTCCCATGGATATACGACTTTAGCTTTAGAGGTTGACCTGACGCTGCAGTATTTTGAAATAAATTTATCTACCAGAACAAAATCAAGCTTTCTTTCCGCAGTAACCAGCACCTCATCATAGTCATACCTGCATTCAACAAGAATACAGTTATTTCTACGGACCACCTCTTCGGCAATTTTATTACAATTCAGATTTTCAAAAAATAACAAATTTTGCGCAACAGCCAGTGAAGCAGCATCTGAAGCATTCTTTGTTTCCTCTCTTGCTATAAAAATCCGGCAGAGATCAAAAATAAGCAAGAATAAAACCGTAAATATTACTACCACAGCTAACGTTAAAAAAGAAATATTCCCTTTATTTTGCATTTTTAAATTCTCTAGTAACATTCCATCCTCATATTGCTTTTGGCTTTTATTAAAATATCTCTCCCCATAAATATTTCCAGTAAGCGGGCAATACCTTTACATTTATAAGAAAGAGCCACTTCAACCATATCTCCAACTCTTCTGGAAGAACTGTTGCATGGAGTAATTTGTATATCAAGCTTATCCTGGTCAAGGCTTGAACAGACTTCCCTTATGCATCTGTACGCTTCCTGGCTAGAATTTGTAGTGGCAACTACTCTTGCTCCTTCACGGGCTGCCTGTTCCAATATATTTTTCTGATAAACCAGTAAACCAAAATGGGAAACAGTTAAAATTATTAAAATCAGGAAAGGAATAATAAGAGTAAATTCCAGTGAGGCCTGGCCTTTTGATCTACCAGTTAATATTCTTAAAGTTTTTTTATCTTTATTTATTCCTGACATAATTTTTAAAATAAAACTGTTTCCCATTTTTTCTATTTGCAGTGAATAACTCGCGTTTCAAGGATTTTTTAAACCATAGAAGCTATCTTATCGAATACCTTTGCAATAACATCAATTATATAAGGCTTTCCAACTGCAATTAAAATTGTGCTTATTACCACTGCAACTACTGTAACCAATGCATACTCAAGAGTAGATTGACCTTTCTGGCACCAGAATTTAATTCTAGCACCTTTCTTTTTTATTTTTATTTTATTCACCTCCTCCAGTAAAAATTAGAATTAAATATAAGACTGCCCACCTCCTTTCTAAAATTATATACGCCTTTGTGCTTATGCTTATTTAACTATATTACTAATTTATCATATTTATTCAATTGTGTAAATACATAAATTTATTTTTTAATGAATTTATTTAAAAATTCCGTGTTTTAAGATATTTTATTAATTAATGGGGTAGTTGATGATGGAGGTAGAAGAGTAGTAGTCACAGTATTCATGAACTATCTGTTTAAGTTTATATAGTTTTACTTACACCTGGAAAACACCCCGGATAATATTTATCTGGTATGTTTAAGGTTAAGGCTAAAAAAATCAGAACTGCAGGATATTTCCTCCTATTGAAAACATAAGCGGTCCTCCCACCAGTATTATAAAAGAAGGCAGAATTAGAAAGACCAGCGGGAACAGTGTTAGTATGGTTATCCTCCTGGTTTTTCTTTCGATATCCTGATACGCCTCAAACTTCATATGTTTTGATTTCTGTTTTAATATTTCATTTATTGAAGAACCATACCTTTCCGCCTGAATTAAAAGAAAAATAAAACTTTTAAAATCCTCTGAACTGCTTTTATCTATTAAATTTCTGTAAGCTTCAAACTTCCCTATTCCAATATCTACATCTTTTATAAAATTTGAAAGCTCTGCGCAAATGCTTCCCTTATATTTCTCAATTACAATTTTTATGGCATTATAAATATTTTGCCCTGATAATGTAGCTACCGACAATAGATCAATAACATAGGGTAAATCTTTATCTATTTCTTTTTGTCTTCTATACCTAAAACTTCGTAGCAGTAGATTCGGAATAAAATAGCCTGCCGCTCCTCCTGTGATACTTAAAATACCCGAGTTTACGGGGTTATTACCAACAAGACCGCCTGCAATCATAAATAAAACAAATAAAATTACCTTGTATCCTATAAGAGATTCCAGGGTAAGAGATATTTTATTTTCAAATTCCAATAACTTTAAAAGCTCTGTATTTTCTTTTTTAACTTCAAACCAGTACTTCCCAATTAGGAGCCTTCCAATTTTATGAGAAATAGAATTCATTTTATTTACAAATCCACCAACAATCTTTTTCCTTTTGGGATGATTTCTAATTTTTCCGGCCTGGTAATAACCTTTAATTTTAATAAGATAAAATATGCCTGAACATAGAAATAAGTAATATGAGAATATGATTAAATATATAAGCATGTCTTAAACCTGATCACTTTCCGATACTGGTGATTTTCTTCATTACTATCACTCCCGCAATTTCCAGGACTCCGCCTATAAAAAGTAAAATAACTCCAGGACTGGTAGAAAAAAAATCCACTACAGTTTTATTCATAAAAATATATAATAAAACCAGAACTATAATAGGAAATATAGAGATAATATTCCCAGAATATCTGCTTTGCAGGCTCATTGTCTTTATTTGTGACTTTAATTTCAGGTTATGGCGCATACTGTCAGCTATATTATCAAGTATAGATATCAAATCCCCTCCTATTCTGTTATTAATCTTTAAAGAACTTACAAGGAGGTTAGCTTCCCTGCTCCTGCATTTTTGAGAAAATCTATCCAGGGCCTCATCAAGAGTAGAATTAAGCTCCAGTTCATTTGCAACTTCCAGCAAATGGGTGCTGAGAGGATCTTTAAACCAATTAGCAGATTCTTTAAATATACTTCTCACTGTCTTCCCTGCTCTTAATAGCACTGTCATATTACTTATAAATTCAATCAGTTGACTGTGAAGAAGTTCCTTTCTTTTCTCTTCAAGTCCGTTTAGCAGATCCAGAATATAAATTTCCAGACATAAACCAACAAACAAACTAAAAATAATATTTCTAGATAATAAATAAAAAAACAGAATTAGAACAATAAATATAAATACTGACAGTATCCTTCTACCAGTCCCATATATATTAATAAGAAATTTTATTACTTTAGACTCTCTGTAATTTCTAATTTCATATGAGATTTTTGTTTTTAAGCTAAATACAGAAACTGCTTTTTTCAACCCGTAAAGCAAGGATATTATTGTCAGAACTAAAACAGTAGAAATTAATATTTCATCCAAGATTTTCATTTTTAAAATTAAAATTAAGTCCCCGACTTTTTATTTTATCCATAAATGTTGGTGTATAGCCGGTATAAACAATATCACCTCTGCAGGACTCATTATGCTCATTATTCTCATTATCATTTATTCCGGCATCTTCTGCCTTATATTTAAAAATATCTTTTACCTCTAAAACCGTATTGTTTCCAATAAATTCATTTTTGTTTAGCAACTCACTTACCCTCAATAAAATCCTCCTGCCATTTTTTAGTTTTCCTAAATGAATAATCATATCTATCGAAGATGCAATCATTCTCCTGGCAGTTGAAGGATTTGAGTTCAGCCCTGACATCAGTATCATTGTCTCCAATCTTGTTACCAGATCTTTTGGTGAATTAGAATGAACTGTAGTCATAGAACCGCTATGACCTGTATTCATAGCCTGGAGAACATCCACAGCTTCTGCTCCCCTGATCTCGCCTACTACAATTCTATCCGGCCTCATTCTCAGGGAATTTCTGACCAGATCCCTGATGGTTATCTCTCCCTTCCCCTCAAGATTTGGAGGTCTGCTTTCAAGTTTAATTACATGGGGTAAATTTAAATTTAATTCCAGTGTTTCTTCAATAGTTACAATTCTCTCATCCGGCTGTATAAAATTAGAAATAATATTCAAAAAAGTTGTCTTACCGGTAGAAGTAGCTCCACTTACTATTATATTCAATTTACTTTTCACACAAATTTTAATAAAATCAGCAACTTTTTTATTTATGGTGCCTTCCTTTTTTAAACTTTCTATATCCATAATGTTTTTTTTAAATTTTCTTATAGTAACTACCACATCATTTATGGTTATGGGATTTAAAACCACATTAATTCTTGACCCATTCTTAAGTCTTGCATCCACCATTGGAGAACTCTCATCCACCCTTAAGCCCAGAGGACTCAATATTTTATCAACCAGGTTTCTGATATGATTATTATCTCTAAAAATAATTTCCGTTTTCCTGATAGCATCATCTTCTTCAATATAAACTTCGTCAAAATTGTTTATCATAATCTCAGTTATTCTGTTATCATTTATAAGAAAGCTAACCGGCCCGAAACTAAAACTATCTTCATAGATCTCTCTTACCAGTTTGCAAATTTCTTTTTGACTGATTATAATCTTTTCTTCCTCTACTATTTCCCTTAAATACTTATCAATTCTTTTTAGCCTTGCCTCAGGTAAAAGCTTACTGAGATCAACTGCTTTAATCTTTTTTAATATTTTCTTGCTTAAATAATTTGATATGTCAATATCGCCGTTGATTGAGTTCATATACATAGATCCTCATATATCTTTTTAGAAAAAGCAGAGATATTATTTACAATTCTAAGATTATAATTAAAAATGGAATCAGGCCCCCTGTTCAATATTAAAAACTCAATATCCCTATCATAAGGAATAAAAGCATTTATGGGATAATTCAAGATAGTATTTAGACCTGCTGGTGAAATGGCGGGTCTGGTGTTGAATTTATTTATCAATATATCAAAATCATAAGAACATTCATCATAAATTATATTATTTGCAAGAACATTTAAATTATTTACTGAAATCAGATCAGGCAAAGAAATAAAAATAATTTTATCAACAAAATCTCTTAAACACATTTTATTCTGGGTAAGTAGATAATTCGGAAAGTCTATGCAGATAATATCAAAATGCTCTTTGAGCACCTCTAAAAATTTCTCTAAATAATCTTTGCAAACAATTTTATTTTTTTCGATTTTTATGGGAGGCAATATTAAATTTAGACTATTTTTAAAGTTGATTACAAGTCTTTTTAAAATTGAAATATCCAGTTCATTTATAACTTCTTCAATATCCCCCAGATCTCTATAGCTATCATCCGTCAGGTTAAAAACCAGCCTGCTGTCCTTTTTTCCAATATTTAAATCCAGTAGAAGTATATTCTTTGTGGTTTCCCTGGCAAGATAAGTTGAAACACAATAAGTTATAAAGCTGCAGCCGCAACCCCCTTTACTTCCTGAAAATAATACAATTTTCGATTCATCTCCATTTATTTTATTCATCTTTTTGCTCCTTTCATTTAAATTGTGACATCCTCCCGGCAATAAATTACCGTGCATCCCAATATTAGGAAACGGTTCCTGCTTCACAGAGCCAACTTGCAGTGCAGAGGTTGATCTCTCCACAGGCTTAACTTTGGACATGTCCTGCCCTAGTTCTTAACACTCTCATCTCGGATTTGAAAAACCGAGGATTCCCGCTTTTGTTTCTAAAATTAAAATATAAAAAACTTTAGGTAAATAAATTTTAACTGACGGTTTATAAGTTATTTTTGGGGACAAATTGATAAATTTAAAACTCCCCTCTCCAACGCCAAAAAGACTTCTTCCGCTTCCGATTTACTTAAATAAAAAGTTATAATAAGCAGCTTTCCGTAATTGGAATTAACCTGACTGCCGATAAAAATTGAGTCTAACAGGAAATCTTCACTATAATTTTCACCACTGGAATAACTTTCTTCCACATTACTACCGATTAATATTATTTCCTTTTCAGACAGGACTGTTTCTGAACAAAGAATGCTATTTTCTTGTTCATAATAAGTCGATATCAAATCAACTCTATCTCCTTCTTCCAGCAATGACTTATCGCCATAAAAGTTTACGGGAATGCTGACTGCTCTTAAATCATAAGGAATATATGATGAGAAGCTGAGACCAAAATAGTTATTGGAATTTACACCTCCAAGCTTATCTTTTCTGATAATCTCACCTTCTAAAATGTCACTTGCAGCCTTCTTGCCTAAAATTTTATTCTCATCCATAATAAATTTTTCACTGAATATATTCCCTGGTATTTTTTGTGCTTCTATTAATTCTCCAGTAATTTCCTCATCTTTCTTAATATCAGTTTTAGCTATGAATATCTGATTATAACCGGTATCCTCTGAAATCTTCGTCTTTAAATTGCTTACATACCAGAAAATAAAAATCCCGCCTATAACAGCAATGATTATAAAAATAATGCTTAGCATTCTTTGTTTAATAATTAATGATATCCTATTCATTCTTTTATAATTTATAATTATCTTTTCAACTGGACTTCACTATGCCAGTATAATAGATTTTGAATATAGACATAATAACACTTTTATGTAAATGTGTAAATATATAAAATTAAAAAATCTGACAGGCCTGGATCTCCCTGGCAATACAGCCCGACAGTGCTATAATTATCGGGTATAGTAATAACTCATTTTATATTGTCATTGAGGTTTAAATTATGAGCAGCGCCTATCACTTATTTAAAGAAGGTAAAAAATTATCAGAAAGCGGTAAATTTTTAGAAGCAATAATGCTCCTGGAGAAAGCTAAAAATTATGAACCAGAAAAAGGTTCTATAAGAGAAGTTCTTGCCAGTGCATATTATAATTGTGGTTTTTACCGCTCTGCCAAAAAGAACTTCATAAGGGCTCTGGAAATAGATGCGGCCAACGATTTTGCGCATTACGGATTGGGATTGTGCCTGGTAAAAGAAAAAAAATTAACCAAAGCAGTAGGGCACTTAAAAATTGCATTTTTTATGAAACCCAATTCCAAAAAATATAAAGAGATTTTAGATAGATTTACATAAATTGTATACATAAATATACATAAATTGTATGGTTTGATTGACTTCATCAGGCTTCAAATTGCACTAAATCTCCAACTTCTAAAGAAGTCTTTTCTATGGTTCCCGGTTTTAACTCTAATGCGTAGTAGGCATTTCTTATAAATGGAGTTACCCTGAAAGGCTTAAAATTATTATAAATTGCTAAGACTAAATTCTTTTTATCCAGAAATATCACATCTACGCTATATCTCATCCAGAAAGTGTGAATGCTGCTGCAGTTTTCTATAAGAAATCCCTCTTTATCCTTTAATTTTTTTCTTACTGTAAGTCCAAATAATTTACTAAAAAAATTATTTGCTTTTATTACTTTAACCGCAATTAGTTCTTTTACCCTGCTGGAATTGACTTTAACTGCTCTCATTGAATTTGCATAATCATTAAAACCGCAGTGACTATTTACCCTTCCGCTACTCTATAATTTTAAAAGTCTCAACAGTATTATCGAAAGTTTGTATATTCTGATCAAAATCTTCCAATCCTGTAGTAAAAGTTAGAACCCAAAAATCTGAATCATGCTTGATTATATACTGAGCCACTTTTGTCTTAATACCTTCAATTGTCTGCTCAAATATAACCCTGCCTACTTCTTCATAGTTACCGAGATGGACAACATTTTGTTCAACAATCTTAAACTTATACCCTGCTTCCTCATACACTTCTTCAACACTTGTATATGAGAGTTCCATATACTCATCAAGTGATAGAAAAGCTGCAGGCTCACCAGTAATAGTAAAATCATTTACACTGCCGCCCAGGGCAGCGGCTTCTGAATCATATCCAAAAAATAATAAATCAAATTTACTTGCTTCCACTTTATCAGCCAATTGATCCTGGCCTATATCTTTGAGTTTTTCGACTACAGAGTCGAGCTCCTCTTTATTTCCGCCCTCCCATCCTTCCGGTAGAGATAACCCAAAATCGCTTCCAATGAACTCAGTTTTGGTAGTTAGTGCTGCTGTTGTCATTGTGCAGCTCACCCCAACTAAAATCATTGATGATGTAATGATAATTACAATTAGTGCTAATAAAAATTTTTTCATAGTTTCCTCTTATTTTCTAAACTCTTATCTTAAATAGGATATATTATACCAATTTTAATCATACTTGTTAGTCAATTTAATATTAGAATATACCTTTTTAAATTTTAATGCAGGCTTTATTATTATTGCTATCCTACCTAAAAAACTTTTACCTTTTATGATTATATTCTCCTTTTATTACAATATTCGTCCTAAAGCAATTTCCGATAACATCCTGGCGTAAGCGAAGTTTCTAAAGGCAATGTCACGAAGGGTAAGAGCGTAAACCCGCATCGTATATGCTGTGTTAAGCAAAATGAATCGAGGCTTCATTTTGCTTAACGGGATTATGTTTTCTTAATTATTTGTTTCTACAATAGCGGGTATCTCTCAACTGCACTATCCAAAATCTTGTTTATTAACTGTGGATAGGAAAGCCCCGCTTTTGACGCGGAAGCCACGTAACCACTGTAATCCATAAATAAGCCCGGCATCGAGTTTATCTCTATAACCCATGGAGCACCGGTGTTATCTACTATAATATCAACCCTTGCGTAATCCCTGCATCGCAATGCCCTGTATGTTTTCAAAGCTAAATATCGATGCTTGATAGCCTCTTCTTTGCTCAGTTTTGCAATATGGGTTCTAGCCGTAATATAACCCTCTTTTACTTTCAGCTCACCAGTAAATATCTTTTCATCCTTAATCCTGCTGGGCACACCATTAATCTCCAAAATAGCAAAACACTCAGGATTTAGATTGCCGACTATGCCAACCGTGAATTCTCTACCACCTATGAATTGCTCTACTATCGCCGGTTGATTAAACTTGTCAATTGTTTGCTTTACCATGACCTGTAATTCTCGTTTCGAGACCACAATACACTCTTTCTCTATTCCACGACTTGAACCTTCGGCTACTGGCTTAACAATCAGCGGAAACTTTAGCGCAGATGACAGTTTTTCTGTAGGTTTGTGGAATACTTGAGAGGGAGGAGTTGGGATTCCATTGCTCATTAGTATTTGTTTAGTTATCGATTTATCCAAGGCTAATGCATGACCGTATACCCCAGAGCCTGTTAAAGGTATGCCTAAAAAGTCGAGAGTAGCCGGAAGGAATGTCTGGCTACACACGCCTCTCCCACCCACTAGAAGATTAAACACAATATCTACTTTTTTACTTATTAGATTATCAATAAGTTTTTTGCTGGACGCTATTGTCACAACTTCAAACCCCCGTTTTTTAATAGTCTCCTTGATTACCCTCAAACTTTTTCCTTTCATCCATGGTCGTTCCTTGTATATCTTCTTCTCTGTATTTTTACGGTGCGCTCTGTCATATACGATTGCCATTCGGCCTAAATAGTTTTTTTTGCCATGCTGTTTGATTGCTCCTTTAGGTAATATTGGTACGAGTGGCGGCCTTCTTTTAAACTCAGACTTTGCAACCCGCTCTGCAACTTTTATGATAAGATATGGATCAAAACCCATTTCCTCTAACTCATCGGCAGCATATCCTATATCAACCATGTAATAGAGTAAAGGGTCTGCATCCTCATAACTAAATCCAAACTCATCTTCGTCTTTCTGGCCAGGCCACATCCCTCCGCCTGGAGGTTTGTCAATGATACTTTTAGGTATACCTATTGCTTTAGCTAATTCTATTACATGTGTCTTGTAGAGATTTTTGAGTGGTAATATATCACTAGCAGGATCGCCAAACTTTGTAAAATAACCCAGCAATGTTTCTGATTTGTTGCAAGTACCCAACACAACAGATTGATATATATCTGCGTAATAGTAAAGGAGGGCGGTGCGTTCGCGAACCATCTTACTCCCTAATCTCCGTGGATCCTTGTGTGGATGATTCTTTATGAAACTATCAATCATTGGTGTGATGTCCAGTTCTATTGTTCTAATCCCTAAATTTTTTGCCACTAATTTAGCATCTTCAATTATATCAGGAGTAGATGTTTTATAAGGTAACAGCAATCCGATAAGATTCTTGTTCCCTACTGCTTCACATGCAAGATAAGCAACCACCGCAGAATCTATACCGCCTGACAAGCCCATGATACATTTATCATACGGACTTTTTTCTACTTCATTTCTGATGAATTTGACTATTACCTGTTTAGCCAACTCTCTATCGAGATCAGGAAGTTTCATGCTCAATCACCTTTCCCAATTCTCATTATTTTTTCTCCATATTAAATGCGTTAATAAAGTGGTAATAAACTATACTTTCTTAACCCTTTCCTTAAACCCGCAATTTCCGATAATGTTACTCAGGTTGTCGAAGTTGCTGAGCAACGCAAGGCAATTTGGGCGAAGGGGCGATAACCACAATCTGTCTACACATAGTTATGTACCATTTCCAGCAATATTATCATTAAATTGTAAATATGTTAACCTTAGATAAAATCCACATTCAGCACAAAAATTAAAAACAGATTCATGTCCTTCAGGTGGATTTTATTTAACTTTTCCCATAGGGGCTTTATTATTTTAATTTGACTTTTATTAATAACTCTTAATTTATAATTCATACTATATAATCTTTATTATATTTTTGCTGACAATGTCGTATAACGTTACCAATAAATGAAGTTGCCTGAGACCAGCGGATTGAGTAAATTTCGCGCCGGCTTTTTAAGTGTTTTTCCTAAAATAGAAAACAGAAAGCACTTAAAAAGTAAGTGCTAGCAAGCCACTTTATGTAGATGGTGAGCATTTATCAGCTGTTATGTGACGTACCCAAAAGATCACAAATAAGACAAATATCTGTATGTTCATTTGAAGTACCTGCATCTAGTAAAACATTTTGAGGCTTATTATTTAAGATGTAGCGTGAAAATCCCATCTTTTTGTAAAATGCAATTGCTCTTGAATTGTTTTTGTATACTGTAAGATAAAGATAATCAAAAGATTTACTACATTTCATTTTTAAATGTTCAATCAAAGAAGAAGCAATACCTTTACCTTTAAAATCAGGATTTACTGATAAAAACTTTACTTCACAAGTATTTTTATTAAAAACATAACTTCCTATAGGTTTAGCTAAAATTATTCCCAGAAGAATATCATTTTCAATATATAGATATGAATAGTTAGAATAAGAATAGAAATCATTCTGGATTTCTTTGCAAATGCTACTAGCAAATTCATCTGAAATAAATTGAATATCTAAAAGCAACAAAATAATTTGTTTTCTATATGTAGTAAAATAACTCTTATTTAATTTTATAATCATAATAAATCCCTGGATATGTCATATAACGTTCCAAGCTTGGCGAAGTTGACCGATCTTGAGCGAAGCTAAGAACTGACATATTTTTTACTATTAGCCTAATCATTTAAACTTCCAAACAACCTTAAAAATAATTTAACTCTAATTTCATTCTCTTATCAAGATATTTGCAAAAAAATATGCCAGGGATAAATTTTTGGCAAAGCGACTGTAAGGAGCGAAGCCCGTCAAGCCGGTATTGTGCGAAGGCCTGCTCCATCTTTTTATTTTTTTATTATTTCCTCTATTGTGTTAAAACTTACTTTCCCCTCTTTTTCATTTTTCTCAAAATCTTCAATTATTTCTCTATCTTTCAGTTCCTCATATTTTCCAAGAGTTGCTTGTTTGGAAGAGCTCCCAAGCAAAGTGAAATAAAGCCAGTGCAAAATCATCCCCAGAATGTAACCAAATCCTGTCGCAATTTCTTGAATTGTATCTATATCCAGAGCAGAATTTTTCATTATTTTAGTTTTGAACTCCACATTTTGAACAATACATATTTTCTTCGCCTTCTTCTAATGTTGATTGGGCCTAACTTTCCGCAGGTTTATATAAAGTTGCTTGAAACGGGCAAAGCTAAGTTAATTTCAGGAGGCAGCGAAGCTGCGCCCCATAAAACCACTGTTGCGCAAAGTCGCTACCTGCGCTGAATTAATTATGGTTTTAAAATATTTCTTTTAATAAGTTCTTCAGCGATTTGAACTACATTCAATGCCGCTCCTTTTCGAAGATTGTCTGCCACACACCATAATACCAGCCCATTTGGACAACTTAAATCTTTCCTAATTCTTCCAATAAGAACTTCATCACGATATTTATGAACATCCAGCGGAGTAGGATAACTTCTCTCATTTTTATCACCGCGAGGATTTTCCTCTACTAAGTCATCCATTAAAATTATGCCCGGGGAATTTTTTAAAATTTCATAAGCTTGTTCCGGTGTTATTGGCTTTTCAGTTTCTATCCATATTGCTTCCCCATGTCCTACAAATACTGGAACACGTACTGAAGTAGCAGAAATCTGAATATTTTGATCTCCTAACATTTTACGGGTTTCATAGACAAACTTCAATTCCTCACGGGTATAATTTTCTTCCATGAAAGGTTCTATATGTGGTATACAATTAAAAGCTATCGGACGAGCGAAAACAGTTGGATCGAAAGTTATGTTTTCAAGTGATTCTAATGCCATAGGTGTTTGACGGCGAAGTTCTTCAGGTCCTTTCACGCCCCAACCACTAGTAGATTGATAGCTTGAAATTATTATTCTTTTTATTCTAGTAGTTCTATGTATAGGAGCTAAAGCCACAACAAGTTGAATTGTTGAACAGTTTGGACTTGCAATAAAACGCACTCCTTCCTTAATAGCATCAGCATTAACTTCTGGAACTACTAAAGGCACATCTTCAGCAAGACGAAAATCTCTGCCATTATCTATACATATTGCACCTGCCTTTTCTGCTGTCTTTCGCCATGTAACGCTAGCTCCTTTTGCCCCTTCTTTCCCGGCGAAAAGCACCAGATCAGCTCCCCTGAAAGCATCTTCTGTTGTTTCCTCAACCAGCATTGATTCCCCTGCTAATACCTTTGAACGTTCTCTTGTCGCTGCAACTCGAGGTGGCCATTCGCAAGGAAAATCTCTTTCCTTAAGACAATGAACAATCGTTTCTCCTACTAATCCAACTCCAATTACTGTTACTTTTAAAGCCAATTTCTACTCCTTATAATTATCCTTTTTATTAAATGAGAATCATATTTTACATTATTTACTAATAGAAATTACTCTTATATAATTCCTTTTCATTTCAAACACCTAATATTTAAGCGCAGACAATATCGCACAACTACTAATAGACTCATAACTTGCGTTTATCCTACCAAAACAGCATAATATCCGCAATATTGCAGATATCTCTTACTACAGTTTAGTTACTTTTTTTATTTGAAATTATGCTTTTCTTGTCTTCTGGCTATACCCTATTAATTTGAGTTCTTTCATCTGGTCGGGATGGGGGGATTTGGTCTTTCGTCTCACTTCGTTCGCTCACGTAACCGCGAGCTCTCCCGTCTTCGATTCAGTCCGCTCTTTCAAATCCAGCAAACATGCCACTGGCATGTTTCCCCTGGTTATCTTTACCGTACCTAACGTTTTACATATACAAACTTGGTCGGGATGGGGGGATTTGAACCCCCGACCTCAGCGTCCCGAACGCTGCGCGCTAAGCCAAGCTGCGCTACATCCCGAAAAGTACTTACCCATTCTATCAACTGTAAGTAAGATTTTAAAAAAAATAAAGACGATAAAAATGAACAGCAGTATGGTTAGTTATAAAAAACACTACAATCAATATAACAGCCAGCAATTGAATAATTTAAATATTATTAAACTGCTATTTATTTTTATCAAACAGTATCTTTAAACCTTTTAAAGTCAGATCAGGATCATAAGTTTCAATCCACCTGCTTTTATCTGTCATAAGAAAAGCAAGACCCCCGGTGGCAATAACTTTCGGCTTGAATTTCTTATCTTTCTTATTTTGCTCTTCTATTATTTTATCTACAATAAAATCGACCTGACCTAAAAATCCATACAGTATCCCGGAACGGACACCATCATAAGTGTTTTCCCCCACCACCGTTTCCGGCCAGTTCAAATCAACTTTGGATAGTTTAGCCGCATAACTGAAGAGCGCTTCTGATGAAATTTCTATACCCGGAGCAATCACCCCACCGATATATTCCCCTCTGGAAGATAATATATCAAATGTTGTTGCTGTCCCAAAATCTACTACTATAGCTGGATAACCATAGATTTCCTTGGCTGCTACTGAATTTGCTATCCTGTCCGCCCCTATTTCCCAGGGATAATCATATTTGATTACAAGATCTGATTTTACATCACTGTTTACTATAAAAGGGGCCTGGTTAAAATATCTCTGGCTCATTTTTATAATTTCTTCAAGAATCCTGGGAACAACGCAGGAAATTGCAACTTCTCCCACATCCTTCGGGTTAAACTCAGAGTTTTTTAAAAAATTAAAAACTGCAGCTGCAATCTCATCCGAGGTCTCATATTTTGGAGTAACCATCCTCCAGGATGAAAGTATTTTATCTTCTCCGAATAGTCCTATAACCGTCTGTGTATTTCCAATATCTATGGCTAATAACATAATAGATCCTCAAATTAGATTTAATAGAATTGAATTGCTTAAGATTTTACATTAAATACAAATAAATAAAAAGATAACGAATTGCCTACTAAAAATATATAAAAAATAAAACCGGCTATATTAGCCGGCTGCACTAAATACTTTTTCTCAAGCATAAAGGTAGATCCAGACCATTATTCATTAAAAAATCCCGGTCATTTAAAATCTTTTTTGAATCCCCATCAAATACCACCTCTCCCTGGTTTAAAATTATGCATCTGTCGGAGAATTCATAAGCCAAATCAAGGTCATGAGTAGCAATAATGATGGTTTTGTCCATTTCTTGAATCAGTTTTATAAAGTTAGTCCGGTTTCTTGGGTCCAGGTTGCTTGAAGGCTCGTCTAAAACCAGTATTTCAGGATCATAAGACAGTACAGTGGCCAGGGTAACAAGTTTCTTTTCTCCAAAACTCAAGAAATGAGGAATCTCTTCCTCTATATTCCCGAGATTTACTTTTCTTAGGCTAATTCTTACGATTTCTTCCACGTACTGCCTGTTTTTAGCCCGCCTGTCCTTCTTTTTATTTAAATAATTTATAAGTCCAAAGGATACATCATCAAAAACTTTTGTTGAAAACAATTGGTCATTCGGATCCTGAAATACAAATCCTATCTTTTCTCTGATATCATAAATATTTTTTTCATTTAACCTCTTACCATATATAAATATTTCACCATTGCGGTACTTTCCATCTATAAGACCGGCAATATTCAGCATTAAAGTTGATTTTCCGGCACCATTGGGACCGATTATAGATAATTTTTCTCCCCTTCCGACAGAAAAATTGATGCCTTTTAACACTTCCCTGTAACTGCTAAAACCTCCATCCAACCTTCTGCTGGTAAGATACTTATAATATAGATTTTTAACTTCAATTATTTTTTGGTTATTCATTTAAATTAAAATAAAAAAGTTTTTTAAATTTATTGCTGTTTGATATTAATTTAAAACATGGATTTTATCAATAAAATTTATGCTTCTTAATATGTTATACCTGGTAAGTTTTAAATTAATCTTTGATGTATATTATATGACATTAATCAGTTCAATAACTTTTATAGATGCCGGAGTCAGGATAAAGATTAAAAGCAGGGCAATGTTTAAACTTCCTTTTGCGTTTTCCTTTTCCATAATATAAAAATTTCCATCAAAACCCCTGCTTTCCATAGACCTGTAAACATTTTCTGCCCGGTCTAATGACTTTATAAATAAGTTACCTATAACATGCGTGAGTCTCCTATTTACAGTACAGTATGACTTTTGAAATACCCTGCTTTTTATAGACATCTGCCCGGTTCTGGATTCTTCTACTATCAAAAATATATATCTATACATTAAAAAAATTATTGAAACAATTACTTTTGGTAAATGTATTTTTCTAAGACCGTACAAAAGCTCTATTTCATCTGTGGATACAATAAGTGAAGCCAAAAGCATTATTGAGAGAAAAGATTTTATAAGCACAGTTGCAAAGATAGCAAGACCATTATCGGTCACAGCTAAAGTAAATATCTTTAAATCGATTTTTGCTACAGCAGCACCTTCATTTGCAAATGGAATAAAGATAGAGATAAAAAAAGGGTATAAAAATACTAGAGACACTCTCTTTACCAGCTGCTTAAAATCAGGCTTAAATAAGAATACAACAATAAGGGTGGCTAGAAAGTAAAAGGCCAATATTAAATAATTCCCTACCGCTACACTAACAATAAAAAAGATATTTACCAGGGTTATTATTAATTTGCTTCTAATGTTTAAAATACTGCTCAATAGAGTTAAACTCCTGTCCTATTTTTTAAATTTGTAAAAAAACTATTCCTTTTTGCCTGTTGCCTTATAAATCAGGTACACAACTCCAAAAACAGCCAGAATGATAAGCACACCGGCCATTCCGGCCAGAGATGTCTGCCACAGTTCATTATCCACAGCACCAAAAACATAATCAGGAATCAGGAAAATACTTTCCGGAACTATTTCTTCAGCTTTATCTATAAATCCAAGATTTTCAGCGACCTTTTCCAGCCCATCAGGAAAAGATGATGCAAAGACTGACACAAACATGGCAATTACCAGTGCTGTAATCATTCCCACCAATATAAATGTATAATCTCTTCTATCTATCACTGGAGGCTCCTTTCCCTGGTTAAAATAAGATCCGGTCTCACTTTATTTATAAAGGCAATCACTGCAACTGTAATTACCGCCTCTCCTATCCCTATTATGGAATGGACTCCAACCATTGCCTTTAAAGTGATTCCCAGAGCATAAGTTCCTGAAATCCCAAGTTCAAGTGCTGCGAAGAAAGAGGCAATTACCACCGAAAGCCATGAGGCCACAGCAACAGAAATAAAAAAAGCAGCTTTTGATTTTGATATTCTACCAATCAGCCAGTAAATTAAATAAGAAACATAAACTCCAACAATAGCCATATTAAAAATATTCGCCCCTAATGCTACCACTCCCCCGTCCATAAAGATAAATGCCTGTACGATCAGCACCACTGCTATAACTATGACACCTGCATTAGGTCCCAGTACTATCGCTGCAAGAGCTCCACCCAGAAGATGTCCGGAAGTGCCTCCTAATATGGGAAAGTTAAGCATCTGCAGGGCAAAGATTAATGCGCAGATTATCCCCATCAGTGCAATAACTTTTGCTTTGAAATAACTCTTTACCTTGTAGATTGCAACAGCTAGCCCGCCTGCAGAGACTACCACGGTAGAAACTGCAGTTTTAAGATCAATAAATCCATCAGGTATGTGCATATTGCTCCTCTCGCCATAGTGTTACTATTTATATAAAAAGTAACACGTTTTAAGCAATAGAGCAAGCTTTTTTTAACTTTAATTTAACTTAAAAGATATATTTTACTAAATATTTTCAAATAAGATTTGAAAGCTTAAGCAGTTTTTAAGAACACTTGATTTTTATAACAAGGAACACATTTTAAATTAAGTTTTATGGATTACTTTCTATTCTTAAGGTTTACAATTTATATTGGAAAACTACCGACCGTAAAGATAACCTTTTATATTCTCCCACATATTTTTTATCTCTATGGCTGCTTCACTTTCGCTACAGTCAACTATAAATTTTTTCTGTGAAAGATAAATTGAAACCTTATCATCATAGAGAATCTTTCCAATAAGTTTTATGTTATTGCTTTTGCAAAAATCCTCTATTTCCTTAGTGTTTTCCAGGTTTAAGTCAAATTTGTTAACACATACAAATACCTTTATATCAAATATCTTAGCAACCTCATAAACCTTTTTAAAATCACTTATTGCAGATAGCGTGGGTTCGGTAACAATCAAAGTTGCATCTACCCCATTAAGTGAAGATATTACCGGACAACCAATACCAGGTGCACCGTCTATTATTATAAGTTTTAGATCTTTATCATTGGCTATGTCCTCGGCTGTATTTCTTATACGTGTGATAAGAAGTCCTGAGTTTTCAGCACCAGGGTTAAGCCTGGCATGAACCAGGGTACAGAACTTTGTTTCAGATACATAGCTTGATCCCTGTCTGTCTGGTTTAAGCTCCAAAGCATTAGCAGGACACAAATACACACAAACTCCACACCCTTCACACCTTATAGGATTAATCTTTATGCCTGTTTCAGAATCAGAAATAGCTTTAAAACGGCAAGCTTCTTCGCATTTTCCACAGTTTATACACTCCCCGGTAACCGTGGCTATAGCCCCACCTGTAAATTCCTCTTCTTTTATTATTTTTGGTTCTAATAGAATATGAAGGTTTGCTGCATCAACATCACAGTCTACTGCAATATGGTCATTTGCTAATTTTATAAAATTTGAGGCAACCGTTGTTTTACCAGTACCTCCCTTACCGCTAATTATTGTCATCTGTTTCATACTACTAAATCTTTCTCTATCTCTTTTAATATGTTTTCAAACTTCTGCTTCCAGTTTTTATCATACTCTACCAGAGACTCTCCTATTGAGTAATATTTTGCAATTTCTTTATCGTTAGGAATTTTAGCAAGTATTTTGACACCGTTTTTTATACAGTATTTTTCTACCTCATCATCGCCAATTCCGTCCCTGTTTATAACCACACCAAAAGGTTTTCCCATTTTTTCTAATACATCAATAGAAAGCTTAAGATCATTTAATCCGTATGGGGTCGGTTCTGTTACCAGTATACAGTAATCGCAATCCTTAACTGAGAATACCATAGGGCATGATGTTCCCGGTGGACAGTCAATTATTACCAATTCCCGGGGAATAATAGCTTTATCCAGGGCACTCTGAACAGATACAGTCCTCATTGAACCTGGTTTCAGGTCTCCCATATAATAGTCAATATTAGGACTGGTAACACCCTTTTTTACTTCACCAACCTCAACATCCTTCTCTCGTACCGCTCCATCAGGGCCTACCAGCATACATCCACCACAGCCATGGCACAGCTCCGGGAAAAAAATAACATCATCTTTAAGAACAGCTAATGCATTATAATTGCAGAACTCAGCACACTTTGAAAAATCCTCACCGGTTTCGGTAAGAAAGTATGGTTGTTTTATTGTAACCTTCTGTGTGTGTTTTATATACGGTTTTAAAAAGAAACTGGAGTTTGGCGCTTCAACATCATAATCCATAAACTGACAGTAACCCACAGATAATGCAAGAGCAGTTGCAACTGTTGTCTTACCAGTTCCACCTTTACCACTGGCAACTGATATTATCAATTCTCTACCTGCTTTCTTTGCTTACTTTTGACCCATGCCAAAGTGTGAACCGACATCCGGAGCACTGGTTTCAGTTAACTTACCTTCTTTTAGTTTTTTTATAGCATCATTTACCTTACCGCTTACACCAGAATAAACCTTAATGGATGCAGAAGATAGAACCCTAAAGGCATTGGGGCCAACATTTCCGGTTATTACCGCTTTTGCTCCATATTTTTCAATCAGCTGCCCTGTCTGTATTCCCGCACCTCCCATTGCCTGACTGCTTTTATTTTCAGCATGCTCAAAATTGTCAGTCTCAGTGTCATAAATTATATAGTAAGGACATCTTCCAAATCTTGGATCCACGTTCGACTGGAGAGTAGTCCCGCTAGAAGAAATAGCTACTTTCATTTTATCTCCTTCTATCAATTATTTAATAAAAATTTGAAAACTATTTAAACATAACTAATCTCTTACCACATTCAGGACACTTTATCTTACTTACTTTATATCCCTGCTCTTTATCTTTTAAGTCTTCTCTTTTAATATGGTAATGGTAAGTTCCCTTAAGGCACTTTGTTTTTACAATATCCCTTTCAGTGATATAATTACCACCCTCAAACTTTATCGCTTTACCTTCGATAATTGCAGTGATAATTTTTTTTCTAGCGGATTTTAGAATCCTCTGAAAAGTAGATCTGGATATACCCATCACTCTTGCAGCATCTTTTTGATCCAGGTCTTGCCTGTCCTTTAGATTTAAGGCTTCAATTTCTTCAAGTGTCAATATTAATTCATCCAGCTTATCAAGTGAAACACCATGCGGCTTATAATACACAAATAAAGGTATGGTATTTACTATCTTGTCTAATACCGGTCTAGCTGACATCTCTATCCCTTACCATCTTTATTCCACATTTAGGACAAGACATATCATAACAGGGAACACCAATTTTATGCTCAACCTTTGTTCCGCAACTCGGGCAGACGCATTTTCCACTTGGTCCCATGCTCTGTCCACCCATTCTACCTCTTCCTCCACCACGTCCAAATCCTCTTCCAGTTCCAGGACCCATTCCTGCAGGTCCGGTTCCGTCTCCTCTTGGCATAATAACACTCCTCTCATTTATTAATTTATTTTTTATTACTTTATTATTTCTTTCCTTAGTTTATTTCACTAATCTTCATGTTCACATTCTGTTTTATCTATTCCATAATCTTTTCCTGATCCAGGACTGCAAATGTTTTCTCCTCCTTTTAAAGTTCCATTTATTATTTTATCGATGGCATCATCAACTTTTCCTTCAACTCCTAAAACCGACTCTATTTCTGCTTCTTTAAAAAGAATCTTTGCTCTCATTCCCATTCCTCCAGCTACTATGCAGCTAACACCAATTTTATTTAAGTACTGGGGCAGGTAACCCGGATGATGACCGGGGTTATCAATTATCTCTTTACCTACTAATTTATTGTCTTTTATTTCTAATATGGTAAATTGTGGACATCTCCCAAAATGTGGTGAGACTTCGTTTCCATCAGTTGAAATTGCAATCTTCATGCTTTTTACTCCTTTGGTTTAAAATAATATTTCATGTTTTCATTGATACTATACTTTATTTCACCCACACCTAGCAATTTATCAATAATTTTAATTACTTCATTCAGGTTAAGACCAAGTGAAGAGGCTATATCCTTCAGGCCAACCGGTCTTCTTTTAAGTAATTCAATTATTTCTTTTTCAATCTTTACCAGTTCTCTATTATATTTTTTATAGCTAACCTTTCCTATTACATTAGCTTTCTTGCCCAGAATATCTTTTATTTCTTTTAATCTTTCCGGGCTAGGTACCTTCATATAATCTTCACCCGAAGGTCTAACTGCCGTATTTAAATGAACCTTTTTAATACCTTCACCTAAATCTTCTATTATATGTTTAAACATATATGCTAAATCCAGGTCATCATTTATACCTTCAAGGATCATTATCTCCAGCCATATATCTCCACTAAAATCATTTAGCAGTTTTTTTAGGCCAGATATATTCTTATCAAAATTAACTTCCCTGCAAGGACGGTTTATTTTTTCCAGTAACCGATTATCAGGCGCATCCATAGAAACTTTTATAAGGTCTGCTTCTATTATATCTTCAATAATACCGTCAAACCCAAGGGTCCCTCCGCTGGTAAGCACCAACACAGGAATATCAGAATTTTTTTTTATGATGTCAATAAGTTTGCTAATATCACTATTTAAAGTTGGCTCACCTGAGCCTGAAAAAGTAATATAGTCAAGGTAGGGACTATTATCTATTCTTTTTATAAGTTCGGTTTTAAAGTCTTTAAAATCAATATCCACATACTTTTTTCTCTCTATAGTTTTATCTGTGGTCCTTCCAAGCTGGCAGTATATACAGTCATATATACATACCTTAAGAGGAACTAAATCAATCCCCAGAGAATAACCAAACCTTCTTGATAGTACTGGTCCGTAAAACAAAATAATCCTCCACTACCTAAACCTAAAAACTCTTTCCACTAAAAACCATAAATTTATTTTTTACCCCGGACATATTTCTGGCAAATCTCTTCATCCTTTATTACATTGTTCATTTAAGTACCTTTTATCTGTTTTTAAATAAAGAATAGAGACACCTTTAAAGTATTCCTATCCTTTCTTGTTTTGTAACCTTATTTTTTTATTTTGATTTTTGCTCTTTAGACAATTCATCCATTCTTGCCTGTATCTCATCCAGTTGCTTCTTTAAAGCCTCTGAGTGGCTCTTTAATATTTCTTTTTCCTGTTCAGGAGTTATATCTTGTCCATAATACGGATCACCCTGATATGGATATCCACCTACTCCGCCCCAGGCAGGTAAACCCATATTGTATCTAGCCCATCCAGGAAGACCTGTGGCATAATACCAATTTCTATATCCACGTCCTCTACCAAATCCACCTCCAAAGGCTCTTCCGCCACCCAGGTATTTTCCTCCATAAGGATTCATATACCCGGGAACAGAATAACCAGCGCAATATCCAGCACCTCTTCCAGTCATGGGACCCATTCCTCCAGGTCCAGTTCCATCTCCTCTTGGCATTTTAAATTCCTCCTTAAAATAAATTTTTTTTATAAATATGATACTAGAACCTTCTACCCATTCCTCTTATACCTCTACCCCGGCCAATTCTTGCAGATAACATTCTGCGTCCTCTCCTAAAATAGCCAAATCCTGCTGCAATAGGAGGCATGTAAGCTCCTCTTATAGAATAATAAGGATAATTGTATGATGGAGCGTTATATCCACCGTAATTGGCACCATAAGGATAACCAGGATTTACAGGATATCCTTGAATCCCATCATAACCAACTGGTGCATTACCTGTGTAACCAGCCGGTACTACACAAAAACCTCTTCCACCACCTGTAAGTGGTCCCTGTCCTAACGGTCCTGTTCCATCAAAGCCTGGCATAATTTCACCTCCTCAGTTTTTTGTAAATTACAATTTTCACATTTTCTCCAATATATAAATTTTACTATTAATAGAAACTTATCAATCTAACTTACTCCTATCAATTATTTGTTTATTACTGTAATCTTTTATTATGTTATGGACATAAACCCAAAATAATTATAATGAACATATGCCCATAAGTCAAGTAAAAAATGCGAAATAATAATTTTTAAAAAGAAAGGATTAATTGTAAAAGTAAGAGATGAAATAAAGTATCTATTTAATGTAAATTCTATAGTCAGGAGAGGTCTTTTACCAATTTTTTATCAATTTTACCTTTTCAGTCAAATTACAATCTGCAATAAATTTCCCTATATTTCTACTTTTTATTTTTAACTCAGGGGCTATCTCACTAAGAGGTACCAAAACAAA
>Ga0209979_1001387_pt1 | contig 26713 bp, 29 predicted proteins | sample AnhtaG_FD_183114 | JGI IMG/M metagenome (GOLD analysis project Ga0209979, IMG submission 183114) | Deep subsurface microbial communities from Anholt, Denmark to uncover new lineages of life (NeLLi) - Anholt_01485 metaG (SPAdes) (version 2) | ecosystem: Environmental > Aquatic > Marine > Oceanic...
TCCGGCCGAGAAGATGGCTATGGTAGGCCTGCTGGTGCTAGTTTCAGTGGCACTGGTTGTCTCGGCAACGAGGTGGCCAGGAAGAGGCACAGAGCATAGCTGATAGAGGAATTGCACAATTGCGTATTTTGTTACCTCTGGCGTAACAGAACAGCGTTTTGTATGTCACAGGCAACACGAGCCCGTTCTATCACTTACTGACATTTGCCGAGCAAGTCAAGAGTACAGCTCTCTCGAGCTAAGTTTTCATCTTTAACAACTGATCCACTATCTTTTCCGGCGGCACGCCACCAGATTGCATAAAGTTTATGAAGCGGAGCGCAGCGCGCAGTCGAAGCTCAGCTTCGCTTTGCTCTCTCTCCTGGCGGTGGTTAGGCCATTTCCCCATTAGGAGCTGTTTGAGTCCCCACGGTTTCTCAAGACGTTCCTTGACTTCTTCCTCCGACATCTCCAAGTAGGCGCTCAGCGACTCTATGGTCTCTTTGGAGAACTCCCGGTTGCTTTTTCGTGCAGTTTTTATCATCCGGTAGTGTAACTCGAGATTCTGCGGCAGCTTCTTCCAGTCGGCGTAGTAGCGGCAGGCAGTCCTGGGGCTAACTCCCACCATTCGTGCCACTTCGCCAGGCCTTTTGCCATCGTCAAAAGATTCGAAGGTTCGTTGCCTGGCAGATCTACCATGTTCATCTCTTTTTATCGGGTACCTTCTTGACCCTTTTCTTAGTTTGGGCAATACGATTCTCAACATTTTGCTCCTTTCTATAGTGTTTTTGCTGGAAATATGTAATTATTGGCCGAAATCTGCGCATTTTTGAAGGAAAAGTGTCATACTATGTCATCGACAGCTTTGAAATCGATTGTGGATGTAGCTGCCAAATCGCAATTTCTCTTCCCCGAGACCCTGAAATCATAGCTCCGAAACATCAAGCTGCGGTCACCGATTCCGACCACACAGCACTCACTGGCATAGTGACCCGGGGGCTCGCACCTGAGCTCTAAGTAGCTTTCGCAGTTCCTTGCGAATTTTGCCGGCAACTCCGGGCCTTGCGGGAGTATGCTGTTCCTTTTTGAAGGCTTGCTCCACTATTTCATCCAGCAGCCGGTAGAGGGGAACACTTCTATTGGCAACCATTATCTTTAGTTTCAACTTTGTCTCGATATTGATGCCCTTGAAGTCCATTTGAGTCCGCAATTCGGTACGTGATTTCTGATTTGCTAGCTTTTTTGGGTTAATCATAGTTATACCTCCTCTTTGTCCTGGACCCGCAAATCATACTCCTGAATGAACCCCAGCTTGAGGAGGCTGTATGTTGCCTAAACAAGTGGAAGCTGCCGCCACACGGCATACGCGCTTACTGCTTCGTGGACACTGTCTGACACCACAAGGTGCCGGCGTCTGCTTCTAGGGATGACGTACTTTTCCATCGGTTAACTCTCCTTTCTTTATTCCCACGGCAGGTCAGTTAATTTCTTCCGAGTTTTCTCCAGCTTCAACACAGCGTAGCCCTGCGTAGTAGTTATTCGGGCATGGCCTAGCTGCCTCTGCGCCAGTTCGGTCTGCCCAGTCTGGTCTAGGATAAACATTCCACAAGCGTGCCGGAACAGATGAGGCCATGCCCGAGAGAAGTCCCCCTTACGAGTATTTACCCGCTTGATATTTGCTAGCTTTGCTGCCTTGCTGATTATCCACCAGGTGTACCAGCGATCTAAATGACCTTCCCGCTTTCTGTTAGGCCGGAATATGTAATCAGTTTCACTGAGGGAGTGCTTCTTACAATAATCCCTTAACCTGTTGGCTAACATCGGCGTGATGTACACTTCCTTATGTGGAGGGCTGCTAGACCTCTGTTTGAGGTTGCGGAGTATTAGACTATTATCCCCAATGCGCTTGGGTATCAGTTCCAGCACCTCAGTAACCCGCCCCCCGCCTTGCCACAGGACTTCAATAAGAGTTTGTCTCGTTCAACATGTCTAGACACCAAGGGAATGGTGCTGATAATAGCCCTTATCTCATCTGGCTCTAGGTAGGCTGGTGGCACATATATCTTGTATTCAGTAACAATCTCAATTCATATCAAACAGATGTATATTTCTGTTTGAAACATATACTCCCTCTTACACATGGCTAAAGTAGGAGCACAACAGGCATCGAGAAGCATCTTGGCTTCGACTTCGTTGAGTGCATCTTCCCTAGCGGAGCGGAGCTTATTTCGCACGGGTTACCTCCCAATCAGGTAGGATTTCACTGGCTATGAGAATGTTGTGTATTTCCCCTTTTTGTGTTACATTCAAAACGATAGGGAGATGGTGTTTACAATATCCTCATGTGTGGTCCACCGGGGAGTGGCAAGACTATGTTGGCTCGTTCTTTGCCCTCGATACTTCCCCTGTTGACCATGGAAGAAGCTATCGAGGTAACCAAGATTTACAGCGTTAGTGGATTGTTGCCGCAAGGCACTCCCATCATTGTAGAGCGCCCTTTTCGCTCCCCTCACTATACCATTTCCCATGCTGGCCTGGTGGGAGGTGGGCAATGGCCACGGCCCGGGGAGATAAGCCTGGGGCATCACGGCGTTCTTTTTTTGGACGAATTCCCTGAGTTCGGGCACATCACTCTGGAATCGCTGCGCCAACCCATAGAAGACAGAACAATTACCGTCAGCCGTGCTCGTGGCAGTGTTACCTTCCCTGCCAGCTTTATGCTGGTTGCAGCTATGAACCCCTGCCCCTGTGGGTATTATGGTGACCCATTCAAGGAATGTAAATGCTCATCAGGAGAAATCTCTCGCTATCATAAAAGGATAAGCGGACCATTACTGGACCGCATTGATATCTTTGTTGAGGTTCCCCATATTGATTATGAAAAACTCACTGAAGATAAGCCCGGGGAAAGCTCGGATAAAGTCAGGGCCAGGGTCAAGGCAGCACATGAAATACAGCTTGGTCGTTTTAGGGGGACGAAGCTGAGGTGCAATGCCTATATGACGCCCAAGGAGGTGAAGGAATTTTGCACGGTGGAATCAGCAGCGCAGAGCCTGCTTCGCGCCGCCATGAATCAGCTTCATCTTACCGGCCGTGCCTTCCACCGCATCCTCAAGCTTTCCCGCACCATCGCCGACTTAGAGCATAGCGACATCATCAAAACGCATCATATGGCTGAAGCTCTGCAGTACCGGCATAAGGAAATAATTTAAACCTAAAACCTGTTAGGTATACGCGTCAAGCCAGAAGTAGAATGCGTCAGCACCAAACCCTGAGACGTGAAGGAATTCTTTCCTTCACGAGGATACTTTCAGCAGGCTCTTGACCAGTTGCTACCTAGTATTAAAAGTCGTTATAATGCTCTTAGGCAGACAGGTAACAGAACTATCTCAGTAGCATTCCTGGAGGAGGCGAAGCACACATTGGTTATCACAGTGTCGGCGAGAAGGCACTTTCAGGGAGGCGTCAGTCGTGGTTGTCTGGAAGGAAAAAGATGTCTCCTAACTAACCCTGTGAAATAAGCCGTTTTGCTTCTTGCGGCTAATTTACAGTGTTAAAATGGGTATCAAGCGTTACTACGAACGGGTAGTTCACTTAGTGCAACAAGGAGGCCAAGAGCAATGGAGCATATCAAGAAGACATCGCGGAAGCAGGTAGGTAAGAAATTAAGAGCACAGTTCATCACGGGGATTCTCATTGTTGTGCCGATCGGTGCCGCCATATTGATACTGCGCTGGCTTTTCTTTGCCATCGACAACATTCTACAGCCTGTAGCCGAGTCAATATTAGGTTATACGATTCCTGGCCTGGGCTTGGGCATCACCGTAGTGTTAATCTACTTGGCTGGAGTTGTAGCGACCAATGTTATTGGAAGGAGACTGATTCGTTATGGTGAGTCTCTATTGGCAAGAGTGCCATTGTTTCGATATCTCTACACAGGCATCAAACAAATCTTGCAAAGCTTCGCTACTCCTGGTGAAGGTGGATTCCTGCAGGTGGTACTAGTAGAATTCCCCAAAAAGGGTATGCGAGCTATAGGCTTTGTAACGAGTGAATCACGCGTCGAGTCTGGTGAAAAGCTGCTCAGCGTCTTTATACCGACGTCCCCCAACCCAACATCGGGCTATCTAGAAATAGTAAAGGAAAATAACATTATCAGGACCGATATATCAATTGATGACGCGCTAAAAATGGTCTTGTCTGCCGGCAAAGTATCACTGCAGGAGGTCACTGATAGACTGGGTGCCGAGAGTTAATCACCCACGCATTTCATATGAGTCGCCATTGGTCAGGCTTTAACCAGTTAACCTTGTGGAGGCCGATGTGGATATCTATCGCAGAAAGATACTACTGGCGTTCGTACCATCTTAAAGCTATTTCAACACAATTTGCCGAAAAGTCCCTCGCTGCCCTCCGGTACCATGACAAACTTAAGACGCAAGTATCCCGCCAATAATCAGCAGTACAATGCCAACGATAAGGGAAATCCTGCCTCCTATTTGCCAGGCATGTAGCCAGGAACGCCGTGGTTCATGGGTTAGAGACTCCTTAATATCTCTTCGGGTTAACAAAATAGAATTGTAATATTTTTTCTTTTCCCTCTTGTTCCAGAGAATAAAAATAATACCCAGAAGGAGGAAAAATCCTCCCATCACTAAGATAACTTGGTAACTAGCCAGAGGCATGTTACTCAACCTCCCCCTCAAGAATTCGGAGAGTTTTAAGATGACCCTACTTAACCTCTACAGTTGCTCCCGCAGCTTCTAATTTCTGCTTTGTTGTTTCGGCCTCTTCCTTGGGGACGCCTTCTTTTACTACCTGTGGAGCAGCCTCTACCAAATCCTTAGCTTGCTTTAATCCTAGAGTGGTTACCTCACGCACTGCCTTGATAACTTCGATTTTCCTTTCGCCAAAGCTCTTTAAGGTGACGGTGAATTCTGTCTTCTCCTCCGCCGAGGGTGCTTCTGCTTGCTCGCTAGAAGCAGCTGCCGGCGCTGCTGCTGCTACAGGGGCAGCACTAACCCCGAATTCATTCTCCAGGGTCTTGACCAAATCAGCCAGATCCAGCACTGTCATAGTCTTAATGGCAGCGATAATTTCTTCCTTGGTCAAACCCTTGGCCTCTTTCTTTGCCCTTGGAGCTTCCTTTACTTGCTCTTCCTTAACTTCTTTCTGTGCTGTTGGAGCTTCCTTTATCTGTTCTTCCTTAACTTCCTTGTCTGCCGTTGGAGCTTCCTCTACCTGCTCTTCCTTAACTTCTTTGTTTGCCCTTGGAGCTTCTTTTACCTCCCCTTCCTTAACTTCCTTGTCTGCCCTTGAAGCTTCCTTTGCCTCCCCTTCCTTAACTTCCTTCTTTGCCCTTGAAGCTTTCTTTACCTCCTCTTCCTTAACTTTTTTCTTTGATTCTTCTGGTGACATGATTCCCTCCTTTGTTATGCGCTCATGGTTTGAGCCCTGTTTTGTAACACGTTCAATAGCCCCTGCAAGGGAAGGTTAAGAATATTATGTAAAGTTCCTATGGGGGCTTGTAATTGCCCAATTAGTTTGGAGATGAGAACTTCTCTAGGTGGCAAATTAGCCAGGCTTACCACTTCCTCTGGAAGCAAAATTCGGTCTCCTAACAGTCCTCCTCTAATTTGTAAGGACAATGCCGCTGATTTGATATATTGGTTAAGAGCTTTAGCTGTATTAACTATGTCATCGTAGCCGAAGGCCAGGGCCACAGGACCCTCGATTATATCCCTCAGTTGTGGCTTACCTGCGTGGTCAGCGGCACGATAGACCAGGGTGTTTTTGACCACATGATACTCGACACCTGCTTTTGCCAAAGCATTACGTAACTCAGCCATTTGTTTAGCAAGCAGGCCCTGATAATTAGTAGCGATGATAATAGTGCTCCGCGACAAATCATCAGCTAGACTGCTTACTATTTGCACCTTCTTTTCTCTTAACATATTCGCCCTCTCTTTAATTCCTTCCCATCATGGGAGAGGAAGTCTATAATAAAAATCCCTGTGCCAGTGAACACAGGGTTAACTTAAGCCTCGGCAGGCAAGTTATTTAAACCTTCAGGGTACCTGCTGTCACTGGCGCTGATTTATTATAACACAAGAAATCAATTAGTTAAAGAATACATCGAGGCGGGTAGAAGTTTGGTTGATGGCATTGCCAATAGGGCGCAACGTGAGAAGAAAGCATAAAAAAGGTGACCCCTGGTTAGGGGGTCACCTATCGCATCTATATGCTCCTTACTTAATCTCAGCCGATATTACGTCACACCCTATAGCGCATACATGCCTGTTTTTGGAGTAAGCTCCCACATATCATGATAGTAGAGGGCATGGGCCGGACAGGCACTGGCACACGCCGGCTGCTTCCCATTGTCAAGCCCTTCCACACATGTACCGCAATTTAAGCAACGTCTGGCTTCAGCTATAGCCAACTTCTCATCCAGGGTGGCTACGATTCCCTTCTTAGTGGTTTTTTCCAGTGGTGCGCCGTTAACCAGCCTGAAGTTTATTGCCCTGTCCTCCCTCACATCCACACCACTGAGATAACGGTCAATGGAAATAGCTGCTTCCTTGGCTGCAGCAATGGCACCGACAATATCACTCGGGCCGGACACCACATCACCACCGGCAAAGACACCTTCCCTGCTCGTTGCAAATGAGAAGCCGTCCACCTTGATGGCCCTCTCTTTATCTATCTCTTTGAAGGCTTCCTTATCCGGTGCCTGTCCGATGGCAACTATGACCGTGTCTGCTTCTATAGTAGCAGCCGAGCCGCCGTATTTTGGCAGGAATGTGCCGTCCTCCTCCCGGACAGAGGTGCAGACCATAGTCTCAAAGCCGGTAACCTTGCCATCCTTAACCAAAAATTGCTTCGGGCCCAGGCAGGGGTGGATGACTACACCTTCTTTCTCCGCCTCTTGAATCTCGTAGTCTTGAGCTGGCATCCTGTCCTTGCTGGTCAGGTCTGTGCATTCCAGGCAGACAAGGTGAACTTCCTTCGCGCCGCGGCGCACAGAGACTCTTGCCGCATCGATAGCCGCATTACCGCCACCAATAACCGCCACCCGACTGCCCAGCTTGACATCAGCCCCGGAACTTACCCGCTTCAGGAAGTCGAGGACATAGATTATACCCTCAGCATCCTCATTGGGAATACCAAGCTTCAGGTTTACCGGGCAACCAGTAGCCAGATATATCGCCTTGTATCCCTGCTTGAAGAGGTCATCCAGAGCCTTCACGGGAGTGTTTGTCTTTATCTCTACTCCCAGCTCTTCAATGTAGCTTATCTCATTATCTACTATTTTCCTGGGCAATCTGAAATCAGGGATACCCCAGCGCATCAGACCACCGGCTTTCGAGCTAGCCTCAAACACTGTAACCGGGTACCCCTGCCTTATGAGGTCATAAGCACAGGAAAGCCCTGCCGACCCCGCCCCAACAATGGCCACCTTATCATTTTTCGTCTTTTTCACTGGCGCTGCCTTCTTTCGTCCCGCCTTTATCTCGTAGTCAGCCAAGAACGCTTTTATAGAACGAATAGCCACCGGTATATCGATATTGCCCTTTTCACAATTCGCCTCGCAGGGGCGGGTGCAGACATAACCGAGGACTCCGGCAAAAGGTGTGGTTTCTCTAACCACCTCAAGGGCTTCCTCAAACCTGCCGACTGCAGCAAGATTCACATACTTCCAGATGTTCAACTCGGCCGGACAGGCAACTCTACACGGAGGGGTAGCTGCGCGATGGCACTCGATAACATGGTAAGTGAACCGCCACCCTTCATCCACCTGCCTTATATCAGGAAAGACTCTTATCCACCTTGGTCCTACTGGAAAATTATGCTCCTGTTTGCAGGCTACTTCACAGGCAAAGCAACCCATACAATTGTCAGCATAGGTTACGCGTTTATATTCCTTAATCATTATTTTGCCTCCTTTTGCTTCACAGGATATATTTTACACATCAGAGTCCGCAGGTTACTGGCACCGAAAGCTATGTCAAGAGTCTTGGGGTCGTTATCGGTAAGGATATTGCTGTTGGACTGGTCCCAGCCATGGTCCGGTGTTTTTATTTCGGGGAACCACCAGCCATGCTGGATGCATACTACCTGAGGATGCATTCCCGGTAGCATTCTAGCCCGCTGTTTAATTCTGCCCCTAGGGGTTTCAATATACACCCAGTCGCCTTCCTTGATGCCGTGTTTTTTCGCTGTATCGGGATGTATGTCAATCATGGGGTCAGGGTGACACTCACGAAGCCAGGGAATCATACGGTGCTCAGAATGGAAGAAGACAGGTGACCTGGGACCGGTTATCAGAATATACGGATATTCCTTGGCTAGTTCAGGTTTGCTTACCGGGCTCTCCGGTACTTCCTTGTATGTCGGTAGCGGGTCATATCCCCACTTTTCAAAGGTAGTGCAGTAAAGCTCAACCTTGCGAGTGGGAGTGGAGAAACCCCTTTCCAGATACTTCCTATATTTCACCTCGCCTCTCAAGTAGGGTTTATCCCTGACATCAGCCCATGTAACTCCACCGGGAGCCAATATCTGGTCAAGGTCACCGATATAGTTCTCAGCCCACTGTTTCTGACCCATCCTTCTCCCCAGTTCATTCCATATCTCAAAATCAGACTTGCATTCGCCAATCTGGACAATTTTTTTCCTGGGCCATAGGTATCCCCAGCGGAAGAAGAACCCACCCGTGTAGTCTGCTTCCAGCCAGGTAGCCGCTGGCAGGAAGATATCTGCCAGTTCCGCCGTCGGCGTCAGGAAGAAATCAGCCACCGATAGAAATTCAACCTGGCTCAATGCCTTATAGACCATCTTGGCATTAGGCCTGGTAACAACCGGGTTAGAAGCTTGCAGTAGAATTGCCCTGACGGGGTAAGGTTTGCCGGTCAGAACAGCATTGTAAACATAGTTCTCCGGCACCAACCCTATCATATGGCAGAGCTTATGGGCATCCCCAGCTATATACTTGGCGTTCTGCTCCGGAGAGAGCTCTTTATGATAGGTAAACTGGCTTATCGTTTGCCCTTTGGGCGGTACGAAGAAGGCACTTCCACCCTTCACGTCCAGGTTACCAGTGATTGCCAGCAGGTCAATGAGAAGACGGTCACTGTCAATGCAATTAATGTTCTGCTCGATAGATATTCCCCACTGAATGGTAGCCGGCTTCGTCTTGGCGAACAACCTCGCCGCTTCTCGTATTTTATCCGCCGGCACCCAGGTAACCTCCGCCACCTTCTCCACAGGGTATTGGTTAACCCGCTCTACAAATTTATCCCAGCCGTGGGTATACTTTTCCACGAACTCTTTATCGTAGAGCCCTTCATCAATTATTACATTCAGCATACCAAGAGCCAGGGCAGCGTCTGTTCCCGGCCTGAGCTGCAGCCAGATATCCGCCCGGCTTGACGTATAGGTTAATCTGGGGTCAATTACAATCAGCTTTGCCCCTTGTGCTGATACCCGGCACAGATTCTCGCCGGTATATTCATCGGGATTTGTCCAGAATATATTGCTTCCCCATACCACTACGCACTTAGGGTCGCCATCATAATCACATATGGGAAGATTACCGCAGGTGACCAGACTGGCACCGACCCTGGTGAGGTAGCAGAAATGCCCGGCCGCCATAACGTTGGGCGTACCCAGCAGATTGCCAAAGCGAGCCATGAAAGCCTCTCCTTCCCTGGAGGTGCCCTGTGCCAGTACGATAGACTCCGCACCATTCTCCTTTATTACCTGCTTCAGTTTGCTGACAATGGTCTCGAAAGCCTCATCCCACGAAATTCGCTTCCACTTCCCCTCTCCTTTTTTACCGACTCGCTTGAGCGGATACTTGACTCTATCTGGATGATATACGAGTTGATGGAAGGCAAGGCCCTTGGCGCACATGCTACCGTGATTGGTGGGAAAATCGGGGGCACCTTCAATCTTAATAATAGTGCCGTCTCTGACATGAACGAGGACGCCGCACCCACCGTGGCAACCTCGACAGTTGGTCTTGATTACTTCTTCTTTAACTGGTACACCCATATTGCCTCCTTGTTATTTGGTAGCATATCAAAGAGTTGACATTTCTTCGTGATTTTCCCTGATAGATAACCACCACGATATTATTTGGTAGCATATCAAAGAGTTGGCGTTTCTTCGTGATTTTCCGTGACAGGCAACCACCACGATGCCGTATAATAGCTTGTCTTTGGAAGTTTGTCAATGATTCGATTTGACACGTGCCTAATGAATCATGTTGGGGTGAATTAAGTGGAAGCCGCAACTGGCAATGAGGTTGTGTCCAGTCATGGCGCTGGAATCATCTGAAGCCAAAAACACAACACAAGCCGCTATTTCAGATGGTTCGGCTATTCTCTTCAGGGCGTTATTGTCCGTGATTTTACTCATCATTTCCTCGTAGGAGATACCTGCATCTGCAGCCGAAACCCTCACCCAATTCTCAAATTCCTGAGTCCGAGTAGCGCCAGGACTGATGCAGTTAACACGAATACCGAATTTACCGGCTTCGATAGCCAGGGTTTCCGTAAAGCCGATTACGCCCCATTTGCTGGCGGCATACGGGCTTTCCTTGGGCACTCCGGATATCCCAGCCACGCTGCTGATATTGATGATGTTGCCGCTTTTGCGAGGAATCATATATTTAAGCACCTCTTTAGAACAAAACATGATCCCGGTTAAATTTATCGCCAGGCTATCATGCCACTCATCCAGATTCATATCGACTACATCAGCGTTATTAAACGTAGCCCTGGCAGCATTATTTACCAATATATCAATCTGATCAAACTCATCAATAGTTTGAGCTACCATCCGCTTTACCTGCCCGTGGTCGGAAATATCGGTTTGTATCGCTTTTGCCTTACCGCCTCTAGATTTGATGTCTTTAGCTACCTCTTCCAGTCTGGAGAGGTTACGGGCGGCTACGACCACGGTAGCTCCTTCGTTAGCACAGGCCAAGCTAATGGCTTTCCCTATACCTGTCCCCCCACCAGTAATAATAGCTACTTTATCTTTTAGTTTCATAATTTCTATCCTCCTCAGTTACTTTCAATTTCATTGCCAGCATATGCTGCCCCGCTTAGCAACGCTCCTTCATTCAGTCTATTCGTACCTGCCCCCAGACCCAGTGGTAAAATGGAATATAGGTCTATCTACCCTCCTGATAATCAATGGGCAGTGCTTCATCCCCTTTGGGACAAAAACTAGACAGCTTTTGGTGAGTATATGCTTTTCATCCTCCAACCATAATTCGACTTCTCCACACAAATCCTGCGGGTCTTCCCGATTAGTCCCAAAAAATGCTATGCCTTCGTCAAAATGGTGTGTATGAGCCCCAACTATGGACTGTTCAGACCCTTCCCAGTACCAGACACACTCTACATAGAAGGCCCCTTTTATGACCTCATCATCCAAATATATCAAACGAGTGTGATCACCGGCGGCTATCTCGGCAGCGTCGTGCCTGTACGAAGGGGGCTTCAAATCAGATTTTGCTCTGGTGATAATATATTTCCCGTATTTCGTTTCCGCCATTTTCCGTAATCCCCCTTTCTAGCTTTTGACATAAATTGAAGATGTTATAACCTGGATTCTTAACTCCAGCATTTACCCGCTCAATCGATGACAACTGTCACCAATTTCCCCAAAATCAAAGGCCTCCGGGTGGTTCTTTTATTCCCCGCCGTATCCTCCAGGTGCAGACTCTGCCAGGGTACCCGCGCCAAGTGTTATTGCCATCTGTATATGTGGTCTGTCAACCCTCTTCCAGGTTAACGGACCATGTTTTACTCCCTTTGGCACAAAGAGCGCTGAGGTTTTATCAATTATGAGTGGTTCACCTCCAACCACAAACTCTAATTCGGCACCAAGGTCTTCGGGATTGTTGAGGTCAGAGCCGATATGCAAGACAACTTCATCGTAATCGTGAGTATGCTCAAGGATGTGGGGATTTGGATCAGGCATAGCCCATATCCAGCCCAATTCGAGGTACACGTTGCATCCAGGTACAAGGTCGTTACTCATATAGGTCATCGTGGGGTACTCGCGACCTTTGATCTCACCTGGCACCGTAACCTTCACCTCGCGAGCGGGCTTCTTTACCAAGTACTTCCCATAATTTTTTTCAGCCATTTTTTACTCCTCTCTTTTCTAACTTTTATGATAACTCAGCGTATATCTAGCCAATGATTATATCATCCAGGGGTCGCTTCGGCACATGGTGCACACCCTCGCTATCACGCCAGTACCTGGTGTCTCCGCTGTCCCCGACTGTCTCTATCACTACCGTTTCTTTAGGCTGGCCCAGAGCCAGGACAAGAAGTATCTCATATCGTGGCGGTATCTCTAAAGCTTTACGGAGTCCTTCCCTCTCTATTGAAGCAATAATACAGCCACCCAAACCATTCTCAGTCGCCCCCAGCATGATACTTTGGGCGGCTACTCCGTGGTCGCAGCCAAAAGACCGCCTTATCTCTGTGTCCCCGAGAATAATAATGTATGCTGATGGTCTTTCCCCTTCACAGGGACCGGACCAGCCCGTGAGATACCCAGCCCAGGCCAGATGTGGGAATATCAGTGAATTTCTCTGAGGCTCGCAGGAAAGGATATACTTAAGCGGTTGCGCATTTCTTGCCGATGCTGAGAGTCTGGCAAGGTCAACAAGTTCCCTCAGGGTTTCAAGTTTTATGTCAACTTCTTGATAAAACCGCCGGTAGCTTCTATTCTTCAGTATTAGATCTCGTATCATCTCGAGCCCTCCCCTTCCTGTCATTGCCACCCCCGACCTGTCGGGGTGTGGCAATCCCATGCCCACCACGAGATTGCTTCGGCACTATCGTGCCTCGCAATGACAAGTGGAATCTCATTGCAGAGCCCAATGATAGCATTTCCAGATTTGGTTGGCTAACTCTCTATCACCCAATTTGCGGACTTTTTTACCGGATGCGGACGAAATTCTGGAAAAATCTCGAAAAACCTCTTGAAGTGAGGACTATTACTTTGATAGTATAAAGATTAAGTTGCTGAAGGCAATGGGTGGTCGTTCAGTTTTTTAGCAGCAAAGGTTATCTAACCTAATCCAAGACGGAGGTTGATGGCACGACGCGAAGAATTATTTTCGTGGTTACTAGTTGTATTTTGCTCATAGGGTTAACTCTACCTGGCTGTGTTCCTGAGGGTGACCAGATGGTCACCCTCACCATATCCAGCACCGAAGGCGGAGAGGTAACCACCCCTGGAGAGGGAGCTTTTACCTACGACTACGACACGGTGGTCGACCTGGTGGCTACCCAAGATGCTGGCTACCGGTTTGTCAACTGGTCAGATGATATCGACACCATCGCCAGCTCCGACTCTGCCACGACCACCATCACCATGGATGGAGCTAAGAGCGTGACCGCTAACTTTGCATCGCTCAGATGCATCCTCACAGCAGGGAGCACGGGCGGAGGGTCAGTAACCGTCCCTGGCGAGGGGACATTTATCTATGACTACGACACAGTGGTTGACCTGGTGGCCGTGGCAGATGAGTGTTACGAGTTCGTCAACTGGACCGGCGACAGCATCACCCACCCCGACTCTGCCACAACTACCGTCACCATGAATGCAGCTAAGAGCGTGACCGCTAACTTTGCACCGCTGAGATATAATCTTGCAGCACACAGCACAGGCGGAGGGTCGGTAATCACCCCTGGCGAGGGGACATTTGCCTATGATTGCGGCACGGTGGTTAACCTCCTGGCCACACCGGGTGCTGGCTATCAGTTTGTTGCCTGGATTGGTGATGTGGGCACCATTGAGGATGTCGATGCGGCTCAAACCACCATCACCATGCATGGCAGCTATTCAATCACTGCGAACTTTGAGAGAAAACCAATGGTCGCCGGAGGCTACGGGCACACGGTGGGGCTTAAGTCAGACGGCACCGTGGTCGCCGTGGGATACAACGCCTACGGGCAGTGCGGTGTAGGCGACTGGATGGACATCCTCCAGGTCGACGGAGGCTACGAGCACACGGTGGGGCTTAAGTCCGACGGCACCGTGGTTGCCGTGGGATACAACGCCTACGGGCAGTGCGACGTCGGCGGCTGGACAGACATCACCCAGGTCGCCGCAGGCAGATGGCATACGGTGGGGCTTAAGTCAGACGGCACCGTGGTCGCCGTGGGAGACAACGAGTACGGGCAGTGCAATGTGGGCGACTGGACGGACATCATCCAGGTCGCCGCAGGTGCCAACTCATGGCACACGGTGGGGCTTAAGTCAGACGGCACCGTTGTCGCGGTGGGAGGAAACTGGGCTGGGCAATGCGATGTCGGAGGCTGGACGGGCATCATCCAGGTCGCTGCAGGCGGTCATCACACGGTGGGGCTTAAGTCCGACGGCACTGTGGTCGCCGTGGGACGGAACAACTATGGAGAGTGCAATGTCAGCAGCTGGACCGACATCGTCCAGGTCGCCGGAGGCTGCCAGCTCACGATGGGGCTTAAGTCCGACGGCACCGTCGTCACCGCGGGATGGAACGACTCCGGTCAGCGCAATGTCGGCGGCTGGACGGGCATCATCCAGGTCGCTGCAGGCATGACACACACGATGGGGCTTAAGTCCGACGGCAGCGTGGTCGCCACGGGAAGCAACACCGCTGGGCAGTGCAATGTCGACGACTGGATGCTGACTTGAACTTGCCCCCTGTACCCTCACCATTATGGGCGAATATACGGTTGTATTGTTATTGCGGACATGCGCAAGGTGCGTGGCAATCTCCAGCCATAACGCAGCACGGGATTGCTTCGGGCTTCCGCCCTTCGCAATGACAAAGAGAAAGAGTCTTCCCTTGCCGGGAAGACGGCCCTGGTGGGCTTGCTGGCGCTGGTTGAGGGTAGGGCCGGGACAAACTGCGCCACTGTGCTTCGTCAGGCTCACAGTAGCTTTCGTGTCACGATTCCTGTAGAAACCGACACTCAAGTCAGCTTCTCCTTCATGCAGCTATTTTCAAGACTCCTCCCCCACGAATTCTTCCTTGCTTGAGCAGGATTAAAGCTTCGTTTGCTTCTTCCAATTTAAATTCCTGGGTTTCAGGGACAATGGGAATTTCGGCAGCCAAGGGAAGGAATTCTTGAGCATCCCTTCTGGTTACGTTAGCCACACTTTTCACTTCCTTTTCATACCAGAGATGCTCGGTGTAGTCTAATTCCGGAATAGGCGTCGTCTTGCGAATGGCATTTATGACCACCCTTCCCCCTTTTTCCAGATTCCTTAAAGCTTCGCGCACCGGCTCCCCCACAGGAGTAAAGTCGATGGCGCAGTTGAGCTTTATCGGGGGAGTATCGCCCGTAGCTCCAATCCAGTCCGCTCCCAATTTCCTGGCTAAATCCTGGTGCTCTTTCTGGTTGGGTCGGGTAAAGACGAAAACCTTGCCTTCGGGATATTTATACTTAGCAACCTGAATGACTATATGGGCGGAGGCTCCAAAGCCATAAAGTCCAAGTATCCCTCCATCTTCCATCCCTGAGAGTCTTAAGGCTCGGTAGCCAATCACCCCGGCACATAAGAGGGGAGCAGCCTTCAAGTCGGTAAACCTTTCGGGAATGGGATAGGCAAAGTCCTCTGATACTACGGTATATTGAGCATAGCCTCCATGGACGTCCTTCCCCGTCCATTTTGCCGTGTCACAGAGATTTTCCTCACCTTTGAGACAAAAGAAACAACGACCACAAGCCCAATTAATCCAGGCAATACCCACTCTATCGCCTTTTTTGAATTTGCTTGCCCCCGGCCCCAAGCTTTCCACCCTACCAACAATTTCGTGACCCAAAATCATGGGAAATCTGGAGGGTGAAACCCGGCCTTCGATTTCATCAAGTTCGGTGTGACAGACTCCACAGGCAGAGACCCTGACTAAAATTTGACCTCGCCCGGGAACTGGTTCGGGCAAATTCACCAGCTCTAGAGGTCTTTCTTCGACTGAGGATGTTTTCTCAAGCACCATCGCTTTCATTTTTCCACCTTCCTTCCGTTTAGGCAGCAAAACATCAAGCTGCCTTGCATCATACCTACAGTGTAATAGTCTAGTTTTCCACAAACCCCATCTTAAAATTAGGGGCCTCCCCTTCACTATCCTCCTTCAAGACAAGGGATTCTCACCATCAACATCCCCCCTTAAGATAAGTCTCTGTGCTTCATAACTCCCCTTGCCCCTCTTAATCTTAAGGGGGAATTTTAGAAAAACTTTCGTGTTGCCCCCAAGAATAAGGATTCTCATAATCAACATCCCCCAAAACAAAGGCTCTCTCCTGCAACATCTCCCTCAAGACAAAGATTCTCTCGTTGAACATCCCCCTTAAGATAAGGGGGATAAAGGGGGTTATTTCCTTGCCCCTTGATATTTTGTAACACGTCGTTATTGCAGAATCTTACCACACGAATATTTAATTCCTGAGATAACTATCACGATGGGTGTCATGTTGTTTTTGGCCCAGCATCGGTTGCATTCTTTTTGAGACGGCGTCGCTTTAGTTTTGTAGTTGGATCGTTACAGAGGTATTTATTCATAACTCCCCTTTCCCCCTCTTAAGATTAAGAGGGGGAATTTTGGAAAAAGTTTCCTGTTAACCCACAGTGCACACTAAAGCTCTGATACTCCTTCATACCACGAAGATGCTTTCATAAAGATTTTCCGAGATTTCGGCGAAATTTTCCCTGTAAAGCTTCATCGTTTCGGGGAGATAGTCCAGTATGTCCTGCGCCGTTATCCCGTCCTCACCTTTATCTACAGCAGCAACATCGCCGGAAAATCCATGGATAAACACGCCCATCCTTACCGCGTCCTCAAGGGCTAATCCCAGACCATGCATGGCGGCGATAGTTCCCGTCAGGGCATCGCCGCTCCCAGCCGTGGCCATACCCGAGTTGCCGCTTACGTTGATGAAAACAGTTTCGTCGGGATAGCCTATGAGGGAATGGGCTCCCTTTAAGATAATCATGGCATTGAGTTCCCTTGCCGTGCGTTGCAAAACATCTATCTTGTTTTTATTTATCTCGCTTATCTCCATTTTGGTAATTCTGGACATCTCGCCCAGATGGGGCGTAAGTATAGTAGGTGCTTTCCTCTTTTTTATTTTCCCCAAGTCTTCAGCAATGGCAGTAATTCCATCGCCATCTATGAGCAGAGGCTTGTTAATTTTGGGGGTTAGCTCCCTCACCAGCTCTTGTGTCTCCCTGGCTAAAGAAAGGCCGGGACCCAGGACCACCATATCCACCATTTGGGAAAATTCTAAGAGCTCATCCTTGTTTTCCAGTGCTATGCTTCCTGAAGGCGTCTCTTTTTGAGGAAGAAAGACAACCTCACTTCCCTTGCTTGCCAGGAATGGTGAGATGGGTTTTGGTGTTGCCAGGTAGGAAAGCCCGCCTCCTGCTTTGAGGAAAGATAGGGCGGAGAAGTATGGCGCACCGAGATAACTCAAGGAGCCGGCAATAAAGAGAGCCTTTCCATAGCTGCCCTTATGGGTATCTCTGGTTCTTTCCGGAAGCTCTACTGGATCATTTATCGCTACCTTTATGGCGTGGGAATTATAGAGGGTAGGTGGGAAAGATATATGCGAAGCATACAACTTTCCGCAGTGCTCATACCCAGGATAAAGCATATTCCCCAGCTTAGGAAGCCCGAATGTTACAGTATAATCTGCCTCTACTGCCACACCCATCACCTCCCCGGTATCGCCATTTATGCCTGAAGGAATGTCAACGCTAAATACTGTCCTTTGGCTCTCGTTTATCAGGTGAATCGCATCTTTATATATCCCGCTGACCTCTCGGACAAGACCTGTGCCAAATATGGCATCCACGATGGCATCGGAATCAAGAAGTTCAGCTCTTACGGAGTCGATTGAGCTAACCTTAGACATCTCTATTGGCATTCGAGATACTATTTCAAAGTTCTTTTTTGCCGCCCCTCTAAATTTGGTTTCATCGTCTAGAAGAAAGACTTTTGCCTCCCCACCATTGGAGTAAATCTTCCTGGCAACAACCAACCCGTCTCCACCATTGTTACCACCACCACAAAGGACAACGAATTTGTTGTTCTTTATTCCGAATTCCTGCAACATGACGAAGTACACTGCCTGCCCGGCGTTCTCCATCAAAAGGTCTTCCGAGATGCCAAATTCCTCCGTAGCACGCCTGTCCAGGTCTTTCATTTCGTCCACTTTAGCTACTTTCATTTTCACCCCCTTGTCAGAGATTGACTCCAAGTTCATATTTAAGTATGGCCATAGAGTATTCAAGTAGAATGGTACCTCACTCTTGAGAGAAGGCACAAGGGTACCACACAATCCAGCGGATATATCACTATCCTCAAACAAGTGACCTTATTACTTTGAGCTATCCCAACAATCTGAGACATATAGTATCCTGACGGCTACTGCAGCAGCTCAGTAGAATTCTACAGGCTAAAAACTGGCGGCTGACACTTACCGATAGTATAATACACCTATTCATAGGATTGGCCAACATGGGAAAGAAAATTCGGATAAGAGTAGGACCGATAGAAGCAGAGGCTGAGCTAAATGATACTAGGACGGCTCAAGCAATCTGGGAAACGTTGCCTATTAAAGGCCGCGTCAATCTCTGGGGAGACGAAATATATTTCTCGATTCCCCTCAGCCTTGAACTAGAGCTTGGGCAAGAATTGGTAAGCCTAGGAGATTTAGGTTACTGGCCTGACGGCAATGCGTTTTGCATCTTCTTTGGCCCCACTCCTGTAAGCCAGGGAGATGAAATTCGCCCGGCGAGCCTTGTTACTGTGTTCGGTAAGGTCATTGGCGACGCCACTGCATTCAAAAAGATAGCCGAAGGAACGAAAATCACCATCAGGAGGGAGAACAATGGGTAAAATGGTTAAAAGGCAGGTCTATTACTTCGATGAGCCGGGAGAGGAAAATACGCAGTTGGTAATCGAAGCCGTTTCTCAGCGACTAGAAGTTGGCGGAATCAGTATGGTCATCGTCGCCAGCACCTCTGGTGAAACTGCTGTTGAATTTGCCCGTAGCTTCAAAGGCAAAGCCGAGTTGATTTGCGTTTCGGAAGCACCATACCGACGGGAATGGGGTGAGGAATGGCCCTGCCTGAAGCAGGAATTCAGGCAAGAGTTAGAGAGAGTCGGAGTCACTATCATTGACAAGGTGCCCTACGTTTTCCATAGTTCGGTATTAGAGGCTGCCAGGTGGCCCGACGCCTTTCCTGAGCGAGTGGTGAGGGAAACACTATACAGCTTTGGCCAGGGAATGAAAGTGGCTGTGGAGGTCACCTTGACCGGGGTTTCGTGCGGTTATGTGCCCCCTTATGAAGATGTCATAGGTGTTGGTGGGTCGGGGAAGGGGGCAGATACGGCCATTGTACTTCGAGCCACGTATCCTGCGTCTCTGTTCGACAAAGACCCGGCGAAAAGGCTGGAGATAAAGGAAATAATAGCCATGCCTGTTTCCAAAAAGTGGTGGGAATAGTTAGGAAAGAGTTATCATAGAGCTATCTGAGCCACGATATGACAGTGATGTATCCATTGAGCAAAGCTTGCTTCAGAGAAAATCAATCCGACGCTATACAGGTGAGCCGCTAATCCCAATGGCAAATAATTTGAACCATATTGCAGCCTGACATAGCTGTTGGGGGCAAGCTGCCACATAGCTCAACCAAAACCGGAGCTATCATCCATTCTTCAGGCCTCTGGCGAAATCCTCTGCTTGTTTTAAGTCTTTCGCATTGGGTCTATCCCTGTTTATTCCGCCAACAATCATGGCTGCCCAAGATGTATCAAATCCTCTGCAGGAGAATTCCCCTATAATATCGAACCTTTTCCGTTGCAGCTTTTCTTTCAGCGGTTTATCAAAATTATGGATAAACCGCATTTTCCTTAGTCCGCTTGTCGAAAAAATGAACGCCTTTTTGTTTCTTAGCATGGGCAGTCTATCGGCAAAATCTAATAGATTTTTATGATGTTTGCCAAAAAAAATCCCTGAGCCAAACCCGATTAAGTCATACTGCTCAAGCATACTTGCATCCACCTGCTTCACCTGTAACAAGTCAGCATCAAGAATATTTGCCATTACCTTAGCAACCCTTTCAGTATTGCCATGGTGTACAGAGATATAGATTATTAGAGCTTTCATTATTTATTGTCTTCCGTACTTCAAGTTTAAGTTTGACGGCAGAAGTTCTCCCGGACTGGAACCAACTAACTATTGCAGACAACCACCGATGGCGTACTCCTACGTTTCCAATATAGGCGCGCAACGCAACAGGTTTGTTACTTATGAGGGCACTGCAGCCTCTGGTTGAATTATCGGCTCAAAAGACTTGCCACAGCAAGTACAGATGCAATATCCAGTTTAAATCCTGACCCCATGCTGGTAGACAGGAACGCGCTTCTGATATATTGCCCTTTAGCCCCACTGGGCTTTGCTTTAACAATAGCCTCGACCGCTGCTGCCAGGTTCTCCAAGAGCTTGTCTTTATCGAAACTGATTTTGCCAATAGGCAAATGGATAATAGCTGTTCTATCCAAACGAAATTCAGTTCTACCTTTATGAGCTTCATTCACAACTCGAGCTAGATCCTGAGGTGGTACTACGGTGCCAGACTTGGGATTGGGCATCAAACCTCGCCGTCCTAAAATACGACCGAGCTTGGCTACTTTGGGCATCATATCAGGGGTGGCAATAGATACATCAAACTCAAGCCAGCCACCTTCAATTTGTTTAATAAGCTCGTCTGCACCAGCATAGTCAGCACCTGCTTCCTCCGCCAACTTTATCCCCTCACCTTGGGTAAAGACGAGCACTCGTGTCTTTTTCCCCAGTCCATTAGGCAGTAGAATTACACCACGCACTTGTTGGTCAGCACTGCGGGGATCGACTCCCATCTTCAAATGGAGCTCAACGGTCTCATCAAATTTGGCGTAGGAAGCCTTCTTAGCTAACTCGATTGCTTCTTCAGGGGAATAGGTCTTCGATTTATCTACAAGTTTACTAGCTTCCTGGTATTTCTTACCATGTTTTGCCACTTACTTATACCTTCAAAATCCTACGACCTTTTAAGAACCTAAATTTATTCTACCTCAACTCCCATGCTCCGAGCCGTGCCAGCAACAATGCTTGCTGCCTTATCAATATCAGTCGTATTGAGGTCCTTCATTTTATTCCGCGCGATCTCATAAACTGTATCTTTACTTATCTTGCCTATTTTCTCGCTTCCAGGACTACCGCTACCCTTTTCCACTCCTAAAGCGCGCCGTAATAGATCAGAAACAGGTGGCATCTTGGTCACAAAGCTAAAGGAGCGATCCTCATATACAGTTATCTCAGCAGGAATGATGAAACCTTCTTGGGAAGCAGTTCGCTCATTATAGTCCTTACAAAAAGCCATGATATTAATACCACGCTGCCCTAAGGCAGGCCCCACAGGTGGTGCTGGAGTAGCTTTACCCGCAGGTATCTGCAACTTAATGACCGCTTTAACCTTCTTTGCCATTACTGATTCTCTCTTTCATTGCGTTCTGGACTCCTACTCAGGCGTTATATCTTTTCTACCCCTAAGAGGTCTAATTCCGCGGGCGTTTCCCGGCCGAAGAGCGATAGTAAAACTACTGCCTTACCTTTGCTCAAGTTAACTTGGTCCACTTTGCCGATGAAGTCAATAAAAGGCCCACTCGTTACACGTACACTATCTCCTTCCTTAAAAGTCATTTTAACCTCGGTAGGAGCTTCCTCCATGCGCTGCAGGATGATGTTCGCCTCTTGTGTAGGTAAAGGAACAGGTTTGGCACCAGCGCTCACAAAGCCAGCGACACCAGGGGTGTTGCGTACCATATCCCAGCTATGCTCGTCTAATTTCATATTTACCATGATATAGCCTGGGAAAGCCTTTTTATTTATCGTACGACGCTTTCCAGCTTTGATTTCAATCTCTTTAGCTGTGGGTATCACCACATCAAATATCTTGTCACCCACATCCATATATTTGATACGCTGTTCTAAATTCCTCCTGGCCTGCTCCTCGTGACCCGAAGAGACGTATAATAGGTACCATTCTCCATTAATCATTGACTACTAACCACCTAAAAGCAAAAACAATCTTGTAAAGGCCAAATCTAAAGCACCTAGAATGCCTCCCACAATAGCACACACAATGAGCACTAAAATACTCAACCTTAAGGCTTCCTGCCTTGTTGGCCAGTGTGCTTTTCGCAGTTCAGCTACTACCTCGGCAAAGAAACTGAACCTCGATTTTTTAGCCGGAGCGGACTTAGCACTCGCTTTCTTAGCATAAGTTGTCATAAGTTACTTTGTTTCTCGATGAACAGTGTAGCTACGACAATGAGGACAATACTTACTCAACTCCAGCCGTTGCGGATCATTCTTGTTGTTCTTCGTCGTAGTATATGTTCTCCGCAGACATTGACTGCAAGCTAGGTGGATAATTACGCGTAAATCGCCTTTTTTCTTAGCCAAATTTGTCTAAAGACCCGCAAAATTTTTAGTGAACCACAGTTATGAGATAACCTTGCTAATCACGCCAGCACCGACTGTCCTGCCACCCTCCCTGATAGCAAAGCGTAATCCCTCCTCCATAGCTACGGGGTAAATGGTCTTAATCTTCATGTGAGCCAGGCTGTCACCGGGCATTGCCATTTCCACACCCTCAGGAAGAGTTATTTCGCCTGTAACGTCCAGAGTTCTGATAAAAAACTGGGGCTTATAACCATTGAAGAAAGGTGTGTGCCTGCCGCCTTCCTCCTTGGTCAAAATATATACTTCAACCTCAGCTTCGGTATGAGGCTTGACCGTGCCTGGCGCTGCTAGAACCTGACCCCGCTCTATTTCATCTCGATCTATGCCTCGCAATAGCAGTCCAACAGCATCGCCGGATTCTGCCTCATTCATGGTCTTATGGAACATCTCTAAGCTAACCACCACTATCTTCTTCGTCTCTTTTAATCCTACTATCTCTATTTCGTTACCGGCTTTGATCACCCCTCGTTCTATCCTGCCTGTGGGCACAGTCCCCCGTCCTTTGATACTGAACACATCTTCTACTGGCATCAGGAAAGGTTTATCCCTTTCCCTCTGTGGTAGCGGAATATAATCATCGATAGCATCCAACAACTTCCATATTGGTCCACACCAGGGGCACTCTCTTTTTCCACAGCCACATTCCAGAGACTTAAGAGCACTTACTCGCACAACGGGGACTTCATCACCAGGGAAGTTATACTTTTTAAGCAAGTCTCTAACCTCCATCTCTACCAAATCTAACAACTCTGGGTCATCCACCAGATCTACCTTATTGAGAGCCACCATTATGCGGGGAACTTCCACCTGCCGGGCAAGAAGGATGTGTTCCCTGGTCTGTGGCATAGGACCGTCATCGGCAGCGACCACCAAAATAGCTCCATCCATCTGAGCAGCTCCAGTTATCATGTTCTTGATATAGTCAGCATGCCCGGGACAGTCAACATGGCAATAATGGCGCTTCTCAGTCTCATACTCGATATGGGAAATGGCAATTGTTAGACCACGAGCTTTTTCCTCAGGAGCATTATCTATGGAATCAAAGGCCCGGAATTGTGTAGTGCCTGCTTTAGATAATACCTGGGTCATGGCTGCAGTTAGTGTGGTTTTCCCATGGTCAACATGTCCTATAGTGCCCACATTGATATGTTCTTTGACACGCTCATAAACTTTCTTAGCCATTTTAACCTCCTTTTATCTCAAAGCCCACAACCAGATTCGAACTGGTGACCCCGTTCTTACCAAGAACGTGCTCTACCTACTGAGCTATGTGGGCAGTATGCCCGAATTTATATTTTAAGTCAATATGGATAAAGAGTCAACAAAATATAGCTTTTCTACTTTAGAACGTAATGTACAAATTCAGTTGGCAAATTAAGGATGGATTTTAAAGGAATGCTTGGGTGAAAGTCAAGCAGGAGGTCTGGAAGATGGTGAGCTTAGCTGAAGTTGATGATGTTGATGGCGCTGCTCGATATATCGGCAATTATCTCAATATGCAGTCGTATCATGTTCGTAGGTATATTATGAGTGCTGGTTGGGTTTTCCCCTGCTGGATAGGCTTCTCTCAATGGTTTAAAAAGGAGTTTGGCATTTATCCACCAAGAGAGATGTTGGTTGAATTAGGGAGGATGAGCAAAGCGGAGCGTGAAGAGCATACGCGGTTTGGGCTGTATTTGTGGGAAACTAGGAAAGCAAAAGGAAGGTAAAGATTATGAAGGTTAAGTTATGGTATGATTTAGTTTGACTAGATTATGTTTTATAGAGCTAGATTTCAGACCTGTGACGAATAATGGGAATAGCAATATTAATGGTCGTAGGCTTTCTTCTTGGCCGCTTTTTTGTGGTGCCAATCCGTAGTCTGCGTAGACTTATTGGTGAAATTGCTGACTCGCTGGTTTTTTATGCAAATGTGTATTGTAGTCCCGGGTTTGCCCCGCAGGCCCAAAGCGATGAAGCTAGCGAAGCACTTAGGCATCAGGCTTACCAGCTAAGGAATAGCACATATGAGATTCCATGGTACCCATTATGGGAATTTTCGAAAATTGTGCGTAAAAAGACAGAAATTGAGGAGGCTTCAGAGGAACTCATGGGGTTGGCAAAATCAGTTCACGGTGGTATGGGGGTTAGTGGAGGTGAAAACAGTAGAAAACGGGAAAGGGTTGAGAAATTGTTAGGCATCGTAAGGGATAAATAACCCAATGGCGGTTAGGATTTATTCTTACCAAGAGCGCGCGTGATGAGATTATTCCACCTGAGCTGATGAAAATGGAGGGTTTATGATGATTTATTTGTTGGTTGAAGGGAGATTGAATTTGAGATTAGCCTTTTAGTTAACATGCTCTTAACATTTTAGTGATATGATAAGCTGGGATATGTTTAAATATGGCTGCTTTGATACAGGAGTAGGATGAAGAAAATCCTTTTTATGCTATTAGCTGCGCTTTTGATTTTAAGCATATTTGCTACTGGCTGTGAAATAACAGTAAAGGTCTTGGCTCCCATTCACGATATAGACATCTGGGCCGATAATTCCTCGCCACCACAGTATTTCCTATACGTTGTATCTGGGGCGCCTACTACCTGCAGTAAGTTCTATAGTTATAACGTGACGCGCGCCGGCAACACGACCATAATAGTGGAGATTTTCAACCTACGCTCTATAGGTGTGCCCTGCGGTGAGGAATTGAGGTTCGTCGAGCATACCATCCCACTTGGCAGTGATTTCATCCCTGATGTGAATTACACGGTCGAGATCAACGATGTGACTGTGAATTTCGTCGCTGGCGTTATTATGATCTACCCAGCTCTCATTCTCGGTATAGAAATTTGGGCCGATGAATCCTTGCCACCGCAGTATTTCGTGCACGTTTTGTCTGAGGAGCCTTCCACCTGCGATCAATTCGATAGCTATAACGTGACGCGCGCTGGCAACACGACCATAATAGTAGATATTTTCAACCGGAGGTGTTGTACGGGCTGCCCTGACCCTCACGAGATGTACGATTACAACTACGCCTGGCCTACTATCCCACTTGGTAGCGATTTCATCCCTGGTGGGAATTACACGGTCGCAGTCAACAATGTGACGGAAACTTTCGTCGCCTAGATAGAATTGTGATGAGGTTATAATAATGAGTCTGATGGTGAGTATGCCCCGTTCTTATCTGGAACGCGGGATTGACACGTAGTTTTGTCAAGATATAATGAAGTTAGAAGAGGTTATTCAACAAATAGACATAAACAAATTGGTATTAGGATTTTTTGGGGCAGGAGGAGTAATGCTTGTTGTAGCATTAGGCTTTGAGAACCCGACGCCAGCCATAATAGGGGTCGTTCTCGTTAGCATTGGCATTCGTATTAAAATACACATGGCTTAAGGTTTGAGGCTAGCTTAGTAATAATTTACTTGCTCCTAAGGTATACATACCTAAGGTAAAAAGGTATTGGCTTTAGAGTTTCTAGGGTTTAGTCGGAAAGGAGGTGATATGTGAAAGTTTCCAGGGATGGTAAAATTGGTGGAGAAAGATAGATTAGAATAGTAGAAAAGATTAAGGAGGAGTAATTCGTAATGAATGTTTTTGGAATTGTTTTAGGTATAGTTGTTGGTGTGATTCTTCTAGCTTTGGCGATTTTTATGGTTAGGCAGCAGACATTTGCCGTTATTGAGCGATGGGGAAAGTTTACCAGGAGCGTTGGTCCTGGTCTGCATGTTAAAGTTCCTATAATGGATAGAGTGGTTGGTAGAGTTTCTATTAGAGTACAGGAACTAAATGTGAGTATCAAAACTAAAACCAACGATAATGTTTTTGTAGACTTACTTATTGCGGTTCAGTACTTTGTTGATGGAGAGGATAAGGTTTGGGATGCATTTTATAAACTTACGAATCCACAAAATCAGATGGAATCTTGGATATTTGATAATGTAAGGGCAAAGGTTCCTGGGATGACTTTAGACTCTGTGTTTGAAAATAAGGAAGAGATTGCTAAAGAAATTGAAGAGAGTCTTAGTGCTAGGCTGAGTGAGTATGGATATAAATTGGTTCGTGCTCTTGTTAATGACATCCAGCCAGATAAGGGTGTTGCAGATGCTATGAATGAGATTAATAGGCAACAGCGTCTTAGAGTTGCTGCTGAGCATG
>Ga0209979_1001390_pt1 | contig 26685 bp, 27 predicted proteins | sample AnhtaG_FD_183114 | JGI IMG/M metagenome (GOLD analysis project Ga0209979, IMG submission 183114) | Deep subsurface microbial communities from Anholt, Denmark to uncover new lineages of life (NeLLi) - Anholt_01485 metaG (SPAdes) (version 2) | ecosystem: Environmental > Aquatic > Marine > Oceanic...
TGCTAGGCGAAGGTTACCAATGGAGATAATACCAGCTATTGACATTAGGGATGGCAAATGCGTGAGGCTGTATCAGGGTGATTACAGCCAACAAACTGTCTTTGATGAGAACCCAGCAGCAGTGGCTTTGAAGTGGAAGTCCCGGGGGGCAAGGTGGCTTCATGTGGTTGACTTGGATGGAGCAGCTAAGGGCGAGCTGCAAAATATGATGGTGGTTGAAGAGATAATAAGGACAAGTGATTTGTTGGTGGAGTTAGGGGGCGGCATCAGGGAGGAGGATGTAGCGGGGGAAGTATTGCACAAGGGGGTAAGCCGTATAATCCTGGGCACAGTGGCTATAGAAAACCCGAGGTTAGTGGGAAAGTTGTGCCAGCGATTTGGCGAAGCTATAATAGTTGGACTTGATGCCAGAAATGGCAAGATAGCTATCCATGGCTGGCGAAAGGATACAGTTATTGATGTTTTACAGTTAGGTCGGGAAATGGTGGAACTTGGAGTGAGACGCTTTATTTATACTGATATAAAAAGAGATGGCACTCTCACGGAACCTAATTTTGATATGGTAGGCAGGTTAATTGCTGAGGTAGATGTGCCTATCATTGCTTCCGGAGGTATTTCCAGGCTGGAGCACTTGCAGAGGCTTAGAGAGCTGGGGGCAGAAGGAGCTATTATAGGTAGAGCTCTTTATACCGGGGATATTGATTTACAGGAGGCTATAAACGATGTCGGAGGTTAGCGAATAAATGTTAAAGTTTGATGATGAAGGTTTGATTCCAGCCATTATTCAGGATGCCAAAAGTGGTGAAGTTCTTATGCTGGGCTATATGAATAAGGAGTCGCTAAAGCTAACATTGTCCAGTGGAGATGTCTGGTTTTATAGCCGCAGTCGACAGGAATTGTGGCACAAGGGGGAAACTTCGGGCAACTTCCTCAGGATGCAGTCCATTATTAAAGATTGCGATAGTGATGCTCTTCTTATCAAAGCTGAGCCTGCGGGTCCAGTATGTCACTTGGGCAATCGGACTTGTTTCCTTCAGAATGATAAGGATTACAGATTTTTAGAAACTGAAGACGTAGCCTAGTTTTCTTTCCCTTCAGAGTTGTCAGCCTCGATAACTTCATTTAATGCTGATATAGCCGCTTCCAGTTGGCTATCGTCGGGTTCTCTGGTAGTCATAGCTTGCAGCATTAATCCTGGAGCTAGGAGAACCTGAGCCAAAATGCTTTTGGTGTGGCTTGCTCCAAGTCTGGTAACTTCATAGCCAAGGGCAGCGATGACGGGAAGAAGGATTATGCGAGATAGGATGGTTAACCATAACGATGGGCGACCCAGCAAGGCAAAGACGAGGATAGCGATGATCAGGACAGCAAAGATGAAGCTAGTGCCACAGCGGGCATGGGCAGTAGAATAGCTTTTAATCGCTTCTAGTTCTAAAGGACATCCAGCCTCATAAGCGTTGACCACTTTATGTTCTGCTCCATGGTAGGCAAAAACCCTCTTAATGTCAGGGAACAACCCTATTAGTTTAAGGTAAGCGATGAAAATGCCGATGCGCAGCAAGCCCTCAATTAAGTTGCTGATTAAATCGGAGGCGATATAAATATCAAAATAGCGAGTGGCGAGGAGAGGGGTGATAAAAAAGAGGGCTACAGCGAAGGCCATGCTGGCAGCTACAAGGGCAAACAACAAAGCCGTGGGTATTTTTTCCTCTTCTGCTGTTGAGGCAATTTGAGCCGAGTGAAGCAAGGCTTGGACGCCTAAAACCAGGGTTTCGATAAGAACAATGACTCCTCTTACTAGAGGTATCTCCCTGAGGCGGCCTTTATATATGTTAGCCAGGGGTTGCTTTATCACCTCTAATTTTCCATCGGGGCGGCGCACGGACATGGCTAAATTCCTCTTACCCCGCATCATCACCCCTTCAATAACTGCCTGCCCACCGTGATAAAAAGGTTTTGCCATTAGTTGCCTCGGTTAAATCAATAAGGGATGGCTCATATTATAGACCATCCCTTGACTTTGCAATTATGCTCTGTTGCTTAATCCTTTATCTTGTATCGCTTCTTGAACCTCTCCACCCTCCCCATGGTGTCAACTATTCTTTGTTTGCCGGTATAGAATGGGTGGCATTTGCTACATACCTCGACCTTAAGTTCTGGCTTGGTCGAGCCAATGGTGAAAGTATTACCACAAAGGCAAGTTACTTTAGTATTATCATAATACTTAGGATGGATTTTGGCTTTCATGATAAACGCTTACCTTCTTTTTATATTTAGTCGCTGGCTCATATTTAACCGAGCCATCTATTAAGGCGAAGAGCGTATGGTCCTTACCCAGGCCGACATTATTTCCGGGAAGTATGCGAGTGCCGCGTTGTCTAATCAGGATATTTCCAGCGCGAACTTGTTCCCCTCCATATTTCTTTACTCCTAGACGCTTCGGTTGGCTATCGCGCCCACCGCGGATACTGCCACCACCTTTTTTATGTGCCATGTTTACTCTCCCGGTTTAACAATTTCATTTATTGATAATCTAGTATAGATTTGGCGGTGCCCTGTTTTTTTGCGGTATCGAACCTTAGGCTTATATTTAAATACTATGATCTTGTCCCCCATAATTTCCCCTAAAGAGGTAGCGATAACCTTAGCTCCCTCAATAGTCGGATTGCCTATGAGCGTATCCTCATTATCGCTGATAAACAACACCTTATCCAGCTCAACCGTATCGCCTTCGGGTATATTCAGGTAGTCAACTTCTACGGTCTGCCTGGGAGCAACCTTATACTGTTTGCCACCTGTCTCAACAATAGCGTAAATTTTTTCACCTCTAAAAAAGATATTAGGCCGTTTAATTTTGCCTCATTCACTTTTAATAATCTTCACCTCCAAGATTTTCGTAGTGCGACCCTTTAGGGTCGCGCACGAGGCTTAGGTAGTTGCCTTGAGTAATCAGGCTCTTATTGCCCAATAAATTGGGCAACTACTACATTTCTAAACAGCCTCAAATATGAATTTTATAGTGCCAATTGTTATGTGTCAAGCCAAACTTTTAGCATCTAGCCTTTAGCCAGTTAAGCACAGTAGTTATTGCTGTTTCTTCGAGGCGCAACTTGTGCTTGGCATCTGGGATTATGGCTAGCTCTTTGGGCTCTTTAGCCTTTTGATAAAGCATATGTGCCTGTTCCAGAGGCACTACCTCATCAGCATCTCCATGAACCAGAAGCAGCGGGCGGGGAGAGATCTTGTCTATCCAGTGAATTGGAGAGACGACTTCAAAGCCCCTGAGCCATTCCTCAATCGAAGGTGGGAAATTATTGTCTCTGATGGCTCCGATGTCGCGAAAGTGCTGGATGGCGGAAGGGGCTTTTTCTTTGCTGGTAAGAGAGCCGAAGTCAGCCGGGCAGGCGCAAGCTACTAGTGAGGATATCCTGGTGTCATGAGCGGCAACATAAACACTGACAGCTGCTCCTCCGCTAAAGCCAAGGAGGCAAAGGCGAGTTTTATCTGTTTTTTCGAGGTGGCAGAGAAAATCAATAGCATTTCCTAAATCTTGGCTCCAGCCTAGAAGGTCTAGGTTACCCTGACTCATTCCTGCACCACGAAAGTTGAAAATCAAAGTGGCAAAGCCAGCGGCACAAAATCTTTGTGCCAGCGCAGCGTAGCCTCTATCTTGAGGGTTGTAAGGAGTGGCGGGAATGCCATGGCAGATGCATAAAGCGGGGTAAACCTTGCTTTCTGGGGGGATATAAACTTCGCCGGCAAGCTCAAGTCCATCGCTTCTTAAGTAAATGGTTTTTGAGGTCATCCCCAGAGTTTCAAATATAGTAGGCTCGCCTTTTCTTCTTAAAGAAGTAGCCTGCTACCAGTCCTAAGATAAGACCTCCAAGGTGAGCTTGCCAGGCTATTCCTCGGAAGAGGAAGGAAATTATAAGAAAGAGTGCCATAGCCGCCCAAAGGGGAACCGGAACCGGGATAAAGAATATAAAAACGGGTATTTTAGGAGCCATTATTGCTAGTGCCCCACCTAAGGCGAAGATAGCTCCGGAAGCTCCTATGCCTACCGAGAAGGGAGATGCTAGAAGGAGGTAGAAGATATTCCCTAGCACACCCCCAGCAAAATATATTTTGAGAAAATTCTTCTCTCCGACTAGCTTGGTGAAGAAACTTCCCAGAAAATATAGGCTTATCATGTTGAATAGGATATGGCCAAAGCTTCCGTGGACAAAGAGATTGGTTATTATAGTCCAGGGTCGGTGTAAGAAATTGGCCGGTTGCAAGCCAAGGAAAAAGATTGCATCTGGCCTTACCAAGGTGACGATAAAAATTAAGACATTTAGAGCTATTAAGAACAAGATGGCATTCAAAGTGATGGTGCTGTAGCTTCTCATTGAGTCAATTATAGATTAACGCCATCTAGCAATTCAATGGGCTGTACTCGTTCATATGATTATTGACACCTCCCTTATTGTCATTACAAAGCAATCTATTTTGATTCTCCCTCCCCTGGCGGGAGGGAGATAAAGGGAGGGGGGATTCATCCTCACCTATCCTCTCTTGTAAGGAAGAAAAAATCATTACATGAGAGGAATTCCCGCAAAGGTTGCCACACCACCATATCCCGGTCGGGGACAAGCCCCGACCCTACGAAATGTAACCGTAGTGGCGGGGTTCATCCCCGCCTTATTCTCACAATGGCATAAGAACTACCTAGGTATCACCCATCTAGCTGAACTAGGTCAGTCATTCCGCATCCTAAGCGCTTCTCAGATGGCTGGATTGCGTGGATGGTCATAATTGCTTATATTAAGATTTCAGCCTTAATAATGCTGATAGATATTGACAAGCACGGACATGGATGTAACTATATTATATTCCTAAGTTGTGCCTGGTAAGCTGATGCATTTGCCATGATGGCTAAGAGGAGTTTGCTGGGTGTCAGAAAAAGTGAGAAAAAAGGCCATGACAAGTTATGAGGAATTAATCCCTGGCTATGAGTTCCCTCCGGCTAGCTATGAATTAAGTGCCTCACTTATCTCCAAGTATCTAGAGGCAGTGGATTGTGCGGATGAATTAAAAGTTTTTGGAGGATTTGTCCCTCCTCTAGCTATAGGAGCATATGCTGTGGCTGCTATGGCGGGGTCACTTTCATTACCCCCAGGTACCATACATGCTTCCCAGGAGTTCGAGTTTTTCAAATTAGTACCTATTGGCGCCACAATAAATTGTCAGGCAAAAGTAGCGCGGAAGCTAGCTCGTGCTACCATACATATGTTAGTATTGGAACTTAATGTTTTGGACCAAAGTAGAGAAAGGGTGCAATCGGGAAAGGCAACTATTGTGTTGCCAGTCTAAGGGGGCAAATGCCTAATGAAATTTGCGAAGGTAAATCCCTCCCCCAAGTGGTGAAACACATCACTCAGGAGAAGATTAACCTCTATGCTGAGGCTTCTGGGGATTTTAATCCTATTCATGTAGATGAATCTTTCGCCGCTAAAACACCTCTGGGCGGTACTATTGCCCATGGCATGCTTATTTTGGCTTATGTGTCAGAGATGATGGCGCTGGCTTTTGGCCAAAGTTGGTTTTCAGGAGGCAAGCTTTCTGCGAGGTTTAAAGCACCAGCGCGCCCTGGAGATACTGTGACTGTCAGTGGAAAAATTGATTCCATTGAGCATAAGAATGGTATATCATATGCCAGTTGTAACCTTGAATGTCGTAATCAAAAGGATGAGATAATAGTTGCAGGTGGGGCGGTGGTTAGGCTTCCTAGCAGCAAGAGATAGCTTATGCCTGAGGTTAGTAAAAAGGTAAGAATAGCAGTTGATGCTATGGGTGGTGATTATGCTCCTGAGGAGATAATCAAGGGGGTAGTTCTTGCCGCTCAGAAAGGCGATGTAGAAATTGCCTTAGTTGGCCCGATAGACATATTGAGAAAAGAGATAGCCAAGTGTAATTCTTCTGCTAGTTTGCCTATCCGTTGCGTTCAGGCAAGTGATGTTATAAAGGAAGGCGAGTCACCTGCCTTAGCAGTTCGTCACAAGCCCAATTGTTCTATAGCTGTGGCTACAAAGCTGGTAAAAGCAGGAGAGGCAGATGCAGTGGTTGGTGCTGGCTCTTCAGGAGCAGTGGCTGTTAGCGCTATCCAGTATCTGGGTATGGTGGAGGGGGTGGAGCGTCCGGCAATCGCTGGTACTCTTGGCAGCTTTGCTCCTAACACAGTATTAGTGGATTTTGGAGCTAATGTGGATTGTAAGCCACATCAATTTTTGTCTTTTGCCATTGCTGGTTCTGTCTTTGCCAAAAAGTTTCTCAATATTGCCAATCCCACAGTGGGCTTGTTAAGCACTGGTACTGAGGAGGGTAAAGGAAATGAGGCAGTTCGTGAGGCTTATCCCCTCCTTAAAGACAGCGGCTTGAATTTTATTGGTAATATAGAGGGCAGTGATATCTTCAGTGGGAAGGCCAATGTGATAGTCTGTGACGGATTTGTGGGCAATGTAATTTTGAAATTCTATGAAAGCTTGGGAGACCATGCCTTAAATTACATGAAGCGGAAACTGAAGAAATATCCCCCGTTGAGCGGCATAGCTAAGTTATTGTTTAATAGGTTATTCCCGGTAACTAAAATGTCTTATGAGGGTGAGGAGAAAGGTGGCGGTATTCTATGGGGTGTTGATGGCGTTGTCCGAATATCGCATGGAGCTAGCCGAGCCCCGCATATAGCTTGTGCTATAGCAAGTGCCAGAAAGGCTGTAGAAGCTGATATCGTTGGCTGCTTAAAGTCGGAATTGGCAAAATTCCAAAAAGAAGGCAAGTTATAAAGGAGGTGCAAATGTCTGTTGAAGAGGAAATGAAGGAAATAGTGGCTCAGATTGTTCATGTTGATAAGAGCGTCCTTACGCGGGAGGGCTCTTTACGTAAGGATATAAAGGCAGATTCCTTGGATATAGTGCAGGCGATGGTAGCGGTGGAGGAAAAATTTGATATTGAGATCCCCGATGAGGAGGCCCAGAAATTTCAGAACTTCGGCGATTTTATTAACTATGTGGAAAGACGTGTGGCAGAAAAGGAGAAAGTTTAGCCATGCCTCTTAAAGGCAAACTAACTTTGGTCACCGGCAGTGGACGGGGTATTGGCAGAGCCATTGCTCTAAAACTTGCCTCGCAAGGCAGTGATATTATTGTCAATTTCTTTCGCCGCCGCGAGGCTGCCGAAAAGACAGCCAAAGATATTGTAGCCCTGGGAGTGAAAGCTGAGGTCATCAGAGCTAATGTGGGAGACCCAGCGAAGCTCGATGAAATGTTTGACACGATTGCCACTAAGTTTGGTCATCTGGATATTCTGATTAATAACGCTGCTTCAGGCGTAGGTCGCTCAGTCCTGGATGTTGATATCAAGGCTTGGGATTGGACCATGAACATCAATGCCAGAGCTTTTTTGCTCTGTGCCCAAAGGGCAGCTAAGCTGATGGAGGGAAGGGGTGGTAAAATGGTCAGCATCACTAGCTTGGGTTCCTCCTTCGTGTTACCTAGCTACGCCGTTGTAGGAATATCTAAGGCTGCTTTGGAGGCCTTAACTCGTTACCTGGCGATAGGGCTAGCCCCTAAAGGCATCTGTGTTAATGCCGTGGCTGCCTCTGCTGTGGAGACGGAGGCACTGAAGTTCTACATTAGAGAGGGGCTGATGAAAGATATTCGTCAAGCAACCCCAGCGGGAAGGATGGTCATTCCTGAGGATGTAGCCAACGTGGTGGCTTTTCTATGCAGTGAAGAAGCTTTTATGATAAGAGGACAAACAGTTGTTGTTGATGGAGGTACATCTGTGGCGCCTTTTGTTATACCAAAGGGGGGCCAGTAGCTAAGGATATTATTGCGAGGAGCATCAGCGACGAAGCAATCTCAAAACATTGCATTGCTTCGCTACGCTTGCCAACACAATCTCTAAGGAGGTAGGTAAGGTGAATATACCGCGTGTTGTAGTTACCGGAATGGGCACTGTTAATCCTCTAGGCTTGAATGTAGAGGAATTTTGGCAGGGATTAGTTGCTGGGAAGTCGGGAATCGGTCTTATTACTCGCTTCGACGCTAGTAACTTCTATGTGAAGGTAGATGCTGAGGTAAAGAATTTTGACCCCACGAAATACATGAACCTAAAGACGATTGATCGCTCTACTAGGGCGGTTCAATTTGCTATTGCTGCTGCTAAGGAAGCAATAAAAGCAGCCGAATTGGATATGACTAAAGAATGTCCTGAGCGGGTAGGTGTTAGTGTTGGCTGTATGGTAGAAAGTGGCTATGTTGTCAAGCAAAGTGAGTTGATTAATAGGCGTGGACCGAGAAGAGCTGACCCTCTCTTTATCGCCAAATCAGGCCCCAGCGCAGCCTCAATGCAGATAGGGATGTTGCTGGGAGCTAGAGGACCTAATTCTAGTGTGAATAGCCTTTGTGCTACTGGAGTTGATGCTATAGGAACGGCCCTAAATTTCATCTGCTTGGGCTATGCTGATGTGATGATAGCTGGAGGGGTTGATTCCAGTTTAGACCCTGTTTCTATAGCTGGTATTGATATTTTGGGAGCTCTTTCTCGTGAGCCGGACCCAGCTAAGGCTTGTCGGCCTTTCGATCTTAACCGCAGTGGCTTTATTTTTGGTGAAGGTGCCGGTTTAGTTATTTTGGAAAGCTATGAACATGCCAAAAAGAGGGAGGCACCAATCCTGGCTGAATTAGCTGGTGTCAGTTGGTCTTTTGATGCTCATGATGCCACTGCCCCAGCCCCTGAGACGGAGGCTTACGCTATGAAGACCGCTCTGCAAAATGCTGGGGTAAAACCGGAAGAGGTTGATTATATCAATGCCCATGGCACCAGCACCAGGGCAAACGACCCCAATGAAACTAAAGCCATTAAGATGGCTCTTGGAGACTACGCTTATAAAGTCCCGGTAAGTTCCACCAAGTCTATGATTGGTCATATAGTAACCGCTGCCGGTGCTATCGAAACCATTGCATCTATATTAATTATAAATAATGGGATTATTCATCCCACCATAAATTATGAAACACCTGACCCGGAGTGCGACTTGGATTACGTTCCCAATGTAGCCCGCCGGGCACAAGTGAATGTTTGTTTGAAGAATAGTTTTGGTCTTGGCGGGGAAAATTGCTGTTTAGTGCTGAAAAGGTTTAGCGATTGAGGAGCAGTCAGCACTCAGCAATCAGCGATCAGATGGATACTGAAAACTGAAAGCTTAGGAGGATGAAATGGAACTAGAAGACAAAGTATCTCTGGTAACTGGTGCCTCTCGAGGTATGGGTAGAGCCATTGCTTTGAAGCTTTCCAGCCTTGGTTCCAAGGTGGCGATCAATTACGTGGGAATTGAGGCTGATAATAAGTCTGATGCTGATAGTGTAGTGGAAGCTATAACCCATCAGGGTGGGGAAGCTATGCCAGTGGAAGCTGATGTTCGGGATGGCGATGCCGTGAAGGCTATGGTGCAGGAGGTAACTGGCAGATGGGGCAAGATTGATATTTTGGTAAATAATGCTGGCATTACCAGGGATAATTTGTTGCTACGGATGTCTGATGAAGCCTGGGATGATGTAATAGATACCAATTTACGAGGGGCCTATTTGTGCACTAAGTTTGCCTTGAGGTCTATGATAAGGCAACAGTGGGGGCGCATTATTAACATTGCCTCCATTGCTGGATTGATAGGTAATGCCGGGCAAACTAATTATGCCGCATCTAAAGGCGGCTTGATTGCCTTTACCAAGAGCGTAGCTCGGGAGGTAGGCTCGCGGAATATAACCGCAAATGCAGTAGCGCCGGGTTTCATCAAAACTAAGATGACGGAAAAGCTGCCTGAAGAGATAAAGAAATCTATTCTGTCAATGACACTGCTGCAGCGCTTTGGTGAGCCAGAAGAAGTGGCTGAGTTAGTAGCTTTCTTAGCTAGTGATAGAGCTAGCTATATTACCGGGCAGGTCATTACCATAGATGGCGGCGTATCTACTTGACCATTCGCTGCTGTAGAATTAAAGCCTCGTAAACCCCATTATGGGTATTATTTTCCCATCTTGGAGCTAAAAATTTAAGACGCACACTTGCCAAGCCTTGCTTGATAGAGCAACTCATCGTCGTGTAGATACAGGATGGAATATCCGGCTGCTAGTTAGGTCGTTCAGGAAATTCTTGAGCCCAGATACATATTCATCTACTTCACGGCGATCAAGTCTTACCACTTTGTCAGCTATTTTTTGGCAATAATCGCAATGACTGCATCCGGATAAGCAATCCTGTTTCTTGAAGAAATCGATAAAACCATCTAAAGCCTGGTTATCAATGTAGACCTTGGGCGGCGAGCCTATCTGGGTGATTTGTATGTTGGATAGAGCAGGGCTGGCACATTTAATTGTGGGATCAAGAGCGTTTAAGATATCGTATAGGTTCCCTTGATATTGGCGTGATGAGTATGCCGCGGCAGCGTTTAAGATCGACTCGGTGGGCATTGATCTGCCACTGATTTTAAAGACATCAATGCCTATTTCCTCATAAATATGTATGTCCTCAGGTCTTATCCAGCGGGCTTTGATAATTTGGGAGGTATCACAGAGTCTGTCTATGGTACAACGAAGCACGCAATAATCCATAGGGAAGCCGTTAAGCAGGTTGTAGCTTTGACTAGAGTGCCCCAGGGTATTGTAGTGATAGTATTCATAGGGGCACTGGTATAGGCAGAGATTGTTCATTAGTACGCTGAGTTCACACTTTACGGCGCTTTTAATAGCCTTGAGTAGTTTAAAATCTCGATTTATATGGGCGTCCAGGGTAATGGAATCGGCGCCTAATGATTCAAACAATTGGGCCCTAGCCACACTATTCACCTTGGCTATAGTTGACACTCTCACATTTAGATGAGGGAACTGCTTTTTTATCAGCTCTAGCAGGTATGGGATAGCTACCGTAACGTTATCTACTCCAGCGCTACTGAACCACTCCAGATGTTTTAACAATTCTCGATGGGTATTCTCATCCCATTCCATGTTGTTCATACATGGGGCGTTCAGGAGGTAATCAAAGGTTAAGCCTGCAGAATGAGCTACCTTGATATACTCTTCCGCTTGCTCTCTTGTCATTTTAGGGATATTGGGTCCTGATCCACCACTACCTACCATTGTTGTGGGCAAAACACCATATATCTGGATATCTGCCCCCATCTTGCTTAACGGCGCTATCAGGGCCTCATCCCAATTCGTTGGTGCTAATAAACGCATATTATTTCACTTGGTTGTCGATATTAGCACGAGTTATAGGAGATTTGCAATAGTTGCCCTTTCCTGCTGTTGGAGAATAATATATTGTATTGCGATATATTATATACTTGGAAACAGCGTGTCAATACTGCCTGTCAAGTATTGACACGAGTGATATACTTTTGGCAAATATCTCTTGGAGGTAGCGTGAGGCTCTACTCTCGTGCAAATAGAAGGATGAATATTAAACAGATGTTAGAGAAAACTGCTAGTGAAGTGTCGCAAAAGGAAGTTATTGTCCTTGGTTCTCAAAGGATTACTTATGGGGAGTTGAATGAAGTTTCTAACAAGACAGCCAACGCCCTTGTAGAGCTAGGGGTGGAGAAGGGTGACCATGTGGCTATTTTAATGTCTCATAGCCCTGAATGGGTCATCAATTATTTCGGGGTTATTAAGGCTGGTGGCGTAGCCGTACTTCTGAGTTCTATGCTCAAAGCACCTGAACTCGATTCTTTATTGCGTGACTCCGATGCCAAAATCCTCCTAACTGAGAAGAAATTCTCCCAGATGCTCTCTGCTGTTTTGCCTGGCATCCCCTTGCTAAGGCAGGTTCTAGAAGTTGAGGGAGACTCTTATAAAACAATGGTAGCTGGTAGTTCTACGGCATCGCCTGATGTTGATATAGATGATGAGGATGAGGCTACTATCATATATACCTCTGGCGTGTTAGGGAAACAAAAGGGTGTGGTGCATACCCATGCTTCCCTTTTGGGGACTCCTGACATAGTTTCTGCCGGTATAAGGCGAGGCAGAGAAGATGTAGTTATAGATACGGTTTCTTTCTTCTATCTTCTTGGATTGAGCGAGGTTCTTTTTGGTTCCCTTATAAAGGGGTGCACTGTGGTAATCATCCCTCATTTCACCCCTAGAGCTGTTTTAGAAGCTATAGAGAGGGAGAGAGGAAGTATACTTTTTGGGGTTCCGGCAATGCATAATGCTTTGGCTATGTTGCGAGGTGAGGTCATCAAGAGCTATGACCTTAGTTCCTTGAGGGTGGCCTCTACCGCTGGGGCGAAGTCTTCTCCTCGCCTTATGAGGATGCTGGAGGATAAGTTCAATTTAACTCTCTGTGAGACATATGGTCTTTCGGAACTTTCGGTTGTTTCTATGAGCACTCTTGATAATCACAAACTGGGGACAGTTGGCAAGTCTATTTGTGACCTCAAGGTAATAGATGATGGTGGTAAGGAAGTTACGCAAGGCGAAATAGGGGAGGCTGTCTTCAAAGTCCCCTGGGTGATGAAAGAATACTATAAGGCGCCTGACCTCACCGCGCAGGTTCTTAAAGATGGCTGGTTTCACACCGGTGATTTGGTCAGGATGGATGAAGATGGTTACCTTGAGTATGTGGAAAAGAAATCTTTCATAATAGTGACCTCATCGGGACTTAAAATTTCTCCTTGGGAGGTTGAGGAGGTGCTTTTGAGGCATCCCGGTGTAGCTGAGGCAGCCTATGTAGGAGTTAAAGATGTACGAGGTGGGCAGATTCCCACAGCATTTATAGTACTTAAGGAAGGGCAAAGTGCCACCGCAGAGGAATTAGCCAGTTTTTGTTGTCAGAACTTAGCTGACTTTAAGTTGCCCAAGAAATTTGAGTTTGTGGGTAGCATACCCAAGACTGGCTCAGGGAAAATTGATAGACAGCGACTCAAAGGGGGGATGCAAATCTAGAATTGGCTTGAACTAGAGCGTTGAGACTAGTAACGTCTGACTTTGGTTATCTGACTTCCGAGCAGATATTGACAATAGTGAACCCATTTGCTAATGTTGCTTGCTTAGCTTTATACATCCGGTTCTCAATCATGAAGGAAGCATAATTTGAAAATACTTCTTGTTTATCCACAATATCCAGATGCCTTCTGGAGTTTTAAGTACGCTTTAAGATTCATTTCAAAAAAGGCGGCTTTTCCTCCTTTGGGATTGCTAACGGTAGCTGCCATGCTTCCTAATGAGTGGCAGAAAAAGCTTGTAGATATGAACACAACAACCTTAACCGAGGAAAACATTAAATGGGCTGATTATGTATTTATCAGTGCTATGGTTGTGCAAAAAGAATCAGTGAAGGAAGTTATTGCCAGATGTAAGAAATTCAATACTAAAATAGTTGCCGGTGGTCCTCTTTTTACCACGGCATATAAACAATTTGCGCTATATGAACAGGTTGATCTTAGTGATGTAGACCATTTTGTGCTTGGTGAGGCCGAAGCTACTCTTCCTCTATTCTTAGAAGACTTACAGAAGGGACGTGCTCAACATATTTACACCTCTAACGAGCACCCTGATATAACAAAAACACCTATCCCACTTTGGGAGCTTATTGACATGAAAAAATATGCTTCAATGAATGTCCAGTATTCTCGAGGCTGTCCTTTCAATTGTGAATTTTGTGACATTATCATCTTAGACGGGCATAGACCACGGACAAAGGATAAGCACCAGCTAGTAGCTGAATTTGAGGCATTATATCGTCACGGATGGCGGGATGGCGTATTTATTGTTGATGACAATTTTATAGGAAATAAGAGGAAGTTAAAGGCAGAAACGCTACCAGCGCTGATTAGATGGTCTCAGGGGAGAAAATACCCCTTTTGGTTTTCTACGGAGGCATCTATAAATCTTGCTGACGATGAAGAGCTAATGCAATTGATGACCAAAGCAGGGTTTGACACAGTATTTGTTGGCATTGAAACTCCAAATGAGGAGAGCCTAACCGAATGTAGCAAGTTTCAGAATGTGAATCGTGATTTGATAGCTTCAGTTAAGAAGATTCAAAACTATGGGCTACAGGTACAAGGGGGGTTTATTGTTGGCTTTGACAGCGATCCGCCTTCAATTTTTAAAAGTCAAATCAATTTCATTCAGAGGAGTGGAATCGTTACTGCAATGGTTGGTTTGCTAAATGCTCCGCCTGGCACAAGACTATACCAACGACTGAAAAAGGAAAAGCGTTTATTGCCGGGCGGTTCTGGCGACAATACAGATGGTACAATCAACTTCATCCCTAAGATGGACTATGAAACTCTTATCAATGGCTATAAGAATATCGTAAAGACAATCTATTCATCCAGGCAGCATTACGAGCGGATTAAAACATTTCTAAGAGAATATAAACCTCGAAGAGTGAGGAAGGGCAAACTCCACTTTTACCAGATTAGAGCGGTTGTTAAATCCATGTGGTTTTTGGGTGTCAAAGAAAAAGGAAGGAGATATTACTGGAGGCTTTTTGGCTCAACCTTGCTCAAAAAACCCCGGTTTTTTCCTTTATTCATAACTCTTACCGTCTATGGATTCCACTTCCGTAAGGTTGCTAAGAAAATATAGTAGCACCCAATTTTAGCTCTGTATTAGTGGGTTAACCTCGTGTTATTACCTTTCTATTTAGGAGCGGGCGTTTTGTGCCATGGGGTGGGGCAGCGACTTAATCAATCACTACTGTAGAATCCAAACTCGATAAGCCCCTCTCCGTTATGCACTGCGGTTGCTGCTGAGGCTTCATTAACATAAAGTTCATCACATTGAAGCTGGGATAAGACCTCTAAAAGATTCAATAAATCCATCTAAGGCTTGGTTAGTAATATAGGTTTTGGGTGGCTGGGCTTGCAGAAGGGAGCGAAATCTTAGTTGTCTCATGCTTTAGTCCTCACCATACCATGCGAGCCAGATACACCCCGGCCCATTGTGAATTGCTATCAGTGGCAAGACTGGAGTGACATAAAGCTCGGCACAATCGAAGTGGGAGAAAAGTTTTCTCTTTAGTTCCTCTGCCTCATGGGGCACATTAGCGTGGTTTATTACAGCGTGCAGCTTTTTATTTCCATTTCTCTCCTTCACTATCTCCAGCATCTTTTCCATCAGCTTGGTTTTAGTTTTAGCTCTTGTCAATGGTACTATCACTCCTCCGGTGGAAGCATCTAGTCCTAAGAGCGACTTCGTGGAGATTGTAGAGCTAGCCCAGTGGCGAGCTTTGCCTATTCTGCCTCCCTTTGCCAGGTAATAAAGGTCTTCGACTATAAAGATCTGGCTTACTTGCGTTACCATGTTATTAGCCATCTCGGTTATTTCGGCAAGTCTCTTTTCCTTGGCAGCGGCTTTTGCTGCTTCCAGAGCAATGAGCATTTGAGCTCCACAGCAGGTACCACTATTAATTATTTCAATGGTGACTTTATCCAACTCACCTCGGGCCATCTCTTTAGCTTGCGCTGCTGCATTATATGCCATGCCTAATCTTGGGCTATAAGTTACACACAAAATGGATTTTACCTTCTTGCCTAGCGCTCGATAAGCCTCTAAATAATCTGATGTAGAGGGAGACGATGTTGTGGGGAATTTTTCTGCCTCCCTTAATTGAGGTAATTGAGCATAAAACTCACTTAGGTTCATGTCTGTGTCCAGATAATCTTTGCCATCCATCGTAATATGGGTTGATATTACTGTAATACCATAAGTTTCTGCTATTTCTTGTGTCAAAAGGGAAACTGAATCAGTCATTACGGCTACCTTGCTCATGTTAACCTCCTTATCTTAGTCAAGAAGCTGCCCTAATTAATCACTGCCGTAGAATCCAAACTCGATAAGGCCCTGTCCATTATGAACCGCTGTCGCTGGTGCAGCTTCGTTGATATAAAGCCCATCACAGTGGCGTTGGGAGAGAAGCATTTCCTTCAATTGCTCCGCTTCTTCGGGGACATTAGTGTGGACTATAGCGGCATGAACTTTCTTATTTCCTATTCTTTCTTTAGCTATGTCAACCATTCTTTGCATTATTTGAGTTTTGGTTTTAGCTCTAGCCACAGGCTTTGTCACCCCTCCAGTAGAAGCATCAATCTCTACAATAGCTCTGAAGCCGGTCTTTGATTCCGCTTCCGCCCAGGATTTAGCCTCGAATATTCTACCCAACCTGTCCAAATAGAAAAGAGTGTCTCGTGTTGAAAGCTGATTTATTCGTGGTATCATGTTGTTAACGATTTGGATTACCTCATTGAGGTTCTTGCCCTGTCTTGCTGCCCTTGCCGCTTCTATGACAATGAGTAACTCAGCGCTCTCAACAATTTTGGAATCGACGATTCCAATTGCTGTTTTGGGTAGCCTTTCCCAAGCCAGCTCCTTAGCCTCTATCGCTGCCCCATATGCCATGGTAAAACTTGAGGTCATAGAGATATGCAAGATGGCTTCTGCTCTTCGGCTTAACTCTTGGTAAGCTTTAAGGAATTCTCCCGGGGAAGGGGCTGAGGTTGTGGGTAAGTTTTCCCTTTCCTTAAGCCGAGCATAGAGTTGATCCATGTCTATCTTCGTTTCAAGATAACTTTTGCCATCCATGACGACATGAAATGGAATTACTTTGATGCCATACTCCTTAGCTATTTCGTGTGGAACTGAAGCGATAGTGTCAGTCATAACAGCCACTTTGCTCATATTGGCCTCCTTAGCCTTGTTGCTCAATACATCGCAGTCCGATGTATATACCAAATAAAATATTCCTGTCAAGTCTTAATTAGGCGATTGTTGAGCAACACTTGCCTGTCATTTCCGACAAAGCGAGGGGTCTAGACTCCTCCCCCTTCACTTCATTTGAGAGTTTAAAGACTCAGGGAGACAAAACAAACGGTGTCACTTTGTGGGAATTTTGGGCAGCAAATCCTGATGAGGCATTATTTCAAGCTGCGGCTGGAATTTGGCAGCTTTGGCCTCTATCCTCTTTGGGATTAGTTTCTCTACCACTGAACAAACATGGGCATGATTACGTGAACATAGTTGTCTACACCTATGGGGCGGATGACCCCGGGGCTTGATGGGGTGGTGACTTCCAGGGCAACTTGAGCTTGATGTAGAACACTTAGTACATCGGAGAGATATTTAACGTTGAAGGCGATTTTAGCCTCTTCTCCATCGGCAAGGGCATCAATTTCACCAACGTTGCCGCCGATTTCCTCAGCCTGAGCAGAAGCGGTTATTTTACCCGGGGTGAGCTCAGCACCCGGGGTGATGACCAAACGGACAATGCCGCTGGCATCGCGGGCGAATATGGAAGACATTTTGATAACCCGTAGAAATTCGTTGATGTCTACTACCGCCCTCGTGCTATAGCTCTGAGGAATGACCTGTGAATAGTCGGGGAAGGAACCTTGAATAAGCTGGGAGACTAATTCGGCGTTTTTGAGGCGGAAGAGAATCTGGCTTTTTTGCTGATTTGTGATGATTTCCACTGGTTCTTCTTGGTCACCAAGAAGACGATTTAGTTCGTTGAGGCTTCTTGCTGGAATGATTACCGTAGTTTTCTGGTCGACTGGTGAGACAAGAGTCATTTTGTGGACAGCTAACCTAAAGCCATCAGCAGCTGCCAGATCAAGCTGTTCGCCTTCAAATTCAGCGTTAATCCCGGTTAACACCGGGCGAGATTCTTCGGTTGCGGCAGCAAAGACAACCTGTGTGATTCCTTCTCTCAGAGCGGTTGCTTCAATATTGGTGGTCATACCATCGCTTATCTTTGGGATAGGTGGGAAATCCTCGGCATCAATACCATTGATATGGGCTTGAAAGCGACCGCTTTTAAGCTCCAAAGTGTGGCTGTTAGTGGGCAGGGTGATTTCAATTAAATCGTTGGGTAAGGAATTAACGAAGTCAATGAGCAGTCGAGCCGGAATGGTTATGGCCCCATCCTGTTCTACTTTAGCGCCAATCCAGCATGTAGTAGCCATTTCCAGGTTGGTGGCTGCTAGCTTAAGACGTGATTGCTCAGTAGCTAAAAGGATATTTTGAGTGATAGGCAAAGTGGATCTGGTAGCTACAGCTCTGCCAACTGTGCCTAGCCCTCGGCTTAGGTTTTCTTGAAGACAAGATAATTTCATAAAATACCTCCAAAAAATTATAGGTGACTCACAGTATACTATCAGTGGTTTTTATGGTCAAATAGTTTGGGCATAGATTGTTTATTTTGTCACCCTGAGCGATAGCGAAGGGTCTAGATTCTTCGCGGAGTTTATCCTGGTGAGCCGAAGCTCTGAACGAAGTGAAGAGGAGATTCTTCGGTTGCTTCTCTTCCTCAGAATGACAAGAAGCGAAGGGCTCAGAATGACAGGTGAGGGCCGCTAAACGCTCAATTGGGCGTGAAGTCGCATTAATATTTGCCTTGCTTTCTGGCTAGCCTGACCTCGGTGGCTGATTTGGTTTTTTGTCTCCAGAGGGAGCTCAGCCATGGTTTTGCCCATCTCTGGGAGATAAAAGATAGGGTCATAGCCGAAGCCATTTTCTCCTTTGGCTTCAAAGGCAATCATGCCATGACACTCGCCATGCATTACCCATAGTTGACCTTTTGGTGTAGCTATGACGATAACGCATTTGAAGTGAGCAGTTCTTTTTTCCCAAGGAACGCCGTTAAGTCTGGCTAGGAGAGCTTTTACCTTATCTGTATCTGAGGCATCCTTGCCGGCAAAGCGAGCTGAATGAATTCCTGGCTCGCCGCGCAAGGCATCCACCTCAAGCCCTGAGTCATCGGCAAGGGTAATAAGTTGGCTTAATTTAGCATAAGCGACGGCTTTCAATTGAGCATTTTGTTCATAGCTATTTCCCGACTCGGTGGCAATTTTGCTTATTCCTTGCTCAGCAAGTGTGGTTATTTGATAGCCAAGGTTACCAAGGAGAAAGCGATATTCCTTAATTTTCCCCGGGTTGGTGCTAGCTAGAAGGAGTTTAGGCATTTTATTTTTAGTGCTCTGCATAATATCTTCTAAAATTCCTCTCCCTCGAAGGGAGAGGTTAGGGTGTGGGAATCCCCTTTCCTCTATCTCCCTCCCACCAAGGGGAGGGAGAACTATAAGGGGTTTTGCAGTTAACCATTGTTAGATGTTCTGGAATCTGGAAGCTAATTTTTTGCTTACTTCAGGCATGGTAGTGTATTCCATTTCCTCAAGTGGCAGGCGATGTGGCTCGAACGGCCCCATACGGCGTAAGAAGTCAGCCATAGCAAATGCTTGCTGGCGAGCTAAATCAAAGGAAGGGTCATCGAAGAGATCGGCGGCTCCGATAAGCTTGCCATTTGCCAGTTGAAAACCAGCAGCTATCGCTCTTGGTGGGCCATCGAAACGAATAGCTCTAGCTTCACGGAAGGAAACCGGTACCAGGGGGCCATGGTGAGAGCCCCTCATCCAACCCTTCACTATATTGGGTGAGGCAAAAGGCTCGAGTATTTCGCCTACCGCAGGAAACATACCCTGAGCCCTGACAATACACACCGGATCATCCTTACCCACATATCTGCCGGCAATTAGAGCCAGCCTCTGGGTGGAGGAAGAAGCAGCAATTTCGCCAGTTTCTTTGTGGTATACGGCCTTAAGAGCGTAGCGACTTGGTGATCCCAGGAAGATGAGCAGGTCATAGATTTCCTCGGGAGCATTGAAGGTGATTTTTTTGGATTTCAGAACATCATGAACTTCGAAGGTAAAGCCAGAATGCATATTGGAGGCAATCACCAGTCCGATGGTATTAAAGGGATCAGCGAAGATCTTGTATAGTGGCAGATTCCAGGCGCCGGAGGCTGTCTTGTCTGCCATGAATATGACAATGGTTTCAGCTGTGCGCTCGGTAAACTGCATCTCAGCTACACCGGGTCCTAGTCCTTTAATAGTGCCAGAAAAGGCATCAGATAAAAGGTCTTGGCCAGCGCCATGAAGCTTTAGCCTTTTAGCTACATCGGTGCATCCCACGAATGTATCCCAGGCTAATTTGTGGATTTGCTCACTATCTTCACCTTGCTGATGAGTCATTATTAATTGAAGGTCATCGCCACAGACAGTGACATAATAGTCAATGAGCAATCCTTGCTCTTTAGCACGTTCTAGGCTTTCCTTGGCCTTTTGTATTACATCTGGGTGGGAGCTGGAATGCCCTACGTAGCCACCAACATCTGCCTTAATAACGCTTAAAGTTATATCCATCATGCCCTCCTTTGCTTAGTAGTCAATGCCCTTACGGGCTGATATTCCCTTGTCATAGGGATGCTTTATTTTGGTCATATTAGTGACCAAGTCAGCTAAGCTAATGAGCCTGTCATTGGCGTAGCGTCCGGTGAGGATAAGTTCTACCTTTCCCGGTCTTTCCTGTATTAGCTTTATTACCTCATCAACGTCAATGAGCTTCCAGGCTGCAGCCACATTGATTTCGTCGAGGATTACTATGTCATAATCATTGCTAAGAATTGCTTTCCTAGCTGCATTCAAAGCCTTTTTTGCTTCTTCTTTGTCTGCCTTGGTTATGTTATTGGGATCAACAAAGGTCTCCGGTCCAAATCTGACAAAAGTGACGTTTGGCAGCTGGGATAAAGTTTTTTGTTCTCCGCAAGGGAAGCTGCCTTTCATGAAGAACACAATGAAGATTTTTAAGTCATGTCCTAAAGCCCTAAGCGCTACTCCTAAAGCAGCTGATGTTTTTCCTTTGCCATCACCGGTGAAAACTTCCACCAACCCCCTGTCAGGGGACCCTTGAAAGCTGCCAGTTAGATTGCCTGATAACACCTACTCAGTTTAGCAAGGGAAGGATTGGAGGTCAAGGTAATTCTTCTAGCTTAGGTTCAGTGGTGACTCAGCTGCTCGAGTGGGATAAAAATTAATCCTTCTTCCTCATTGCCTACAGCATCCACCATATTTTGGCAATAGAGGAAAGCGGTGTAAGCTGCCATAGCGGCATCGCAGAGGTCATGGTTGAAAATGTCCAAATATGGTTTAAGAGCCGGTAAAAGGTTTGTTAGATGTTCTTTGAGGAAGGCTATCCCTAGGGGCGTGTTTTTTCTTGGTATGGGTTTGCCGAACAAACGAACTTTGCTGGCATAAGGATAAACTTCAATAACCTTAAATCCCATCTGGTAGAGCTTATTTTTAAGCGCAATACCGCGATAAATCAAAGGTTTAATAAAAGTCTTTTTTGTCGTGGGATAACAGGAAATACCCCCTTTCCTCAATTCTTGGTCGCACTGCCTGTTTTTCCTCTTTGACCGTGGTTGGCAACTACAGCTCTCTTCAAGGCAACATAGCCCCAATGGCAGACTCAAAGGAGCATCAATGGCTGTTATCTTTGGAGAATAGAGATTTATGAGGTCAATAATATCGCTATCCCTGGCTAGTAAGCCGAGGTAAACGACTTGTAGCTTGTCATCTAAACCAAAGCAAGCAGTAGGTTTATTTTCAGTTGAGGTTAAATCGATGCCAAAGACTGTGAGGCCCTTCATGGAGTTTAGCCTGAGCGAGATTCCTCCCCTTTACTTCGGTCCAGATTCTTCGTCGCTCCACTCCTCAGAATGACAGAAAGCGAAAGGTTCAGGACAATTTTTTACCCAGCCGCTTTAATATTTCTCTAGCTGCTACTACTCCCGAAGCTGAGGCTTGGACTAAGCCTCGGCTTATACCGGCACCATCGCCAGCAGCGAACATATTACTAATCTCAGTCTCCAAGCATGGGGTCAACTTCAGTTGACTGGAATAAAACTTAACCTCTGTTCCGTAAAGCAAAGTGTGAGGAGAAGCAACTCCCGGGGCTAATTTATCCATAGCTTGGAGCATCTCGACTATACTTTTGAGATAACGGTAGGGCAGAGCGAAGCTTAAATCCCCCGGGGTTGCCGCCTTTAAGCTTGGCTCTACAAGGCTGCGTTTGAGGCGAGCTTCTGTGGAACGGCGGCCATCCATTAAATCCCCCAGCCGCTGCACTAAGACACCGCCACTAATGAGATTGGTTAACCGCGCCAGATATTTACCATAGGCGATGGGTTCATGGAAGGGCTCAGTGAAAGCTGTAGATACTAAAATGGCAAAATTAGTATTCTTTGTTCTATGCTTGGCGTAGCCAACCCCGTTGACTGTAACTACTGGGTCAGAGCCTCCGGTGGATTCCATAATTACCTCGCCACCTGGGCACATGCAGAATGTCCTGACCCGGTCATCGAAGGTCTTGGAATAGAACACGAGTTTTGATTCATATAATACTGAAGTTAGTTCTTCCATGGTTGCTGATGGTACTTCGATTCTGCAACCAACATCGATGGGGTTAGAGTTGAGGCTGAGTTTGAGTTTTTTGGCTTCGCTGGTTAGCCACTCTGATCCTTCTCTTCCCGGAGCCAATATTAGGTAGGAGCAACTCAATCTTTCACCATTAGCTAGTTCGATAGCTTTGACTGTACCATTTTCAACTACGATGCTCTTAACCTCTGTTCTTAGCTTTATGTCTATTTTAGATGATAGTTGCCTCTGCATAGCCTTTAATACCTGACGGCAGCGCTCTGTCCCCAGGTGGCGTAATTTGACCGGGATTAGTCTGAGCCCGGCTAAGGTAGCTTGGTGCTCTAGCTCAGCTACCTCCTCTCCCATTCCATAAACTTTGTGCCGAGCGCCAAATTTGAGATAAGTAGTGTCAATGTAATCAACAAGCATTTTGGCTTGGTCAGGGCCAATTAGCTCTTTGAGTCGGCCGCCCACTTCGGTAGACAAAGTCAGCTTGCCATCGCTAAAAGCTCCAGCGCCTCCGAAACCACTTACTAGATGGCAAGGTGAACAGAGTACACAGTGGTCGCTTCCTTTTTGAATTGGGCAACTACGAGCATTGATTTCTCTCCCTTTGTCTAGAAGCAAAACATCAATGCCTGCATTAGATAGCTCTAAACTAGCAAAGATACCTGCCGGACCGCCACCGACTATGACAACAGCGTATTTCTTAGCCATTGAGAATCATGCGACAATCTACCAACAGCTAATTATATGCCTTCAGAGTTGATATAGCTAGTTTTTACCGCTAATATTTCCAATTAGGTTATGGAAACATCTCCAGTTAAAGCCTTGCTTCAGCAGTTTGGCCTTAAGGCCAAAAAAAGATTGGGGCAGCATTTCCTTGTTGATGAAGATATATTGGAGTGTATTCTATCTGCTGCTGAACTTAGTCGCAAAGACATTATAGTTGAGGTAGGGCCAGGCTTAGGCATACTGACTAAAAGGCTAGCTGAGGTGGCCGATAAAGTTATCGCGGTGGAACTCGATTTCAAATTAGTTAGAATGTTAAGGGAAAGTTTAGCTTCTTTCTCCAATGTCAAAATTATCCACGCTGATATACTCAAGATTGCTCCACAGCAGCTTTTGGGAGATTATTTGACTATTCCTGAGTTGGCACAAGGTTATAAAGTAGTAGCTAATCTTCCTTATTATATTACTTCACCAATTCTGCGTCATTTTTTAGAGGCTTGGGCTAAGCCTTCGTTAATGGTGGTAATGGTGCAGAAGGAAGTTGGTGAGGCTATAGCTGCTAATCCTGGTAAGATGAGCCTGCTTAGTGTTCGCACTCAATTTTATAGTAAACCGACTATCATAGCCTTTGCGCCAGCGGGAAGTTTCTATCCACCGCCGAAGGTGGATTCTCTTATTTTACGCCTTGATGTTTACCCCAAACCGCCTATCGAGGTCTGCGATGTTGACATTTTTTTTGATATAGTTAGCTGTGGTTTTAGATCACCACGCAAACAACTTCGCAATTCCTTGGCTCAGGCTCTGGGAATGTCGCCCAGCCAGGTCGCTTTGTTGCTGGGAAGGGCTGGAATAGATGCTAAACGACGGGCTGAAACGCTTAATCTGGGAGAGTGGAAAGAGCTAGGGGAGGTTTTTGCCCCCTTTAGGAAATAATCGCTATGCTAACTATTTATGCGCCAGCCAAAATAAACCTTGTTCTCGAAGTGCTAGGAAAGTATGACGGTTATCACCAAATCTCCAGTATTTTTCAGACAATAAATTTGTGTGACACCCTTAGATTTCAGCTAGCTGAGGGAATCTCTTTTAAGTGTAGTGAGCCAAGCTTGGAGCGCAATAATTTGGTAACGGAGGCTGCTACGCTTCTTAAGAAAGCTACAAGATATAATAAAGGGGTGCGAATTGAGCTTGGCAAGAATATACCCTGGGGAGTGGGATTAGGTGGGGGCAGCAGCGATGCCGCTAGCACCCTTTTAACCCTTAATAAGCTTTGGGAGCTAAAGCTACCAGTTTCTGAGTTAGTTTATTTAGCCGCTAAGCTGGGTTCAGATGTTCCTTTCTTTATTTATGGCGGCACAGCATTAGTAGAAGGGAAGGGAGAAAAAGTAACCCCATTGCCATCCTTACCTCCAACTTGCTTTGTTTTACTAGTGCCACCATTAGCTAAAATTCAGGATAAAGCAAAGCAACTCTATAGTAGATTGGATGCTAGCCACTTCACTAAGGGGCAATTTGTTCAGGCTGCTTTGCCATCTTTAAGGCAGGGGAAAAAGCTTGCCCCAATTCTTATGTTCAATGTTTTTGAAAAAGTGGCTTTTGATTTTCTGCCCAACTTAGCCAAATATAAGAAGAGCTTTGAGGAAGCTGGAGCCGCAAGCGTTTATCTAGCTGGCTCTGGGCCGTGTCTTTTTACTTTTGTCTCTGAGGAAAGGAAAGCTAATGAGCTATGTTTACGCCTGAGAAGGCAAGGGCTAGAATGCTATGTAGCATCTTCCTCCCCCCAAACGTGGGTAGGTAGCTAATTCAGTTACAATTCTCTTCAGCCTGTTTTGCCGTTTGACATCGCGGGATTAATTGCCAGAGCGTCAAAAATACCATTGTGGAGGTTCTTATTACCTTGCTGGGGGGAAGATTCCCTAAGTATATTTTGTTTTGTTACTTTGGTCAGAGAATCTTCCGTCTCTTGCCCTTATGGTTTCCGTAGTAGGGCTAGTTTTTCTTCCTCTGCCTTATTCTTGACCTCTCCATCCAATTTCGCCTTATGTAGTATTTGGAGGATTTTCCCTAACTCTGGACCGGCGGAAATACCTAGCCTTTTTAGCTCCTCTCCGTTGAGGGAGGTCTTTACGTACCTCAATTTAGTTAAAAACAGCTCGAGATTGGAACACACAACTGAAGATTCTGAGGCTATGGCGTTGGTTTGGATAGCTAATAGGTCATACTCATGAAGTAAGTAATAAATTTCACTATATTTCAGGAAAGATTTGTCTAGGAGGTGAAGTTGACTCTTTAAGCGAAGTGTATCACGCAATGCGCAGGCTAATTTTTTGGGTATATTAAGACGGTGGATGAACTGCTCATTCCCCCTTTCATCAAGAGGGTAAACAAGAAGACATAGATAAAGTGAGGGTAGTTGGCTAGGTTTATTAAGTGACCGTGCTTTATCAAATTTCTTGGCAATCCAGCCATCATAGTTGAGAGACGGATTTATCCTCTGCAGCACTCCTAGCTCGCCAAGTCGTTTAATGGCATATTCGGGATATCTCTCCCTGAGTATTAGCTCCAGTTCATGTCTTATGCGGTCACCGCTTATGGCGTTTAGCATAGGAATATCGCGCTTAAGCAGTTGTGCAGTTTGTGGTTCGAGCTCAAATTCCAGTCGTTGCTCGTAGCGGATAGCTCGTAAAATTCTAGTGGCATCGTCGCTGAAACTCCTTGGGTGCAGGATGCGGATAAGATGGTGCTCTAGATCGTTTTTACCCTGATAGGGGTCGATCAATTCTCCGTAATTGTTTTGGTTGAGGGATATAGCCATGGCATTGATGGAGAAATCCCGGCGAAAGAGATCGCCGTTGAGGGAACCCGGGGTAACTGTTGGTAATGCGCCTGGCCTGGCATAAGTTTCACCTCGCGCAGTAGCCATGTCTAAAGTGAAATTGCTGTAGCTAAGCTTAGCAGTGCCAAAGCGAGGATGTATAATCAACTTTGTGTCACTAATTTCAGCTATCCGCCGTGCTAACTTTACGGCATCACCTTCGATTACCAAATCTAGGTCGAAATTAGGATAACCTAGAAGCAAGTCTCGTACCACACCGCCAACAAGATATATCTTTTGCCCCAGGCGCTCAGCCTCCAAGCTAATATTTCTAGCCAACTCTAGGAGTTGTTGAGGCAGATAGTGTTCAATTTGTAAAGCAAGGTTCATTAGTTATCTCATTTCAGGTTGATTCAATTACCATATTTGGCGAAGCCCGATATCATTATATCATCACTCTTGCTTGTCATTGCTGCCTCCCTCCTCGCAAATCGTTATATCGCTTAAAGAGAGTGTTTATTAACAGCAAATTGTCACTCTGAGTCCTTCGCCTCTTGTCATTCTGAGGAAGAGCCGAAGCCCTGAGCATAGCGAAAGGGTCAGCGACCGAAGAATCTCCCTCAGGACAAGCTCCGCGAAGAGTCTATTAAGAAATTCCTCGCCCATAGGGCTCAGAATGACAAAAAACGAGGTTACTAAAACAATCTCGCCTAAGAATGCTGTTGAAACTCTATGATAATGTCCTCTGCAGGACTCGATAGAAATGTCCTCTTTCCGAGAAGAATGATAAAGAATAGGCAACTCCAAAGGAGGTGCCTAAATGGAAGGAGGAGCATTAGCCATGAGT